>ERZ1673739.684-NODE-684-length-45338-cov-24.130115_pt1 | contig 45338 bp, 38 predicted proteins | sample MGYA00580210_ERZ1673739 | MGnify/ENA primary metagenome ERZ1673739 (study PRJEB41218, sample SAMN15661749) | gut metagenome | host: Homo sapiens | place: Canada: London | collected 2015-08-20/2019-03-30 | study: EMG produced TPA metagenomics assembly of... | reverse complement strand
AAGGAGCCGGTGAATAATGCATTTGCACAGGCACTGGCAGGATTAAAACTGGAATGATTAAATAAAGAAGGGAAGATAATATTATGGCAGTACAGGATGATCATATGATAAGAAATATTCAGGACGTAGGAAGACTGATCGCGAAGCTTCTGCTTCATGAGCAGCAGCCCAATTACAAACTTCCGGAGAAGGAAGCAGATTACACAGAGGCAGACCGGCTTTTTGCTACAATTATGAAACTGGCAGAAGAAGGCAAGATCAATGAAGCAGAAAACGAATTATATATGGGTATGGTAGAGGATGATGTAGACTATCTGGAACTGGCACTGACCTTTTATCTGTATCTGAATGATATGGATGGAGATTTCCTGGATGATAACGGATATTCAAGGGAGGAAGTTTTGGAAGGTATGAAAGATCTTGCTTCAGACTGGGGTGTTACAGGATTAGAGGCTTTTTGAGAGAAAGGAAAAAGCATAGCATATGCGCAGAGAACAGACACTGGAAGAGATTTCGGATGGTAAATTATATGATTCTAATGATATGGTAAAGGCAGACTGCCATGACTGTGAAGGCTGCTGTGACTGTTGTCAGGGAATGGGAGATTCTGTGCTCCTGGATCCATATGATGTATACAGATTGTCGGCAGGATTACAGAAATCAGTAGAGCAGCTTTTACAGGAATATCTGGAACTGGGAGTGACAGATGGAAATATCCTTCCGCATCTTCGGATGACAGGAGTTAAGGAACAGTGTATATTCCTTAACAGTGAAGGACGCTGTCACATCCACTCTATTCGGCCGGGATTCTGCAGATTATTCCCGCTAGGAAGATTCTACGAGAATGGCAGTTTTAAATATATTCTTCAGATCCATGAATGTCCCAAAACAAACAGAAGTAAGATCAAGGTAAAAAAATGGATCGACACACCGGATCTGAAAAATTATGAGAAATTTGTCAATGACTGGCATTATTTTCTGCTGGATGTGCAGGAAGTACTGTACAATGCTGAGGATCCAGATCTGATCAGAAATCTGAACCTTTTTGTGGTGAACAGATTCTATCTCAAACCATATGATCAAAATCAGGATTTCTACATACAGTTTTATGAGAGACTGAAAGAAGGAAAAGAATTGCTGGCACTGGCGTAGGAGAGACATATGAGTTATCAGAACGAATGGCTTCTTTTTGAGGCAGAAGATGAGTTTGATGAAATTAAGCACAGAGAACCGACAGAGGAATTATTGTTCTATCGTGCAGTTGCAAGTGGAGATATAAAAACTGTTAAGAAGAATTGTGAACGGCAGAGATTTACAGAGTGTGATGGTGTGGGAGTACTGTCAAAGAATGCGGTCACAAATATGAAATATCATTTTGTTATCACTACCGCAATGATAACCAGACTCTGTAAACAAAATGGAATGGAGATGGAACAGGCATTTCGCTTGAGTGATTTTTATATTCAAAAGCTGGATGGCATTCATACAGTAGAAGAGGTTCAGAGCCTTCATGATGAGATGGTGATGGATTATACTGAAAAAATGCGCAGATATTTCAGAGACAACACTTATTCTAAACATATCAACGCAAGTAAAGAATACATTTATTCTCATATCAAAGAACGAATTACAATAGAAGATCTTGCAGATTCACTTGGAGTATCTGCGAGCTATCTCTCCAGATTATTTAAAAAAGAAACAGGAATATCGGTCAGTGCCTATATCCGCAGACAGAAGATAGAAATGGCGAAAAATCTTTTGCAGTACAGTGATTATCCGATCATTGAGATTGCAAACCGTCTTTCCTTTTCTTCCCAGAGTCATTTCATCCAGCAGTTTAGGGAAGTTACGGGAATGACACCGGGTAAATACAGGGATGAACATTATATGATACACTGGGATATAGAAAAAGAACTTTGTGTCGCATCAGAGTCGGAACTGAAAAAAGAACAGGATTAATCAAAATATTAAGATAAGTAAAACAGGCGGCTAGCTTACAGGGAATATAAATTTTCTGTAAGCCGGCCGCTTATTTTCATCTGGTAATATCGGGGGATTAAAGAGTTAATATGACTTCGTTCTTATCCTGAAGAAGGTTTTCAGGGATATAATTATCTGCTAATTTCTGTCCGTTAAGAACCAGACTGCAGCAGCCAGATTCTTTTTCGTCTGGATTTTCTACAGAGATATGAAGCTGTTTTCCACGGAAAACTTTCTCAATCTCAAAGTGTTTCCAGCTTTTTGGCACAGAAGGAGACAGTCGAAGTCCTTCAAGATCAGGGCGAAGCCCGAGGATACCTTCCACACATCCTACCATTACAGTAGAAGCAGTTCCTGTCAGCCAGTGAACATGAGAGCGTCCAAAGTGTTTGCTTGCTTTTCCCTCTGTGAACTGACCATAGCAGTATGGCTCAAGACGACGGATTTCGGCACAGTCATTCTGCGCAGCAGGAGAATTTTCCATAAAATAGGTAAAAGCACGTTCTCCATGACCGCGGAGTGCTTCAGCAAGAATCAGCCAGCCCTGGGATTGGGAGAAAATACCGGAGTTTTCTTTGGTACCCTGATTATAGATAACTGCCAGTGCACCATCGAAAGCATGTGCATGGTAAGGAGGATCCATAAGGATTGCGCCATATTCCGTATTCAGACGTTCATATACATTATTTAGTGCTGCGTCTCCCTGTTCCGGGGTAGCAAGACCACTGATGACTGCCCAGCTCTGAGGATTCAGCCACATATTTGCTTCAGGAGCAGCAGCTTCACCGATTCTTTCTCCTGATTCTGTATAACCACGTACGAAGCGGTCGTTATCCCAGCACAGTTCCTGAACTTTTTCGCCAAATGCTTTCTGAGTTTCTTCAAGATACTGTACATATTCTGTATCTTTTTTATATTCGGCAAAGATTTTCAGGATTGTCATTGCATAATAGAACTGTAAAGCAACAAAAGAAGATTCTCCGTTTGCACCCAGACGGAGACAGTCATTCCAGTCTGCATAAAGTCCGGCGGGCATTCCATGAGGTCCAAGGTGATTAAGAGAGAAAGCAACCGCACGTTTCAGATGTTCATATACAGTAGCTTCATCTTTGTTGGCAAAAGGAATCACTTCATCAAGAAAAGCAGTGTTTCCGGTTTCTGAAATATATTTATATACAGTTGGGAAAAGCCATAATGCATCATCTGCACGGTAAGCCGGATGGCCGGTTTCCTGTACATAAGAAGCATCATCCGGAGTATCTTCTTTTCCTGGTGTGTGAGTAAACTTGACAAGAGGGAGTCCGCCACCGTTATTTACCTGCGCAGACAGCATGAAACGAATCTTTTCCAGTGCCATTTCCGGTGCCAGATGGATGATTCCCTGAATATCCTGTACAGTATCTCTGTATCCGTATCCATTTCTGAGTCCACAGTAAATGAAGGAAGCTGCACGGGACCAGATGAAAGTCATAAAACAGTTGTATGCGTTCCAGGTATTAATCATAGTATCAAATTCCGGACTTGGAGTGCTGACTTTAAGATTATCAAGCTTACTGTTCCAGTCAGCTTTTAATGCTTCCAGTTCTTCTGCTACAGTTGGAGCCGGATTTTCGTAACATCTGATTACTTCAGCAGCTTCAGATGACGGTTTCATTCCAAGAAGAAAAGCAATTGTTCTGGTTTCACCTGCTTTAAGAGTTATTTTGCAGGAGAGAGCACCACAGGAGTTTTCATTATAGCTTGTCTTATTACCAAGATCACCACAGACAATACCTTCAGGGTTTCCATATCCATGGTAACTTCCGAGAAATTCATTTTTGTCCCCACAGTAAGAAGAAACCTCAGCACCTGCAAGTCCAAAGAAACGTTCTGTCACATTTTTCTCATCTACATTCTCATTTTCAGGAATTGCATCAAGATTTCCATGAATCTGCTGAGTAATTCTGTTTCCTTCGAACAGTGTACGAGAAATAAAAAGAGAGTACTGTAAATTAACCTGATCCTGTTCGTAATTGCTGTGGTTGGTAAACTCTGCATATCCGCTGAGAGTCAGGTTCCTTTCGTGATCAGAATGATTGGTCACAGATAATGCCCATACTTCATAACTTTTTCCAAGAGGAACATAGTAAAGGGCTTCTGAGTGAATATCGCTGTAGTCGGCAGAAATTTTTGTATAACCGATTCCGTGACGGCATTCGCTCTTATACTGAGCCAGATCTTTGCCTGCAGGCTGCCAGGATGCAGACCAGAAGTCTGATGATCTGTCATCGCGAATGTAAATGTAACGTCCCGGCTGGTCAAAGTTATTAAAAACATAGCGCAGGATACGTCCGTTTGCACCGGATTTTGCAAAACTGTAGCCCCCTGCATTATTGGAAATGATTGCACCGTACTCCGGGGAACCCAGATAGTTTACCCATGGTGCAGGTGTTGCCGGATTAGTAATCACATATTCTCGGTTTTCATTGTCAAAATATCCGTATTTCATATAGTAAATCCTTTCTGTTAGAACAATATTTATAACTGCCTGTCGACTGCTTTTATGGAGGCTGAGCAGCTATTGTTTTCAGGCAAGTGTCACTGTAATTTCATGAAGATCAGAAGAGAGGTTGTTAATAAATTCTCTGGAGATCATAATATGGGAATCTTCTACGATTTCTATTGCTGTTTTGTCGCAGTCCGCAGCGGCGATATGATAAGAACCATAATCTTTTCTGTCTGTGTTTCGGTAGGTAACATGGAACTGTTTTCCTGCAAAAGTAACAGAGACAGAAGCAGTTCCTGCTTCATCGAACTGTTCTGCCAGAAGTTTTGGATGAACCAGAAGGTTTCCGAAAACTCCACGGACACCAAAGACCTCTGTGATCATGGTAAAAAGATACCAGCTTGCAGCACCTGTCAGATAATGATACATGCCACGTCCGTCTGAACGGAAATATTCAGGAATTCCCGGGTAAATATGGCTGGTATCAAAGTCGAGAGCTGTATCAGACAGAGAACGCAATGCTTTCCAGCCTTCTTTTGCAAAGCCTCTCTGATATAAGGCATTTGCATACATAACTGCCATATGAGAGAAAACAGCACCGTTTTCTTTTTCGCCATAAGCGAAACCGAACATACGTCCCATATCAAACTTCAGCTCCTGAAAATCTGTGTTCAGGCGGTAACCGCCAATTTCTTTTCTGTAAAGATAATGATCTGCGCTTTTTACGATTTTTCTGATCTGCGCATCAGTGGCAACATTTCCCATAATAGAGAAAACCTGGCCCGTGAGCATCATACGCACCTGTTCATGGTGGAAACCTTCCACTGCCTCTCCATGATTATCGTAATAGCTGTTATACCATCCTTCTTCGCTGTCTTTGCCATCAATCCATTCCTGTGAACGGATATGATTTGTCAGCCAGTTGGATTTCTGGATCAGGTTGGCAGCAAGTGTGGAGAGAGAGAAGTTTTTCTTTCTGCCGCTCAGGTTATGCCTGCAGCTTTTGGCATATTCAGTAAGAACCTTTTTCTTTTCAGATACACTGTCAAACATATCTGTCTGGTCGTTCAGCAGGATTTCAATTTCCTCTGACAGCGGGATACTGGTTTCGCCTGCAGATTCCATAAGGCGTAATATGGAAGCAAGAGTGTGGAGATTGCCCGCATAAGCACAGGTAAAGGCAACACTTTCACCATTTTCTGCTGCCATATCCAGGGCATCGTTCCAGTCAGCTCCGCGGAGACGGTAAATATTATGAACACCTACATCATAAAAAGCGGCAAGCTGCTGGATCAGAATGTGCTCCAGAACACTTCCGGTATATACCTGACCGTCTTCGGTGCGCTGTTTATTTCCATATGCGTCATTCCAGAGAGTATCAATTTCTGTGCCGCGCATGGTTTGTGCATCTTTAAAATAAGGAACCTGTTTCTTAAGAATCTCTATATCTCCGGTCTGATTAATATAAAGACTGGTCGTGATTAGCGGCCAGAGTGCATGATCCATCCATACACGTGCGATTCCGTTTCTGTCAGCGATAAAATTGCCGTCACCGTCTCCGATAATAGTAGCATTTGTACCATCAATACGTACGCCGCCATAATTCTTTTCAATCATGGCACCTACATTCTGAGGATTCATCAGCAGAAGAGAAAGACAATCCTGCCACAGATCACGCCATCCGCGTCCACCACGTCCGTAATCATGATGAGGAAGGAAAGAACAGCCAAATAAACGGCGCAGGAATGGCTGGAAACTTACCCATTTCATATAACTGTCAAAGTCAGGATCCTGTGTGTGGAAGTCAACGTTTACCTGTTTTTTCCAGTAAATTCTGGTTTCTTCCAGTGCATTTTTTACTTTATCGGAAGTATTGTATTTTTCAAAAATATTTTCAATTTCTTCTTTACTGTCGGCAATACCTGATAATAAAATAAAGTCTGTTTTTTCACCGGGAGCCAGTGTGAAAGATGAGAAACAGAAAGCACCCATTGCTTCCTTTCCTGCTGCCAGACTGTGTGCGGGAACTCCTTTATATCCTTCATATACTGTGCGTGGATGTGTATAGGTACCACCTTCTCCGATAAAATCTTCTACAGTCGGATAATAGGAAATCGGATTTTCTCCCTTTCCGGAACAGCCATTTACATAATAGATTTTATGATTTGGCTGATGTCCCCGCTCGTCAAATGACATGGTGGGGCAGACGTTGATTCCATGTTCTGTTGTCTCGATACGATGGAGCATGGAAGTGACATTTCGATGATCACGAATGTTATCCGCACTTCTTCCGTAAACAGGAATTGCACCATATGCAGTAAATTTCTGTACAGTATCTGTCTGGTTTTCAACCGTCACATACATAATCTCCACATTATCACTTTTGGGGATAAAAGAAGTAACTGTGGAGATGAGCCCAAGTTCTCTGGAAGTCCTTTTCAAAGTCTGCCACATGAATCCGGCGGTTAGTTCACTGTCTTCCTGCCTGTCAGTAAAACGGTCGGCTTCCTGCTGAGCAGAGGAACCTGTTACTGAATAAGGAATGTGTCCTTCTTTTACGATCCAGAAATTTCTGGAAGAACGATTGTTATGAAGATTCTCGGAACTGACCGGTTCCAGCAGGAAGGTATCCTGATCAATTTTGCTGTCACCTCCAAGCACTGGTGTGACGGAACTTTTCAGACCTGCTTCTGATGCAAGAGGAAAATAAAGATAACTGGTATTTTCCGGTCTGTTCACACAAAAGCTTCCATGATTATCAATAAACTTAATATGTTTCAACATTTTTCTCCTTCCATAAATATTGTATGGAAATTATATCGGAAATGAGATCTTTCGGAAATAAGAAACATGAAGTAAGTATCAGAATCATGACATAAAATAACACAATTTCAGAAAAATATATGAGCAGGTAATGAATCAGATTGCGAATATTCATCTGGCTGATTTATAGAAAAATGGTACTTTTTATACAAAAATACTAATAAAAAAACAGAAAGATCATGATTTTAGGAAAGATTTCCTTATTAAATGACAAAATCTGTCTGTATATAAAAAGAACACAATGAGGTCATGAATCTGACATTTTGGTGGAAATTATAATATACCCGAAAAGCAGCTTAAGCTATAATCTGATACATCAAGTGAGGCAAGAAACTCACAAAGAGAAAAAAAGAAAAAGGAGGGCTTTTTTAATGAAAAAGAAAGCATTAGCTGTTTTACTTACAGCATCCGTAATTGCAGGTACAATGGGCGGAACCACTACAATCGTACATGCAGATGAAGAAGGAAAAGTAATCAATATTTATTCCTGGAATGATGAATTCCGTCAGCGTCTGGAAGCAGTATATCCTGAAGTAAAAGAAACATCCAAAGACGGAACAGTAACAACATTAAACGATGGAACAGAAATTCACTGGATCATAAATCCAAATCAGGATGGTGTTTATCAGCAGAAACTTGATGAAGCTCTTATGAATCAGGCTGATGCATCAGCAGATGATAAGGTAGATATCTTCTTATCAGAAACAGATTATGTATACAAATATACAGATGCAGCAGCGGATGTGGCAATGCCTCTGACAGATCTTGGAATTGATCCTGACAAAGATCTTGCAGATCAGTATGACTTTACAAAAACAACTGCATCTGATGCAGATGGAGTACAGAGAGGATCTACATGGCAGTGCTGCCCTGGACTTCTTGTATATCGTCGTGATATTGCCAAAGATGTGTTCGGAACCGACGATCCTGAAGAAGTAGGCAAGAAAATGAAAGACTGGGATACAGCAAAAGCTACAGCTGAAGAACTGAAAGCAAAAGGATATTACACATTTGCTTCTTATGCTGATACATTCAGACTGTATGGAAACAGCATTTCCCAGCCATGGGTAGAAGACGGTGCAACAACTGTTAACGTAGACCAGCAGGTAATGAACTGGATCAAAGATTCCAAAGAATGGCTGGATGCAGGATACCTGAACAAAACTGTAAAAGGTCAGTGGAATGATGACTGGAACAAAGCTATGGGATCTGAATCCAAAGTATTTGCATTCCTCTTCCCGGCATGGGGAATTGACTTTACATTGAAACCAAACTGGGATGGAGAAGACGGAGAATGGGCTGTTACAAATCCACCACAGGAATACAATTGGGGCGGTTCTTACATCCATGCAGCAACAGGAACAGATAATCCGGAACATGCAAAAGATATCATTCTTGCACTGACAGGAAATAAGGACAATTTATTAAAGATTTCCAAAGATTATTCTGACTTTACAAATACAAAGAGTGGTATGCAGGAAGTTGCAAAAGATGATACTTTCGCATCTGACTTCCTTGGCGGACAGAATCCATTTACATATTTCTCACCGGTTGCAGAGAACATCAAGATTGCACCACTTTCTGCTTATGACCAGGGATGTGTAGAACTGATCCAGAACGCTTTCAGCGATTACTTCCAGGGTCAGGTAGACTATGACAAAGCAAAATCAAACTTTGAAACAGCAATCAAAGAACGTTATCCGGAAATCCAGGAAGTTAACTGGGCTGAATAATAAACGCTTTTGAATTGACAGTTAAAAAGTTTCAGGTGTAAATAACCTGTACAGATGCATTTGTATTTGCCAGACACACATGAACGCGATGTGTGTCTGGCGCTAATATGTAAAGGAAGGAATGCTGAACTATGAAAAAAAGAAAAGCATCAGCTATGCAAAATGGGGATACATCTTTATCCTTCCATTTTTTATAACTTTTTTAATCTTTTCTTTGATTCCGCTGGTAGATACTGTACGTTATAGTTTCTATGAATATTATCGTTCAGGAATTAAAGAAATCGGACCGAATTTTATTGGAATTGCAAACTATCTGAGTCTGTTGAAGTCAGATATGCTCAAATACAGTGCTAATACACTGATTCTGTGGGTAATCGGATTTGTACCGCAGATCGTGATCGCACTGGTTCTGGCATGCTGGTTTACAGATGCGCGTCTGAAGATCCATGGACAGCAGTTTTTCAAGGTTGTTATTTATCTTCCTAACCTGATCATGGCTTCTGCATTTGCATTATTGTTCTTTACCATGTTCTCTACCAACGGACCGATTAACTCTATTCTGATGTCTCTGGGATGGGTTAAAAATCCTATAGATTTCCTGGGTTCTGTAATCGGAACCAGATCTCTGGTCGGATTTATGAACTTCCTGATGTGGTTTGGTAATACAACAATTATGCTGATGGCTGCTGTTATGGGTATCAGTATGGATATTTTTGAAGCATCTGAACTGGATGGCTGTAACAGTATCAAGAGATTTTTCTATATCACACTGCCACTGATCCGTCCGATCCTTGCTTATACACTGATCACATCTATCATCGGTGGTCTTCAGATGTTCGATGTTCCTCAGATTCTTACAAATGGACAGGGAAATCCGGACCGTACATCTATGACTCTGATCATGTTCCTGAACAGCCACTTAAAGAGCAAGAACTATGGTATGGCAGGTGCACTGTCCGTATATCTGTTTATTGTCAGCGGTATTTTATGTATGATCGTATATAAGATGACAAATGACACAGACCCGGACGGATCTAAGAAAGCTGCAAAGAAAAAAGCAAAAGAAGAAAGAAGGAGGAGATAAACTATGAAATCAAATACATCAGGTCGTGTGCGCAGTATTTTTGTTCATCTTGTGCTGATCTTTTTATCCTTCCTGTGTCTGTTTTTCTTTTACATTCTGATTGTAAATGCAACACGTTCCCATGCGGATCTGCAGAAAGGATTTTCAGCACTTCCCGGAAAATATTTTCTTGAGAATCTGAAGAATGTGGCAAATGACGGAAGTTTCCCGATGTTCCGCGGTATTCTTAACAGTGTTGTTGTATCTTCCTGCAGTGCTGCACTTTGTACATATTTTTCTTCTTTGACAGCTTATGGTCTATATGCTTATGATTTTAAAATGAAGAAAGCAGCTTTTACCTTTATTATGGCAATTCTTGTTATGCCTACACAGGTAACAGCAATGGGATTTTTACGACTGATCACAAAGATGGGAATGTATGACTCTTTACTTCCGCTGATCATTCCATCCATTGCATCTCCGGCAGTCTTTTACTTTATGTACAGTTACCTTCAGTCTTCCCTTCCTTTATCCCTTGTGGAAGCGGCAAGAATTGATGGTTCCGGAGAATTCAGAACCTTTAACAGTATTGTACTTCCGATCATGAAACCGGCAGTAGCAGTACAGGCAATCTTTACTTTCGTAGGATCTTGGAACAATTACTTCGTTCCTGCCCTGATCATTCAGTCAAAGAGCAAAATGACAGTGCCGATCCTGATTGCAACTCTGCGTGGTGCTGATTATATGAACTTTGATATGGGTAAAATTTACATGATGATCACTGTTGCGATCGTGCCAATCATTATTGTATATCTGCTTTTATCCAAATACATTATTGCAGGTGTAACACTTGGTGGTGTAAAAGAATAATGAGAATTAAGAACCCCCATAGAGAGAATGCTATGGAGGTTCTTTTCATGAGAATTATAATATTAAAAACAGGAGTATAATTATATGAAGAAATGGATTTACAGTGGAACTAGAGAAGAACAGCCGTCAGAGAGAGAACTGATGCATGGAAAGCTTGCCAGAAAAGCGGCGTCAGAAGGCATTGTTCTGCTGAAAAATGAAGGAATCCTTCCATTAAAGAAAGATACAGCTGTTGCACTTCTTGGGTATGGAGCAGAGAAAACCGTAAAGGGTGGAATTGGTTCTGGAGATGTTAACAACAGAAAGAATATTTCTATTTATCAGGGACTGAAAGAAGCAGGAGTAAAAATTGTAAGCGAAGACTGGATCAGCGATTATCACAATCGCTATGAGCAGGCGAGAGAGGTGTGGAAAGAAAAAGTTCTGGAAGAAGCTAAGAAAGTAGATAATCCTTTTGATGCCTATGCAGAGAATCCTTTTGCAATGCCGCTGGGACGTAAGGTGGCAGAGGAAGATATCTGTGAAGCAGATGTAGTGATTTATGTGATCAGTCGTATTTCAGGAGAAGGAAAAGACCGCCGCAAAGTAAAGGGGGATTATTATTTAAGCGAGAGAGAAGAGGAAGATTTACGTTATCTTGCAGAAATGAACAAACCTGTGATCCTTATTCTTAATGCAGGTGGTCCTGTGGAGCTGACAGATATTCTGGAACAGACAGACAATATAAAAGGAATCTTAAATATTTCTCAGCTTGGTCAGGAAGGGGGAGATGCCCTGGCTGATGTACTTCTGGGAAAAGAAGTGCCGGGCGGTAAACTGACAACAACCTGGGCAAGGCGATACGAGGATTATCCGGCTTCAGAAGAGTATGGGTATCTGAATGGCAATCTGGAAAAGGAAAAATACAAAGAAGGTATTTATGTAGGTTACAGATATTTTGACAGCTTTGACAAAAAGGTGATGTTTCCGTTTGGGTTTGGTCTTTCTTATACTATGTTTGAGATGAAGTGTTGTAGCATAAATATGGAAGAAAGTAAGATCAGAGCAGAGGTTCAGGTTACAAATACAGGAAATGAATATGCTGGTAAAGAAGTGGTACAGATTTATGTTACGCTTCCGCAGACAGAACTGGAAAAAGAGTATAAGAGACTGGCAGGTTTTGCAAAAACCAGACTTCTGAAGCCGGGAGAAACACAAACACTTACTGTTGAGATTCCACAGAAACAACTGGCTTCTTTCAATGAGGAAACACATACATGGATAGTGGAAAAAGGCAAATATGGCATTCTGGTCGGAAACAGTTCAGACAAACTGAAACTGGAAGCAGTTCTGGTAGTTTCAGATGATACAGTACTGGAACAGATGGATAAAATCTGTCCGCTTCAGGAAGAACTGGAACAGATTTATCTGACAAAAGAATTGAAAGAAAAATCTGTGCAGAGACAGGAAAAACTGATAACAGCGCAGGTTCCGGAATATTATTTTAAACCTGCGATGATACCGGCAAAATCGGAAAATGCCGGAAAAAATCAGGAAAATCTGACAGAGGAAGAAAAAAGATTTGTTTCTGTTCTGGAAGACAGAACTACAGAAGAGCTGATTCCTCTGCTTTATGGAAAGATTTCAGAGAATATCAGTACTCTTGGTGCAGCAGGAATTCGAGTGCCGGGATCAGCAGGTGAAACCTGCGGTACTTTGGAAGAGTATGGAATCCCCTCTCTTGTTATGGCGGACGGTCCGGCAGGTATCCGCCTCAGACAGTGGTATGAGGTAGATAAAGAGACAGACAGCATCTATGAAATGGGAGTTCTTGGTTCACTGGAAAATGGAATTCTGGAACCTGGTGTGCATCATGAGAATGCAGACACTTATTATCAGTACTGTACTGCTTTTCCGGTAGGAACAGCACTGGCACAGACCTGGGATACAGATCTCATGACAGAGTTTGGAAAAGCAATCGCAGAAGAAATGGAAGAATTTCATGTGAATCTGTGGCTTGCACCAGGCATGAATATCCACAGAAATCCATTATGTGGAAGAAATTATGAATATTATTCAGAAGATCCATATCTGTCAGGGATGCTGGCAGCAGCAGTGATCCGGGGTGTTCAGAGCAAGTCAGGATGTGGCGTAACAATCAAGCATTTTGCATGCAATAATCAGGAAGATAACCGCATGGGTGTTAACTCCTGTGTATCCGAACGTGCGCTCAGAGAAATCTATCTCCGCGGATTTGAAATTGCAGTAAAAGAAGGAAATCCTGTTTCTATTATGACTTCCTATAATCTTATCAACGGTATTCATGCGGCGAACAGCAAAGATCTGTGCATGACAGTTGCCAGAAAAGAATGGGGATTTGACGGAGCAATTATGTCAGACTGGAACACAACAGTTCCGGAAGATGGAAGCGTTCCATGGAAATGTGTGGCAGCAGGCAATGACATTATCATGCCTGGAAATCCGGATGATGATAAGAATATTCGCCAGGCATATAAAGAAGGTAAACTTACAGAAGAAGAAATCCGAAATTGTGCCGGACATCTGGTATCTATGATCCGTAGATTAGAGAGTACAGATTGTTGAAATGATTTTTCAAACACGCTCTAAATGAAAACAGATAGAATTCTGGCATATGCTGAAAACACAGTAATGAGAGGACAATAAAATCAATCGGAAGACCATCAGAGGCCTTCCGATTGATTTAGTGCTCATAATAACTGGATTTTTTATTTGCATCAGCAGATTTTCAGCAGATTTTCAAAGGAGAAAATCTCTTTTTCAGACATTAATTCTTCAAATCTGTTCAGGTTAAGATCTGAGTGTTCCAGTTCTCTTGAAAACTGATAACAGATACAGATCTGGTCATCCAGCTTAAACTGCCGGTTGTTTTTCAGATAGGTTCCCACATTTAATTCATGGATGAACAGGGTGCACACAACTGCCATTTTCACCTTGGCGAAGATCTCATCATCATAAACTGCACCGCAGAAATAGGTATAGATCCAGTAAACAAGAAGCTGTTCCTCCTGAATCTGCCAGTCCGGATAAGAGAAATCAAATTCACTTTTCTGCCAGGAATAAAGATTTCCGGAGTCAGACTGCGGATCTGTATTTCCATTATACAGTGGAGTCAGACAATTCTTTAAGTATTCCTGCCATCCCGGGCGCAGAACCTCCATTTCCGGGACAACAGTTTTCCACATTTTTTTAAATAATTGTTCTGGTGTATTTGCGCAGGCAGATGCAGCAGAACTGTTTTCTATGTTATCTGCATTTATACGAGAGTAAATTTTGCTGCAAAATCTATCTCCGTATCCGGAATCTTCATGTCGTTTTCGCATTTCTTCCCATTTAAAGAGTTCATTTTTATTTACACATAACTGGAAATCATGTGCAGCAGCCAGAAGTTTTCACAGACGTTTCTGCATGGGTACAGCTCTGTCCTGGATGATATCTATAAGCATATCACGGGTGTCCATAAGTGCAGTGAACAGGAAATAATCAAAGTCATCATAGACTTCTTCTTTTGTCTTTTTTTCTTTTGTGATAAAGTGTACCTTTTCTTTTTGGGAAAGTAAAATCCTTGCTGCCTCCGGACAGGAGAGCGACAGGGAAATTTCACGCAGACCTTCAAATTCTTCAATATGTCTAGGATAATTTCTGCAGGTTCTGCAGAACATTTCCGGTCCTGCTTCTGTGTAGATATCACACAGGTTCTCTTCGTTGAGAAAAGCACAGCGTCTGTTATACTGGCGGAAAACATGTTGTTTCCAGTCAATATCATTGTGCAGGCGATTGCGGAACGGACCTTTAAAGTGCTGGTACTTCTTCAGTGTCTGATCGTCAATCACGATCTGCCATCCTGCGCAGCAGGTATCCGGACAGGCTCCTGCAATGCAGGAAAATTCTTTATAGTAGTTTGGAAATGTGTATTGCATGATATTAAATAGGATCCTTTCTTTTTTTCTTAAGTTTACGGTAAGTTCCTGCAGTCATGCCACAGGATTTGCGAAAGCTCTGGGAGAGATAACTCTGAGAGGAGAATCCTGTGAGATGCGCAATATCTGAAATCCCGTAATCAGTATTTTCCAGAAGCTCCTTGCACACTTCGATGCGTTTCCGGTTCAGATAATTGATAGGAGAAATCCCATAATATTTTGTAAATTCATGACTCAGATAATACTTATTAAGATGACTGAGTTCTGAGAGGTGATCCAGAGTAATATTTTCTCCGTAATTGGAGTCAAGATAACGCTTAATATGAGCGCATTCTTTACTTGGATGCTGGGCGGTGATCAGTTCAAATGGTGAATCCGTAATGCGCCGAAGCTGCAGGATCAGAATATCCAGCATATGACTGCAGATGGTTTCATATCCTTCAGACTGTCTGTCCAGCTCCTGAAACAGAGAATTAAAGTAAAATAACAAATCTGTTTTCTTTTCACGACAGTTAAAAATGCGATACTCTTTATGACCGTTAAAGGAAAAACATAGTCCATCCACACCTACAGTAAAATAACTCAGAGGAGGACTCCCTTTGGAGATTTCAGTGTGATTGATATGTGGATTAATGATGACCAGATCGTCCTTTGAGATTGGGAAAATCTGATCCTCGATCAGAAAATCTCCCTGACCGTCACGTACATAGAACAATTCTGTAAAGGCATGAGAGTGAGGAATACTGGGCCAGTCACCCTCGTAGCGGGAAGAAGAGGTATTTAAAAGTGTAATATTTTGAGCTGTTGGGTGTTCGGGGCTGAAACGAAATGATTGTGAGCTCATGGCAGATTCTCCTTTCTTCTGTTTACGGCAGATGAGTATATTTGTAGCAATTTTGTTGGCGGATTCTGAATGATAGTATTTTATATCGCAAAAGATATAACTGAGATTCTTCAGGATAATTAGAATAAGTGCATAAAAAATGATAAAAATAAAATCAACATCAGTTATTAAGGTAAAAAATAGAAGGCTTTTCAGATAGCTGATAACATATTTTCTATAATACCATAATTTTTTTGTAAGAGCAAGATTTCTAAAAAACAAAGCAAAAAGTGAATTGAAAAAAATTTTGAAAGAAAGTATTTTATAAACAGATAGACTGAAAATAATGTGATTACAGAAGCGAACGGACAGTAATTATCCGCTTGTCAGCAAAATGAAGGAGGTAACAGAAAATGGGAAAAGGTCGTGTAACCATACCAACTGACCTGGATGTAGTTCCACAGACACTGGAAATGATAGAAGAGTGGGGCGCTGATGCTATACGTGACTGTGACGGAACAGAATTTCCGCAGAAATTAAAAGACACAGGTGCCAAAATTTATGCAACCTACTATACAACCCGTAAGGACAATGCGTGGGCGAAAGCACATCCGGAAGAAATCCAGCAGATGTATATTATGACATCTTTCCATACAGCGGTTGCAGATACACTGGAGATTCATCTGATGGATCACCTCTATCCGGATATGCTTGCAGTCAACACAAGAGATGATATCCGCAGATGGTGGGAAGTAATGGATCGTACCACAGGAGAGCCGGTACCGACAGATCAGTGGTCATATGAAGAAGAGACAGGAAATGTAGTGATCTTATCTGCGAAACGCTTCCATGAATATACTGTAAGTTTCCTGGCATATATTATGTGGGATCCTGTACATATGTACAATGCAGTAGTAAATGACTGGAAAGACGTAGAACCGCAGATTACATTTGATGTGCGTCAGCCAAAAACAAAAGCTCATTCCCTGGAACGTCTGCGCAGATTCCTGGATACTCATGAGTATGTGGATGTTGTGCGCTTCACTACATTTTTCCATCAGTTTACTCTTATATTTGATGAACTTGCAAGAGAGAAATATGTAGACTGGTTTGGCTATTCAGCTTCAGTCAGCCCATATATTCTGGAGCAGTTTGAGAAAGAAGTGGGCTATCCTTTCAGACCGGAATATATCATTGACCAGGGATACATGAACAATACCTATCGGATTCCCTCAAAAGAATTCAAAGATTTCCAGGCATTTCAGAGACGCGAAGTTGCAAAGCTTGCCAAAGAGATGGTAGATATCGTACATGAATACGGAAAAGAGGCCATGATGTTCATGGGAGATCACTGGATTGGCATGGAACCGTTTATGGACGAATTTGCATCTATCGGACTGGATGCTGTAGTTGGAAGTGTTGGAAATGGTGCGACTCTGCGTCTGTTCAGTGATATTAAGAATGTAAAATATACAGAAGGACGATTTTTGCCATACTTTTTCCCGGATACGTTCCATGAAGGCGGCGATCCTGTAAAGGAGGCAAAAGTGAACTGGGTAACAGCAAGAAGAGCAATCCTTCGAAGCCCGATCCAGAGAATCGGATACGGCGGATATCTGAAACTTGCCCTGGAATTCCCGGATTTTGTACAGTATATCAAAGAAGTCTGCGAAGAGTTCCGCACTTTATATGATAACATTCAGGGAACGACTCCTTATTGCGTAAAACGGGTAGCAGTCCTGAACTGTTGGGGAAAGATGCGCTCATGGGGTAACCATATGGTACATCACGCCATCTATTACAAGCAGAATTATTCTTATTTCGGAATTATCGAAGCATTAAGCGGCGCACCGTTTGATGTATCATTTATCAGCTTTGACGATATCAAAGCAGACAAAGATCTTCTGAAGAAATTTGACGTAGTGATCAATGTGGGAGATGCGGACACTGCACAGTCAGGCGGCGAGAACTGGATCGACGAAACAATCATCACAGCAGTCAGAGAATTTGTATATAATGGCGGTGGATTTATCGGTGTAGGAGAACCGGCAGCACATCAGTGGCAGGGCAGATTCATTCAGTTAGATGATGTACTTGGAGTAGAAGAAGAACATGGATTTAACCTGAATACAGATAAATATAACTGGGAAGAACACAGAGATCATTTCATCCTTAAAGATGCAGAAGGCGAGATTGATTTCGGTGAAGGTAAGAAGAACATTTATGCCTTACCGGAAACAGAAATCTTAATCCAGAAAGACCAGGAAGTGCAGATGGCTGTAAAGACTTTCGGTAAAGGAAGAGGCGTTTATATCAGCGGACTTCCATACAGCTTCAAGAACAGCCGCGTGCTTTATCGTGCAGTCCTTTGGTCAGCATCCGCAGAGGAAGAACTTCACTGCTGGTATTCAACCAACTACAATGTAGAAGTACATGCTTACGTAAAAAATGGAAAATACTGCGTAGTCAACAACACTTACGAACCACAGGATACAGTAGTTTACAGAGGTGATAGAAGCAGTTTCCGGTTACATATGGAGGCAAATGAGATCAAATGGTATCAGATATGAAAGATATCGGATAGATTTTATCTGTAAAATAGATTGAAAAGAAAGTCAGTGAAGAAATAACAGAACAGGTTCAGACGTGAGCAGAATGCTTTTGCCTGAACCTGTTTTGATGTGTCAATAAGTTGTTTTTTGAACAATCTTGCGTTTGAATTTCTTATTTACGCATTGTTGTCGGTCGCTGTAGCCACCGGCATATAATTATTTGATTAAGCTGTTATCATCAAAGTAGTTGATCTGCATTGCCGAACGAACATCATGAAGTGTCTGTGCAGCTTTTGCTTCAGCAATCCTGCTTCCCTCTTTGAGGATATCATATACATCATCAAGATGCTGCTCCCAGTATTTACGTCTCTCGCGGATTGGAGAAAGCTCTGCCTGGAGTACTTTATTCAGGAATTTCTTAACCTTGACATCACCCAGACCGCCGCGTGTATAATGAGCTTTCAGTTCATCCAGATTCTGATATTCAGGCAGGAACTCTGCGAAATATTCCGGTTTACAGAATGCATCCAGATAAATAAATACAGGGTTTCCTTCCACACGTCCCGGATCTTCCACACGAAGATGATTTGGGTCTGTGAACATGGACATAACCTTCTTCTTAACATCAGCTTCTTCATCTGAAAGGTAGATGCAGTTTCCGAGAGATTTGCTCATTTTTGCTTTTCCGTCAATACCTGGCAGACGTAAGCATGCTTTATTGGATGGCAGAATAATCTCAGGCTCTGTCAGAGTTTCACCATAAACAGTATTAAATTTGTGGACGATCTCCTTGCACTGCTCGAGCATTGGAAGCTGATCTTCGCCAACCGGAACAGTAGTAGCGCGGAATGCAGTGATATCTGCAGCCTGGCTGATTGGATAGCAGAAGAATCCAACAGGGATGCTTGTCTCAAAATTACGCATCTGGATTTCAGATTTAACTGTAGGATTACGCTGTACACGTGCCACAGTAACAAGGTTCATATAATAGAAAGTAAGCTCTGTAAGCTCCGGAACCATGGACTGGATAAAGATAGTGGATTTCTCAGGATCAATGCCGCATGCAAGATAATCCAGGGCGACCTGAAGGATGTTCTGGCGAACTTTTTCAGGGTGTTCAGCGTTATCTGTTAATGCCTGTGCATCTGCGATCATAATATAAATTTCATCATATAAGCCGGAGTTCTGTAAACGAACACGCTCGGATAATGAACCAACATAATGTCCAACATGAAGGCGGCCTGTTGGGCGGTCACCGGTTAAAATAATTTTGCTCATTTTGCTCTCCTAAAAGTAAATTTCGATTTTCCAGAGAGTTTCTGGAAATTCTCAGTTATCCCTATTATAAAGCCTGCGAATGTTACCGTCAATGATTTTGAGAGAATAAATAGGTATTATGTTACACCAGTATGGTTTTATGTACGCTAAATAATACCATATATCTGTATGGTATTATGATATATTGGAAGAGAAAAGTGGTCAGAATCAAAAAGCAGCTAAATTTGTGAATAATTATACAGGAAATACATTTCCATAATTGATAAAAAGGAAAGATTCTGCTAAAATAATAAGGAATTATACAAAATTTTACACTGAATAAGGATAAGATAAAAGGAGTAAACACACCATGCCAGTATTTGATTTCAGCGGTGCTTCAGACAAGAAACCAGGTGTACAGTCTGAATGTACCTACACGACTTTCCAGTCCAATGAACAGGAAACATCCCCTGAGAAACCGATCATGGTTCTTGATAACAGCAGCCACCAGTGGAAACATCATTCCTGCGGTATTTTTACAAACCCGATCAAACGTACTTCCTTTGAGTTTAAAGAGGACGATGGAACTTTCGCAGCAGATATTCTCAGCATTGATTCAAGATTCGTAAGCCTTCTGAAATGGCTTGGAGAGAATCACATCAATGTACGTCTTTCCGGACAGAATCAGGAGAAAGGATATGCAGTTTATAAGATTCGTGAGACCGCATTCGGTGGCGGCACAAAGCTCTCCGCAGAGGACGGATTTCTTCAGTTTATGATCGAGAGACTTCTTGCAAGCAGTGCACCGGCAGAGATCGCAGAAGACGAAGATGAGGAAGAAACAGGAGATGAAATGAAGCTGACAAGTATTCAGAGCATCACTGATTTTATGACCTGCGCAGGCAGAACCCTTCCGGACAACATCCGTCTCTGGGCAAGAAGAAACCTTGCAGTTGCCCGTTCCCACGAAGTATCTCCGGAGGAAAGACGCCATGCTCAGCGAGCTCTTTCCATTATGATGAATGTACAGTGGAAGAGTAATTACTTTGAAGCAATTGATCCTCAGGAAGCCCGCAGAATCCTTGACGAAGAACTCTACGGAATGGAATCTGTAAAGCAGCGTATCATTGAGACGATCATTCAGATCAACCGTACCCATACACTTCCGGCATACGGACTTCTTCTTGTAGGCCCGGCAGGTACAGGTAAATCTCAGATTGCCTATGCGGTTGCCCGTATCCTGAAACTTCCGTGGACAACTCTGGATATGAGTTCCATCAACGATCCGGAACAGCTCACAGGAAGCTCCAGAATCTATGCAAACGCAAAGCCTGGAATCATCATGGAAGCCTTCTCAGCAGCAGGAGAATCCAACCTTGTATTCATCATCAACGAGCTTGATAAAGCAGCATCAGGCAAGGGCAACGGAAACCCGGCAGATGTACTTCTGACACTGCTTGACAACCTTGGATTTACAGATAACTACATGGAATGTATGGTGCCGACAGTGGGCGTTTATCCGATCGCTACAGCAAATGATAAATCCCAGATCAGCGCACCTCTGATGTCCCGTTTTGCAGTGATCGATATTCCGGATTACACCTCAGAAGAGAAGAAGATTATCTTCTCCAAATATGTACTTCCGAAAGTTCTGAAACGTATGAGCCTCAAAGCAGAAGAATGCGTAGTGACAGAAGACGGTCTGGAGGCTATTGTTGAGAAACACAAAAACACCAGCGGAATCCGTGACCTGGAACAGGCGGCAGAGCATATTGCAGCCAATGCCCTGTACCAGATTGAAGTAGACCACCTGACAGGTGTGACATTCAATGCAGAGATGGTAAGAGAATTACTTTCCTGAAAAACTGAAATTATATGTTTGAAAAAATCTTGACATAAATAAAAGTTAAGAGTATACTTTCAGACATCAGCAGGATAAAATTTAGAAATTGCTGATAAAAATAAAATAAGATCTTCAGGGCAGGGTGCAATTCCCTACCGGTGGTAAAGCCCACGAGCCGTAAGGTATGATTCGGTGCAATTCCGAAGCCGACAGTACAGTCTGGATGAAAGAAGATAGTAGTAGAGATACAGAAGAATTAACTGATCTGTGAAAGCGACTGCTCTGGAATAATAAATTTATTCCAGAGCTTTTTTATATCATCAAAGCAGTTTTAATGATGAAGCAAAAAGTCAGATTCACACGAAGATAATTCAAACAGATATTAATTTACAGGCCCTGGATGTTGAAAGACACCGGGGCTTTTTTGGTATCATCAGTACCATCAGAAGAACAGGAGATGAGGGATTGAAAGATATAACGGATATGGAAAAAGACAGGCAATATATGAAAATGGCGTTAGAACTGGCACAAAAAGGAATGGGATTTACAGCACCTAACCCAATGGTAGGTGCCGTGATCGTCAAAAGAGGAAAAGTCATTGGCCAGGGATATCACAGAAAATACGGTGAACCTCATGCAGAAAGGGAAGCTCTGGCATCATGTACAGAACAGCCAGAAGGTGCCTCCATATATGTTACTCTGGAACCTTGCTGCCATTACGGGAAACAGCCTCCGTGTGTCAATGCAATCCTGGAATCGGGGATCAGACGTGTGATCATTGGTTCCTCGGACCCTAATCCCCTGGTTTCAGGAAAAGGAATCCGGATTCTGAAAGAGCATGGGATCGAAGTAACGGAAAACGTTTTAAAAGAAGAGTGCGATAAACTCAATGAAGCATTTTTCTATTACATACAGAATCAAAAACCATATGTAGTCATGAAATATGCGATGACCATGGATGGAAAAATTGCCACTTATACAGGCGCATCCAGATGGGTGACAGGCGAAGCTGCCAGAATGCATGTGCAGAAACAGAGATTGAAATATACAGGGATTATGGCTGGAGTGGGAACTGTGCTGGCAGATGATCCGATGCTTACATGCAGACTGGAAAACGGCAGAAATCCTGTGCGTATTATCTGTGACTCCCACTTGCGGACACCACTGAATTCCAGAATTGTGAAAACGGCATCAACAATTCCAACAATCTTTGCAACCAGCAGTAAAGACCAGCAGAAGATAAAGAATTATGAAGATATGGGATGTAAAGTTCTGGATGTCCCGGAAAAAAACGGACACATAGATTTAAACAGACTAATGGAACTTCTGGGAGCTGCAAAGATAGACAGTATCTTACTGGAAGGAGGAGGCACTTTAAACTGGTCAGCACTCGAAAGCGGTATTGTTCAGAAAGTCCAGACCTATATAGCACCCAAACTTTTTGGGGGAGAAAGTGCAAAGACACCGATAGAAGGAAAAGGATTTCCTGATCCTGCCAGCGCAATATTATTAAAAAACAGCGAAATAATCAGAATAGGAGATGATTTTCTTATAGAGAGTGAGGTGAAGAGTAATGTTCACGGGAATTGTTGAAGAACTGGGAACTGTGAAAAAAATAAAAAAAGGAGCAAATTCAGCAGTATTTACGATACGGGCAGAGAAAATTCTGGATGATCTGAAAACAGGGGACAGTGTAGCTGTAAATGGAATCTGCCTCACTGTAACTGCATGTCTGGAAGATGGTTTTACAGCAGATGTGATGCATGAGACATTGAATCGTTCTGCGCTGATTCAGCTTTCTTTGGGACAGCATGTAAATCTGGAAAGGGCAATGCCTGCAAATGGAAGATTTGGAGGACACATTGTTGCCGGGCATGTGGATGGAACAGGAAAAATCACGGAAATTCGCAGAGATGATAATGCTGTCTGGTACACCATTCAGGCTTCACCACAAATTATGAAATATATTGTGACAAAAGGTTCTGTAACAGTTGATGGAATCAGTCTTACAGTGGCAAAAGTCTCAGAAACAGACTTTTCCATTTCTGCAATTCCTCATACAGTAAAGATTACAGTCCTCGGAGAACGCAAAGAAGGAGATATCGTCAATCTGGAGACAGACATAATTGGAAAATACGTGGAAAAATTAATAACGCCTGTGAAAGAACAGCCGATAAAAAGTAATATTACACGGGATTTTCTGAACAAGTATGGCTTTTGACAGAATTAACCACAAAGCGGTTATTCGATTGATGCAGAACTGTACAGTGGATGTTTTATCTGCCTGACACGAACCAGATAAGCAGCCAATACGAATGATTTTGCCCTCTTAACAACAGAAAAATATATTGTATCAGAAAAATACATTGCATAAGGAGAGAAAAAATGAACGGATTTGATTCAGTAGAAGAAGCTCTGGAAGAACTTCGGAATGGAAAAATTATTCTGGTAACGGATGATCCGGACAGAGAGAATGAAGGAGATTTTATCTGTGCAGCAGAGTTTGCCACAACAGAAAATATTAACTTTATGGCAACTCACGGAAAAGGACTTATCTGTATGCCAATGTCTGAGGAATATGTAAGAAAACTGCAGTTCCCGCAGATGGTAGCAGAAAATTCAGATAATCACGAAACTGCTTTTACTGTTTCCGTAGACCATATCAGCACCACTACAGGAATCTCTGCGGCAGAACGTTCTGTTACTGCCATGAAATGTGTGGATGAGAATGCAAAACCCGAAGATTTCAGACGCCCCGGACATATGTTTCCACTTCTGGCGAAGAAGAACGGTGTTCTGGAAAGAAACGGACATACAGAGGCAACTGTAGACCTGTGCAGACTTGCAGGGTTAAAACAGTGCGGGCTGTGCTGTGAAATTATGAGAGAAGACGGCACTATGATGCGGACTTCTGAGTTACGGGAACTTGCCGGAAAGTGGAATCTTAAATTCATAACAATTAAAGATATTCAGAATTACCGTAAATGCCATGATATTCTGGTGGATCGCGTGACGACCACAAAAATGCCGACCAGATACGGAGAGTTTATGGCGTATGGATTTGTAAACCGCCTGAATGGGGAACATCATGTAGCACTGGTAAAAGGTGAAATCGGAGATGGAGAAAACGTCCTGTGCCGTGTGCATTCAGAGTGCCTGACAGGAGACGTTTTTGGATCACAGCGTTGTGACTGCGGACAGCAGTTTGCAGCGGCGATGGCCCAGATTGAGGAAGAAGGCAGAGGGATACTCCTTTATATGAGACAGGAAGGAAGAGGAATCGGACTGATCAATAAACTTCGTGCCTATGAACTTCAGGAACAGGGAATGGATACACTCGAAGCGAATCTGGCACTTGGATTTGCCGGAGACGAAAGAGAATACTACATTGGTGCGCAGATTCTGAGAAATCTTGGGGTAAAAGAGCTGCGGCTGCTGACAAATAACCCGGATAAAGTTTATCAGTTGGAAGAATTTGGCATCAGGATCAAACAGAGAGTTCCGATACAGATGAATGCTACAGCGTATGATCTGCGTTATCTTAAGACAAAACAATTACGAATGGGACATATTCTGAAGTATTAAATACAGCGGGGATTTTCATATATAACGATAACGTTCCCGAAAATAAAATTTACCGTATATAAAAACCTGTACAGGTTAAAAAATATAAATTTACAGATGAAAGGACCAGAAAAAATGAAAACATTAGAAGGAAAATTAGTATCAGATGGAATGAAAGTAGGAATTGTAGCAGCCCGCTTCAATGAATTTATAACTTCCAAGCTGGTAAGTGGTGCCATGGATGGGCTGACACGTCACAATGTAAAAGAAGAGGACATCCAGGTAGCGTGGGTACCAGGTGCTTTTGAAATCCCACTGATCGCGTATAAAATGGCAAAAAGTGGAAAGTATGATGCGGTTATCTGCGTAGGTGCTGTGATTCGTGGAAATACCAGTCATTATGATTATGTATGCAATGAGGTTTCCAAAGGGATTGCATCAGTATCACTGGAAACAGGAGTTCCGGTATTATTCGGAGTACTTACCACAGAAAACATCGAGCAGGCAATTGAACGCGCAGGTACAAAAGCAGGAAATAAAGGCTATGACTGTGCACTCAGTGCCATTGAAATGGTAAATCTGATCAAAGAACTTGAAGCTTAAATAGACAACAGGTCAGACCCTGAAAGTGAAACCAGTTCACGAAAATCGAAAGGTAATGGTGCTTCCAGAAGGAGCATTTCATCTCTGAAAGGATGCTGAAAAGAAACTTTCCATGCATGAAGGGCTGCCCTGGAAAAGGAAGCACAGGAAAATATTTTATCGTCTGAATGATAAAGAGTATCTCCAAGCAAAGGATGTCCTGTGGATGCCATATGGACACGGATCTGGTGGGTACGTCCGGTATCCAGCTTAAGTGTGATAAGCGACCAGTCCTGACTGGAAAAAAGAGTATGATAATGAGTAATTGCTGTTTTGATTTTTCCTGATAATGCAGATGAATGTAAGGAAAGATCAGCAGCAGTTTTCATTTTCAGATGATTCTCCGGGTCCTGCATCAGCGGTAAATCTAAGGTATGCCAGACACCAGGCATATCTACAGGCAAAGTACCGGATACAGCGGCAAGATATTGCTTGTGAATTTTGCATGGAGATTTTACAGATTGAAGCCTTGAAGCTGCTACCTGATTTTTGGCAAAAACCACAATCCCGGAAGTCTCCTGATCCAGCCGCCCCACCGGGCGGACACAGACCTGTTCATTTTTCTCTCGAAAGTAACCGGCAACAAGATTGGAAAGGCTGTCTGTATAATGCATTCCCGTTGGATGCGTAACCATTCCTGCCGGTTTATCAACTGCCAGAATATCCGTATCTTCATATAAAATATTCAGAGAAAAAGAAGTTTCGGAAACTGGAGCTGAAGCTTTGTTGGAATGGAAATCCGACAAATCTTTACTTCTGATTCCGTCATTATAATTTTCAAGATGCGCAGAAGCAGTCCCGGCTTCCTCCAGACAAACGCGGATCACATCGCCTGGATATATTGTCTCAGTTACACGACAGCGAACTCCGTTTCTGGTAATCCCGTCCGGTCGAAACTTCGCCTGGCTGATCTGCCGTTTTGTAAGTCCTGCATTCTTTTTCAGAAATGCTTCCATTTTAAGTTCTGTAGTTTGTTCATCTATTCTAAATTCCAGATATCGTTCCATCTTAATACTTTTCCTGCGTAATATATTCTGATATTGATACCATTGATATTACAGGGCAAAAAATAAACTGTCAATGCAAAATTATGTCAGCGTAATGCATAAAATATACTGAAGAAAAATTGCAATTGTGCTATGATATAAGAATCAAAACAATGAAAGCGGGGCAGAAAATAAATATGAAATACTTAATCATTGGAGCCGGAGGAACCGGTGGTGTTACCGGATATTATATGAAAAAAGCAGGCAAGGACGTAACCCTGATCGCGAGAGGCGAACACCTGAAAAAGATCCAGAAACAGGGTCTTACATTGGAGAAAATGTGGGATAAAACAGAGGAAAACATAAGCATTCCTGCTACAGATATGGAGCATTATGCAGAGCATCCGGACGTAATTTTTGTCTGCGTAAAAGGCTATTCCTTACAGGAAACGATTCCGTTTATCAAACGCATTGCCAGGAAAAATACTATCGTAATTCCAGTGTTGAATATATATGGAACAGGTGGAAAAATGCAGAAAGAACTGCCGGATCTTCTGGTAACGGACGGCTGCATCTATGTTTCTGCCAACATTAAAGAACCGGGAAAACTTCTCCAGCATGGACAGATCCTGCACATTGTATTCGGCGTAAGAGACAAAGCGGAATTCCGACCGGAACTGAAAGAGATTCAGAAAGACCTCTGTGACAGTCATATCGACGGGACTCTTTCGGAAAACATCCGCCGTGAAGCACTGGAGAAATTTTCCTATGTATCCCCGATCGGAGCAGCAGGACTCTATTACCACGCAACTGCCGCAGATTTCCAGAAAGAAGGCGAAGCCAGAGAACTTTTTAAGACCATGATAAAAGAAATCGCAGCACTTGCAGAAGCCATGGGAGTTCCTTTCCAGAAAGATATGGCAGAAGTAAATTTAAAAATCCTTTCCAACCTCGCACCGGAAGCAACCACTTCCATGCAGCGGGATATCATGGCAGGAAAACAGTCCGAAATTGACGGATTAGTTTATGAAGTAGTAAGAATGGGAGAAGAATATCACGTTCCGGTACCCGCATATGAGAAAGTGGCAGAAAAACTCAGAGCCCTGTAGCGAAGCTGATTGCGAATATCCGCTTGATCACCGAAACAACATGAAAAAGGGATGCGAATTACTCGCATCCCTTTCGTACTCATTTGGACAATAAAATTATAATTTAATTATAATTAACTTTAATTCAGCAATTATAATTATAACTGAGGACCAGCTGCAACAAGTGCTTTACCAGCAGCGTTTCCTTCGTATTTAGCAAAGTTCTTGATGAATCTTCCAGCAAGATCTTTAGCTTTTACTTCCCATTCAGAAGCGTCAGCATATGTGTCACGAGGATCAAGGATACCTGTGTCTACGCCGTTAAGCTCTGTTGGAACTTCGAAATCGAAGAATGGGATCTTCTTAGTAGGAGCGTTAAGGATATCTCCGTTAAGGATTGCATCGATGATACCACGAGTATCTTTGATGGAGATACGTTTTCCTGTTCCGTTCCATCCTGTGTTAACCAGGTAAGCTTTTGCTCCGCTCTTTTCCATTTTCTTAACAAGTTCTGCTGCGTATTTTGTCGGATGCAGTTCAAGGAATGCCTGTCCGAAGCAAGCAGAGAATGTAGGTGTAGGCTCTGTGATTCCACGCTCTGTACCAGCAAGTTTAGCTGTGAATCCAGACAGGAAATAGTACTGAGTCTGAGCTTCTGTCAGGATAGATACTGGAGGAAGTACTCCGAAAGCATCTGCGGACAGGAAGATTACGTTCTTAGCTGCCGGTGCAGAAGAAATCGGGCGAACGATGTTTTCAATGTGGTTGATCGGATAAGATACACGAGTATTCTCTGTTACACTCTTATCTGCGAAATCAATCTTGCCTTCAGCATCAAGTGTTACGTTCTCAAGAAGAGCGTTACGTTTGATTGCATTGTAGATGTCCGGCTCAGATTCTTTGTCAAGGTTGATAACTTTAGCGTAGCATCCACCTTCGAAGTTGAATACGCCGTTGTCATCCCAGCCATGCTCGTCATCACCGATCAGGAGACGTTTCGGGTCTGTGGAAAGAGTTGTTTTACCTGTTCCGGAAAGACCGAAGAAGATAGCTGTGTTTTCGCCGTTCATATCTGTGTTTGCAGAGCAGTGCATGGAAGCCATACCTTTTAATGGAAGGAAGTAGTTCATCATAGAGAACATACCTTTCTTCATTTCTCCGCCGTACCATGTGTTTACGATAACCTGCTCTTTAGTTGTGATGTTGAACATTACAGCTGTTTCAGAGTTAAGGCCTAATTCTTTATAGTTTTCAACTTTAGCTTTGGAAGCGTTGTATACAACGAAATCTGGCTCGAAGTTTTCAAGTTCTTCAGCTGTTGGCTGGATGAACATATTTGTTACGAAATGTGCCTGCCAAGCAACTTCAACGATGAAACGGATAGCCATACGAGTATCTTTGTTAGCACCGCAGAATGCATCTACTACGAAAAGTCTCTTGTTGGAGAGCTCTTTTTTAGCGATTTCTTTTACTGCATTCCATGCTTCCTGAGTTGCAGGATGGTTATCGTTTTTGTATTCGTCTGTTGTCCACCATACTGTATCTTTGGAGTTCTCATCCATAACGATATATTTATCTTTAGGAGAACGTCCTGTGTAGATACCTGTCATAACGTTAACTGCACCAAGTTCGCTGACCTGACCTTTTTCAAAGCCTTCCAGTTCCGGTTTGGTTTCTTCTTCAAATAATACTTCATAAGAAGGGTTGTAGACAATTTCTGTAGTTCCGGTAATGCCATACTTGCTTAAATCGATTTTTGCCATCTTACGTTTAACCTCTTTTCTTCGTTAATGAAAGCGCCTGTTTAAACAGGCCTTAAGATACCTTACCAAAAAAGCGAATAGTTCTCGCTTCTCTTTTTCTATTATACATATTTAACGGTTAAAATCAACAGGGTTTTTGCGTTTTTTTGAATTTTGTTAAAGATTTATCAACTTAAATCTGATAAAAATCCGTCACTTTTCACAAAAGGTATGTAAATTTATTATAGTGGCAATATGGGAATACTATTCGTGGATATGATAATATTCTGTCTGACTGGAACAGACAGGAAAGGCAACCAGAAAATACTAACCAGGAGAGCTGCCACTATGTGGTTGTGCTGATAAAAGATGCATGTTAAAATAGGAAAGAATTATCTGTCTGAAAAATGACAGAGTATTATACAGCAGAGAAAAGTAAAGAGAGGATGAAGATTATCAAAACTTATTATTTAATTGATTATGAAAATGTAGGAAGTGAAGGCTTCAAAGGATGCGAAAAATTACGGGAAACAGATATTATCCATCTTTTTTATACAGATAACAGCAGAAAAATAGATCTTGATATTATCAATGATCACGGAGAGTCAAAACTGATCACACATAAAGTACCGACAGGAAATCAGTCAGCAGATATGCATCTGGGCTCTTATCTGGGATATCTGATAGGAAAAGAGTGCACAGGGCAGGATGAAGAATGCAAAATTGTTGTAATCAGCAAAGATACAGGATTTGACCATATTATAGAATTCTGGAAAGCAGAAGAAAATGTGAAAATTTCCAGAAACGAGAAGATTTCCGGAAAACAGGTACAGACAAGAAAACAGGTAAAAAAACAGACCGGTAAAGAAAAAGACAAACAGGTAGCAGAACAAACTGATCAGAAAGCAGAAAAACAGTTGAATGAACAATCTGAAAAGCAGTCTGTCAAACAATCAGAGAATCAGAATACAAAAAAGCCAAAACAAAAGATAATTGACATGAAAGCCGGAACAAAGAGATTACAGCAGGAATTGATATTGGTTCTCGACAAGGCAGGCATGCCAAAGGAAGTGGTAAATTATGTTTCAACAACTGTGGAGAAAAATGCAGAAGACAAAAACAGAAAGCAGCAGATTTACAGATCTATCATTTCCAAATACGGACAGACAAAAGGACTGAATATCTATAACCATATTAAAAAGAAAATTTAATGGAATAGGACTGAAAAATATCGGAATAAAAGAAGGAGGCCGGGAACCTTATGGATTCCCGGCAAAAGTATGAAAAAGAAAAAGTTTTATTTGCAATTACTCTTTGCTCTGTACAGGTATTAATATAACCGGAAAATGTGAGAAATATGTGGTGAGAATTTGAAAAAAATGTGAAATAGATGGAAATTTAAAGTGAACAGGAACAACAATCCTCTGGAAAATGGGAGAAAGTATTAGATTATGAATATACAGATTTTTGGTACAAAGAAAAACTTCGACAGCAAAAAAGCAGAACGCTACTTCAAAGAACGGGGAATTAAATATCAGTTTATAAATATGAAAGAAAAAGGCTTAAGTAAAGGTGAATTCCAGTCTGTCTGCCAGGCAGTTGGTGGTTATAACAAGCTGATAGATACTGACTGCAAGGATAAAGACCTGCTGGCATTGATCACTTATATCGCAGAGGAAGACAAAGCAGAGAAAATCCTCGAAAACCAGAGTATCATCAAAGTCCCTGTGGTAAGAAACGGAAAACAGGCGACAGTAGGATATCAGCCGGAGATATGGAAGAACTGGAAGTGATAATTATAGCCTTTTACAAGCTTTCAGATTTTACAATATTATATTGAATAAAATAGCTGTTTGACATATTTATATGTGTTATAATATAAAATTATTATAGAAGTTACTTTATATTGTCGTGCGACAGATATAATGAACTGATTTATAAAAATGGAAATATTGAGGTGATGGAAATGCCATTAACAAAGATTGCAGCAGAGAATTTTACGGTATTTGAAGATATAAAGATTCCTTTTTGTGAAGGATTAAATGTATTAGTTGGTGAAAATGGTGTGGGAAAGACTCATATTATGAAATTAGCCTATGCAGCATGTCAGGCTTCCAAACATGATGTGTCTTTTTCACAGAAAACAACTATGTTATTTCGTCCTGATCAGTCTGGAATTGGACGTCTGGTAAACAGAGGAAAGAGTGGAAGCAATAAAGCCATGGTTTCTGTGGAATCTGATACTGCCAAAATAGGAATGACATTTTCAACCAAAACACGAAAATGGGATGCAGAGATTAATTCAGAAGAGAAATGGGAAAAGCAGATGTCTGATCTCACAAGCGTATTTATTCCGGCAAAAGAGATTTTGTCAAATGCCTGGAATCTGGATGCTGCAGTAAAAATGGGAAATGTGGAATTTGATGATACGTATCTGGATATTATTGCGGCTGCCAAAATTGACATTTCCAGAGGAGTGAATTCAACTGTAAGGAAAAAATATCTGGATATTTTACAGAAAATCAGTAATGGGAAAGTAACATTGAATGAGGATCGTTTTTATTTAAAACCTGGTACACAGGCAAAGTTAGAATTTAATTTGGTAGCAGAAGGATTACGTAAAATTGCTCTTTTATGGCAGTTGATAAAAAACGGGACACTGGAGAAGGGATCCGTTTTGTTTTGGGACGAGCCAGAAGCAAATATCAATCCGAAATATATTCCGGTGTTGGCAGAATTGTTGATCATGCTGGAGACAGAAGGTGTACAGATTTTTGTTTCTACACATGACTATTTTTTGTCCAAATATATTGAAGTAAAGCGGAGACAGGACAGCAAAGTGCAGTACATTTCCTTATATAAAAATGAAAACAGCAAAGTATTATGTGAGATAGCTCCGGAATTTGAATTGTTGGAACATAATACAATTATGGATACATTCCGTCAGTTGTATCGAGAAGAAATCGGGGTGGCATTAAAGTGAGCGTTATACCAGAATCAGGAATGAATTTTGGAAAATATGATGAAAAAGATTTATTTCATATTGAAACATCTGAAATTTATAAAAAACTTGGAGATGGAATCCCAACGGTTGAGTTTATCCTGAAATATAATGAAAATAATATAGTGTTTCTGGAAGCAAAGAAAAGTTGTCCAAATGTGGCGAATCGATATGAATCGAAAGAAAAAGAACAGAAATTCGAAGAATATTATGGTTCAATAACTGAGAAGTTTATATCATCTTTGCAGATATATCTGGCGGCAATTATGAACAGATATCAGGATACGTCAGAGATAGGAGACAATCTTCGATCAGTAAGCAATATGAAAGATGTAAAATTAAAATTTATTCTGGTTGTAAAAAACGCAGAAGATATTACGTGGCTAGCTGGGCCATTGGCAGAATTAAGAGCCAGATTGCTTAAGGTCAGAAAAATATGGGGTGTTGAGGTGGTTGTTTTAAATGAAGAACTTGCTGGAGAATATAATCTAACGTGTTAGAGCGTGAAATCAGTACTTTTCTAATTACATGAAGTAAGAACTATATACAGGAGATGATAAAATGGCAAAGATCAGAATCATAAAGAAAAATAATGACTGTAGCATGGAGTATGAAGTAGGTGATATTTGCGAGGTCACAGGTACCTGGTATGGCGGTGTCCACATCAACGGCCGTTCCGGAATTCCGGTTTCCCTTGATAAAGAAGAATATATGGAACTCAATACAGAACCGGAAGAACCTGACAGTGCGGAAAATGAAAATACATCGGAACCACCGGAACACAATATCCATGCAGGCGACATTGTACAGCATTTCAAAAGAGAATGGGTATCCCCGGATACTTCCGAATATCTTTATAAAGTCCTTGCAGTAGCCCATCACACAGAAAATGGTGAGAAACTGATGATCTACCAGGCTCTCTACGCACCTTTCAAAATCTGCGCCAGACCCTATGATATGTTTATGAGTGAAGTGGACAGAGACAAATATCCGGATATTAAACAGAAGTACAGATTTGAAAAATATACTGAAAAATAGATGATTGATATTTTATGGAATTGCTATAGTAAAACAGGCACTTTTGCCTGTACAAAAACACTTTGTCGTTGTATAGTAATAACAAATAATAACAGCATACGTTTCCAGAGATTTTATGGGATTATCTGAAAAAATGTGCAGAAAGAACGAAAGGGAAGGAAATATGCAGAAGGTATTAGTAGTTGTAGACATGCAGAATGACTTCATCGACGGAGCTCTTGGAACAAAAGAGGCAGTTGCCATTGTACCTGGTGTAAAAGAGAAAATCGAAAATTTTGATGGAGTTGTTCTTTTTACCAGAGACACCCATGAGACTTACTATCTTGACACCCAGGAAGGACAGAAGCTTCCTGTACCGCACTGTATCCGTGACACTGAAGGCTGGCAGATCAGAAGCGAATTAGATGCACTCAGAAAAACAGAACCCATTGATAAAGAAACCTTTGGTTCCACAGACCTTGCAGGAGAACTGGTGGCAATGAATGAGGATAATGAAATCGAAAGTATCACTTTCGTAGGTTTATGCACAGACATCTGTGTTATTTCCAATGCGCTTCTGGCAAAAGCATCTCTCCCGGAAGTTCCGATTATCGTAGACGCTAAATGCTGCGCAGGCGTAACACCGGAAAGCCATGAGAATGCACTGAAAGCAATGGAAGTATGCCAGATCCAGATTGACAGATAAACTGCGGAGCAGTTATTCAGTTATAAACAAGCAGTAAAGCAGACGATTTTATCCACCTGACAATTCAGATATGAGGAGTGACAAAATAATGAAAACAATTACACGAGACGAGGCATTTACATTATTAAAAAAATACAACAAGGATCCATTCCACATTCAGCATGCCCTGACTGTAGAAGCAGTAATGAAATGGTACGCCAATGAACTTGGCTATGGCGAAGATGCAGAATACTGGGGAATTGTAGGGCTCCTCCATGACATCGACTTTGAACTATATCCGGAAGAACACTGTCTGAAAGCTCCGGAAATGCTCCGCGAAGCAGGCGTAGGCGAAGACGTAATCCATTCAGTTGTATCCCACGGCTACGGCATCACAGTAGGATGTGGCGCAACTATTGACGTAGCACCGGAACACGAAATGGAAAAAGTACTCTTTGCAGCGGATGAACTTACAGGACTTATCTGGGCAGCAGCACTTATGAGACCATCCAAAAGCACAAAAGACATGGAACTCAAATCCCTCAAGAAGAAATACAAAAGCAAGGGCTTCGCAGCAGGATGCTCCAGAGAAGTCATCGAGCGCGGTGCTGACCAACTCGGCTGGGAACTGCAGAAGCTGCTCACCATGACACTGCAGGCAATGGCAGACTGCGAAGATGAGATTAAGGCGGAGATGGACGCGGAAGAGTAATGGAATGTCTGATTTATTGACTTATTACCAGAAATGAATGATGGAATCAGAGAACCAGACTGTATATAGGGGAAGAAACCTATGTGCAGTCTGGTTCTCTTTTTTATATGGAAGTTGATGAAAGAGAAAAGATATCAAAAAAGAAATATGCAACAGTTTTTGCGTATTATAGATAAGTGAATATAACAAAAAATGTCTGACGAAAATTGTTGCTGTTTATGTCAAAAAAATGTATAATATGTCACAAAGAAGTTAGATTTATCAGAAAAATTAAGGCATAAGAAACAAAACAGGTATTTTGCAGATAAAACAGGAGTGAAATCAGTGTTGGATGGTATTTGGTGAGTGAATATATGGCAGATATAGATAAAACATTAAAATATTACAACGAAAATGCGCAGTCTTTTGCCTCTGGGACTGTTTCGGTAAAGTTTACAGAAGTGCAAGATAAATTTCTGGAGAAATTTAACCCAGATGCGTATATTCTTGACTTTGGCTGCGGTGCAGGTAGAGATACAAAGTACTTTCTGAGTCGTGGATATCAGGTGGATGCAGTTGATGGTTCAGAACAATTGTGTCGGATTGCAAGTGAATATACGGGAATCAAAGTCAGGCAGATGTTGTTTCAGGAATTGGATGAAAAAGAAAAATATGATGGCATATGGGCTTGTGCATCTATTCTCCATTTGCCGAAAAAACAACTGCGTGAAGTTTTGAAAAATATGTATGCAGCATTGAAATCGAAAGGATGGATTTATACCTCTTTTAAATATGGAGAATTTGAAGGTGAACGAAACGGAAGATATTTTACCGATTTTACGACAGATACATTTAAAGATTTCATACATGACATGCATGGCCTTAAAATAGAAGAACAATGGATTACAGGAGATGTCCGACCGGGAAGAGGTGAGGAAAAATGGCTGAATTTACTTCTGCAGAAAAAGTAAACATCGGGTATGAAAACGAATATTCCACAGATGCAATGACCGGTGGACCGGATAAAAGAAGACAGCTATATTATCAGCTGATCCAGAGTATGAAAAAAGCAGAAAGCGTTGATATCATTGTTTCTTTTCTTATGGAATCCGGAGTGAGAATGCTGCTGAAAGAACTGGAACATACTTTGAAACGTGGAGCCAAAATCCGAATCCTGACAGGAAACTACCTTGGAATTACACAGCCATCAGCACTATATCTGATCAAAAGGAAACTTGGCAACAGAGCTGACCTTAGATTTTACTGTGAAAAAGGACGATCTTTTCACCCAAAGTCTTATATTTTCCATTATGCAGACTACAGCGAACTTTACATAGGATTATCTAATATTTCAAGAAGTGCACTGACTTTAGGAATAGAATGGAACTACCGTTTCAGCAGCAAAAAAGATCCGGAAAACTATGCTGAATTTTTTCATACATTTGAAGACCTGTTTGAAAACCATTCCATCATAATTGATGATAAAGAACTAAAAAGATATTCCCAGAACTGGCATCGTCCAGCAGTTACGAAAGATCTTGATAAATATGACTCTGAACAGGATACAGAAGATACCAAAATAAAACCAATGTATGAACCAAGAGGTGCGCAGATTGAAGCTCTTTGTGCATTGGAAGATACAAGAGCAGAAGGAGCAAAGAAAGCGCTTATTCACGCTGCAACAGGTATCGGAAAAACTTATCTGGCAGCATTTGATTCCAAAACATATGAAAAGGTTCTGTTTGTTGCACACAGAGAGGAAATCCTGAAACAGGCAGCAGAATCTTTCCGAAATGTAAGAAGTTCTGAGGATTATGGATTCTTTACAGGAGATGAGAAATGCACGGATAAATCCGTTATTTTTGCTTCAGTAGCAACACTTGGAAAAACAGAATACCTGAATGAAAAATACTTTGCACCAGATTATTTTAACTACGTGGTGATTGATGAATTCCATCATGCAGTTAATAATCAGTACAGAAAAATCATAGAATATTTCAAACAGCAATTTCTTCTTGGACTGACAGCAACCCCTGAGAGAATGGATGGCAAAAATATATATGAGATATGCGATTATAATGTGCCGTATGAGATTTCATTAAAAGATGGCATCAATAAAGGAATGCTGGTTCCATTTCATTATTATGGAATTTACGACGAAACTGACTACACAAAATTGCATGTGGTCAGAGGAAAATACGTAGAAGAAGAGTTGAATAAAACATACATAGGAAACGTTTACAGACATGATCTGATTTATAAATATTACTGTAAATGCGGTCAGATAACTGGTGAAAAATATGGTTCGCATATAGCGGAGGCACATCATATTGATTATTTTGTTAATAGTTTGAATAATGATGCGAATAATCAAATGATTGTTTGTCCAAACCATCATAGTGTTATACATGATGCAAATCCGGTATTTAATCGGAAGAGAATGATATATAGATTTGCTAATGGAATAGAAGAAAAAATTAAAGTTAATAAACATTTGATGTAATTTAAATAAAAAATGAAGAGAATAAGCAAGTAATGGAATGATGGGTGACAGATATATTGCTGTTTGATAAAGTTGTATGAGTAATTAAATTAGAATGATATGGTATTGAAAAAACAGAAAATAATACAAAAAATATTGATATTTATGAGGAAATATAATGGAGATTAAAGAAATTATTGAAAAAATTCCTGATATTAAAGTACTTTCAGGTCCTTTTCAAGGTGGACAGAAAGAAGTATATAAATGTGAAATTAATGGTAAAGAAAATGCGTTAAAATTCATTAAATCGACTGTAGCTGGAGATGAAGGAGAAATACGATGCGAACGAGAAATAAATACTTTATCAATGTGTAATTCAAAACATTTAATTAAATTGGGAGAAATTCCCTATACAGAGGTGTCTGAAGGAAGTAATCATATTGTTTATTATTCCGAAGAATGGGTACAAGGATATGAATTATATTCATTGTTGTCTGGAAATAAGTTGTTAACTGAAGCATTTGCAAAAAAGTTAGCGATAAGAGATGCAATTACAGGAGGACAATAATTATATGGGATTATTAGCTCAGCATGCTTATGGTAAATCAAAAAAAATAAGTGTTGGTTTAGAAAATAAATTTTTGAATGGTGTGATTTTAAGCCCAAAGGCTGAAAAACCAGAAAAATTAAAGGAGTTCATTGATGAATTAAATTCTCTGGATATAGCAGTTTACTTTGATCCACAATTTTATATGTGCGCATTTGAGGGAAGTATATCTCTGGGTAAATTGGAAAGTTACGATTTTTGGCGTGATAATGAGATTACAAAGAAGTATCTTTCAGTTCCTCAAAATGTACGGGGAGTTGTAACTAGATATGTTGATTATCAAACGGAAGTGGATTTGAAAAATATTGTTTCACCTAATGTGTTTTTTGAAAGTTTTGATAGTAGAATGAGTCAAATATCGTTATCTTTAGCAAATGAAAGTATTTCTATGTGTGGTGATAAGGAATTATACATTAGTTTATGTATTAATGAAGCTGCTTTTTCAAATTTTAATGATGAATGTGAATTTTTAGATATAATAAGTTTATTTGAGGTAAAGGGATTTTATATCATTATTGAACGGAATACTAATGAAAATCCTAATATAATTGAATCTGAAAAAATGGCTAATATAATGTATTTTTTATATAATTTAGCTGAGATAAATGGATTTGATGTTATTTTGGGTTATAGTGATTATGTTGGCTTACCCTTTTATACATCAGGCATTAAACATATTGCTACAGGGTGGTATGAAAATACTAGAAAATTTGATCGTAATAATTTTTATCAAAAAGATGGCATGCGTAGACCAAATAAAAGATACTACTCAAATAAATTACTTAATTCCATTCTATTGATTCCTGAATTACAAATGATACAAGAAAAAAATTTATTAGGTTCTGTATTGTCGCAGACACAATATGATCATTACATGTACAATGATTTGGCAGGTTCTCTATGGACAGATAGTTATAGTTGTTTATCTAGATGGGAAGCTGAGAATCAGATACCATTTGAAATATCATTAGCAGAATTTATTGAAGAATGTGAAGAGCGTGATTTACTGATTGAAAATGAAGATGTTTTATCAGATGATATTATCATTTCTGTTAATAATAAAAGATGCAAATTAACAAAAAGTAAATATAATAAAATTTCAAGATCATGTGAAATATTGGATGATTTTTCGCTTGATATTGAAGACTATGATGAAGTTGAAAAAACTGCTCTATTTAGTGATTTTTTGTATAATTCTTCTATTAAACCTGTTTGGTATGCATATAAATATGGTATGAATATTGAACGTGAGTTTGAACTAGAGGCATATAGTAAAATTAGCACTTTGCTTCAGAAAGGAGGATTATCACAGAAGCCGATTATCATCTATGGACAAACGGGAACAGGAAAATCAGTTTCTATGGCGAATTTGGCATATAAGATTAAAAAAAATAATAAGTATCCGGTTTTGTATATAGATGGAAGAGTGAGCGAAGTAAAATATACAGACATATTAGAGTTCTTTGATTGTTCCACCCAGAAGATCTTTCAATGCATCCTGAATATCTTCAGCAGTTTGAATATCGTACTCTTCAAGGAGCTGGTGGATGATATTTCTTTTTCCTTCTGTCATTTGTACTCGATGTACCGGTTTCTTTTGTCTTGCCATAATAAAAGGCTCTCCTATGATTTTTTATTTTATCATAGAAGAACCTCTATTTGCTAATTTACAGAAAAAGTTTCACACACTCAGTCAGGCTCTTGTTGGATTAAAAAATATTTCATATTGGACTATTTTAATTGGCTATATGTAACCCCCTTTCTAAATGCTTCCATAGCAAAATCTTTATCGATAGCTTCCATGTCCATAAAAATCCGATCTAAAAGTGTTTGCTCGTATGGGAGAAGATTTTCTCGTAATTTGAAATATTTCTTGTTGAATTCTTCAATGCGTCTTTTACATTCCGGGGATTCTACGTAGTCTCCCATAATGTCATCAATAGATGGATTTAAATTATCATGTTCAAAAATATTCATGATGCCTCCTATGATATTATGCAAATTAATGAGATTCCAAAAGTAAGGTATAATTTGCATTATCAGAGGAGTCACGTTCACGAGAGAGTCGTAAATATGTTTTTCTAATCCGATAAGAGTAAGTACAGAATTTGGCAATTCTACCCGGTGGTCTAACACAGTTTATTGTAAGTACTGGATTGTAGGCAATTGCAGCTGATAGAAGTTTGGGCTCGGTGTAGTAGAAGATAAGGTCTTTTAAAAACTGTTTAAAATCTTCTATCATATCATGAATAAGATGAAACATTTCTTCATAGGCTTCCTGTATTTCCTGCATACGCGCGGCAATGGAAGCGCCGATAAGCTGTGTTGTTAATCCACTGATTCCAGTAAATAGTTCCAGAATTCTACTTGATATTTTCTTTGGTGGAGAAACAAATTCTTCTATCGCTGATTCATTCATTGCCGCTGATTCTTCAAGGAACATGGAAGGAACATTATTTGAAATGGCATCTGCAGTTTTGAATATATCTTCCTGGCTTACAGAAGAGCCATAAACATTTGAGAATGCTGAAGTAGCGATAGATTCAATAAGAGAGTTGTCGATTATATCGGATGTCATATTACAAACTGTTATTGCACTTTCTATTGGTTCAGCATAAATAGAAGCGGCGGTTGAACTCATGTCAGAAAGAGCCGCTGACATATTTGTAACATTTACCGTTTGGCTGACGATATTGTTAGCAGTTATAATATCTTCCAATCCATTTATGTGAGAAGTAAGAATATTTGGAGCAATTGCATCATACATATCCTGACTCAAAATTTCACCACCTTTCTCAGATATATTTTTATAAAATTATTATACACTACTACATATAGCACTTCAAGTAAAAAAAATACAATATATAGTTTGACTGTTGGAACTGTAGTAAAGCCTTATGAACAGAAAAGGACACAGCGTAAACTTATATAAAAGTAAGACGCTGGCCCTCGTGAGTTAGGCTGCTTGAAACATTTTCATCATTTGCAATTCAAATGGCTCATATTCGATGGGACCATATAGCAACCATTTTTCATAGTATGCGTAAAGGTATATGGAAGCTTTATCGGATACGTCAAAAATTACTGCAACGTCACAAGGACATTGGCATTTAGCGAGACTAATAAGTGGCGGTGGGGCAATGCTATATTTGGCAAAAAAATTGGCCTCTGCTTCTTTTTCTTCATCAGAAAGATTATTACACTCGAAATGTCCGAGATATATGTGACCGATTTCATGAAAAATAGTCCATCGCTGTCGTTTCTTGTTATTGAAGTTATTATAAAAGATAAACCAACGATACATCCCGGTATCAGGCATCTTTCTTAATATAGAGAAACCATCGGAGCTAAATTCCATAGCTAATCGGAGCTGATGATCTGTTAGAGATGAATATGGAACAAGTATGTAATATAATTTCCGGGCAATCTCATAGCAGTCAATAGGATAAGATACAATTTCGCATTCTTCATACATGAAAAGAACTTCTTTCTTTATCTGGTTGTATCTGTTGATAGTTAAAAACAAATAAAATCATCCTTCCTGGTCATCTGACTCAAAAAGTGCGTTTACCAACTCTGTTTTTTGTTTTCTTGTCATATATTGCGCATTACGAGCAATCAATCTATGAATCTGATAGTATTCACTATTGAAATCTTTTTTTTCTTCTGTACCTAATAAGTAATCAGAAGTAGTGTGCAGCGCATTTGCGATATTGGCGATAACCGGTCCCTTAGGGGTTCGGTTTCCACTGATATATCGTGACAAGGATACTTCTGTAATACCAACTCTGTCAGCAAGCTCTCTTTGCGTCAATCCGCTTTGTTTCAATAAATCGGCAATTCTACCTCCTAAGTTATTTTCATTCATTATAGTTTACCTCTTTCTAAATATGGATTTGCATATGCTTTGCATGGCTCTTTCTGCTCTGCGTCTTTTGCATTTTGCAGTGTATGGCTTACTTCTTTTAAGGTGGGCTTGAGTTCTTTCATATCATATATAGTGTGGGCATCATGCCAAAAGATATTTTTATTATACATAGCCCCAGTATTTTTATTCAGCTTCAACTGATTGTTGCATTAATGACTGGCTCTATCTAGTCCTGCTCTTTAGCAATTGCGCAAATACTCTTGCTTTGTCATTTTATTATTTGATAATTATTTAATTTGATTCAATTAGAATTGCCTATTTATTTACCAAAAGTATAACAAAACTTACCAAATGTGTCAATAACAAAAATGAATGGAAAGTAATAAAATATCATAAAAGTCTAAAAATAAAGGAAAAAATAAGAATGAAAGAAAAAATAAATGGTAAAATTGGAATTGACAACTTTCCATTTGTTTAATATAATACATGTAAACTTACTGAAAGGAGGAAATGACATGAATGTTCATATGATTAGAGTAAAACATATTGAGACCAATTTTCGTCAGAAGAACTTGAACAATGCTTTTGGAATTACAGAGAAAGTAATGTGTCATAAAGAATGTAGCGAAGAGAATAATTTCAAAGCGATAGAGATGCTAACTCTGGTTGACGAATTAGACTTATTGTTCGCCGAGTTCAATGCTATTTTTAATTTCAATTTACCAAATGTTTAATAAAAATAGAAAAAAACAAACAAATGGAAATTAACAATGGAAGAAAAAGGAATGGAATCAACCAACCGCCCTGGAAAGCTAATGGAAGATACACATTCCAAATTCAATTAGAAAAAGTATACCATAATTATTCTGGAAAGAAAAGAAAATTTTTACAAAGATGTTGTATGTAAAAGAAACTAAATATATGATTCCCGGAAAATAAAGGAGAAAGGATGCGCTATATGAAAAAATATGTATCAGATTATTTGAACAAAGGAGTAAAAGGTCATTCTAATTATAGATTTGTGGATGTAATTGTGAATGATGATAATTCGTTATTTATTGATCCAATATTGATTGAAATTTCAGAAGATCAGTGGAGTAAAGAGGCTAAGATATTAATTCAATCGTTCTTTGACGCTTTTTTCGAAGCATATAGTCAAAAGAATGAAATAAAAAAGACAGAGTTACTGTCCCATGCTGGAGAGCAAAATGGAACGCGTTTTGGTTATGGAAGAGGAGATAATGGTAAGGGCAATACAGCTGAAGGACTCCTTAATATTTTTGCTCCTTTAGAAAATCTTATACAGGAAATACCTACTATGGAGAAACCTGAAGATTTACCACTTTTGATTCCTGGCTTTGCGGAAGATGGACTTTCGGATTTACTGACTAATATTTTACATGCTCAGTTGAATGCATTTACAATGCAACAAATACATAAATATGGACTGAAAAGTAACGGAAATGCACGTTTTTGGAGTTGGGATAAGGAAAAAGTTTGTTGGGTTCAAGTAGAAAAGCCATCATTCTATATTGATGGTCAAGAGTTATTACTTGTCCCTAGGAATAAGGAGGAGCTTATGAGCGAAGCAAAACAGTTTGATATTTCAAAGAAGGCTGTAATTGCAGCTTTTCAGGCGGTAAAGGAAAACGCAGGAAGTTACGGGGCAGATGAACAAACCATAAAAGAGTTTGAGGAGCATCTTAATAACAACCTGTATAAACTATGGAACCGGATGGCATCAGGAAGTTATTTTCCGAAGCCTGTAAGGGCAGTAGCAATACCCAAGAAAAATGGTGGAATCAGAATTTTGGGAATTCCAACAGTAGAAGACAGAATCGCACAAATGGTTGCGAAGATGTACTTTGAACCGCTGGTTGAACCAATGTTTTACAATGACTCATATGGATACCGTCCGAACAAATCTGCAATTCAGGCAGTAGGACAAGCAAGGGAAAGATGTTTTAAAAGAGACTGGGTATTGGAATTAGATATCAAAGGGCTCTTTGATAACATCAAACATGGATATCTGATGTACATGGTTGAGAAACATACGCAAATAAAATGGCTGATACTTTATATAAAACGTTGGCTTACAGTGCCGTTCATCATGAGTGATGGCTCGGTTGCTGAACGCAGGTCAGGAACACCTCAGGGTGGAGTTATCAGTCCTGTGCTTGCAAATCTATTTCTTCACTATGTATTTGATGACTTTATGACAAAAGCATATCCGAACATCTGGTGGGAAAGATATGCTGATGATGGAGTACTGCACTGCCAATCGTACAAGCAGGCTGCATTTATAAAGCAGAAACTGGAAGAACGTTTTCAGCAGTTTGGATTGGAACTGAATAAAGAAAAGACACGTATTGTCTACTGCAAGGATAACCGAAGGCCACAAAACTATAGTTGTACCCAATTCACTTTTCTGGGATATACGTTCAGACCAAGGCTAAATAAGAATAAAGAAGGAAAGTTCTTTGTAGGCTTTACGCCTGCGGTCAGTGAAAAAGCCAAAACTGCTATGAAACAGAAGATCAGAGAATGGAAGATACAGTTAAAGGCGGATCTCTCATTAAAAGATATTGGGAACATGATAAACAAAGTAGTGCAAGGATGGATTAACTACTACACACACTATTATAAGTCAGAATTTTATGAGGTGTTGCGTTATATCAATCAATGTCTGATTAAATGGGTACGACGAAGTTATAAAAAGAAAAACACGAGAAGCAGAGCCGAGCACTGGCTTGGTGCAGTAGCCAGAAGAGACAGAAACTTGTTTGCACACTGGAAATTTGGAATATTACCATCTGTTGGAGAGGGAGCCGTATGAGTCGAGAGGCTCACGTACGGTTCTGATGGGGACTCAAGGGGAGGTTCCTTGGGTCTACCTACTTTGTGGTAACATTCCAGTATAAATCGGATGCAGAGTGGTTCTATGAACATCTGAAACATAGAATGGGACACTTTGGATTAAGCCTCGAGGAAGAAAAGAGCCGTCTGATAGAGTTCGGGCGTTATGCAAAAGAAAGATGCAGAAAAACCGGAACGAAACCAGGCACTTTTACTTTCCTGGGTTTTACACACTACTGTTCCAAAAGTAGGAATGGCAGATTCAGAGTGAAGAGGAAAACCAGTAAGAAGAAGTTTGCAAAGAAGTGCAGAGAAGTAAATCTTCTGTTAGTGAAGATGAGAACATGCAGATTAAAAGAGATTATTGAAAAACTTAACCAGATACTAACTGGTTATTACCATTACTATGGAATTACGGACAATACAGAAAGTATAACGGCATTCCGATATAACATCATGAGAAGCCTGTTCTATTGTCTGAACCGGAGAAGCCAGAAGAAAAGCTATAATTGGGTAGAATTTTTAAATATGCTGGATAACAGCTATCCACTGGTAAGACCCCGGATATATGTCAATATATACGAATGATAATGTGAACGATTCGTTTCGCAAAGAGCCGGATGCGGGAAAGCCGCACGTCCGGAGTTCTGTGAGGGGTGTACGACCGTAAGGGGTGCACCTACTCGACATCTAACTAACCGATAAATAAAATAATGAATTAGTAAAAAGTTGATGAAAAGTC
>ERZ1673739.680-NODE-680-length-45568-cov-40.433415_pt1 | contig 45568 bp, 57 predicted proteins | sample MGYA00580210_ERZ1673739 | MGnify/ENA primary metagenome ERZ1673739 (study PRJEB41218, sample SAMN15661749) | gut metagenome | host: Homo sapiens | place: Canada: London | collected 2015-08-20/2019-03-30 | study: EMG produced TPA metagenomics assembly of... | reverse complement strand
GGTGCGGTTGGGGATCACCAGCCTTGAAGAGTATGCCCGCCACTTTAACTGCGTGATACGGAATTTTTAAAAATCACTAAAGAACGCCCAAGAGCATGTTTTTTATTTAGAAGAATCAAAGCGTTGTATTTCCATGTCATATAAAAATCGGCAAAGTTCATATGTAACAAAGTGTCCCAATCATGCCCCAAAATGCCCCACAACAAATATTTTTGCCCCATGCATGCCCCAAAAAATCACTTTCCTTCACCCTTGACACTGTTTATCCATACAGTTAAAAATGATACTGTATACAAACACAGTATAGAGGGACTTTTATGCGTATTGAAATCTGCATAGCCAAAGAAAAAATGACTAAAATGCCAACCGGTGCTGTGGATGCGTTAAAGGAAGAATTAACCCGACGCATCAGTAAACGTTATGACGATGTAGAGGTGATCGTAAAAGCTACCAGCAACGATGGCCTTTCTGTTACGCGCACCGCCGATAAAGATTCAGCTAAAACTTTTGTTCAGGAAACTCTGAAAGATACCTGGGAGTCTGCTGACGAGTGGTTTGTTCACTAATTAACACGTAAAATCGGTAACGGCTGGAAATCATTCAATACTCGCACTATCGAAAGTTCACCATCCAACCGCAGCACGTTCTTGCTTAAGACGTGCTGCGGCATAATCCCAATGATTACTCCCTGACAGGGTTCGTAGGCCACTCAATATCAGGTGCAGTTGATGTATCAACACGGTTCAGCAACACCCGATACTTTTTCCAGGCTTCCAGCAACAAGGTTTCTTCCTCCGTTGCGATCTCCAGATCCACAGCATCCTGAAGCGGCGCTATATGCTCACTGGCTACCTGCATCAGGCTGTTTTTTGTTTCTTCCGCCTCCCGGATCCGGAACAGTTTTTCTGCTTCCGTATCCTTCACCCAGGCTGTGCCGTTCCACTTCTGAAACTCCCCTTCCGGCGATAACCAGGTAACATTTTCCGGTAACGGACCGAGTTCAGAAATAAATAACGCGTCGCCGGAAGCCACGTCATAAACCGTTTTACCCCGATGATCTTCAACGAGATGCCACGATGCCTCATCACTGTTGAAAACAGCCACAAAGCCAGCCGGAATATCTGGCGGTGCAATATCGGTACTGTTTGCTGGCAGACCTGTATGAGGCGGAATATATGCGTCACCTTCACCAATAAATTCATTAGTTCCGGCCAGCAGATTATAAATTTTTATGGTCCGTGGTTGTTCACTCATTCTGAATGCCATTATGCAAGCCTCACAATATAGTTAAATGCGATGTTTTTGACGGTGTTTTCCGCGTTACCAGCAGCGTTAACGGTGATGGTGTGTCCATGTGAACCAATCGCAACGGAGTGCGCATGAGCACCAATTGGAACAGAGTGCGCATGGTTACCTGTAGTGCTTGTGGCACCAGACCAGGTTCTGGAAGCGTTAAAGTTTACAGGAACACCATAAGTAAATTGAGAGCCCGTAAATCCATGGGCTGGCGCAGAGCCACCCAGTGTAAATGCTCCACTTGCTGTATAGAAATTACCGCTATCACTTCTGAAGTAACCGAGAGTACCGGTAATTTCCATAGTGCCTCGGCTGTGGTTATGGTCACCAGTGGCATTTGAAGACTTAGTACCATAATCAAACGACGACGTGGTTTTCGTCCCCAAATCTGTACTGGATGCGCTGGCGCTGTGGGTATGCGATTTAATGCCGTCCTGTTCCTGAGACAATACGGCCCGACCACTGGCAGGTTTGCCCTTAATCGTCCAGCCACGCATATCGGGGAGTACACCAGAGGGATAAGCTGCTGCAAGCAGGGGATAGGTTGTTTTATCAAAAGTCTGCCCCTGCATAACGGCATAGCCTGTAGGCACTGAATCAGAAGGCCACGGAATCGCCGCACCTACAGGAAATGAATCCTGCGGCGTCCATGCTGTCCAGCCACCCGTTGAGTACTGGCTGCGGGTATAGCTTCTGGATGTGTTATACACATAGTAAATCTGTGTTATCCCGGCATTTTTAAGCACAACCAGTGTACCGGCAAGATTCTCTGGGTATTTCAGCGCTGCACTTGTATAGGCATTCAGGGGTTGATGGTACAGCCCCGGCGTTTTGTAATTATCCAGATTCTGGTTTGCACCAATATTAATACTCTGACCGTTAAAAATATCCTGTGATGTAACATTGACATCATTGGTCAGTGGTTTGCCATTAACCTTACGTCCAGAGGGCACACGCCCGTTTGCATTGTCATTAGCAGCTTTAACCGCTTTCGGGGTCGCGGCAAGCGTTTCAGACGTGCTGTTGGTTGCACTACTGAGCTGGACAAGACCTTTTCGCGCTGTGGTAGCATCCTGTGCGGTGTATTTCCCGTTAGCCAGGTCATACGCGGCCTTAACGGCTTTTGGCGTTGCCGCCTGTGACTCGGAAGTGCTGTTGGTCGCACTGCTGAGCTGTACTATCCCCTTTTTCGTCGTGCTCGCATCCTCAAGCGCCACGGCGGATGCAATATCCTCTGCCCGTTTTGCCGCTGTCTCGGCGCGCGTTGCCGCGGATTCCGCCGTACTTTTGCTCTGTGCTGCCGCCGTCGCACTGCCAGCAGCCTCTGTCGCCTTCGTGGATGCTGTCGTGGCGCTGCCCTTCGCTGCTGACGCCTGTCTGGTCGCCTCATCTTTTGAAGCAGACGCCGATGATGCCGATGACGCCGCCGAACTGGCGGACGATGCGGCAGCCGTTTTTGAGGATTCTGCGCTGGTTTCCGACGCTTTCGCGTTCGTCTCGGATGTCTTCGCTGCGGAAGCAGACCTCGCTGCTGCGCTGGCCTGTACAGCGGCTTCGCCAGCCTTCGTTGTGGCTGTTGAAGCAGACGATGCAGCACTTTCTGCCGATTTTCCGGCGGCGGTGGCACTGGCTGAGGCCTGCCCGGCACTTGTTGACGCGGCACTGGCAGATAATGCAGCCGCTGTTTTTGAGTCTGCCGCAGCTGAGGCGCTCTGTCCCGCTGCCGTTTCAGAAGACCTGGCGTTCGTCTCGGACGTTTTTGCCGCCTTCGCAGAATTTGCTGCCGCCGTTGCCGAGGAAGCTGCGCTGCTGGCGCTCGAGGCTGCGTTCGTTTCTGATGATTTTGCCGCCTCTTTTGAAGCCGACGCATCCCGTGCTGAAGTGGCTGCTTCTGACGCTTTCGTGGTCGCGGTGGATGCAGAAGTGGCTGCTGATTGTTGTGACGCTGCGGCATTCGTTTCTGACGTTTTCGCGGCACTGGCGCTGGTAGCTGCCGCGCTTTTTGATGACTCTGCAGCAGCAGCACTTTTTGCTGCTTCACGGGCCTTTGTCGATGCCGTTCCTGCGCTGGAAGACGCTGACTGAGCCGACGACGCGGCCTGTCCGGCTGACGTGCTGGCGGCACGTGCTGAGGCTGCAGCATCGGTTGCATGAGTTGCCGCCTCGCTGGCTGATGCACTGGCATCGCTGGCTGATTTTTTCGCGGCTGCCGTATTCTGTGCAACCGCGGAGGCGTTACGTGACACCTCTTCCACCATCAGTTCAAAACGACGCAGTGCCTCCGGTCGGACATCATCCTCCGTCATGGCACCGAGAAAATCATTCAGCGTACCTGGTCTGGAACCTTCATAGACGGTAATGGTCCCGGCATGTGAAGGCGGAAAACCTTCAACCAGCAGGGTGACGCTGTACTGACCATGCTCAACATCCATGCTGTAACGTCCGGCTTCATCCGGATTTTCAGAGGCCACCGTGTTCACCACCACCGTGCTGCTGGTTCGTCTGGCCTTCAGCACAATGGTGCAGTTCTGTACTGGTTTTCCTGTGCCATCTTTAAGCACGCCAGAAATTTTTACTGTCATACTTTTCCACCAATAAAAAAAGCCCGCAGCAGTGACGCCACGGGCTTCAGGACAGTGTAACTTTACGTTTCCTCAAACGCAGTTCACCCCATAAAGTGGATGAACCTGCGTATCATAACAATATTTACAGAAGATAAATCGGCGTCTGTTGTCAGAAACGGTATCCGATACCAACAATAAATGCATCCGTTCGCCAGTCGCCACTACCGGAACCTTCATAAGCAAGGTCAACGGCCACGGATTCGGTCGGGTTAAACTGCACGCCAGCCCCCCACGCCAGAGAGGTATTGCTGTGGCGACCGTCATCACTTCCGGTCAGCACGTCGTGCGTTTTCCCCTTGTTGTCAGTTACGCGGAGATAATCCCCGGAGAAAGTCGACACACGGCTGTAAGCCACACCCACCATCGCATACGCGCTGAACCATTCATTCACGCGTACAGACGGCCCCGCCATCACGCTGAACCAGCGGTTACGCACGGAATCTTCATGCCAGCGGGTATCGCTGTAGTGCGTTTTTTTCTCATCTTCAGCATTGGCATAACTGAAGGACGTAATCAGCCCCAGCGCGTCCGTAAACTCATAACGGTATTTCACGTTAATCCCGTTCAGATTATCGCTGCCGGGAGCGTTCGTACGGGCATGAAGATACCCCGCGCTCAGTGTGGACTGATGTTCAGACGCCCATGCAGGCGCACCAGATACGGACAGACAGATGGCTGCGGACAAAATGGCTGCACAAACTTTACGCATAATTACCTCTCGCTTTTCTGCAATAAAAAAGGCGCCATTTCTGGCGCCCGTATATGGGTTATAAAATTCAGCTGATACTGATGCCTGCGGTGGATTTCTTCATCACCACAACCAGCAAATCGCTGATACTTGCTGTGGGATACCAGTTATTCACCAGCCATGCTGACACCGAAAACTCCAGTGTCATGTGACCGTGACCGGCAGGCATATCAATAACACCACTGTAAATCAGCGTATTATCCAGCGCGGTACGGTTATAAATTTCAGCACCGTTTTTCCGCACTATCAGACGGCATGAGGAGTAAATATCAGTATGCTCTTTCTCATGTTTAGCGCCGCTGAATGCCACCGCCGGAATAACAATCTGCCGGTCAAACGGCTGATCGTCATAAACCCTGACGGTAATGGTTCCTGATGGCCACCGCTCCGGTGCACGGGAGTCCCGGGGGAAAGCTTTGCCCACTGTTTTAACGAGATCGCCTTCAATCTGGTTCGCGGACAATTTTCCCAGAACCCGACAGTTCTCGTTAATCGTGACGTTGTTGAGCGTCCCGGAGTTCGCATTCACGTTACCGCTGATATCGGCATTTTTCGCCGTCAGCCGCCCGTCCGGTGTCAGGGAAAATGCCGGAGGATTACCGCCGCTGGTAATGATCGGAGCCGTCAGGCGTTTCAGGAACACGTCGTTCATGAATATCTGATCGCCCTGACCAACAAACATCGGCTTTGTGTTGCCATTCGCAGGATTAATCATCGCAATCCGGTCAGCAGCCAGAAGCACCTGACTCTGCATGCCGTCAGGGGTGTTCTCAATACCGGCACCGATACCCGCAATATAAAGGCGTCCGTCCTTCATCTGCTGCAGTTTCACGGCCCACATGCTGTTCAGGTTATTATTTGTATCAACCTGAACTTTCTGTATCTGCTGGATTGCCGCACTCTGGTCTTCCAGTTTTTTATTGACGGTCTGCGTGATTTCATTGCTGACATTCGTAATGGACGTCCTGATTTCAGCCAGGTCCGGCGCAAGCTGACCGTTATCAATCTGCGTCCACAACTCCTGGGCCAGATGTGTTTTCCCGATTTCTCCTTTGAAAAAATCCAGGTAACCTTCCGCATCATCGCTCGCCCGACCGACGGCCTCCACGAATGCCGATTTGCCAACAGTATTCACACTGCGGATATAAAAATAATAATCATGGCCCGGTTTGATATTGATACTGGCAGCTATCCAGTACAGCGCCGAGCCAAGATAGCGGGCTGCGGTTTCAACCTGCCTGATATCCGCAATCCGCTTTTCCGAGAACCAGAACTCAAACTGTACCGTCGGGTCATAAACGGCAAGATGCGGCGTGGCGGTTATCTGAAAATAGCCCGGCGTCAGCTCAATCCGCGACGGTGCTGCCGGTGCGGCAATCCGGAAGGTGGTGGTGGCAGGTTCACCCTGCTGGCCATAGCTGTTTATCGCCCGCACCGTCAGGGTGTATTCCCCGAGCGGCAGGCCGCTGAAACGGTGCTCCGTGTCTGCGGTGATAGCGGTGGTCACCAGTCTGGCATCCGTTCCCTTACCACTGGTCAGGCGCAGACTGAAGCGCACACCCTTCACCACCCGCGGCGTGTCCCATTTCGCCTGCGCCAGATACTGGCCGTCAGCTGCGCTCACCTCCACCGTCAGGTGCTGCACTGCCGGTGGGATGACGCTGTTCAGGGAACCTGACTGCGGCTCAAAGCGGGCACCGTTATCCACGATGGCTTCTTTTTCCGGTACGTGCTGCACCGCCGTGATGGCAAAGGTGCCGTCCGTGTTTTCCCGGACGGAGACACAGCGGAACAGGCGACGGCGCAGTGACGGCAGGGAGAGTCCCCACACCCCGTATGTCTCCACACCATCAGGCAGGGTACTGACCTGTATCCGGTCCGGCGCGGGGTGTTCGGTGATGTCCACACTCACTGGCTTACCGCTGCCGTTAATCAGGTTCACCGTGGCGGCACCGGTCTCCGGAAGTGTCACTTCACGGTCCAGCGTCAGGGTGCGGGTGGCAGCATCAATGGACAGGACACGTCCGCCGGTCAGGGTCCCGGCATAGTCGTTATCACAGATTTCAATGATGTCACCGGGTGTGTGCCGCAGCCCCTGAGACCCGAGCGTGAAATCCACCGTCTGCGTTTCCAGCAGTTCGGTCTTTATCACCCACAGTCCGGCACGGTGGGCCTGACCGCGGCTGGTACAGCCGAACGCGTCCATCTTCAGCAGGTTGCGTCCGTAGCGCAGTATGGCTTCCGGGTCTTCCACCAGTTCCGTGGAGGTCTGCCAGCCGTTCTGCGGGTCGGTGTAATTCACCTCCACCGCCGTGTGCCGGTCCTTCAGGGCACTGAAGCTGTAGCGGAATCCCACGCCGTTATCATCCACCACCACATCGCTGTTGGTGTACGGCCACACCACATCCGACGGGCGGTCCTGAACGAACGTCAGCGTCTGACCGTTCCATACCGGCATACAGCGCATCGCAGAGCAGAAATCACTGAGAACGTCCCACGCCTTACGCTGTTGTGCCAGGTACGCATTAAAGGTCATCCGCGGCTCGGTCCCCCCGAAACCATCCGGGACCGTCTGATCGCAGTACTGCCCGATGGCATACAGCGCCCACTTGTCCACATCCGCCGCCCCCAGACGTTTTCCCATGCCGTAGCGCGGGTGAGTCAGCATGTCCCACAGGCACCAGGCCGGGTTGTTGCTGTATGCCGGTTTCAGACTGCCGTCCCAGATACCACTGTACGTGCGTTTTTCCGGGTCATAGTTTGACGGCACCTGGATGATACGACCGCGGATATGGTAGTTCACCGTCATCTGCTGGCCGCCGAACTGCTCCGCATCCACCTGCAGCCCCACAATGGCCGTGTTCGGGTAGCACTGTTTCACATCGATGATTTCGGTGTATGACGACCACAGCGTCTTATTCTGCAGCTGGTCCGTGGTGCTGTCCGCCGTCTCCCTGACCATCCGGATGTTAAAGGGCCGGGGAGGCAGATTATCCAGAATCACCGAGGCCAGGAACTGTGAGGTGGTCTTGCCGTTAATGGTGACGTCCTTTTCTGTCACCCAGTTACCGTTACGCTGTAACTGAATCAGCAGGCGGACGGTTGCCGGGTTACGGTCACCCTTTGAGGTGGTCTCCACCAGTGACTGCACCCCGAAGGTAACCCGCAGGCGGTCAATGTTCGCGGACGTAATGGTGCGCGTCACCGGTTTTGCCTTCGTCACTTCCACGCCCAGTCCGGTTTCAGCTCCGGAGGACTCAAAGCCTTCCGGTGGTGTCTGCTCCTGCTCCCCGGCACGCCAGACCGCGGTCACACCGTGTATCACGGGATTACCGTCCGTGTCCGTCAGCGGGGTTTTGTTCACCAGAATACTCTGCAGTCCCTTCACCGGACCTTCTATCGGTCCCTCACCAATCGCATCAATCACACTCATCATCTGCGTGGATTTGAGATTATCCTTCGCCTCACGAGGCGTGTGTGCCTTACCGCCACCTTTTCCCATACAGCCTTCCCCTGAATAAATTAACCGCCACTTGCCATTCCGTACAGAAGTCGGATATCCTTCGCCCGAAAAGCATGAAACACATTTCTGCCATGCTAAAGAGAAACCCCGGTATCAGCAGATACCGGGGTTTTCTTTCATGCCCACCGATAATCCTGTTGGTTAAAACCGGTAATGGCATAAAAATTCTGAATATCTTCACATTTTCACACACTGACTGTGGCGCGTATAATTTCTCTGCGTTAATTTTTTTGTCGTGATATAAGAATAATTCCTTACACTTAATCTTCGTAACTCTCCCGCAGTTCCTGTCCGCGATCACTGCGGGATTTTTTTATTCTTTTTACCCCTGCCGCCCGATAACCACGACCTTTCCGCCCCCGCCTTCATCACGGGTGCTGATGTCCTGGGATATACGGCGGGAGCCAACCAGCATTTCCCCGTAAGGCACCGGCATCGGGTTCCCCTGGGCAATCATGTTATCCAGCGAGGAAAAGTACGTGTTCTGTCTGCCGTTATCCGTTGCGCGGTAATCCGGTGTTTTTGCCTTCGGGGCCAGCATCTGGGCCACTCCGCCCAGTATCATGCTGGCACCCAGTGAAAACAGCATCGTGGTGGCAGAAAAACCACCGGCACTCAGGGCTGTACCCCATAACGCCATCGAGCCTCCGGCCGTGAAGAAAGAGCCCACGATGGCTGCCGCCCCCAGCACAATCTGCAGTCCACCCTTTCCGGCCCCGGCCAGTCGCGGCACAATGTGGATGACCGTTCCCTCACCCAGCTGTTCGTGAAGGCGGGCGTACACCACCTCCGGTGCCGTGTCTTCACCGGCAATACGTATCTGGTACCAGCCTTCGTTCATCTGAAGGCGAAAGCCCGGCATCTGCATCGACAGGGCGCGAATGGCTTCCGCTGCCGTGTTCACATACAGGCTGAGGCGGCGGCCAAATCGTTGTAAATCCCCGTGAAGGCAGATGTGTGCCAGTGGCGGTGACGCCAGACAGAATGCGTTCGTCGTTGCCATTTTTCGGAATACCTCTCCCGTTTACTCAGTTGTTCAGGAATATGGTGAAGCAGTTCACCGTTGCCGCAGTAAATGGCGGCATGATTAGCCACCGATGCGCCGAAGCAGCACAGCAGGATATCGCCCGGCTGTGCAGAGGACAGGGGCACCCGGTAAAAGCCGGTGACTGCCATATTGTCCAGGTACAGGTTCTGGCCGTTGCGCCACCAGTCATCCTCGCGATGAAAATCCGGCATATCAATTCCCGCCAGATGGTATGCATCCCGGAACAGCGTGTAACAGTCCGTCACCCCGTGCTCAAAGCGCCGTCCTGTCAGATGTGGCACACAGCGGAATTTATGAATTTCCCCCCGGCAGACCAGCCACCAGGGCAGTGCGCTTTTTATCTGCAGCCGCCGGTCAGCCTCGCTAAGCCAGGGCAGCTCACCGGGATGACTGTGGACCAGTGCCACAATCTCCCCCTGTATCTCTGCCCGCAGCCAGTCTTCCGGTGCGATACGAAAATACGCCTCCGGCTCTGCGGAAATATTCACACAAGGGATATACCGCTCCCCCTCCGGCGTGCTTATCACGAAGCCGCACGACTCCGCAGGCGCACACCGCCGGGCATGCGCCAGAATCGCTGATTCAGTCTGTGTCATAAACCGGGATTTACTGCGAAAGTTTATTAATGGAAAGGAAACCGCCAAAATTGCCGACATTCCTGCGCAGTTCACACCCGCGCATGCACTTGCTGCATCTGTCCTTACGGATATCCGTGGTGGGTTTATCGAACTCATCCGCCACAGCCCCGCCCGTGTAACCACACTCATCAGAGCGGTAGGTCCACATACAGGTGTTCGCCAGCATGATACGACCGGGAAACTGCGCTCCGTCCGTCTCGGTCGGTGTGGCCAGCACAAACGAGGCCGTCATGGCTGTCAGCTGCGACATCTGCTCCACCACCCAGCGGTCGCTCAGCTCCTGCTCCGGGTCCGCTTCCGGATTGCCCGCCACAAAATTCACCGCATCCAGAAAACGGGCATACACCCGGCGGCGGACCACCGTGGCCCCCACCAGACTCTGCAGGTCTTCCGCCATCCCGGTGACAAGGCCGAACAGATTGGACACCGTCAGCGACGGTCTGGCACTGCTGCCTTTCCCGTTCATTTCAAAGCCGCTGCCATCAATCGGGTACGCCTCATACTTACGCCCCTGCCAGGTGACCGGCTCCCCTTTTTCATTCAGCTCATTACAGAAAAAATACCGCTCACCGCCCTGTACCGTCAGGTCGATTTCCCAGAGTACCACCCGCGGTGACTGCTCTGACTTAACCGACTCGTTCAGACTTTCTTCGCGAATATCCTGCATCAGTTCACCACCTGCTTAAACTCCGCGCTGAACTCAACGCGCAACATCCCGACCCGCGCAGACCACCCGGCACAGGTCACCTTTATCTGCCGGTATGCATAGGGTGGCTTCCACAAAAATGCCTTCCAGCCACCGTGCTCTGCCAGGAACGCTTCCAGATGCCGGGCCTCCTCCCGGGTCACGGAAAGCGTCACCCTGTATGTTTTCAGGTCAGCATTCAGCCCTGCCGCCATACGCTGTGAGTACCCGTCACCAAAACGCACTTCACGCACCGATGGCTGCGAGTTCACCTCCATATCCGGCTTCACTTTCCAGCGGAAGGTTTTCATCGTCCACCTCCGGAGAACAGTCCACCATCACGCATCTGTGTCTGAATTTCATCACGGGCACCCTTGCGGGCCATGTCATACACCGCCTTCAGAGCAGCCGGACCTATCTGCCCGTTCGTGCCGTCGTTGTTAATCACCACATGGTTATTCTGCTCAAACGTCCCGGACGCCTGCGACCGGCTGTCAGCCAGACTGCCCGGTGTACCGACATAACCACCGGTGGCATAGCCGCGCATCAGCCGGTAGAGATTCCCCACGCCAATCCGGCTGGTTGCCTCCTTTGTGAAGACAAATTCACCACGGTGAACAATCCCCGCTGGCTCATATTTGCCGCCGGTTCCCGTAAATCCTCCGGTTGCAAAATGGAATTTCGCCGCAGCGGCCTGAATGGCTGTACCGCCTGACGCGGATGCGCCGCCACCAACAACCCCGCCAATGGCGCTGCCGATACTCCCGACAATCCCCACCATTGCCTGCTTAAGCAGAATTTCTGTCATCATGGACAGCACGGAACGGGTGAATCCCCGCCAGTTCTGTTCGCTGCCGGTCAGCATCGCCGCCATATTCTGTGCAATACCGTCAAAGGTCTGCGTGGCCACACTTTTAACCTGCGAAAAACTGTCCGTCGCACTTTCCGCCCACTCTCCCCAGCCGGACTTCATCCCGGCCATCCAGCTTCCACGAAGCTGCTCCTCCGCAGACCAGGTGTTCTTCAGTGCCGATGTGGCCTTCGCCAGCGCAGCCGGATTATCACCGTACACCTCACGAAGGCGCTGCTCTTCCGACTCCCGCTGCGCCTGACGGTCAGTGAGGCCGCGGGCTTTTGCGCTGATTGCCGCCTGCTTCGCGCTCTGCTGCTGTTCAAACCGCGCCGCCTGCTGTGCCAGCTCATTCAGCCGCTTCTGGTGTTCAATCTTGTCTCCCAGCTCAGCCAGCTGGCGTTTGTACTCCAGCGTCTCTTTCTCATGAGCCAGCAGGGATTTTTCCTGCTCAGATAACTGCCGTTTCGTGGCGGCCTCTTTCAGGACCACATACTGATTTTCCGCTTTCCATAAATCACGGCGCTGCTGGCTGATTTTTTCATTCGCACCGCTGTGCTTCTCCAGCGTCCTGAGCTCAGTTTCAAGCGCCAGCAGGGCTGCATGCGCCTGGTCTTCCTGGCGCTCACCGGCAGACACCTTCACACCGGACGGCTTTTTCTGCGTCGACTCATAATCCTTTTTTGCCGACGCCATCAGCGTGTTGTAATCCGCCTGCAGGATTTTCCCGTCTTTCAGGGCCTTATTCAGCTCTTCCTGCCGGGCGGTATATTTCTCCAGTGGCGTCAGCAGGCGCTCATACGCCTTCTGCGCCTCTCCGGTATACTTCAGCTGTGACGCCTCACGCTCAGCCCGGTCCCTTGCCGCCAGTTCACCGGCTTTTTCCATATCCGACTGCAGCGTGGCCGCTGCCAGACCCAGACGGGCATTTTCCCGGTCATCCCATGCGCCCTGAAGGTTGGCACGAAAAGAGGAGGTCTTTCCCCGGCGCTGGCTCCGGCTCTGGTACCACTGCCATTTTTTATCCGCCTCATCAAATGCCTTCTGCGCACTGGCGAGCATATCCGCTGAGGATTCAGGACGACCGATATCCAGAATGGCATCCCACATCGATTTGAATGCCTTCCCTGTTTTATCCGCCCAGGTCTCCAGTGTTCCCATGTTTTCTTTCAGGCGACGGGTCTGCTCATCAAAGCCTTTCGTGGCGATATCGTTCGCCGCCTGCAATGCCCCGGCCTCGTCTCCGGAACGCTGCAGCTGTGCAACATACGCAATCTGCTCTGCCGTCACGTTACGGAACTGGCGCGCCATCGCCATCAGTCCCGACGTCGGGTCAGTGGTCAGCTTCCCGAAGGCTTCAGCGACTTTATCCACCTCCACACCGGATGCAGACGCAAAACGCGCGACACTCTGGTTGATGGCATCAAACTGTTCACCACCACGCACACCGGCATTCACCAGGGCTGCCAGTGACTCTCTCGCCTGGTTAAACGTCAGCCCTGCTGCCTGCCCGGCTCTTGAGAGAGTCAGCATACGATCGGCAGTCAGTCCGGACTGATTACCGGAAAGAACCAGGGTTTTATTAAACGCTGAAAGCGTGGAATCTCCCTGGTACCAGGCGTACACCAGCGCACCTGTCGCCACCGCCAGCGAGGTGACCCCGACCATCGGCAGGGTGATCGCACCGGCAAGCCCCCTGAACATGGGGATCATCCCGCCGAAGGAGTCCTTCACCTGACCGCCCTGTTGCAGCAGGATCAGCCAGGGATTCTGACCACCGGCAAGCTGCGTGGCGATATCCGTAAACTGTGCGGGCAGGGTTCGCATGGCCGCTTTATACTGCCCGACGGAAATCCCGGCTTTTTGTGCAGCCAGCGCCTGACGGCTCAGCCCCTGCTCAACAGCAGCGGCCTGTTTCTTAAAAGACTGGCTGACACGCCCGGCCATCAAATCCGCAAGGTCACTGGTTTCACCCAGTTCTTTCTTTACCCGTGCAGCCTCTTCAGAAAAACGGGTTGAATCCAGTGTAAGAACAGCTGTCAGATCGGCAAAATTACCCGCCATAGCGTACACCTCCTGGAATTCCCTCAGACACCATCATCAGCATGGCTTCATCCTCTGTACTGCTCCGCATGTCATCACTGACCATAACGATTTCCTTCCCGTCAGCCCCAAAGCGGACACCACCAGAAAGACCTGCCGCTTTCCGCATCAGCATATCGTCCTCATCCGGCATCTCCGTCTGCTCATCATCACGTCGGGGTGCCAGCAGACTGAAATCAGAGGGATGCATATCCGGATCGCAAAAAAACAGGCTAAGTACAGCGTACGTCAGCCCGGAAAAATGCATATCCAGCTGGGTATCCTGAAAATAATGCGTGCGGTAAAAACGGTGCCAGTCGGCATATTCGGTGGATGTCATCCCGGCAAGCATGGCGCGCCAGTCGGGTCTCCCCATCTCACGCGCCAGTCTGAGGGCAAAGTTCAGCTCACCGTCGAAGACTTTCCCGCAGAAAAATCATCATCAGTCAGCGTGTTATTTTTCGCCACTTCAGTAATATCAGTATCCGGACGAACAGCTTCGATCATCCCGGACAGGCACAACACCACGTCTTCCGCCCGGGCAATGGCATCGGCAGGCCAGGTGGTGAGCACTTCCTGCTCTATCTTCATCACGGCCTCATTCATTGACGGTGACTGCGTTTTCTGTGGATGGTTATGCCACAGGGACATCGCCACCAGAAACGCGCCGGTTCTGACAAGATCTTCCACACTCACCTGCAGGTTGCCGCTGGCTTCAGCCTCTTCTGCCCGCCGTTTCAGGAGGGCAAGATGCTCAATACGCTGCAGCGCAGACAGCTCAGAAAGCGTGACGGATACACCGTTATATTCAAATTGTTCTGTTTTCAGGAACATCGCTTATCTCTCAGCTCTTTAGCCACCCGGCACATTATTAACGGTAATTTCAGCCACCGCAGCAAACTGACCATTACCGGAAATCACAGGGATGCTGACTTTTCCATCCTTAACCCCCGTCACAGTAATCGTCATATCTTTCACGCTAATGGTGGCTTTTGATGGATCGGCGGAAATCGCCCTGAATGTCTTATCCGTTGCATTTTCCGGTTCCACAGTAACGGTCAGGGTGGTTGTTTTCCCTTTTTCAACCGTACCTGTCGGCGTTACCTTAATCGCAGTGACCGGCGTAATTTTGCTGCGTTCTTCCGCTACAGAAGGTTTACCCACGTTAGTGACTTTCACCGTGCGGGTGATCACTTCTTTCGCCGTCACGGCCTTACCGATACTGCTGACCCAGCCACGAAACACATCCACCATGCCATTCGGAAAACGGATTTTATAGGCCCGGACATCGCCGCTTTCAAACCAGCCTATAAGCCCTTTCTGGCCTTCCTCTCCCGGTTTCCAGGCCAGCGTAAAACTGGTATCACCTGCAGATTTCTGTCCCTGCCCGGTCGCGGTCCAGTCCGCGTCTTCATCATCCAGGTAGTTATCATCGTAGGATTCTGCCGTCATCTCGCCCGGCGTCAGATCCTTCACCTTAGCCAGTCGCTGCCAGTCATCATCTGACAACGGGTTGGCATAAGCATCATCCTTGCCGGTGTACACCCATAGTGTGGTGCCGGAACCTTTCACCGGCTCAAGAGGATTTGGTATTGCCATATCGTCCTCACATCTCGTAGGTAATTTTCCACAGGAGATCTGCCGATCCCCACATCATAAACTCATCATCCCGGCGGTAGTCATACCCCTGAAGATTCATCTTCAGCAGTAACGCACTGAGGCCGGGAACCGCCTCCAGCGCAGGAAGGATTTTCTCTTCCATCCACATATCCAGTGCCGAGTCCGGTTCTTTTGCCCTGAGAAAAACTTCAATATGCAGTGTCGCCTCCCAGGTCCCCTCATCAACGAACTCGTCAGCAGCAGACGCATCAGTCAGGTAAACAGCAACAGCAGGCAGTTCCTGTTCATCAATAAAAACCGGGCGGCCGTCAAACCAGCTCACCCGCTCAGAAATATTATCTTTCAGGGCAGACAGAACTGCCGTCCGTATTTCACGGTGTTTCATACACCCTCCCTGTCATTTTCTTTTCAGCACCAGGCGTAACTGATGCGTCATGGCTTTCATCATCTGCGCCGGTAATTTTTCCCGGTACATCCGGTCCCGTTCACGTTCAAAGGTTTCTGCCAGCGGTCCGGCAGTCGGAATTTTCACCACTTCAATCGGCAGACGGTAGCGTTTCGGCCTCCCTTTGCTGTCAGCACCGGTGGACGATGGTGCCCACGGCATACGCTGCATCACATGCCAGCGTCCGTTAGCCAGCCGGGTGATAAAGGCGTCCGGGATCCGTCTTTTCCCCACAATCAGCACACTGCCGCCCCCTTTCGTGACCGAACGCTCGCCTTTCTTTCGTCGCTTTCTGCGGGAAAGCCGCACGCTGGCCGTCCCCAGTTTTATGGCGGGCAGATTACCGGTGTTGATGATGACCTTCGCATAAATCCTGTCTGCGCTGGCCCGTTGCAGGCGGATACGCTCACGGATGAGACGGCGCGGAACCGCCAGCTCCCTGGCAACCGAAGAGGCCGTTTTCGCGATGATGGACTCCGCCACACGGTTAAGTGTCGTGGCGGCAGCCCGGGGAACGGCACGGCGGTCAATTGCATCCAGATTTTTCATGGCCTGCGCCAGACCTTTTATTGCCATACTCATTCCTGTTCGACAAAAATCCGGGGTTTACCGTTGTACGTGTCATAACGGGTCACCGTCAGTGTGCGCCCCGCAAACACAACAACATCATGACGGGCCGGACGGTACCGGGCTGAAAACACCACCAGTGACAACTGGCTGCCCGAAAGCGCCCCCATCTCCGCGGACTCTTCCTCCGGCATCACGTCATACACGACGCCGTTAATCTCCGCCTGTTTGCCCATCACCCGAACGGTCGCCCCGTCCATCCGGCAACACATTCGCGTAAACAGATCAGACATTGATTTTTACCGCCACAGTGGCGCTGTTTGCAGGAGCATTTTCCCAGGCTACCCCCGCGGCCACCGCACCCTCTGCAGCCAGCTGCACAACCCCGTCCTTCAGATAAACCACCGCGCCGGACTGAATGTCGTCAGCAGACTGTTTGGGCAGAAGGAACACGCCTTCGGCAAAACCGTCACCGGCATCACCGGCAGGAATATCGGTAATGGCCACGGCCACCATACTGCCGACCACCACCGCAGCACCGCTCAGGATGGTCTGATCTCCGGCATTCACCAGTTCAATGGTGGTACCGTCCTGTACAAAATTTTTCGCCATAATGCTGTTTCTCCGGACAGCCCCTGTGGGGCTGTTTTTCAGGCATAAAAAAAGCCCTTTCGGGCAGTGATTGTGATAACTCGGTTATCAGGCCACCGACGAACGCACCAGCCCGCGCCAGTCAAGTGGTGCCACTCCGGCATCAATACGGATTTTTGTGGCAATGCCGTCAGTGGTGAAACCTTCCTGCTGATCAATGTATGGCGTGTCCACACCATCCAGCCAGGCCACTTCAATGGTGTCAGTGCCCTGTGCCGCCGCCAGATACCAGGTTTTCGGATCTGCCGCATCAAGACGCGCTTCTGCAATCACCTCAGCAAAATTCTGGATGGGGTTAATGACACCGGCGTTTGCATCCGCCCCTTTCACACTGGCCGATTTGATGGTCTGGTTCGCCACCGTCTCCAGTGCCACCGGTACCAGCATAAAGGCCGGACGGATATTCAGGGCGCGATCGCCTTCTTTCTGCAGGCGCATCATCTGACGGGCCGCATCCAGTCCGGAAACGGAAATCCCACCGGTGGCAATATTTTTGTGATCGGCATGGAACAGCGCCTTACCGTCTGACAGTTTCGGGTTATCCGTCAGCACCTTGTAAACCAGGTCACCAATCGTTGCCTTCGCCGCACGCCCCATCTTCATCGGCACGTCCACCAGCATATTCAGATCATCATTGATAATGGCCTGGCGGGTGATGGAGAAAATCTCCCCGTAAGTGGCCAGTGCAATGGTCTCCTTGCGATCTGAGGTGGTGATGTATTTATACTCCGCCCCCTCACGAACCTGGCGCAGAGAACCAAAACCGCCCATCCCCACGCGATACGCTGTTTTGAAGTCTGACAGGCGTCCCTTACGGGTCCACTTCTGGAAGGTTTCTTCTGATTCCTCCCAGCCCTGGATCAGCCCCTTGTTCGACACATCCAGCAGAATATTGCCAAAATCAGAGGTGCTGTGCGTCAGCGCCAGCCCGACCATCTGCATGGGGTTATAACTGGCCACCCCAATACCGCGCTCCGTCAGTGACATGCGAGCCCATTCACGCAGGGTCATCCCGTTATAGGCGTTATCCTTCTCGACATTTTCAAATCCGGCACGGGCCAGCATCGCCTGGCGGATCCCGTCCCCCACAAAATTGCCGTTTCCGGCATAAATATGAGCCGGTGTATTTTTGTTGGTCGGCGAGGACTCCTTGCCCATTTCATTCAGCAGACGTTCACGGGCCATTTCCAGCGAACAGTCAGGATCAGCCACGCACTGTGCCTGAAGCGTCTGATAGCGACCGCCGAACATGGCAAACAGATCGTTAATGCCTGACATGCGGGCTTTCTGTTCTGCCATAACGCGGGCGCGAATGGTCGCCTCATCAGACACTGCCGGTACCGGTGATGGTTCTGTTACCGCCGGTGCAGGGATTGTCACTGTGGTATCACGCGGGGCACTGTTGTATGGCTGCGTGATCATATTTCGGATGGATTCCGGCATCTTTTTAAATTCCTCTGTACGTTTTGACTGAATACATGCCATTGCCTTAACGGCTGGCGTCACCTGGTCTGCAAATCCGTGTGCCAGACACTCGGCACCGGACATCCAGGTCTCATCCGCCAGCATGGCGGCAATTTCATCGGTAGTTTTTCCGGTTTTCTGCGCATATACCGGCACCATAACCGACTCAAGTTTGTCCAGACGTTCGGCATAAGTGCGCATTTTCTCCGCATCACCACCGCTGATCCCCCAGGGTTTATGGATCATCATGAAGGCATTTTCCGGCATAATGACCGTGTCACCGGCCATCGCAATCAGGGATGCCATCGAGGCGGCAACGCCATCCACATACACGGTAATGGCCGCACCGTGATTTTTCAGGGCATTAAAAATGGCGATGCCTTCAAAGACATCGCCACCCGGTGAGTTGATGTGGAGATTAATGTGGGTGATATCACCCAGGGCATTCATATCGCTGACAAACTGCTTCGCGGTAACTCCCCAGAAACCAATCTCGTCATAAATATAAATATCCGCCTCCCCCTGACCACCCGCCTGCATCCTGAACCAGGATTTATTCTTCATGCTGGCTGTCGGTGGCCTGCTGACGCTGTTGTTCAGTTCCGGCACTGTTGCCTCCTTTGTCGTTGACGGGGTCAGTATCAAAGACCAGCCCCAGTCTGCTGTTTTCATCAATTTCAGCCTTGCGGCGACGTTTGACCTCATCCGGATTGCGCCCGCCGGCACGCACCCAGTCAGATTCTGTCGCTGCACCACCCCGGATCTGAATTCTCCAGGCTTCAGCTTCCTTAACCGGGTCGATCCACGGCATCACCGGACCGGAATACGTCGCGTTATATAGCGTTTTCATCTCCACATCCGCCGGAATTTTCAGCAGACCTGCCGCAACCACCATATTCAGCCATGTCCGGTACACCGGACGGGTTACCGCGCCAATAAAACAGTCCTGCAGGATCAGGTAACCATCCGTGGACTCGACCAGCTCCTGCCGCTGGGCACTGTAGGTGCCGTTATAGTTACGCGCCGCACTGGAAAAACTCAGACGACTGCCCGCTGCCACTGCACGCAACTGGCCGTTGCGGAAAGTTTCAAGGTTGGGATTGGGACGGTCTGATTTGACCATGCCGATATCCTCGCCCTTGCGCAAATCGTCATAAATAATACCCGGGGTGATATGGACTTCCCGGTCGGTTTCTTTGATCCCCGGCTCTTCATAGTCCTGCCCGTCACCTTTACGGATATACAGTCCCAGCGCCGCGGCAATACGCGCCGCAGTGAGTTCCGCATCCTCATACTCCTTAAGGGCACTGATCCGCATCAGCACCCCCGATAACATGGATGAGCCTCTCGTCTGATGCAGACGACGAGTGAACTTCAGGTGGATCATTTTTCCGGCAGCGATTTCTTTCGTATCACTCTGCCGGCCGCTGACCGGATAATTTTTATAAACCAGATATTTTTTCGGCCTTCCCCACTCATCAAGAAAAACCCCCTGATTCAGTCCGGCGGATTCATCAGTGCGCATGGGAACAAAATCCGGCTCCATCGCCTCAAGCCAGAATGGCACTCCCGCCGTCCGTTCCAGACCGTTTCCCGCACCACTGACCATCTGCGCAAACACTTCACCATCCCGCAGCCAGGTCCGCAGCAGTAAACGTTCAAGCACGGGACGGGTATACTGCCCTGTCACATCCGGACTCACGGACCACTCAGCCCACAACCGGCGGATATCCGCAGCCAGCTCTGCCGCCATTTCCCCGTTTTTTCGTAATGGCTGAGGCTCCACAATAATTCCCCTGGCACCAATCACCCGCTCTTCCAGCTTGTCAAACACACCAATCACCAGGTCATGATTGATATCCAGAAAACGGGCCTGCTCCCGCAGGGAAACCGCACCGTATTTACTGAGCTGATCAGCAGAGCGATTTTCCCGCCGGGCTTTATGTGTCCGGGTCGGTTTCACCGCCTCATAGGCCATGATTAACGCCCTTGAACGCAGTCTGGCTGCTTTCCAGCCGGGGGAAAACACGCCTATCACATCATCAATAATTGCCATTAAAACCTCGCCAGTTTAAATCCTGGTTTTCCCCGCCTGCGGCTCACCATCGCGGCAAGCCTGCGTTCCCACTCCTGACGTCCGGCGCGGATCTGAGAAAGGCTTTCCAGCGTCAGTTGCTGTCCGTTGAAGGTGACAGACTTCCCCTCCAGTACGGCCATTTCCGCTTCACGGTACCGCTGTATCATTTCTCTGGCTTCTTCTGTGCTCACAACCAGCCTCCTGATGTTATCCATGGATTATCTTCCGCACGCTCCGTCCGCAGTTTTTTCTTCCGGCGACGGCGTTTTTCTGCCCCGGCCGTCAGTTCCGGGGATACCGTTTCACCAGAACGCTCCTGCGGGAAGACGAGCCACGTTTCCCGCTGTGCCCAGTCCGGTGCGGAGGGCCAGCGGATCTTTTCGTAACCATGCAGAACGGCAAGCGCATCCGCATAAACCAGCAGGTCAAACGCCTCGTTAGCTCCCCTGCCCGGTTTTCGCCATTTTCCGTCACTGCCGCGCTCTTCATAGGTCAGCTCATCGTAAAACCATCGCCCCAGCCAGTCGGGAAAGTGGATATAGTTCGGCCCTGGTGTGTCACGCCACAGGGCATTATTTACACGGTCCTTAAACGCATCCGTCTGAACCAGCCACAGCGCGACATCGCCACTGGCTCTGGCACGGCGGGCACTTCTGCCGGTATTATCCGGGAAGGTACGGTTAATCAGCCTGTCACGGCGAAGTCCATCCCCCTTGAACAGAAACACCCTGTTGCCCAGTCCGTCACTCCGGCAACGACGCCAGAAACGATAGGCGTTATCTGTCACCCCGGCTTCCCCTCCCGTATCCACCGCCATGGCCATCAGACGCATGCGCACATCCGGATCAGAAGCCAGCGGCCATGTTTTATGGAACACATCCGTCAGCAACAAATCCCAGTCCTCCGGATATGCCGCCGGATCAACCGGCAGACTTTCACCGTTGGGACTGCAGCGCAGTGAATGCCGGATGTTATAGCGATCAACAATCCAGCGTTCCCCCTGCTCTCCGTATCCGGTGATCTGCACAACAAAACGGCGATTTTTACCGCCCTGTACATCAACCGTTGCCTCAATAAAACGCACACCATCCGGCACAGATCGCCGGGGAAACGGCTCGGCACGCTGTTCAAGCAGTTCACTTTTACGCTGTTCCGTGGCTGAACGGGGCAGATAGGGGCGTCCGATATCGGTGTTCACCACCGCTTTCAGGGTCTCTTCACTGCCGGTTCGCTCATACTCTTCTTCTGCCGCCAGCAGTTTAAAAATCAGTTGTTCCCAGGTCTGAAACGCCGCAGCCGGCCCCTCCATCCAGAATGACGCAATCCGGGAATTTCGTGGCGTTCCGGTGATACTGCCGTCCGCCACCGCCCGTTCACCTTCACGAAGCCAGATCCCTTTGTTATTCAGTTCGCGTTTCTGCTCAGGGGCAATCAGCCCGCGACAATGCGGACACATCAGACGGGCAGCCTGACCGGCAGCCACAAAATCCGGGTTATTCCGGTATCCGGTCATGTTATCCATCACCGGCTGAAAATATTCCCCGCAGTGCGGACACGGCCAGTACCACCGGCGGCGGTCTCCCCGGTTATACAGTGACAGGATCCCCGTTGTTGGCGGTGCCTCATGTGCGCCGCCACAGCGCCATTTGGTGTCAGTGATATCCCGCCCCGGCGAACTCTCGACCAGGGTCATCCCCGAGGACATAAAGGTGGTGGTACGCTTTGATGCCAGGGTGAAGGCATCCCCTTCCCCGTCCACGTTTTCAGGGAAACGGTCATAATCCGTCAGCGCCACACGACGGTAATCCGAAGAAGAAAATACAGTGATCGACGGCCAGCCAATCTTCAGGAAGGAGCCGTCAAGAAACATTTTATCGTGGACGTTGTTGTCATTACGGGAAGGACTGAGGCGCTTGCTGACCTCCGGACTGTGGCGAAACGTTCTGGAAAGACGCGTTCTGGAATGCTCACGCGCCTTCGTCTCAGTCATCTGCACCACCAGCATATCCGCCGGATCACAGATGATGCCGTACACAATCCAGCCATCAATCAGCCCTTCGGTTTTCCCGGTTCGCGCAGGTCCCACAAACACCACCGCGTCATATTCACGGGCTGATAATGTATTAATGGGGTCAATCATATAGGGCGTCAGCGATGACTCCCACGGACCGGAAGTATTGGCTCCCCGTGGTACCCGCATATAACGCCTGATGGCTTCCGCTACTGGTAACCGGCTGGGTGGGCGAAACAGCGAGGCCACTTCGCGCCAGATATCGGATGCGCGGCTATGGCTCTCGTTCACCTGATTCACATATCGGCCTCATCACAACAGTCAATGACTGCCTTTTCCAGTGTATCGCGGATCTCATCAACCACAATCTGTACTTCATTCAGTTGTGATGCGGTCCACCCCCTGTCCCTCTCCAGCCGGTCAGGCCAGGTTTCCAGTACCTGAACTATCGCTTTCACCACGACAGAAAAGGACCGCCTGACATCACTGACTGGCACAAGCTGAACAGTTTCATGCTGAAATTTAAGACGCTCGCGCTCGGACTGATACCATGCCTTCCGATCATGTGGGTTCATCTCTTCATCTTCGGAAGCCGGTGGTTTTTCCAGCAACGAAATAATCAAATCCGTCAGGAGATACATTTTTTTCTTTTCATTACTGCCTGGTGCAAGAGGAACATCCGCCATTCTGGCGGCAACAGTCTGCCGGTGCAGACCTGAAATGGCTGCCAGTTGATTAATATTTAACTTCATATTTTTCAGCTCGCCGTCCATTCACATCCCTCCACATAAACCGCTGAACAAAAGTGGCTCTTTTTTTGTAAAGAAATGCCGCCATATAAAGATGTCGAACAAAAATCAACCACAATCATCATCTTTTTAATGCTAAACACATTAAAAACAACAAGTTACGCTAATGATGATGATGACGATAAAATCACAAAAATGCGCCTTTTCCCGCGCCGTCCGCCCCGTGTTCAGGCCCACCCCACCAGGAGGACCCGCAAAAATGATAATGGTTATCATTTTCAATGTAGTCCGGTTTCTTCCACCATCGCACCGGACAGGCGACTATGAGGGGACAACGCCGCGCTCCGTTAACGCGGTAAACCCCGGTGTGTATCGTTTTTGATTATCCCCGCACACTCGCGCAGAGGAGTCTCCCTGTCGGGCTGCGGTCTCTGTTAATGAGGGAATACAGCGACGATACGGCGCATCAACAAAACTTATTTCAGGCACTGAGTACGGATATATTCCTGCGCCCCTTCCAGTTGCTTGTGCATCGTCATCAGCCGCTCTCTGAGGGTGAAATAATCCCGTTCAGCGGTGTCTGCCAGTCGGGGGCCGGTTGCATTATCCACGCGGGCGGTGCCGGTGGCTTCACGCACGGGACCTGGACAGGTGGCGTTGATACGCAGGCGCTTACGACCAGCGGCAACGTCAGCGCGAAGAGTTTCATTTTCAGCTCTCGCATCGGCTAATTCCCTCGAGTATTTTGCATCGAGCGCAGCAACATCACGCTGACGCATCTGCATGTCAGTAATTGCCGCGTTCGCCAGCTTCAGTTCTCTGACATTTTTGTCGCGCTGGGCTTTGTAGGTAATGGCGTTATCACGGTAATGATTCAGCCCCAGACTAAGCGCACCACAGGCCACCAGCATGACAATAATCACCACACACAGAACACGGTTCATATCACCACCAACGGATTGCCCAGACCAGAACAGCAATGGCCACAATACGAATGGCAAATGCCATTGCCCGAATAAGTTCAGCACTCATCTTTTTAAAGTTCACGATTTCAGCGCAATGACCAGTTTTGCCAGCCCATATAGCATCGGAGACACAGCAATACCAACAGCCACCCACTTAATAGCAAAAGCCAGCGCTCTGCTGATGTCATCAGTCACTGTCACCCCAGCAGCCCCGACGAAGACAACATCACCCAGGCGAGGGACAGAAAAAGAGCAACCAGCATTAGTGAAAATGAAATACCGACAATCACACACAGGACCTTTGCCGGCGTTATGAGTTTGTCTGACATAGCTACCCCTTAATTGCCACAATTAACTGGGATACTACCCATAAAAAAGGGATGCTCCAGACCAGCAAAAATTTCCAGTTTGGTAATTGACTAATCATGAGTCGCAACTCCCTAATCAGTTTGCTAAAATCAATCAAGGCAGCCTCCCATAGCTTACTGCCATAAAAACAAAACCCCGCTTGCTGCCAACAAACGGGGTTTTTACTTTTATTCACTTACGTTTCGCCAGTTCGCAGGATTTCGTGTTATCCGCCCGCGTGGCCATGCCTTATTTTTCAGCAAAATATTCTGCTTATCTGTCGATACCCCAGCACGCCAGCGCGCTCTCCTGGTCACGACGGGATACCTGACCGTAGCAGTTGTTTGAACGAATACGGCAGTCTCTGCCACCGTCCTTAATCCACCAGCGAATCGCCTCACACGCTCCCCTGCGATCACCTGCATTAATTCGTTTATAAAACGTCGATGGGAAACACTTACCGGGGCCAATGTTATAGGGACAGAATGACGCTATACCCGCTTTCTGTGGTTCGGTCAGTGGAACTTTAATATTGCGCTCCACCCATGCCAGCGCCTTATCCCGTTCAATGGCATTAACCTGGTCGCATTTTTCCTTCGACAGTTTCATGCCCGGAATAACAGGTTTACCATCCACCATTGTGGCACCGCGGCAGATGGTCCAGATACCCGCACCATCACGGTATGCCGTTGTGTGGTTACCTTCTTTTTCATCCAGAAACTGGTCGAGAATATCAGGCGCAGGCGCACCGATGGCAATCAACGCCAGAACGGCAGCCGACAGGCCATATTTGATTTTGGTGTTCATGGATATTTATCAGGATTTATCGGTTCCGAATCCCTGGATATGTTAAATCTTCAGCCCGCCAGCGGTAGGACACTGGCGTTTTTCCTGATGGCTGAAATATATCTGACAATTTCAGTAGAGGATTAACCATGCATAACGATCAACATAATTATGATTTATGCCTGCAAGCCATAAATGAGCGGGTAAAATCAGAGTGCCTCTTACTCCTCCCACAAGAACACGATGCAGTAAAATCCATTCAGGCTGAGCCGTATGGACATCTCACGCCTGTGACTCTCGGCATTATCGCCAGAGCATTAACACAGCCCATGCTTATGCGTATTAAGACCAATATAAATAACTGGTTGAATGAAGAATTAAGCTACCTTGATTGTGAGTGGGACAATCATTACGCAAAAACACAAAAAGAACGCATCTTCAGTCGATTATCCAGCAACAGATAACGAGCCACCTTATATACGCCCTTTCAGATAAGTCATCCCCGGCTGCATCCAGTCAACAGGTGCTTTCTTAAAGGGCGTATTATCAAAATCACGCAGAAGAGCCTCCAGCACAACTGCATCATTGTCAGCACCACTGGCCATCATTTCAATCTCAGCTGCTACCTGCAGATATCCCATGCAACGACCAATGCGCTTCATCAGCCCCTGCTTTTTATTGTTCTTCAGGTAATCAATGGCAAATTCAATGAGCGCCTCACTATGCTGGTGCGATGGCGGTGTTAATTTCCCATTTTCTGAGATGGTTATTTTCCCGCCATCTCCGTATACAACAAAGGATGGCCGGTTACACTCCCATTCCTGATCTTTATCAGGTGCAGACGCAATAAAATAACGTTTATTTCCTTCCTCTCCGGCACTTTTAACCGTAATGGAGTACTCAGACTGCAGACAAGACGCCTCTTTTTCTGACCGCAGTGTTGACGGCGGCATCTTCAGAGAACCAGTAATTCTTCCCGGTAGCTTTCCTTTGTAGGTTATCAACACATCCTGCGCCTCTAAAATTATGGGGCGCTTTTCCGGCAACGGTTCGTTCCCTTCACATAACCCGGCAGCAACATCCATGAAAAACTGCTTCGCCTGCTTTTTCGCCTCAGCTTCGTAAAACTCCAGCGTGGCACCTTCAGTACGGTCAAGACTAATCGCCACATTTGGCAACAACAGTGACGGATACCCACCAATTTCCAGTACCACAGTAACAGTAATCTTATCCGGGTAATTATTTATCCCTTTAACAACCAGTTCGTATTTTTTCTTCATCGCTTTACTCTCCCCGCGCCGCCTTACGCCGGTCCTCTCTGATTTTGAAATACAGGTTAGTCAGATATGTCAGCAGCCCAAACAGCAGACTCCCCAGCACGCCTATTGCCGCCCACTGAGACGGGGAAACCCTGTCCAGCAACTGCAGGAACCAGTAGCCCGTTCCCACCGCTGACGTGGTGTATGACACACCTGTTGTGATTTTTTCCATCTGGTACATACCCCGTCTTCCGTTATCCGGAAGCTGACAACAATAAAAAAAGCCACCAGTTAAGTACTGATGGCTCTGATAACTCATGCAGGCATCTCAGACGACCCACTGACACTACCGGTGAGTTTAACGATACCTTCCATTTGACTGGCTCACTTTTTATGATGATGCTGGTGCATTTATCTCCAGCACCAGACTTTCTATCTCAACGCCATACGCTGCATTTTTGGTAATATCCGTCAGCGTCAGCGCATTCAGCCCCAGTGTCAGACTGTCTTTTATGACCTGGAATGCCGGGCCAGCCACTCCATTCAGTTTCGGAGTAACCGTGGCACTGCCGGCGGTGAACACCAGCTCCAGCGTCTGCCAGTCGTTACTGTAATTCCCGAACTCGCCCAACTTTGTGTTTCCTGCTTTCCTGTGATGCATCAGATTCAGTTTGCCGTCTGTGGTCTGGGTGAAGAACGACATCAGGAACGGGTTACCAGTCCCGGTCATCGCCACGACGTCAGGTAACGCTACATCGGTATACAGATAAATTCCCAGACCGAACTGGTTGTTGGTCAGTGCGCCTGACAGTCGAAACTTACAGCTCAGTCTGCCACCCCGTGTCAGCAGGGAGACTGCGTCATCCACCGGGCGCGTCAGGGACCAGGCTTTATTGCTCTGCTTGGTGATCTTAAATACACCATCTGACAACTGAATTCCGCCGTCCTTAATGGTCCAGCCCTGCGCAGCAGCCTCTCCGGCTGTCGGCAACAGGGAGATTGTGCGTACGGATGCATCTTCAGACGGCCCCGATGGCGTGTCGACGCCGGGCGAGGGTTTGATTTCCGGTGCCTTACCACTGATGAAGGCTGAGGTGCGCCCGGCTGCGTTCAGAATAGCGGTTGCCATACGATCCGGAATAATGCTCCTGCGCGCCCATGAACTGAAATGTGTCGGGCGGTTTGATGATACCTGGTTTCCATTCGTTCTCGATGCCGCACCGTAATATCCTGATGCCGGAATATCCGGATCTTCTGCCGGTGCGTTAGTGGCGGTATTGACGCCGTTACCGTCTGTCATGAAGGGCACAAAATAAACGCCCTCACTCTCCCTGTTTTTATACCCTCCGTACACGGTGTCGTACTGGGTAGCGTATGTATTTTTCCAGTAATACGTCGTGTCACCACAAATCCACGGCACATCTGCAGCACTGCCACCATGACACTGCGCGTTAAACACAGTGAGGTCAGCACGAAACTGCTTCAGCATGGCTGTAAACAGCGCAGGTTGCTGTGCGTAGGTGGCGGCGCTCATGTCAAACTCTCCCTGCATCCAGCACACCGCCAGCAACACATTTTTCGGGTTCTTCTGTAATGCAGCTTTAGTGCGCGCAATCAGGTCCTGATATAACGGTTTACCCACACCCCAGCGTGCCGAATCCTGGCTGGCCCCCGTGTCCGCACTGAATGTCCCCTCCGCGCCCTGGGTGAATGCCGAACCACCACGACAGCATGGTACCAGCAGGATCCCCGCGTTATTCGGGATATACGGAAGCAGTTTTTTGGCAATATGTAAGCCCTGGCCGACACAGCCGTACTGCCCTTTGCTCAGGTCTGCCTTCGGATGATTCAGCGTACTCATATCCTGCACATCATGCAGGCAGTGGTCGGCCGGAATAATATCGTTATATCTGCAGGCAGCCCCACCCGGCGTCACTGTACTGCGGCGCGCCAGCTGTTTAATGCGCGGATCCGGAGCATCGTATGAATCCGGCAGCGGAAGCCCTTCACCGTAAGCCATGGCATTGGACTGCCCGGCCAGTACGATGACGTAGTACCAATCCGGCTCAGTTGCACCACTGACGACCACATCACCTTCTGCGACAATCGCCTGAATAAGTGCTGCGCCATCATCCGTATACGAAGAAAACGGCCCGCCGTATGGTTGCCATCCTTCACGAATTTTTTGAGCAAGTGCATCAGCAAGGTCTGACGGCGACACCGCCCTGACCACATCGTAGTGTTTAAATGTCATGAATCCTCCCGGGCGGGATAATGTTGTGAGTCAGATAAGGAGCAGGCTGAAGTCCGGAAGTTACAGGACAATGGCAGAAGGGAGACTACAGCCCGCAATTCGAAAAAGACCGCGCAGTTGCGCAGAGTGATTACTATGGGGTATTATTCGCCAGCTGAAATATTACTTCACGTTTCATTGTTCATTCCTTGCCGCCCGCGTCTCCCAGCGCGGGCTTTTTTGTCCATAAGAAAGCCCCTCCGGAGAGGGGCTGGAGAGTGGCGCTATGTGCCATTGCATGGTGCCGGGTGCCTCCCGGTGAGTTCAGCCCGGTGCCACTAAACCCGCGTCATTCTCGTTTTGATAATCAGAGATTATACCGTCACCAGTCGCCCCTCCGCTCAGGGGGATTCACCATGCAGTTTTTTCTAACAAATTCTCATCCGGGCAGACAACATTCAACTGACTTAATTGTGAGGTATGTAACATTCCCGTTGAACGGATACAAAAAAAGCCAGCCACCAGGGGAGGCTGGCAAACTCGTAGAGCAAAATGCTGTTACGCAAACTTCGTTACAGGGTTATCCTGCAATACTTAAAATATACAATATTTAGAAAACTAATAGTGCCATATGAGATTTTTAAGATTTTGTTATTAATTGCGGTCGTACCTTCCTTTCTGTGTACTTTCCGTATAGCTCACAGGATTCTGGGTACAAAAAAAACCCGCTCGCGGCGGGTTTAAGCTGTGTGGCGAAGTAACCACTCTTAACATACTGACATACTTTTTGCGGACCGCACTAATCATTTTTTACTTTTTTAGCAGCCAGTCGTCCATCTCCAGTCTTACCCCCAGCACAGACAAACATCCGTCAATAAACCCTTCGGCTATCTGCATCTCAATTCGTATTGCTTTTTCGCTTTTCTTTCTCGTCCTGGCTATCTGTCTTTTTGATATTCGCAACAAATAATGAGCAATGAGAAGCGAATACTCCTCAGGTTTTTTCTGCTTCAGACGAGCAAGACAGTTTTCAATGATAAGTCCGTCATCATCGCAGCAGGCCGGACGTGGTTTAGTGGCAGATGGTAAAAGTCCTTTGAATCCGGCAGCGATCGGAGAATAGTCCACCCCGGTGTTACCACTTGCAGCCCATGCCCCCCAGCGTTCAAGAACCATCTGAATATCACGCATCAACTTTCTCCACAAAATCAGGACAGCACACCAATCGCCAGCGCGCGATCGATAAAACGAAATATCAGCTCCAGTTGGGAGCCATACTTCTCTTCAAATGCCACGGTATCCGCATGCAGTTCGTCATGGTGTTTTCTGCACAAAGGCAACACAAAAAGGTCATGCGCTTTTGTTCCCATTCCGCCCTGACCATGACCAATCAGGTGATGAGGATCGTCGGCTGGCTTACCACAACATGCACACGGCTGCGTCTTAACCCAGCGCGTGTACTTTTCATTAACCCAGCGACGACGTTTGGGGCGTAACATAAAAGACTCCGGCGACTCCGGATCCACTTTCAGCGCCAGCACCTTTTTCGCTTTATCCTGGATGATGCTGGTGGCAGGAACCGAAGGCACAAGGTCACTTTCCCGGGTGACAGATGGCACAACAGGCTTCGGTAATCTCAGTGCCTTACGGGCTGCACTTTCCGGTAAGGCATCCGCCAGGTCATTACGAACCAGCCACCAGCACAGTTCCGGCATTGTCACAACGTGGCTGTCATCAAAACCGAGATCACGACGGACTACGGACAACACCCAGCGGGCACAGTTATCCGTTGCCATTGATTCCAGCCGTTCCGTGAACTGGTCACGGAGAAGATTGTCACAGTGCCAGCACAGACGGATTGCGCCTGACGCGTGCCGCATTGTGGTCATGTTCTCGCTGTGCCAGTCGGAATGAGGCCACTGACAGCCCTTTTCACGAAGTAACCAGCTTTCAAGACATTCCACCCCACCAGTACAACGAATAACTGCCTCATTGCGGAACACGGCCCGAACGGCAGGATCATCCGCCAGCGGTTGTGATGCCGCCGGAACGGCACCACTGGAGAAAGATGAATAACGTTCCGGCTCAGGCTCCAGCAGGACACGCCCCTGCATAAACAGGGGCATCAGCTCTGAACCGGGCCTGAACAATACAATCCCCATACGCGGGGCAATTTCAGGGGTCAGCAGTGCTCTCACGGTCACCTCAGCAAACGATATTGAATGCATACAGAGAAAAAAACTCAGTCATCACGCAGTAAACTCCTTCACCAGTATTTCAAACTGGCTTACCTGTCCTTCCAGTTCCGCCACGCAATCCACCAGCTCATCCACCGCCTTTTGTGTGCGGTGTTTTGCCTGCAGCAGATCACGAAGCGCCGGAGTAAGCTGCTTGCGGAGCGTATCTTTTTTCACGCTCGTTTTTTCCACCTGTTCAGCACAACGAAGCATCTCCTGCGCCTGCCGACGAAGTTGTTCCGGTGAAACAGTGATTGTTCTGTTGTTCAAAATAAACGCTCCGTTTTACTGCCCGACATGCGGTTATTGCTGTATCTGCGCGGATTGCCCGGCGTCATGGGTGTGGAAAGAACCCGGGCACTCTCCTGGTCCACAGGCAGAAAATGTCCGTTATGAAAACGCCGGTAAATGGTCCCGAGCGTGCCATTACGCTGTTTCGTGATGTTGATTTCTGCTATGCCTCTGGCCTGAGTTTCCGGGTTGTATACCTCATCCCTGTAAAGCATCAGAATGATGTCGGCATCCGCCTCGATTTCCCCGGAGTTTTTCAGGTCCGAGTTCATTGGGCGTTTATTGGGTCTGGATTCCACGCCGCGGGAGAGCTGGCTCAGAGCAATCAGCGGAAAACCGCCGGATTTTGCCAGGCTTTTAAGTCCCTTTGAGATTTCCCCCACCGCAAGGTCGTGACGCCCCGTGCTGCGGGTTTTAATCAGGCCGAGGTAATCGACCACCACCAGCGCCGTTTCCGGGTGTTTCATCCGGTGGTGCTTCGTGGTTGCACATATCTCATCAATGGTCAGGTTTGCCTGGTCCACCATCCAGATATTACGCCCCGTCATTCGTCCCACGCCCTGCGAGAAACGCGCCCAGTCTTCATCTTCAAAACGGGCAACAGACTTAAGACGGGATACCGGCATTCCACCGGCAGCAGACACCATACGTTCACCAATCTGGATGTTCGCCATCTCCATGGTGAACAGAAGCACGCCATGCCCCTGCTCAGTCACCTTGTCGATGATGTCCAGCGCAAGTTCGGTTTTCCCCATCGAAGGACGGGCGGCAATGAATACCAGGTCTCCGGGCTCCATACCGCCCGTTTTTGCGTCCAGTTCATCAATACCGGTCATCAGCGCCCTGGATTTCTCCAGTCCCTGATTGCGGCATTCAACACGGTCGACCACTTCCGGAAGGACATCATCAATGTGAACCGGCTGAATGACGCCCTTTCCGGTCGACAGTGAGGCCATCATGTTCTGCGCATCCTTCAGGGCACCCTCGGCTGCTTCACAGGTATACGCATCACGTAAATTCTGTAATGCTTCAGTCAGTGTTTTTTCTGCATCGCGCAGTGCGGCATTGCGCCGCAACGCTGCGACATAGTGCTCCAGTGAAGACTTCACCCAGGTTTTGCGTCCGGTGTCGGTAATCACCGGGGCAAGTTCCGGCATCTCATTGCACAGCAGTACGGGGTCAATGACGCCGGATATGCGAGCCTGTCTGCAAATCCCCGCGTAAATATCCCGGTACTGACGCACAAAAAATACATCCGCCGGAAGTGTGGCCAGAATATCCATCACTTCCGGATCGGCCCCACGCAGAAAAAACGCACCGATGACAGCGCCTTCCAGGTCATCGTTACGCCATGCCGGGGTGTTCTGGCTGGTCATGCGGCAACACCTCCGATACGAGAACGGTAGCTGGGCCAGTTAAACGACAACCAGTTGCGCCCGCCATCGGTGATCCTGTCGGCAATCCGGGGACTGATGAACGCCCACAATTCTTCCGGTGAAAGGTTGCTGATCAGGATAGTTGGCAAAATACCCTCATACCGGGCATTGATAATTTCCTGCAAAATGGCCATTTCAGCCGCACTGCCAAACTGAACGCCGACTTCGTCGACAATCAGCAAATCCAGTGACGCATAATGCTCAATGACGTCATCCGCTGTTTTTTCACTGTCATTCCGCCAGCAGTTTTTCACAGCCCGGGTAAGGCGCATCACGTCGGTGATCTCCACACTGGCCAGATAGTTACGGATGATGTGTTTTGCCATTGATACCGCCAGATGATTTTTCCCGGTACCGCAACTGCCGGTCATAACAAGACTGGTACCGTTCTCCAGCATATCTGGCCAGTTCTCCGCATAGCGGCGACAGGCCGCAAGATTTCTGGCTGCGTCAGGATTAACCTCCAGATAATTATCAAACTCGCAGTCCCGAAAACGCAGAGCAATTCCGGCGTTATCAGTCAGTTCTTCCGCCTTGAGGGACGACAGTTCCATGGTCAAATCACTGGCCTCAGCGATCAAGCAGTCAGGGCAGCATGAAATTTTTTCTCTGTCCTCGCCATTACGATCGATCCACACCAGTATATGCGTACGATATTTACCGTGTTTTTCGCAATATCCGTGACCTTCACGCATCAGGCAGGAACGATAAGGCCATGGCTTTTCGCCCTTCTGAGCAAATGCAATCTCTGCCCGTAACTCATCCATTTCTGCCCGTAACTCATCCATTCGCGCCTGTAGTCTTGTTTGTTTCTCACGTTGGTCAATCGTCATCATCGCTGTCACCTCAGAATGTCAATTTGTTACTGGATTTACCGAATTTGTCAGACATGGCTCCCAGGCCAGCCAGGACATCGACCTGTCGCTGTCGCCCACCTCCGTGAGCGGCTGGCTGTTGCCAGTAATCTTCGAAGTGACGATCGGGTCCAAAGAACGTCGCGGCCTGCTTCACGAACTGTGTGCCGGTATTTCCTGTAGCACGTACCCAGGCGGCATACCGCTTCACGCCATCAAGCATGGTCTCCGGTTTTATTCCCTCCCTGATACGGGCTTTCCAGGCTTTGAAGGCTGCTGACTTGGAATTGCCACCAGCACGTTTGGGATATTCCTGCCAGGCCTGTTCAAATTCCGGTGAATATTCCTGTCGGGCAGAACGCGCTGGCGCAGACGCGTCAGCGGATGCATCAATAGTGTTTTTAGTCTCCGTTGTAATCTCTGTAGTAATCTCTGTAGTAATCTCTGTATTTGTATCAACATTCGGCGTATCCCCTGTTCCGTTATGACGTCGGGGGGTGTTCCGTTTTAACGTAATAGCTGTATCGCTGATTGCATTATTGCTGTTACTTTCTGGCGAAACAGAAGAAGGTGTGGTGATGGCCGCAATTGCCTGTGGGTTGATCCCGACAAACAAAATATTGCTGCATTTCACCCCATCGAGCATTTCCACCGTGCGTAAATCCAGAGTAATAAACCCTGCATCGCGCAGACGCTTCAGCGCATCTGCGGTTTCCCTTTTCCCGAAACCAAACTGCTCAGCAAACGCCTGGTAGCTTCTTTGCAGTTTGTCGCCCTGAAAACGCTTGCGATATCCCAGCAACGCTCCGGTGTGCTCATCCCTGACCTCTGTCGGGCGGTACCAGTAAACGATCTCTGAAAGCAGAGCGATAGCCGTCGCATCCGGACGCCCACTGGGTAGTCGAATATATTTCCACCAGTTCGCAGGTGTAACATTGCCGGAAATATTAATTTGACCAATAGCCATAACTTCCGGTGTGGGGGCGTAACGGCTCATACAACCTCCTTCCGCGGCATGAGAATTGTGTAGCCACGCGCAGGTTGTAGTCTGGCTTTTGCATCAATAGTAAGCGTTGCAATTTTTCGGATATGAAGATAACCAGCTCTTTCCAGTGCCAGGGTTTCCCTGAATATCGCTTGCTTAGAACAACAGCAGAAATCAGCAAGCACCTGATGATCAATAACTCTCTCGCCTTCACCGTCTGAAGAACCCGACATCAAAACACGCAACATAATTAGGCGCTGAATCGGGTTATCGAAAGCACATCCGCACACAAACTGAAAACAGTTCACGCCACACCTCCCAGACGCTTAAACATTTTTCCAGACAGAAATACCGCCAGAGGGTAACTGATGGTGTAGCTACGCCCCTGTAGTTCGCACACGACTTTCTGGCTTTCAGCGTTGACTAGGCAAACCCGCAGAACGTGACCGTTGCTGGTGGCGAACCACTGCCCCACACGGGGGCAACGGTTGTATCGGTGATACAGGGAATTAACGATGTGGCGGATCATGGACGCACCTCCGCCGTAGTTACGTATTTAACCGGGCTACCTTTCATTGAGATGGTTTCACACATCTCTGCCGCTTTCAGTTCCGCTGTTTTTCTGGATTTATAGCGACGGTGCCAGACAGATACATCCGTGCGAACTGATACATCGTTTCTGTATTCCGTAGTGGAGATGATGATTTCGTAACTAATCATGGGCGAACCTCCTTGTCAGAACCATTCAGCCTGGAATCAACAAGTGCAGCGCCAAAAACAGCATCACCAACACGGTCGTACAGTTTGCTAGCCAGCGGAGATTCAACGGCCTTAAGCATTGGATAAAGCTGGCTTGTCCAGATTTGATGGATTTCACGCAAATGCAGGTATACGCCTCTGGCGTTTCGTGCGACAGCTGACATATCAGACGCATCGGCACCTGATAAACTCTTCTCCATCAGGTTAAAGGCGTTGATGTATGCCTCTTTGAACTGGGCAGCACGTTTACCAGTGAAGCCCATGGCAAGAAACGCAAAACCGTCGCGGGTGATTTGGTAACAAGGGAGTTTGCGGCCTGATGCGTCGGTGTATTCACTTAACACAAAATTGTGTTCAGTAAATTCAGCGGAACATTCGAGGTTTCTAATTCTATCTAAAACCCGCTCATGCCGTTTAGTAAAGTAATTAGCTACTGCAAGAGATGTGGTGACAACGCGACCATTGATAATCGTGATTTCAGGGTGAGATTGGGTTGGGAGAGTAGTCATGGTGACAGCCCCTATGTTGAATTCAATGAACTCACCACCAAGGCTTTCCACGACCATATAGGTGGTGAGACGTACAGGGGTGGAAATACCGGTCAACATAGAACCCGGCCCAACCGAAGTTGGCCCTGCACGCCCCACCATAATTTGGGTGTAACGATGCTCATGACACGAAAAAACCGCATGAGCGCGGTTGTGCTCTATATTGAATTTCGGGTTTCCACGCCCGGCACCCGCTTTATAAGGTGCCTGAGCAGTGTAACGTCCCGGAATTGCAGAATCAATATGCTGGTGGCGGATCATAGGTGCACCTCCCGTTGATTACGACGGAACGCGGAGTGACCCTGGACGGTTTCAGCCTCATGGAATGCTTCAATACAGCTCTCGTAGTACCGCATTGTGCGCAGACTTAACCCAAGCTGAAGCATCATCAGACCATCAAGGGTGATGTAATAACCACGCAGGGAGTCACCGTAGATGTGATAAGTACCCGGTATGAAATTGCGGGTAAAAAACTCGCGTGAGCAGTTCAGATACTCGATTTTGTCAACGATGTTCTGGTGCATGCGCTTGAAATGGCAGGCAACATGCAGGGAGAAAATAACGGCCTTGCCGTTGACGACTTCGATTTTTAGGAATGGGGAAGTTAGGACAGTAGCCATGATGGCAGCCTCCGTTGACAGTGAAAAACTTCCACCACCGGAAACGCCAATTTCACTGGTGGTGAACTGGACGGGGTTGGCGTAACCGGCGTCAACGGAGACCGGCGCACCTTTCGGTGCCCCCGCCCAGCCCACCATAATCTGGATGTGAGCAAATGCGGACGATAAAAAAGACGCTGGCGCGTCATACATCGCCGTTGACAATTTCAGGACGCCAATCCCGGCACCCGCTTTATAAGGTGCGGAGACAGTGTAACGTCCCGAAATTGCAGAATCAATATTTGGTCTTGAAATGATCATATAGCTGCTGATATCTTTAGAACTGTTCTTGGATGTTTCGGAGCCGTTTTATGCGAAACAGCTCCCCGTTATTGATGTTGAGTGAGCCGGGTTACTCCCGGCTTTTTTTCACCGCTGCCAACCAATAACCTGAAATAACCCCATTTTCGGGTGATACCAGCGAGTCCCTCGCGGTTCTGCTTCCTCCATAACCCGATAAAAAGCAGCCATAAACGGTTCCACAGCAACAATTGCGCGACGTGACAACAATCCGTCCGGCGTCATGAACTCATGTGTGTCTGTAGGAATTTGATAGGCGTTCACCAGATTGCGGCATTTATCATCTGACAAACCGGTTTTTGCTTTCAGTTGGCGATATCCGGCATAGCCCTCACGAATAGTGCCCTTTTTAATTTGCTCGACTGTTTCAGCAACGTGGCTGACTTTTTCTTCCACCTGAGTGATCCGTTTCTGTTGGCGAACGGCTTCAAGAGCCATCGCGGCAACCATTTCGATTTCGCTCATTGGCTTACGGATCTGTTCTTCCAGTTCGCGCCAGCGATCTACCAGGCGAGCTGTGAATTCAGGACAGAGCTGTGCGACGACAATGATGCTGTCGCGCTTACCTCGTTCACCTTCGAATACATACGCGCTAGAAAATCGGCGAGGCCCAAGTGATTGTTTATTCTCAATTTCCACAGTCTGTGGAAATTGGATGATTCCCTTTTTAGCCAGTGTTTCAATAGTTCTCTTAACACTATCTGGTCGGCTTCCCACCAGCTCTGCGATCTCAACGCTGGTCATGGATGCTTTGCCGTTAAAAATTGCGGTGTTCATTGTTGGTCTCCTGTGGGCTTGTCATCTTCTGTATTCGCTAGACTTGGGTGTGTATATGGAATGCTCGGATCCAGATGACAAAGAATGGCAACATCCTCCGGAACACCTCGCGTTTTCCACTTTCCAACACCTTGACTGCCACGAGGCCTTCCTTTCTTTGGGAACCTGCGACCAATAGCGGCATTGGTTTTAAATTGAATTTTTAATATTTCATAAAGGGTCATTCTTTAGTCTCACACCAGATACTTTGTTATCCAACGATGTTAACCACAGGAACCCAAAGTATCAAGAAATTCTGTTACTTTAGTATCAACAGCCATGAGAGGAGAAGAAAAATGAAGTCTTTAGGTGAACGTCTCATCAACGCACGGCAAAAAGCTGGGTTAACACAAGATGCGTTGGCTAAAAAAGCTGGGGTCACCAGAGTTGCAATAAGTAAAGCCGAGCAAGGCCTTACAAAAAGTTTCAACGGTGACACCCTTTTTAAAGTTGCAGCTGCACTGCGGTGTTCACCGCAGTGGCTTCAGAACGGAGATGAAAAAGATAAGCATTGGGAAAATAATGTTAAGAGCTGCCCACAGAGAGACACAGCACACTCTTACCCTGTAATTAACTGGGTTCAGGCAGGATTATTCGCAACTTCTGGTGATGACTACAACATGTATGATCAGGATAATTGGAGGCATTCTGTAAAATACGCTGGTGAGAGGGGGTTCTGGCTGGAAGTGCACGGAGACTCAATGACTTCGCCCGTAGGAATAACATTTCCTGAAGGAATGTCGATCCTTGTCAACCCAGATAAAGAAGTTTTTTCAGGGTGTTACGTCATCGCCAGAAAAAAATCCACCAATGAAGCAACATTCAAAAAATATATTTCTGACATGGGAAAGGCGTTTCTAAAGCCCCTTAATCCACAATATCCAATCATAGAAATGGACAATGATTGCGAAATAGTAGGTGTTGTGGTTGATGCCAGATGGGATATTTTCTGACCAGACACAAAACACAAAAAGAAACCAAAGTATCAAAAATTACTTGCCACGCCTTGATACCTTAGTTACCATAAAACAAAGTTCGTAACTGAGGTATCATCTCATGATCAATAAAGCTACAACTCTTGACTGTCTCGAAGAACTGAAAAACCTCGGCAGCCTCATTACACTAATAGCAAAAGCAACACCTGATGCTACGCTCTCTAGCGATATAGAGTCATGCGCAGGACTGGCATGGGATATGACAAATAGCATATCCAGAAAGCTATCGTCAGCAATGCTTTTACAGAACAAAAATTCTGCAATCAACAACCGTCTTCGCACCCAACGCGAAGCCTGCGGCTTAACAACCGCCGAACTCGCCAGGCTGCTCGATCTCGATGAAGAAATTATCATCCAGTGGGAGAGCGGAGAGTATGAACCAACTATCAGTATGCTTATCCCACTGGCAAATATTCTTGGCTGCGATGCGATGTGGCTGTTAACTGGTGAGGTTACTCCTCCGGAGCAACCAAAAAGTGAGGAGCAGCAACACCATGACGCATCTCAACAAGTTTGCCCCTTATCTCGCGAAGCTCTTCTACGGAAGAACCAATACCAATGGTGACATAATCGCCGCTTCGCCCCTCAAGGTACATGCGAACATTTTTATCAATCATTGCGGAAACAGTCTTAATATGAAAACACTTCTGAGACTCGCTATATAGCAGAACATATAAGTCAGCTGAGGAAACCATGAAAAAGTTCGAAAACATAACTGTTCTCCATGTTGATGACTTTGATTATACAAACCCGGAACTTCTCCCGGAGGTTGTAAAGGCAATAGATGTTGCCGATATAGTGATTAGAGAAAAGAGAATTGTCAAAAACAGGCTCGTATGCACTTCAGGAGCAATGACAGAAACAACCTCACAGCAAGATAATTACGAAGGCATTTGCCTGGAGCCTGATTCATTTGCGGTAAATGTTTATCATTTATTGCATGCAACACAGGTATTACATATGTCCAGTAATCACGAAACGAAAACACTCGGCAGCGAAATTCTGAATTTTGCATGTGAGTATACAAAAGCTGCTGCCGAAAAAGAATTAGCGCAATAACAACAAATATGCCCTGAACGTTTATTGCGGTTTTATCGCCGGGGATTGTTACAACCTTAATCCACAGGAGGCTTTATTGTGACTTTTATAAAGAATATGGCATCACACAAGACCGCCTGCCTTATTGCACAATACGGTGAAAATTACATGCATATTGCCTGCTTATTTCTGCGTAAAGCATACGGGAGATAATAATGCATCAGAAAACAGCAGAACACGAACAAACCAGAGTATTGCTGACCATCAAAAACGGGAAAGTAATATTCATTCGCCATGTTCATGACGATGAACTTGTAGGAACTCTTTCAACATTCCTGTTTATTGCAGAAAAGGCAGGATATGACGTTATTGCACCAGCAGATGAAGATGAGGAATAAATATCATGCAATACGATGAATTCCAGGCTGAAGCAACAGCCAATGGTATACGAACTGGCAGTATGACGATTGATTATCACGACGCCATACGTCGTCTGGATGCCGGAGAATTCGATACTCCTAATGTGCGAGGTTTACGTATCCTTCAGTGTCTGGCGCAAGCCGACGAAGCAGGATTACTGGGTAAACTTCCGGTTGAGATGAAGGTTGCTCAGTGGCGATGGTTGTATGTGACGACATTCATCAACGAAGAAGAAGACAAGAACGGCACAATTGATATCCTGAATGAACACGGAACAACTGAACACGCCGTGGTATATAACGGGATGTATGGGTTTATGACGATATATCCCGGCCCCATTCGATTTGCCTTACAACAGTATATTGAATGGAATTTAATTCAAAAATACGGCGAAGCTGAAGGAATGGGAAGAGCGCTGTTTCTTTATCAGAAAATGCTCACTACTTCCCCTGATAAAGGTTTCATTCTTTCAGATATGGGTCGAGAAGGGCTTGAAATCCTTCTGGATGAAATTATTAACGAAATGAATACTCATGGCATGCAATCCGAAACAGATATTAAGTAAAAGGGACCACATGACCGTTATCGAGTATATCCAGGAAAATCCAGATTGCAGTAGAGAAGATATATCCCTCGCACTTGGAAGAAGCGCAACTTCTATCAGTAATGAATTATCACGGTTATTGTGGAATGGGTTAATAGTACGAACTGGAGAAAAAAACAAAATGATTCTGTACTGCGTAAACAATCTGCCGTTTGGATACAGCAATCCCCTAAGTGTTATGTTCAACCAGTTACTTAAACAGGTAAGAAATGGCAACTGACTCACAACTAACCATAGAAACGGCCCTGAATGTCGGCCTGGCGCTCCTTGGTTATTTTTACATCGTGTTCTGCAGCGGACGGTGGCTGTCGCTGTTGTTCCTGAAAAAATAGAATAAACGCCGTAAGCAGGATGAACGCCAGAAGGCAATGAATGCGTTTTCCGAAGCCTTCGGAATTGACGGCATGGAACCAGGGGATCCAGCTCGCGCAATCAGCAGAGGGGGTGTGGTAATCCTTGTATATCGGAGTGAAGAGAAAAATGACGATCACAAAACAACGAGTAGAAAAAATCATATATCGCCATGAAATGGGACTGAACAGCGATGTCACTGCCGAAGAGGTTTATGACCTGGCTGTACTGGCGCTGAATTTATCAAATATCGCAAACCTGAAGCGATACGAGCTTGATATGGATGGTTGCGACTCGTGCGGTCAGGATTGTGGCGCAGATATGACTGAAGATCCTGATGGTGATTATGTCCTGTTTGATGACGTGGTTAAGTTGTTTGAATTTGATACAACCACTCAAAAGTTAGAAATCCCGGCAAAGGAGGCAACCAGTGAGCAAGATTGACTATCAGGCACTGCGTGAAAAGGCAGAGAAAGCAACGTGTGGTGAGTGGTCGCTCGAATATGGATCGGGCCGATTTGATGGTGATGATGCGCTAATTCATCGCGAGGCTGCTGGATATATTCCCATTTGCAGAATTGAAGGAGCGCATCCTGAAAGCGGTTTCGATGAAGATTTCCAAATGGAACAGCAGGCCAATGCTGAATTCATCGCTGCAGCCAATCCGGCTACCGTCTTGGCGCTGCTGGATGAGCTGGAAAGAAACCAGCAATACATCAAACGCCGCGACCAGAAGAACGAGGATATTGCTCTTACGGTTGGGAAGCTGAGAGTTGAGCTTGAGGAAGTAAAACAACACGCTGAAGAATTATCCGAAACCAAGGCTGTTCGTAACCAATGGCGGCCAGATATTTGCCCAATAACCGGACGTGCATTTTTCATGTGGATTGAGCATCCAACATTGGGAAATGTGCCGACATATGGTGGCCCATTAGATAGTTACACCATTCCAACAAAGGACGGTGACGGTGAGTTTTCATGTGAGCGTTACGATCATGATTTTGGCGGTTGGGTAGAAAGCGAATGTCTTGGGTTATATCTGATTGATGATAGAGAACAATGCAGGGTCTACGAACTGGAGGAGCGCGTTAAGGAACTGGATGCTCGGGAAATATCGCTCCCGGAACGTAGCAGCATGCTTCATCGAACAGATTTTCACGATGATTACCAAACGGTAATGGCATACAAAGTTTCTGAAGTCATCGATGCAATCCGCGCTACTGGCATTCGCATCAAAGGAGAGTGAGATGAACGCTATAACCAAAGAACGTATCAAATTATTCATTAAAAATCCGCTTGATAACGGACTTACTCGTGGCGAACAAATGGAACTGGCACGAATTGCTCTGGCATCGCTGGAAGCAGAGGCAGTTATGTTCTGTATATCAGGACAAAATGTAGATTCAGAAGAACATGTATCAACCAGCAAAGCGGTTGTTGATGCCTGGGTTGAAGAATGGAATCAGGTTGACGGAAGTCCTGGCGAACCACTGTACAAAACTATGCCACTCTACTATCACGCTGCCTTGCCAGCGCCGGTAGTGCCGGATGAAATGTATTGGCAGGATGCGCCAGTTGAAGGCAGCAGCAAAGCGGCTGCATACGCTACAGGCTGGAACGCCTGCCGCGCCGCTATGCTTCATGGGAAAGGAGAGTGATATGGCAACTTTAACAAAAAAAGAACGGGCATGGTTGAACGAATTACAGGACGTTCTTGATCGCTGCCCATCACCGAAAAAAATTGGTTTTTACACCATTGGCGATAAAAGCATTTACCTGTATGACCTACGCCGCATGGATGAAATCATGGAGGCTCTTGATAATCGTTCGTCAATGGATTGGTGTGTTGCTGTCCATGATATGAATGCAGGGTTTGATGAAAAGATTTTGTTCCCCTCATCAGTTGAAAGCACTGCGGGTTAAGGAGTAACACATGACCACTATTACCAAAGAACGTATTGAATTGTTCATTAAAAATCCGCTTGAAAACGGGCTTACCCGTGGTGAACAAATGGAACTGGCACGGATTGCGCTGGTATCGCTGGAAGCAGAGCCGGTTGTGTTCTGGTTTGAAAAATATCAAGAAGGGGCTACGGCATGACGACTTTTACCAGAGAGCAGTTAATAGCTCACGCAGAGGAGACTATTGAAGCACAGAGACTGTGCATACCGGGCACAATCGACCATGACATCATCCGCACATATAAGATGGATATTGCTGTTCTGGAAATCGCACTGGTATCGCTGGCAGCAGAGCCAGCCGGTAAATTGCATGAATACAAACCAGTGGGATATCAGCGTCTGGTCGATGAGTTAACCATGCTGGTAAAGCAGTTAACCTGGCAACTGAGGAAAGCGAAGCCAGACTGCAAATTACCGGATAAGGCGATGAGTTATCTGGAGCGGAACGGACTGATGAGCGTGGAGGATATTTTACGATGACCTGGCCTGAAGCATTAACAACGGTAGGAATTGCGATGGCGGTGGCGCTGGTGGTGTATTCGATTTGCCGCTGGGGATAACCACATGTTCGCTTTGATTCAACGCGGTCAGATATACACGGACAGAGCCGGATACCCCGTGGTGATTACTCGCATCACTGAGCACTCAGTGTTCTTTCGACGGATGGACGGACGATCCGGGCGGGTACGCATTGGTGAGTTAAACTGCCTGTTCGAACATATTGACCACCAGGAGTACCGCAAAATTCTCGCGGACACTGAGCAGGAAAAGCACCTGAAAAAATTACGAGCCATAAAAAGGAAGTAAAGAATGAATAAAGCATTTGAACGATGGGTCCACCAGCGTTACGGCAATCGCTATGACCTGACGCGAGATGTTGACGGCTTCTACTGTCGTGAAGTTGTGAAGCGAATGTTTGAAGTGTGTTGCCACTGCCGTGGGCTGAGTGTTGTGTGAGGTAATACATGGGCAATGTGATTCAACTGGCTCCCAATGAATGGGTTTGTGAAAGCGTTCTTATCGCAATTACCGGGCTCAAACCAGGCACAATTCTTCGGGCCCGGAAAGAATGCTGGATGGTTGGAAGAGAGTATATTCACGTATCACCAGACGGTAATCCAAAGCCTTCCAGTGAATGTATGTATAACAGAAAAGCAATAGATGCCTGGGTCGCCTCAATGAAAAACAAACAACCCAGGTGATTTAATATCATGAAATATGTAAGCTCGTATCGCTCTTGGGCGTCTGGAGGTATCGATGGATAAAGTCAAATATCCAACAGGCGTCGAAAACCACGGCGGCACATTACGCATCTGGTTTAATTTTAAAGGTAAACGTGTCAGGGAAAATCTTGGTGTCCCTGACACTGCCAAGAACAGGAAGATCGCCGGGGAACTGCGGACATCAGTATGTTTTGCCATCCGCACAGGAAGCTTTGATTATGCTGCACAGTTCCCTGACTCCCCCAACCTTCAGACTTTTGGGGTAAGTAAAAAAGAAATTACGGTGAAGGAACTTGAAGAAAAGTGGCTGGATCTGAAACGAATGGAAATCTCTGCAAATGCATTCAATCGCTATGAATCCGTTGCAAGAACGATGGTTCCGAAAATTGGAGGCAGTAGACTGGTGTCATCGGTAACCAAAGAGGAATTGCTGTATATCAGGAAAGATTTGCTTACCGGGTATCAGAATTCAACGAAAAACAAAGTAGCAGCAAAAGGACGGAGCGTCGTTACTGTAAATTATTACATGACGACAATCGCTGGAATGTTTCAGTTTGCTGCAGATCACGGTTACTTAGAAGCAAATCCCTTCCAGGGAATTAAGCCTCTTAAAAGAGCCAGGGCAGAGCCAGATCCGCTAACTCGTGACGAATTTATTCGCCTGATAGATGCTTGCCGACATCAGCAGACGAAAAACCTGTGGTCATTGGCTGTGTACACAGGAATGCGTCACGGTGAACTGGTCTCCCTGGCCTGGGAAGATATCGATCTGAAGGCAGGAACAATTACCATCAGGCGCAATTATACGAAACTTGGTGAGTTCACTCTACCGAAAACTGAAGCAAGCACAAACAGGGTTGTGCACCTTATCCAGCCCGCTATCAGTGTCCTGAAAAATCAGGCTGAAATGACAAGACTGGGTAAGCAGTACAACATCAAGGTGCAACTACGTGAATATAGACGTTCAGTGAACCATGAATGTACTTTCGTGTTTAACCCTCAAGTGGTTAGAAAAAGCGAACAGGTAGGTTTTGTCTACAAAGTCGATTCTGTAGGTGACTCATGGGAAACAGCCATTAAGCGTGCAGGGATCAGGCATCGAAAGGCATACCAGTCACGACACACTTATGCGTGCTGGTCATTATCTGCCGGAGCAAACCCAAGCTTCATTGCCAGCCAGATGGGCCATGCAAGTGCCCAGATGGTATTCAATGTATACGGAGCATGGATGACTGACAGCAATGCAGAACAGATCGCAATGCTGAATCAGAAGCTGACAGATTATGTCCCAATGATGCCCCATAGTCACCAAAGTGACACCAGAGGCTTATTAAAATCAGTAAGTTAATCCTTAATACCCGTCATGTTAACTGCGTGGAGGGCAACACCACGCTTTACGCCCTGCCGAAACCCGAGGTTGT
>ERZ1673739.675-NODE-675-length-45868-cov-9.535263_pt1 | contig 45868 bp, 33 predicted proteins | sample MGYA00580210_ERZ1673739 | MGnify/ENA primary metagenome ERZ1673739 (study PRJEB41218, sample SAMN15661749) | gut metagenome | host: Homo sapiens | place: Canada: London | collected 2015-08-20/2019-03-30 | study: EMG produced TPA metagenomics assembly of... | reverse complement strand
GAGCTCTATTTGGGGCTACGGATAGCCTCGTTATACCATTCGCTGAATAGTTACCAATATTTTCATTATCACCTGCAAAAATATAAAACAAGTTAATACCCTACAAACAACTTAACCGAATAGTCGTGTATAAAAGGCTTATACAGAGACTATCCGGTATAAATTAAGGAGCAAATAAAAGAATCCTCTTAAGAGTGTCCTTATACTATTTCATCATAAACATGTTCATTTGCTCTCGTAGCGGTACTCAGAAAAACCGGGGCTGTCTCCTTTCTTTGTTGCAGAGACATTGACGTCACTGCCGGAGCAGTCAACATTTCCTTGTATTTTTCCGGAGCAGTGAGTATCTTTACAGCCTCTTTCAAATCATCATCATCTTTCAACTGCTGGATAATGCTTCCACGCTGGAAATAATAACGCTTGATGATTTCTACCGCAATCATGCTCTTGATGTCCTTGGAGAAATGGTCAAGGTCACGGTCCAGATTATGCGACAATTTTTTCTCCAACGCTTCAAACTCTTTCGAAGCATCAGTCAGATAGCCCTCAAATTCGGCCATCTCCTTCAGGTTCTTCAGCATCTTCTCTGTCTGCTGGTCGTATTTGAAGTCCGCCTTTTTCACCATCGCCTTGAAGTCCGCATAATCGGCATCTGTAATTTCAAACTGCTCTGCTGAAGAGATGGTAGGATGTTTCAAGCAATAGTCCGTAGCATAATTGAAAATAAGATTGTCATTGACAAGATAGAACAGAATGTTGGGCAGCTTCTCCTGCTTCACCGCAATGTCCGGAGTCACGCCTCCACCATCACGCACTTCACGTCCGGCAGCCGTATGGAACACGGTAGTAAGGCTGTCCGGAATACGTCCCACACTGCCGTCTTCATTCCGGTGCTTGTAGTCGATAGCCTGCACACAACGGCCGCTGGGAATATAATATTTGGAAGTCGTCAGCTTCATGGTACCACCGTATGGCAACGGACGGGTGGTCTGCACCAATCCCTTACCGAAAGTACGGTTACCGATAATGACCGCACGGTCAAGGTCCTGCAAAGAACCCGCAAGGATTTCTGACGAAGAAGCCGTTCCGCCATTGACCAGCACAGCCAAAGGAATTTCCAAATCCAACGGTTCACGCAATGTTTTGTAGGTATTGCTGGCTTGCTTAATCTTGCCTTTTGTCGTCACAAGTGTCTTTCCGCGAGGCAGAAAGAAGTTGGCTATCTCTATAGACTCATCCAGCAAGCCGCCCCCATTGTTCCGCAAGTCAATCACCAACGAAGTCATCCCTCGCTTCTTCAAGTCCAGAAAAGCCTGCTTGAACTCCTTGGAAGGATTTCCCGAGAAGGTGCTGAGGTTGATATAACCTATATTATTATCCAGCACCGTATAATAAGGTATGAACGGTAATTGGATGGAACGGCGCACAATGTCGAAATCCAACGGCTTCTCCGTACCGGGACGTTGCACTTTCAGCTTGAAGCTGGTACCCACTTGTCCGCGAAGCATCTCGCTGACTTCCTGGTTGTTCTTTCCGGCAAGGTCTTTCCCGTCAATCTCCATCAGAATATCTCCGGCTTTCAGACCTACATTGGCAGCAGGCATATTCTCGTATGGCTCAGATATCATGGAACGTTTCAGTTTCGGGTTCCAAGTAATCACAGAACCTATACCGCCATAGGAATTCTTCAGCATCTGCTCCAGTTCGCTTTGGTCATCTTCCGGATAATACTCCGTGTAGGGGTCCAGCGAGTAGAGCATGGCATCAATACCTTCACGGATAGTCTTGTTAGGATCAATCGTATCCACGTAAAACATATCCAACTCTTTCACAATGGAATTGAATATATCCAGATTCTTTGCTATTTGAAAACTACGGCTATCACCACTCTTAAACCCCCAAAAACAAACGGCTCCCACTACAATCAGCAAGGCAACCATCCAGCGTATCTTTAAAATTCTTCTCATAATATGTCTATGTGATAAATGCTAATTAATTAATAAAATTTCTTCCTTGATTTTTTCCCATTGTGCAGCCTGAAGCTCTGTACCCACCACTTGTATCACATCTTTGGAGAGAAGGGAGCCTATCTTGCCACATTTCTCCAGCGAGTAGCCACACGTCAGTCCATACAAGAAACCTGCCGCAAAATAGTCGCCAGCTCCTGTAGTGTCCACCACTTTCTCTACCGGAGCCGCTTGTACCTGCACCATCTCTGTACCTTTGCGAATCAGAGAACCACGGGCACCCACCTTTACAATGGCTATGCTACACATTTTGGCAATGATGTCCAATGCTTCCTCCGGTTCCTTACCCGTAAAGGCCTTTGCCTCTTCCTCATTGGCAAAAACAATATCCACATATTTGTTGACCAACAGAGAGAAAAATTCAAGGTCTCCTTCTACTATATTGTAGCTCGCCATGTCCAAACATACTTGTAAGCCGGCCTCTTTAGCCAGCTCAATGGCACGGAGAATCATATCATGGTCTTGCACCAGATACCCCTCTATAAATAGGTAAGCATATCCTTTGAACATATCCAGCGAAAGATCTTCCGCCTTCAATGTAGAAGCCGCCCCCAAATAAGTGCCGAAAGTACGTTCCCCATCAGGAGAAATGAAAGTAGAGGCTACACCGGACGGAAGGGTAGTGGAAAGCAATAAATTCGCCTCTGTCCCACGTTCCAGCAAGCTATCCCGGAAAAAGTTACCATAAAAGTCATTGCTTACTTTTCCGATGAATCCCGTACCCGCACCAAGGCATGCCATTGCTCGAATTGCGTTTCCGGCAGAACCTCCGTTAGCCAGGTGCGTCTTCATCCGGCTGAAATACTCACTAATTTTCAAGAACTTATCTTCATCAATCAGCGTCATGCTTCCTTTCGGAAGCTGCATCTCCGTCAAAATATTATCATCCTCAATGATTGCCAGCGCATCGACCAAAGCATTGCCCAACCCAATTATTTTATCCATCTTCGATATTTTTTTTGCAAAGATATTGCATATTTCAAAATATCCTATTACTTTTGCAGCGCATTTGAGAAAAAACAACATTCTTCCTTAGCTCAGTCGGTTAGAGCATCTGACTGTTAATCAGAGGGTCCTTGGTTCAAGTCCAAGAGGAAGAGCGAAAAGGTTCGTCAATCAGGCGAACCTTTTTTGTTTTCTCCATCAGCCGCACTTAACGAATAAACGGAAATCTTTCATTTTTCATGAAATTAACATATATTTGTGGAATATTTATAGGGAATTTATCCCGACCTTCTGTCTTTATTTGCAGAACCATGAAATTTAATTCAAAAATACGACTATGATGAGAACAGCCCTACTCTTTTTAATCATCGGATTGACTGTATGTACATTTTGCAAAGCACAAGACATACCCGTTCTGCCCCAAGAAAAGTTCCGGCACCATGAATTTTCCGTCAGCTATGGTTTCCTGCCCATTACCGATGCCAACAGCATGGCCGAGGAGTGCTTCGCTCCGGTACTGAGTTTCGGAGTTTATACACGCGAAAAGACAAACTACTACGGTGCCCTGAACATCAGCTACATTTATAGATTCAACCGCAAAATCAGCCTGGGAGTAACCGGAGGAATAACCGGCAACAAAGGGACAGCCAGCAGCCTTTACGAAGCTCTGGATGAAAACACCAAAGACAACCGAAGGTATCTGTATGTTCTTCCCACCTTCCGGTGGCACTGGTTTACCCGCCCCAAATTCTCTCTGTATACCTCAGCAGGGCTCGGTGCCTATTTCCTCCGGAACAGTTTTGGAGGAGAAGTCTTTCACAAGACAAAATTCGCTTATCAATTCAGTTTTCTAGGCATCGAATACGGAAGCCGGTTTGCCTTCTTCACAGAATTCGGAGTAGGATATACCGGAACAATCGTAGCAGGCGGCCGTTATCGTTTCTGACTTATGAGGCCGCTACCGCCAGTGTCAATACACTGATGCGCACACCCTCCACTTCCTTGAGCGCATCGGCACAAGCCGTAGTGGTGGCACCGGTAGTCAATACGTCATCTATAATCAGTACATGCTTCCCTGCAAAAGCGTCAGCACGACGCAGGCAGAAGATACCGTCCACATTCTCCCACCGTTCATAAGAGGATTTACGGGTCTGCGTCGCCGTATGCCTCATACGGGCAACGGAAGCAGTATCTACGGGAATACCGGTGACAGCGGAAACACCGCGGGCTATACATTCGCTCTGATTGTACCCACGCATTTTCCGCTTACGCGGATGCAGAGGAACGGGGACTATGATATCCACATCACTGAAGAAACCGGTAGCCGACAACTCCTCCGCCATAAACCGCCCCATCACTTCGCCAAGGTCTTTCCTCCCTCCATATTTCAACTGATGGAGAATGCGGCGGAAATCACTCCCTTTATGGTAAAAAAAACAAGATGTGGCATGTTCCAGAGGTATCTTCCCCCAAAACATACGTTCCACCGGATTGTCCTTACGAAGATGATAGTTTGTCCGGGGCATATCCATATTGCACTTCATGCAGATGCCCTCTTCACCCTCTTGCAAGATAGCACCACACACGGCACACTGACGCGGGAAGAAGAGATGGACAAAAGAAAAGAACCAGGTTTTAACTATGTTTTTCATCGTATAGTATTAAAAAAAACGGCAACAGAGCAATACACTCCATCGCCTTGTTTGCTATAATGGCGAGACCTCACCTGCCAGCTTCAAGAACAACGGATGCAGCGGTCCGTTAGTGGCAATGATATGATGTCCGTCCAAAAAGGCGTCACTACCGCCAAAGTCAGTGATTCTTCCACCAGCCTCCAGCACCATCAGCGCAGCCGCAGAAAAGTCCCATTTGCCGATAAACGCCTCAAGCCAGGCATCAAAACGTCCGGCAGCCACATAGCAGATGGCAAGCGCAGCAGAACCAGTCATGCGGATGCCCGCCACACGCCCGTAAAGTTCATGAATCAAATGCTCACCGGTACGTGCATACCGGTCGGAATTATAAGGGAGTTCCGTCACTACAAAGGCGTCCTCCACCTGCTGGACAGACGAGACCTCCATCCGTTCTCCATTCACATAAGCGCCACCTCCCTGCCAGGCATAAAAACATTCATCCCGGCAAGGGTCATACACAACTCCCAGCAACAGAGAATCCTTGTCGCGCAAAGCGATGCTGACACAATAGGGGGCATTATCATGAATATAATTCGTTGTCCCATCCAACGGGTCCACTACCCAACAGTAGGGTTCATCGTGATAGACAGCAGAACCTTCCTCGGCTATAAATCCAGCCTCGGGAAGAAGTTCCCGAAGCGCAGCCACCACCCGTCTCTCCGACTCCTTGTCTACATAAGAGACATAATCATGGGCTTGTTTCTTCTGTACCGCTTCCCGGCTGAAGTTTTTCCGCTCTTCTTTCAAGAAATATCCGGCTTCACGGGCTATGCGGCAGACAGACTCTGTCAATATCTTCAAATCTTCCATCTCTTTACACATTAGTTCCCCGCAGCCCCTTCCGTCTGCCGGTAAATAAGCCGGCCGCGCTGGCTGACCGTCCATTTTCCATCTTCCAAACGCACATTCTTTGTATCATCATCTTCCACATTCCAAGCATATCCCCCCGAAGGAAGGCCACGGCGCTCCAGAATCTCGTTCGGCATTTCCTCTTCCGAAAAGAACAGTTCCACTTGGGTAGAATCGGGACTGAACACCAGAAACAACACCTTCTCCGCATCATCCACAGCGTTCATACGGACTCCTTTTTCCCACAGACGGATACAGTCTTTCTGAGCCTCGCTCCAGGTATATCCGGCAGATGCAAGGCAACCATGCTTATCCTTATCACCACCAACGACATGTACCGTATCGGCTTGTCCAGCAACTTCCGCAGTCTTTCCACTCTTGCTACCACAAGCCACAAACAGTGCTCCGGCACATAGCAAGCACATAGATGTTCCTCTTACATTCATCTTTTCTCTTTTTAATTGCTTTTTGCCTGACAAAGTTAAGAACAAATCGGCAATTTAAAAAGTTTCTTTTTCATTATCATCAGTGCTCCGGCAGTATATTCCAAGACTTAGCAAAAGGTAAATCCACAAACAGGAATCTATTCTATACTATAACTTTATCGCACATTCTACTTGCATGCTTGCATAGACACATATAACAATCTACTGCACAGGACATTGAAGCATGTAAGCAACCACCATGCAAGTATGTAAGCAGATTTTGCTTACATAACCGTATCCTCTTACAAAAAAGCAGGTTTCTCTTATACAAGAAGCAGGTCCTCCTTGCACAGAGAAGAGTACTTTCCTACGCCAACACCACATCAAAAACAGTTGCGCACAGTTGTGGAACGCCTTCTTCACATTAATGAGGAAGTTATTCCACAACTGTGAAGAAAGCGTTCCACAGTTGTGCACAGCTATAAACCACAGATATCCAGATGACAAACAGCAGGTATTTCAGCCAAGAAGTGCCCGTCCCTTTTACCCCAGCTTACAGTCCTCTTGTGTTCAACTGTAGGAAATATCCGTCCCAGAAGAGTAGAGCAGAAAAGTTTGTCTCACTTAACATCATATTACAGCCACATAACCAGAAAATATGCATAATAGTACAGTTTCCACATTTCTTGCTTTTGAATTCATTAACAAGTTCTATAACTTTGAACGGCTAAGACTCTGCCCAATCATATGCTTTCACAGTAAAACAAGAGGCAAGTATCAGCAACAATTAGACAGACATATAGATTCATGCAAAGCAGCATTCACACTTTATCTGGTGGAACTATACTCCATGGGCATTCCTACAACTACCAAATTAAAGGTGTATTAGGTCATGGAGCATTCGGTATAACCTATTTGGCTTCAATTTGCCTGAAAGGCGAATTAGGCGTCTTAAATAGCAATGTATCCGTAGCCATTAAAGAATTCTTTCTACAAGATGTAAGTGCAAGAAGTTCATCAGGAGATATTTATGAGCCATCTCCCAATAGCATTGCATACAAATATGGAAAGAAATTCCAGAAAGAGGCCTTAAACTTAGCCCGCCTCAACCATCCAAACATCGTTAAGGTGTTAGAGTCCTTTGAAGAGAACAACACCTACTACTATGTAATGGAGTATATCGAAGGGAGCAGTCTGGACGCATATATATTGGAGAAAGGAGGATTACCGGAAAAAGAAGCGCTACAATATGTAGAAGAGATAGGAAAAGCATTGCAATACATGCATTCCCAAAAGATGCTGCACCTTGACCTAAAGCCTAAAAATATCATGCGACGTACAGATAACACCTTGTTTCTGATAGATTTTGGGCTATCCAAACAAATCGGCAAAAACGGAGAACCGGAATCAAGCACTACTATTGGCCTTGGTACCCCCGGTTATGCCCCCTTAGAACAAGGCTCGCAAGAATATGGGAAAATACTCGCGCCCACATTGGATATCTACGCTTTAGGGGCCACTCTCTTCAAAATGCTGACAGGAAAGACCCCGCCCAAGGCCTCTGAAATATTAAATGAGGGATTTGCAGAAGAAGAGTTGCGGCAAAAGCACATAAGCGCACAAACAATATCGGCCATAAAAAAAGCAATGGCTCCCATCAGGATAAAGCGCCCTCAAACGGTAAATGAGTTTGTGGCTTTAACCCATAGCACTACGGACTCCCATACTGATGAAAGTGACAAACACACTTCCCACAATAAGCAGCATGCCACATATCTGGGTATTGCCGTTTATTACGTCCAAGATGACAAACTGGTATATTTCCTGAATGACAATATTTATGAACTACCCCTGGAAGAAAAAACACAGGTAGAAGAGGTAATAGACAAGCCCATAAATCCGGTAATTGTACATTTCAACACCTCACTGGATGCATTCATCAAGAAAAATCGCCAGTCTATACAAGAAAGCCGTTTCAAGGTCATCACATATAGGAAAAGCCGGTGCCATTATTTTGATGTATTAAGATTTATCAACAAGTACTTTGACAACGGCAAAACATCAAGGATACGGGTTGCTGAAGAAATCCATATCGCTTCAGCGGTACCTTGCATCATCCATTCAAATGACACGCCTATCTGCATCTGCTCCAAAGAAGAATACTGCATTGCCGAATACGGAGAAGGCCTTTATGAGGCCGAATACTCCGGGGTGGGAACTCCTGAAGAACACATCCTGCAAGAATATGATGTAACATCTCCCGCCATACCTATGACCGATTTAGAACTATACTGGGAATTCTTGCCTAAAGCCCTATTTATATGGTATTCATCTGTTATCGGCCAGATAAGTTCATTTGCCTTCCTTGATTGTCTGCCTTTTAAAGTATTGGCGGGATATACATTAGAGAATCATATCAGAGAGTGCTCTTGTTTATGCAATTTTCACAGCTTCCCCTTAAGGCGCAGTGTCACATTCCCCGGAGACGGCGAGTCCTACTTTATGGAAATAGACAGTAGACGTTTTACCATTCCGCTAAAGGATTATTTGGGATATCCTCCCGAAACAATAGAAATCATCATCGATATAAGTTACTTTTTATGCGACATCATTATTAAAGATGTAAAATACAAGAAACAAGTAAAGATTCCTCTAATCGAACTGATATCAAACAGTTATACAGAAGAGGATACATTAAAAACAAAAAATAAATAAGTTACAATGGATACGACAACCAACTTTTTGTATTTCAATTCACGCGATGAGCTTCTTAGATTGGACATTTCCAAGATTGTATATTTTGAATCCGATGGAAATTACACCAATATAATACTTACGAACAAGCTACGCGGTATTATTTGCCTGAATTTGGCCCAGACCGAAAAAGTCCTTGAAGCACGGCTGAAGGAAAAGGCACGCTGCTTTGCCCGTATCGGCAAACGGTTCATCATCAATCTGAACTATGTTTACCAGATAAATGTCATCAAGCAACGACTCGTCTTAAGTGACTATTCATCATTTGCATTTCAACTGGAGATTTCCAAAGAAGCCCTAAAAAAACTGAAAGAAATATTTCTCAATATAAAATCCGCATAATAAAAACAATAATGCCATGGAACTTATCATAGGAAGAGAAGCCGGTGCATCCCGCCTGCGTATCAGCATAAACAACCAAGACCGTTTTTGGGGGAATGCCAACAGCGTACCCAAATCCGTCAGCCGCCAGCACTGTAAAGTGGTGACCGATGACAAAGGAGGCTACATCATTACCAATCTGAAGCCCGAAAACGTCACTTACGTCAATGGTGTGCAAATCGAGTCCAAGCACATTTCCGGAAAAGACCGCATAGAGCTGGGGTCAGACCGTTACTTCATGGATATAGCGGCCATCATAAAGGGGCTGGGAGCATCAATACCCAAATCGTTCTCTATCCGTCACCTACAAGAAGTATGGGACGAATTTCACGACACCAAACTCCAGATACAGATAAAAGAAAAGAAGTCTGCAGCAATCCGTTCTGTAACAGGCGTATTTTCCATGTCTGCCATTTTCTGCGGATTTATTCCGGGCATTGCCGACCTACCAGCTTTACGTGTCATCCTATACTCTGCAGGACTTTTATTGGCCATTTATTTCTTCGTGATAACCTACCGGTCATCTTCTACACTTCCCAGGTTTCTGGACGACCTTGATAAGAAATTTCATAAGGACTATGTGTGCCCCAACCCGGAATGCCATCATTTCATGGGATATCAGCAGTATGACGACCTGAAAAAGATGACGAGTTGTCCCTATTGCAAGTCTAAATTTACGGAAAAGTGACAATCCCTCAAAAAATGGGGAGTTGATACCTTAAACCGAAGGGTTTATGTAGTATGCTTTTTGAAATTTGCCATTGTATGCCCCTCTTTATACTTTTGTTGCAGAATAAATTATAAACCATTAAGAAAGAGCGATTATGAAGACTGAAAAAACAAATCAAAAGAACACAGGTTCAGCAAAGACAAACGTGGCACAGAAAAGCAATAACTGGCAAAGTGGCGCCAGTTCATCCGTCGGAGCAGCAATAGGAGTAACGGTCGGCTCAATGGGCCAAAAAGCCTTTGCAGCAGAACCTGCTACCGAAGGACCGGTACAGCCTCCTCATGCCAATATCCCTGCAGCAACCCCAGAAGAGTCCTCAATCCATGAACCGGTGGCCCCTCAAGAGCCTGAAGCTCCAGCTACCCCCGGAAACGCCGGCGAGGAACCGCACAGTGAAGAATCCATAACTGTGCTCTCCTACCAGACGATTACATGCGAAGACGGTTCACTAATGGACGTAGCCGCTGTCAGGGTCAACGGGCAGGAAGCCCTTATCATTGATGGTGACCGGGACGGAACAGCAGATATCATGGTAATAGATGCAGATCATAATGGCATCATCACAAATGATGAATTGGTCGATATAGGAGAGGCAGGCATTAACATGCAAAATCTGTCCATGGCAGTTACAGAATATGACATGAACGGGGATGCTACATTGTTGACCGACAACAGACCAATGCCCGACTATATAAACGATGCTGACGTAACCGGCTACATGGCATAATTATTATTTACATTACATACACTAAAGCTATGAAACGAATAAATATAATCACATTCATCCTATTATTGGGAAGCACCTCCCTGCTCTACGCACACGATTTCACCGTCACCGGAAAAAGTGGAGAGAAATTCTTCTTCAACATTGTAGATGCAAAGAAACAATATGTGGAAGTTACCTACCAAGGGAACATCTCTGCTCCCCAACCCTCTCTGTATACCGGTGAGATATCCGTTCCGGCGAGGGTAAAGCACAACAACACGATATACCGTGTTGTCGGCATTGGCAAGAAGGCATTCAGTAATGCAGCTTCCCTAAAAGGCATTGTACTGCCTTCCGGACTTTCGTCCATAGGCGATTTTGCCTTTGAAGGTTGCAGCGGATTAGAGAAAATCGTATTTCCCGGCAACAGCGTCCGCTTTGGTGAAGGAGTATTCTTCCGGTGTACAGCAATCGGGCAGGTAACGTTGGGCAGCGACTGGACACAAGTGAACCTCAAAATGTTCCGCTGGAGTGACCGTTTGACCTCCATCGTCATCCCGGCAAAGCTCACCAGCCTGCAGAATTTGAAATCATTGAAACAGCTGCAAAGCATAGAAGTGGATGCCAATAATCCAAACTTTACTTCCATAGACGGAATGCTCTATAACAAAGACAAAACAATTCTGTTAGGTTGCCCCCGCGGACGCTCAGGAAAGATACGTATTCCCGAAGGCACCACCGCTATACGCTGGAAGGCTTTAATCGATTGTCCCAATATAACCCAAATCGATTTGCCTACTTCATTACAGATACTCTCGTACCGGGAGTTCTCCCAAATGGAACATCTGGAGCAAATCATCATGCGCAGAACAGAACCGATATCCACCGCAGAGCTCAACGGACAAAAAGTATTCCTGATAAAAATTGCCGGCAAGCTGAAAATCAAACTGCTCATCCCCAAAACAGCACTAAGTTCCTATAAAGAGGCACTTTGCTCCACAGAAGGAGAATATGCTGAAGTTTCGGCCAACACTCCCGAAGGATTCCCACCCGAATATGCCCTGATACCTTCAATAGTGGAACCCACTAATATGCTGGGGAAAAGCATGTTATCCGGAGTAAAAGATTTTTCAAAATATGATAAACCCTAAATATACAGAAACAATGAAGCCGCAAAATATTATAATCGCCTCGTGCCTATTACTGATGTGTTGTATCATGAGTAATCTGCACGCATCCACATTCCACCCCCAAAATGTACGCAGTAATAACGACACAATTCAGGCCGTCAGGCTAAAAGCTTTGAGTGCTCAAGAAAAGTCTCTTCAGAAGAAGATACAGGAACAAGACAAAAAGCGGAATGCCACCTACAATGATGTCTCCACTGAGACAATGGAGAGATTAAATGACCGGCAAGACTCTATCTGCCTGGATTTACGTTCCCAACTCGTAACGATACAATTAGAAATGGCAGAAATAAAGAAAGAGAACTTGAAACAAGTACTGAATAACTGGGAAAAGAAAGGGAATTGATTGATATGCAGTTGATAGAGGGCACCCTTCTACAAGAGGGTAAATACAGAATAGAGGGAATACTTGGGCAAGGCGGCTTTGGCATCACCTATTTAGGATGGCAAACAAGACTAAACCGTAGGGTAGCCATCAAAGAGTTTTTTATGAAAGAGTATTGCAACCGCAACGCCGATACGTCACACATTACCATCGGGACGGAAGGAAGCCGTGAACTCGTAGCTCGTTTTCAGCAAAAATTCATAAAAGAAGCACAATCCATTGCCGGACTTAACCATCCTAATATTATCCGTATACATGATGTGTTCGAAGAAAACAACACAGCTTACTATGTGATGGAATATATAGAAGGAGGTTCTCTGCAAGAATATGTGACGCGATACGGTGCACTACAAGAAACGGAAGCGCTGCATTACATCCATCAAATAGCAGGAGCATTGAACTATATCCACCAACGGCAGATGAGCCATCTGGATGTGAAACCTGGCAACATTTTGCGGAGAGAAGAGGGAGAAGTAGTGTTGATAGACTTCGGACTATCCAAGCGATACGATGAAAGCGGGCAGCAGACCAGTACTACTCCGGTAGGTATCAGTACCGGATATGCACCAATGGAACAATATGTAGCTGGAGGAGTGCAAACATTCACACCAACTACAGATATTTATTCATTAGGTGCTACACTCTATAAATTGCTGACAAGAACGACACCGCCGGCTGCCAACATTGTGTTCGATGACGGACTACCAGCCTTACCCGCAAACATATCGGCAACTACCGAACGAGCGATTCGTGCTGCCATGCAACCCAAAAGACAACGTCCACAAAGCATAACAGATTTTTTAGAATTGTTGAATAAACCGGAAAGAGAGGATATTACCATCATTGCCAAGAAAGAAAAGTTGCCTCCCCGAGAACGGCCTTCCAGTAGCAACAAATTGCCTGTATTTATAGGAGTTGCCGTAATGCTTTTACTGGCGGTAATTGTCTACTTTACTCAAAGAGTGGGTAATACTTTGTCTGAATCTCTTATTACGGAATTGGCCGACAGTATAAACTTAGATACCACAGCCACTGCTCCCGAAGCTACCGATTCCATTACCGCGCTACCAACTCCCACAGAATTTAATACAGAACGAGTATTTCAGCTTGAGCTAAAAGCAGGTATCTCAATGTATAACCAAAAGCAATATGAGTCAGCTAAAAATCATTTTACCAAGATGAAAGGTAAGCATCCCGAACATCCAACAGAAATCAAACAGTGGATTGACAAATGTAACTCGGCTATAAAGAGAAAGACGGAAACTGCAACGACAACCATAGCGGAAAGCAAGTCTCAAAGCAATAAGCGCGAACCTACACCCGGTAATCCGGTAAACCTCGGTCTAAGCGTAAAGTGGGCAGCTTACAATATAGGAGCTTCTTCTCCTGAAGAATACGGGGGATACTATGGCTGGGCAGACCCAACCGGAAGAAAAAGATCTATAAACGACAATGACTATCCCAGTGCCACCCCTCCTTCCAATATCAGCGGCACTCAGTATGACATCGCGCATACTCTATGGAAAGGAGAATGGAGGTTGCCTACGCAAAAAGAATTCCAAGAACTTTCGCAAAAATGTACATGGAAATGGATAAAATACAAGGGGAGCGCAGGATATATGGTAACAGGGCCCAATGGAAACCGCATCTTTCTTCCTGCGTCAGGTTACCACAACGGTGATATAGAATGGACTACAAACAATAGAGGGCGCTACTGGTCAGGGACGCTCGATTCAAGTCATCCTTTCGCCTACGCTCGCTTCCTCCACTTCGACAGTGGCGGTCAGGAGCCAGCGGATCAGGGCGAACGTCACCTCAGGCTATCCGTTCGTCCCGTATTAGAATAAAACGGCTATAGTTTGCATTCAATTATTTCAATTTCCACCAAAATAAAAAGCTATGCAATTGCAATCAGAAACTCTCCTCTAAGGAGGAAAATATAAAATAAAATCAGAAACTGTGGAAAGAATGAATCAAATTTGTTACAATTGTAACATAAATAATAACGAACAATCAACTACTTAATAATATGAGTAATATAAATAATAATGCACTTAAACAAAACACCATTTTATATGGTAAATCACATACCTATACCATAGAAAAGATATTGGGTCAAGGCTCTTTCGGCATCACCTACTTGGCTATGACCCAAGTCAAAGTTTCCGGAGCATTGGGTGAACTCGAAACAACCATACAAGTTGCCATCAAGGAGTTCTTCATGAAAGACATCAATGGACGAGAAGAAAATACTGTTACTTGTGGAAGCAGAGGAGGGGTCTATTATGATTACAAAAAGAAGTTTTCGCGCGAAGCCGAAAACCTGAGTAAGCTGAACCATCCCCATATCGTTAAAGTGCTGGAATACTTCGAGGCCAATAACACAGTCTACTACGCCATGGAATATGTAGATGGAGGAAATCTGGATGCATACATCGCACAACAAAAAGGCTTGACGGAAGCAGAAAGCATTAAGTATGCCAAACAGATAGGAGACGCCCTATCTTACATGCATGCCCACAAGATGCTTCATCTGGACTTGAAACCTGGTAATATTATGCTCCGTAAGAATAAGGAAGCCGTACTTATCGATTTTGGCTTGTCCAAGCAATATGACGAAAATGGAAAACCGGAAACAAGCACTACTGTGGGAAGTGGTACACCCGGATATGCACCAATAGAACAGAGTAATTATCATGAAGGTAAAGGCTTCCCGGCAACAATGGACGTATATGCGCTTGGTGCAACTATGTATAAAATGTTGACGGGAGTCCGTCCACCAGAGGCCTCAGAAATATTGAATGATGGTTTTCCAGCATATGAGCTACAAAAACGTCAAGTAAGCGATTCGTTGATAGCCAGTATCGCAAAAGTCATGTCGGCTATGAAAAAAGACAGACCGCAAAGTGTAGCCGCATTTTTAAGTATATTGGAAAATAAGGATACGGAAATAACTCCCAAAGAAGATATAGGAATAACGCAGGAGGAAGTTAGGGTTATCCCAACATCCGCCAATGAAGAACAGACTATGCCTTCAGGTGGCGACATATCTTCCCAGCCCCACCCAAAAAATCAAAAATATATCATTCTTGTCCTGATAGCTGTTCTGTCTATTGGAGGAATTATAACCTATATTGCTTCCAGAACTGGTTCCAACTCCGATACAGAAACAGAATGGCTGTCCGCAACAGACACAGTAGCAAATTCTGAACCGGATAACGCATCATCAGTAACAGTACATGCAGGCACATCTGCTGAAAATATAAACCCGAATTCTCACATAGAAGAAAATGTAACGACCGGAAATGTAGAACGCCCTGCGCAACAAAACACCGAAACAGCAAACCTGAGTGTCATGAGTGCCAATATGCCTCCAAAGAAAAAGAACGGCTTTAAGGAAACAGCTAAAGCAGCAGAGCAAGGTAATACAGAGGCCCAATATGAGTTAGGAAGAATGTACTTTCTTGGTCGGGATGTCGCAAAGAATGCTACTGAAGCTGAAAAATGGTATCAAAAAGCAGCAAATCAAGGAAATGCAAAAGCCCAAAATGAACTGGGGAACTTGTATTATACGGGACTTAATGTTACGCGGAATTATTCGGAAGCAATAAAATGGTATCAAAAAGCAGCAGAACAAGACATTGCAAGTGCCCAATATAAATTGGGATATATGTACGATTATGGGCAAGGCATTTCTCAAAATAGAGTAGAAGCTGCAAAATGGTATAAGAAAGCGGCAGAACAAGGGAATGTGGATGCACAATGTAGATTAGGCGATATGTATTTCTACAAGGTAGACATTCCAGAAGATATAGACGAAGCTATAAACTGGTATAAGAAAGCTGCAGAACAAGGAGATATTAAAGCCCAAAAACAACTAGGAGACATATATTCCAAGGGAGCTAGAAAAAAAGACCCAGAAGCTATAAAATGGTATAAAATGGCTGCAGAGAGAGGGGATACTGAAGCCTTAAAACGACTAGGAGATATATACAAGAAAGAAAATGCCTTGGAAGCAGTAAAGTGGTATAAAATGGCAGTAGAACAAGGCAATACTAGTGCATCTTTTTATTTAGGGCTAATATACGAATATGGAGAACCCGGTATTCCTAAGAACAAGGCAGAAGCAATAAAATGGTATAGGAAAGCTGCAGAACAAGGAAGTGAAACTGCCAAAGAAAATCTACGCAAACTTGAGAATGAGTAATAGAGTTCGCGTAGAGATAGCAGGTACTTCCTTCTATACGATTATTTCATACAAGAATCGCCATCTGTATATAGATTACCATTTCTATTTCCACCAAAATAAAAAGCTATGCAATTACAATCCGGCACTCTCCTCCAAGGAGGAAAATATAAAATAGAAACAGTCTTGGGACAAGGCGGCTTTGGCATCACCTATCTTGCCACACAAGTGGCTTTAGAACGCAAGGTAGCTATTAAAGAATTCTTCATGAAGGAACATTGTAACCGTGACGTTACAACTTCCCATGTATCAGTCAGTTCACAAGGCAGTCAAGAATTAGTAGCACGTTTCCGCCAGAAGTTCGTAAAGGAAGCCCGGATGATAGCCGGACTGAATCATCCTCACATCATTCGTATCATTGATGTGTTCGAAGAAAATGGGACAGCCTACTATGTAATGGAATACATGGGAAATGGCTCTCTTGCAGAATATCTAAAAAGGAATGGAGCAGTCAGAGAGTCTGAGGCCCTCCATTATATCTACCAGCTGGCTGATGCCTTAAAGTTTATTCATCAGCACCAAATGAACCACCTCGACATAAAGCCAGGGAATGTATTGTTAGACAACAATAACAACGCTACCCTTATAGACTTTGGACTATCCAAACGCTATGACGGTGAAGGGCATCAAACCAGTACAACCCCTACAGGTATCAGTGCCGGGTATGCTCCAATGGAGCAATACAAGCAAGGAGGTGTCAGCACCTTTTCTCCTGCAACAGATATCTATTCTTTGGGAGCAACTTTATACAAGCTCTTGACAAATGAGACTCCACCTGATGCCAGTGATGTGAATGACGACGGGCTTCCTCCACTTCCACCAAGTATATCCCAATCAACGGCCGATACAATTGAGAAAGCCATGCAACCGCGCCGTAGAGACCGTCCACAAAGCATTGATGAATTTTTATCGTTATTGACTAATAACAATAAGCCATCAATGCAGTATAATGAAGAAGAATCTGAAACAACTATAATTCCCTCTATCTCCCCAAAGGCAGAAGAAGAACCGGGTTCACCCAACATTCCTCCCAAACGAGCCAATTATCTTTCAAACCGGGAAATATGGTTTATTGCAATATTAATATTGTTGGTAACCTCTATTTTTGTAATAAACAAAACAAGCTACAATGTGCCTGCTCAGGACTCTGATACAGCTGTTGCAATAGAAAATCCAATCCCTAATCTTCCGGCCCAACCAATTGATTTAGGATTAAGTGTAAAATGGGCAAGTTGGAATGTAGGTGCAAGTTCTCCGGAAGATTATGGAGGCTTATATGGCTGGGCAGACCCTATAGGAAACAATACATCTACAAATAATACTGATTATCCCAACAACAATCCACCCTCCAATATATGTGGCACCAATTATGATATAGCTCACATTAAATGGGGAGAAAACTGGCGTTTACCCACAAAAAATGAAATACTGGAATTATGCGAAAAATGTTCATGGAAATGGACTTCATATAAAGGGGGCAATGGGTATATGATAACAGGACCCAGTGGAAATTACATTTTCTTACCAGCAGCAGGTCAACGCTACGATACTAAGATTACCAGCCAAAAGAATTTTGGTTATTATTGGTCAGGAACTTTATATTCATATGATTGGTTAGGAACCTTACATAACAATGCAAGTTGTCTCTCTTTCAGCAAAGCCCAATATCAGGCAAGCTTCACCCAGCGATATTTCGGATGTTCTGCCCGACCAGTTTCAGACTAACCAACATTTAAAACAAAATTCAAAGTTAATATGCAAGGGATTCAACAATCATTAAGAAAAGGTACTATTCTATCTGGTAATTCCTATAATTACAAGATTGAAGGTATTTTAGGCCAGGGGTCTTCCGGTATAGCCTATCTTGCTTCAATACAACTTCAAGGAGAGTTAGGTTGCCTAAATACCCATACACAAGTAGCCATAAAAGAATTTTTTCAGAAGAATTTCAATGGTAGGGAGGGCACAACTGTAACTTGTTCCAATGAAAAGGCTTTTAAAGAATATAAAACAAAATTCCTTCGGGAAGCCAAGAATCTTTCAAAACTCAAACATCCACATATTGTAGACGTCCTGGAAGCTTTTGAAGCAAACAATACTTGCTATTACGTAATGGAATATTTAGAAGGCGGGAGTTTTGATTCTTATATAAAAGCAGAAAACGGTCTCTCCGAATCAGAAGCTTTGACATGCATCCGTCAAATAGGGGAAGCACTGCAATTCATGCATAACAATAGGATGTTGCATCTTGATCTAAAACCGAAGAATATAATGCGGCGTAAAGATGGTTCTATAGTATTAATCGATTTCGGTCTTTCCAAACAATACAATTCACAAGGAGAGCCTGAAACAAGTACTGCCATCGGATATGGCACTCCAGGCTATGCCCCAATTGAACAAAGCTGTTATCGCGATGGAGAAGGTTTTCCTATGACAATCGATATTTATGCCTTAGGAGCTACATTATTTAAAACATTGACCGGAAAAACGCCTCCCAACGCTTCTAATATTATGAACTATGGCTTTCCGGAAGCCGAATTGCAAGAAAGAAACATCAGTAACAATACCATTACTGCCATACGGCATGCAATGAAACCAGAAAAGAATGCAAGAACACAAACTGTAGAAACTTTTATCCAGGAAATTGAAGGAGGTCATGCAGAAGACACCATTCTTATTGAAGATAGTTCATTGATAGTTTTGCCGGAAACAAACAAAATAGCCCTATCATTAGAAAAGGTATCCATGGGAAGTGATAGAAATTTTTCTACAGATATTATAATCACCGCAAACTCTATTGCACTTACTGTAAAAGCATTCACTATACCAGAAACCAAGATACAGACTTATACTTATCCATATACCTCTCAGAAATTCAAAAAACTATTATCAAACCTACGAGAGTTAAGTTTACAAAAAGCTTATGACCCATTCAATTATGAAGTGGATAATGCACCAGATATTTTTTACCGCATGCGATTCTCCCTCTTCTCTACAAAAAAATCCTATGCAGATATAAAGGTGGAATATGAGGCTTTAGATGAATTATGCACCGATGAATTGCCCAAAAACTGGCATGGCATGTTCTCAAGGCTTCAAAGGGCCATCACTTCCCAAATTCCTTCTTTCAACGAAACTGTTCTCACAGTAGTTTCTAATAAAACGCCCCCTGAAGAAGGAGCAAAGGTCATAAGCATAGCAAAAGAAAGCTTTATGGCCATCTTTGCTGGAGTCATGACTCTAATGCTAATAATTGGACCCAGCATAGGAGTAGGAGGAATTATCACCATAACAAGCCTTGTCATCTTACCAGACTTGCTCATATTTTGGTTATCACCTCGAAAGAAGCTTCATGCGATTTTATTTTCTGCAACAATCATACTATTACTCGCAATCAACCATATAACACATCAATAAATCTTATAGATTATGCAATTACAAACCGGCACCCTTCTGCAAGGAGGAAAATATAAAATAGAAACAGTCTTAGGACAAGGCGGCTTTGGCATCACCTATTTGGCCACCCAAACGATGATCGGTAACAAGGTCGCTATAAAGGAATTTTTCTTTAAAGAATATTGCGAACGCGACGATGTATCGGGATATGTAACAGTACCAACGACAAGCAAGAAAGATTTTGTGGAGAAGTTTCAGAAGAAATTTTTAAAAGAGGCTAAAATAATCTCAAGCCTCAATCACAAGAATATCATACGAGTGCTTGATGTATTTCAAGAGAACGGCACTTCTTACTATAGTATGGAATATATCGTAGGGAAATCGCTGACACAAGAAATTAATGCCAAAGGGAAAATTGATGAGACGGAAGCCATTTCCATCATTGATAGTATCGGACAAGCCTTAAGCTATCTCCATGAGCGCCATATAAACCATTTAGACGTCAAGCCTGGCAATATAATGATAGATGAAAAGGAGCATAGAACTGTTTTAATTGACTTTGGCGTATCGAAGCAGTATGATCCTGAAACTGGTGACGGTACAACAACCACTCCAGTTGGTATCAGCCATGGCTACTCCCCCTTGGAGCAGTACAATACAGGCGGCGTAAACAATTTCTCACCACAATCGGATATTTATGCTCTTGGAGCTACTCTGCTGAAAATGGTTTCAGGGCAAACGCCACCCAGTGCTATAGACATATCACAACATGGACTGCCACAATTACCCTCTACCATATCCCCTTGGATTGACAAGGCAATCAGAACTGCCATGCAACCAATAAAAGAAAACCGCCCGGCTTCGGTACAACAATTCATTACGATAATGCATGACAGAAAAGCCGCTCCAGAAGAAACAATTTTCTCCGGTACTGTTGAAAAGGAGAAAGATAAGAAACAATCTTCTATAGTTGGCAAAACACTTCTTGTAGCCTTATTAGTAGCTGCAGTGATTGGTATTATTTATGTCATGAATCAAAGCAGCACAGTTAATCTGCCTGATGTCGTTACAGAGAATAATACGTCCATACCCTATGAAGAACCATTAAACGAAGCACCGTCAAATAATGACTTGAAGACAAAAAGGTATTCCAAAGAGGTAGATTCCTCTACCGGCACCAACAAGCTGAATATAGACTACCCCACCTCAGGTAATGCCATATTGTTACAAAACATCAGAGAGTGGATTAATGAAGAACTTGGAGGAACTTACGACGGCGACTTGAACGACGGTGCGACATTCTTTGCATATTATACGAAAGGATTAGGCGACAATGAAGAAGACGGTTATTCAACCACAGATATAAAAAAAGCCAATGAGACAAGCAAAATCATCACATATATCAAAGACTGCTACGCATATGCCGGTGGCGCTCATGGATATGGTTTTGCCGTAGGTGTCACCTTTCGGAAAATTGATGGGAAAAAATTCTCAAAAGACATGATTATGCGTCCTTATGCGATACAAAACGACATAAAAGCTGGTTTGAAAAAATATTTCGGGGTAGTGACCGATGACGAGCTGATGGACAACCTTCAACTGAACAACGAATTATACAATATCAACAACCTCCCTCTGCCTGAGACAGACCCATGGATTACAAAAGATGGCGTTTTCTTCTCGTATGCTCCCTATGAAATTGCCTGTTACGCAGCAGGTGCTCCCTCCTTTGTGATACCCATCAGCAAAGTCAAGAACCACGTCACTTCTACAGCAAAAACATTCTTTGATGAATAAAACGACCTCATTGGCTTGAGAATGACCACCTATACGGTTATTTCATACAAGAATCACCGCATTTCATGTAATATACACAAATCCGTATATAGGTTATCATTTCAAACCTTTATCTTTGAAACATAAAAGAAAACATTGGTTATGGAAAAGAAGCAGTTAAAAGTCTCAGAATCAGAATACGGCAGAAATCTTGGAGTAGCCGCAAGTGCGGGAGCAGCAATAGGAGGAGCGGCTTTTGCAACGGCAGCTTATTCAACAGGAATATGGGAGACTGATTCTAACGAAAGTAATGAGGTGTCAGCGACTGTAGAGGAAAGCAGTACTGATGAGATGATACAACCAGAAACTGTATCTATAGAAATGTCAGATCCCGTCACTGCAGACATAGCCTACACCATAGACCCTCTTTCTCCGGCTGAAAGTGAAGCGATAGACATGGCCAGCACGGAGAATGATGAAATTGTCATCGAAGACATTGAATATCCAGACGAAGGAGATATCCTTCAATCAGATATGCAAGACGTTATGGACTGGGTAGCAGGAGAAACGATGGATATTCCTTTGCCGGACGATGCTATATACAGCGATGATACCATCGTAGAAGACAGCCAGCTGTTTTCTATATGAAAAGACATTATTAATACTAAAAAATATCAGCCTTATGAACTCAGAAGACACCATTCTTAACCAGCAACAGAACGACAACGAAGAAACATTGCCGAACAACGACCAGAGCACCTCAAAGGAACAACCTGCGAAAAAAGACAGTTCATGGAAACATGTAACGATAGGTGGCATATCTGGAATTTTATTAGGTGGCGCCAGTACCTTTTTCACCAGCTCTTCCAGTGCCGCCAATGACAGTGACGCTCCCAGCCACGGCAGCCAGTCAACAACAAGCCATGGCTCTACTCCCATTTCTCCAGACTCACACATCTCTGTAGAAGGATTACCGGTTGCAACAGTCAGTGACGATATGTCTTTCAGCGAAGCCTTTGCAGCAGCGCGCCAGGAAGTAGGGCCGGGAGGAGTCTTTGAATGGCACGGTGGCGTATACGGTACATATTACGCCAATGAATGGAGTGACATGACACCAGAACAGCGGGCAGAATTCGGAAGCCGTGTTTCCTATGGAGCAAGTGGTTCGGGAAATCACGAGACAGCAGAACACGCTACAGAAGAGAGCCATAATGTAGCGGAACATCATGCAACGGAAGAACCGGAAATAGTCAATGTGGAACATGAAAATGCACACATTGAAGATGAAGTTCAGATTGTAGGAATCAGTGATGAAACCATGGATGACGGCTCGATGGTTACCATTGGACAACTGGAAATAAACGGACAAGAAGTTTATGTGGTAGATGTGGATCATGACGGCACTTTCGACCTGATGGGAGCCGATGTAAATGGAGATGGAGTAATCAGCGAAAATGAAGTCTACAACATACAAGACCAAGGACTGGAAGTTGCCGATTTGCAGCAGCAGATGGATGCAATACCCTCGGATGATTATCTGGCAGATATGCCTGATTATATTAATGATGCTGACTCCAGCGGATTTGCCTAATCAACAGACAAGATGAAAATGAAGCGGATATTATTTTCACTGATATGCATATGCTTGTTTAGCCTGCAAAGCCTGGCACAGAATATATATTTAGTTTCCGTAGGCATTGCAGACTATCCCGGCACAGAGAATGATTTAACATTGCCTGCCAAAGATGCAAAGACCATACAATGGATATATCAGAAGAATCAGAAAGCAGAAACAATATTATTAACCGATGCACAAGCCACCCGGAGTAATGTATTAAGCAGTATGACGCGAATTTTCAATAAAGCCTCAGCCAAAGACATCATTGTCCTTTTTTTTAGTGGTCATGGATATAAAGGCGGATTTGTGGGCTATGATGCAATGATTACTTATCAAGACATCAAGAAAACAATGGCAAAAAGTGCAGCCAAGAACAAAATGATATTTGCAGATGCATGTTTCTCTGGAAAGATGAGAGAACCACGTAGAAACTCATCGAATATATCCCCCTCTTCGTTAAAAGTAATGCTGTTCCTTTCTTCCCGTGAAAATGAAGTCTCTATAGAGTCTCCTTCCATGAAAAACGGGTTCTTCACAGCATGCTTACAACGGGGACTACGAGGCGGAGCCGACGTAAACCGTGATCGGATCATCACAGCTAAAGAACTTTTCGAATTTGTCAGCCAAGGGGTGAAAAAGCTGTCAAGGGACAAGCAGCACCCTGTCATGTGGGGTAAGTTCAGCGATTCTATGCCGGTAATGATATGGTAACAATAATAGAATAGAACAAATGGAATCAGAATTATTAAGAATCAAGTGTCCGAACTGCGGTGCCGTTCTGACCATAAAAAAAATAATAGGCTTGGAAAGTAAGAGCATCCCATGTCCTGTATGCAAAAAGACATCAAGATATATTGACTACAAAACTCCTAAGCAGCAATATACCCCACAAGATGAAGATGATACAACAACCACGGGTGATGAGACACAAATCGACCATTTAAAACAAGGGGGTATTGGAAAACTTCAGAAAATCGGGACAAGCCAAATGTACTGTTTATCTTTAGGAGTGAACACTATTGGCCGAAAGGCGCAAACATCAAACGCGACCATACAAATTGACACGGATGATCTTACGATGAGCCGCGTACATTCCACGATTGAAGTGCGCAAATCGAAAACCGGCGGTGGCTACATCCACTATTTCTCGAATGCGCAAAACAAAAATGCCACTTATATCAATTCTGAGTTAATTGAAAATGGTGACCGTATCATACTGCATGGAGGTGAAATCATTAAAATGTCGAATACGACATTGAAGTTCATGCTTCTTTCTGAGAATGATACAATAATTTAAACCTAAACAAAAATTGGATATGAAATATGTTTTAAACCCTTTAGCTATCTACGAACTGGGACAACGGAGCAATCAGGAAGATTCCATCTTCCCCACATCAGATAGAGTTACGGCAGAAGACCGTCTGTTTATCGTATGCGATGGAATGGGAGGTCATGAGTCGGGTGAGGTTGCCAGCCAGACAGTATGCCAAACGATGAGTGAATACATCTTGTCACAGGCTTCACCGGAAGGGACTTTCACAGACGAGCAATTTAACGAGGCGCTCAATGCAGCCTATGATTCATTAGACCAAAAGGATAATGGTGCCGCCAAAAAGATGGGGACCACCATGACTCTTCTGAAATTTCATAGTGGCGGATGTCTGCTTGCCCATATCGGTGACAGCCGTATCTATCATATCCGACCTTCTGAAAGATACATTTTCCACACAAGAGATCACTCGTTGATAAACGACCTATATGACATCGGCGAAATCACCCTTGAAGAGATGAAAACCTCAAAGCAGAAGAATGTCATTACCCGTGCCATGCAACCCAACCTGGAGAGACGTCCTAAAGCAGACATAAAACATATTACAGATATCCGTCCCGGTGACTATTTCTTCATGTGCTCGGATGGCATGTTAGAGGAAACTGACGATAGTGACTTGCTGAATATCCTCTCTGACCCTGACACAACAGATGATGAAAAAACACAAATCCTAACCAAGGTCAGTGAAAACAACCGGGATAATCATTCAGCATTTCTTATTCATATTTTAGACTTAATTCCGGATAATAATACAAAAGAAGAAGAAGGCAAAGAAGAAAGTCCTATAGAATCCGTTCCGGATAACCGCGTCATGACTGCTGAAACAAGGACAACCGAAAGAAAGGAAAAAAAGAGCGCTGAAACTAAAGAGGATAAGAGACAAAAGCGCAGGCTGCCGATTGTCAGGATTCTTATATTCGCTATATTACTTTTTATCGTTATCTACGCCGCTTCTTTCGTTCTATTAAAAGCCATAAAAGGGAAGAAAGAGTATTCCAAGACAAATCACCAGATAGAAAATACGATATCACAAGAATAATTCAATAATATGCAGTTACTACCGGAAACATCTCTGCAAGGAGGCAAATATAAAATAGAAAAAGTACTTGGCCAAGGTGGTTTTGGCATTACTTACTTAGGTATTCAGACGGGACTGAACCGGTCTGTCGCCATTAAAGAATTCTTTATGAAAGAATACTGTGAGCGCGAAGGAACTACCTCCAAAGTTCTTTTAGGCTCACAAGGCAGTCGAGATATAGTGGACCGTTTTCGACTGAAATTCATAAAAGAAGCTCAAACCATTGCCCAAATGGACAACCCGCATATCATCCGTATTCATGACATTTTTGAGGAAAATGCAACCGCCTATTATGTAATGGAATATATTGACGGAGATTCTTTGGACACATTAATACAGAAGAAAGGGAAACAAGATACCTCGGTAGCCTTAAATTACATCTGCCAAACAGCTAAAGCATTACAGTATATCCATCAAAAGAAGATTTTACACTTAGATATCAAGCCTTCTAACATTCTGCTCAGAGGTGAGGAAGATGTTGTATTAATAGATTTTGGAATTTCCAAACGATATGATATAGACGGAAGTCAAACGAGCACCACTCCTACGGGAATCAGTAAAGGTTATGCCCCCATAGAACAATATAGGCAAGGTGGAACAAGTCTGTTTATGCCCAGCACAGACATTTACTCATTAGGCGCTACCATGTATAAGTTACTGACAGGAGAAACGCCACCCGAGGCTTCTGACATTGTAGATGAAGGATTAACAATTCCTACCTATATAGCTCCCCAAATAGCAACTGCAATAGAAAAGTGTATGGCTCCAGCACGCAAACAAAGACCACAGACTATTACAGAGTTTCTGTCTCTTATAGCAATGGAGCCTCATGAACCTCCTCAAAAAAGTACATCCTCTTCTAAGGAAGATACTATTATACAAGAAAAAGTAGACAACAAATATTTATCCATTGACGTAAAAGGCATTTCATTCAAAATGTGTTTCGTTGAAGCAGGAACTTTCATAATGGGAGCAACTTCAGAACAAGAGCACGAAGCTTATAGTGACGAAAAAAATAGTAAAAGAGTGGATGTGCAGAGCTTCTACTTGGGAGAAACCACTGTTACACAGAAATTATGGAATACAATTATGGGAAACAATCAATCAAACTCTCAAGAGGAGAATCTTCCCGTCGAGAATATATCATGGATTGACTGCATGGATTTTATTCAAAGGCTAAATAATATTACCGGATACAAGTTCCGCCTTCCAAGCGAAGAAGAATGGGAATATGCGGCACGAGGAGGAAATCAAAGCAAAGGGTATAAATACGCCGGTTCAAATTCTATTGATGAAGTTGCATGGTATGATGGAAACAGTGAACATCACACCCATCCCGTGGCTTTAAAAAGGCCGAATGAATTGGGATTGTATGACATGAGCGGAAATATTCAAGAATGGTGTTCTTCTTTCTACGAATATGGTTCAAACCGGACTCTACGAGGTGGATGTTATTTATCATCACCAAGAAGATGCCGTGTTTCATGCAGGAACAACAATAGCCAGGTGTATCATGATGCAAGCATCGGATTACGATTAGCCCTATAAGCAAATAAGATTTTATATGATTTGTTTCGCTATCCACGCACAAGCCTCCGCATCAGCCAATGCATGGTGGTGTTGCTCCAGTTGGTAGCCGCAACAAGCTGCCACTGTGTGCAGCTGATAGTTGGGCAATCCTTTCAGGACGCGACGTGATGCCTGCAAAGTACAATGAAACTCATAATCCGGATAATCCATGCAGTAAGTACGGAAAACAGCCTTCAGGCAGCTTTCATCAAAGGCCTTGTTGTGCGCTACCAATGGCAAGCCTTCAATGCATGGAGCTATTTCCTGCCACACAACGGGAAAGATAGGAGCATCCTGGGTATCTGCCAACGTCAAGCCATGCACGCGGGTATTCCAATAAGTGTAATACTCCGGTTCGGGACGGATGAGGCTATAATAATGGTCCACAATCTCTCCATCACGTACGATGACCACTCCTACACTACAAACGCTGGTACGCTGTTCGTTGGCCGTTTCAAAATCAATAGCTGCAAAATCTTTCATCCGATATGGTTTAATAGTCCTCAAAGATAGGAAAAAAATCACTTTGTGCATTTCATTCTACACCTGGTTTCCATTATCTTTGTCCCCCGGACAAAGGCTAAAATATCATGGAACATCCACTTTCGCAATTCAAATATTGTCCGAAATGCGGTTCAGCCCATTTCGAAGTTCATAACGAGAAGTCGAAGCAGTGCGCCGACTGCGGTTTCGTCTACTACTTCAACCCCTCTTCCGCCACCGTCGCCTTGATACTGAACGAGCGCGACGAGCTGCTGGTGTGCCGCCGCGCCAAAGAGCCTGCCAAAGGGACGCTGGACCTCCCCGGAGGCTTCATCGACATGACCGAGACCGGCGAGGAAGGCGTTGCCCGCGAAGTAAGAGAAGAAACCGGCATGAAGGTGGCAAAGGCCGAATATCTCTTCTCCCTGCCCAACATTTACATCTATTCCGGCTTCCCCGTACACACACTGGATATGTTTTTCCGTTGTACGGTGGAGGACACCTTGTACTTCAAGGCGATGGACGACGCGGCAGACCTCTTCTTCCTCCCCTTGAAAGATATCCGTACGGAAGAGTTCGGGCTCGGCTCCATCCGCAAAGGAGTGGGTATCTTCCTGGAAGACATGCAGAAGAACAAAAGCGAATGATTATTCGTTCCTATTATGGTATATATCCTAAAAAAGCCAAACAAGTGTAACATTTCCGGGTTAAAACCCGTATTTTTGTAAAATACCTATTCTAACAAAAGAAGATGAAACATAAAATCTCCCGAATATTGTGCACAGCACTCTGTTGCGCACCTTTACTCGCCTCAGCACAAACAAGCGAGAAGAGTACTTCTCCCAAGCGACTCTACAAGGAAGGACAAACGCTGTTCCAGCAAAAGGCCTATGCTGCCGCCATCTCCCCGTTGCAAGCTTATGTACGCCAGATGAATGCAGACGGCAAGCCTCTGCCCGATACCGGCGAGCGGCAAGAAGCGGAATACATGCTGGTATGCGCCGCATACGAGCTCAGAGACCCCAAAAGCATAGACTTGCTCCGCGCCTTCCTGGACGAATATCCTGATACTCCCCATGCCAACCGCATCTATGCATTAATCGCCTCCTCCTATTTCTTCGAAGGCAATTATGACGATGCCCTCGCCATGTTCAACTCCGCCCGCCTCGACCTTCTGGGTACCGAGGAGCGTGACGACATGACCTACCGCCTTGCCACCTGCTATCTGAAGACGGGCAATGTAAAGGAAGCAGCCATCTGGTTCGAGACCCTGCGCAGCACCAGCAGGAAATATGCAGCGGACTGTGCTTACTACATCTCTTATATCCGATATACCCAAGGACGGTATGACGAAGCGCTCAGCGGTTTCCTGCCTCTGCAGGACAATGCCAAGTACAAGAACCTGGTCCCCTATTACATCGCCGAAATCTACTTGCTGAAGAAACAGTACGACAAGGCGGAAATTGTAGCGCAAAATGCTTTGTCGGCCCACCCCGACGGCCTGAGCTACACGCACACGGCGGAGCTGAACCGCATCCTCGGTACAGCCGAATACCATTTCGGGAAATACCACGAAGCCATAAAGTCCTTCGAGCAATCCCTGGAGCACAATGCCGAATCTGCCACTCATAGAAGAGATGCCCTCTACATGCTGGGTATGTCCTATTATCAATGCGGCGTGTATTCTCAAGTTCCTGCCATCCTTGGTGAAGTGACTGCAGAGAACGACGCTCTCTCCCAAAATGCCTACCTGCACATGGGACTGGCTTACCTGCAACTGGCCGACAAGACCAAGGCACGTATGGCCTTCGAGCAGGCTGCCGCTTCCAATGCCGACCCGAAAATCAAGGAACAAGCCGCCTATAACTACGCCTTATGCATTCACGAGACTTCCTATTCCGCTTTCGGCGAATCGGTGACCGTCTTTGAGAAATTCCTGAACGAATTTCCAAACTCTCCTTATGCCGAGAAAGTCAGCAACTACCTGGTGGAAGTATACATGAATACACGCAGCTATGATGCCGCACTCAAGTCCATCGACCGTATCTCCCATCCCAGCAAAGCCATTCTGGAAGCCAAACAAAAGATTCTGTTCCAACTCGGGACCCAGTCTTTTGCCAACACGCAGTTCGAGCAAGCCATCGGCTACTTCAACCAAAGCGTCACGCTGGGGCAATACAACCTCCAGACCAAGGCAGACGCCCTCTACTGGCTCGGCGAGTCTTATTATCGTCTGAACCGGATGAGAGAAGCTGCCCGCAATTTCAACGAGTATCTGTCACTCACCCGGCAGAGGGATACGGAGATGTTCGCCCTTGCCTACTATAACCTGGGCTACATTGCTTTCCACCAGAAAGACTATTCGACGGCAGAGAACCGTTTCCGCAACTTTGTCCAACTGGAGAAAGGTGAAAACCCGACCGCATTGGCAGATGCCTACAACCGTATCGGTGACTGCAACCTGCACGTCCGCCGCTTCGACGAGGCCAAGCAATACTATACAAAAGCAGAAAGTCTGGGAACACCTGCCGGAGACTACTCCTACTATCAGCTAGCCCTTGTAGCCGGCCTGCAAAAAGACTATTCCGGAAAGGTTACTTTACTGGACCGCCTTGCCGTCAAATATCCCAATTCGCCTTATGCCATCAATGCCCTTTACGAAAAAGGGCGCTCCTACGTACAGAGCAACAACAGCCCCCAAGCTATCGCCGCCTTCCGCGAATTGCTCGGCAAGTATCCCGAGAGTCCCGTCAGCCGTAAAGCAGCTGCAGAAATCGGCCTGCTTTACTACCAGAACGACGACTATGACCGTGCCATAGAAGCCTACAAACATGTAGTCACCCAATATCCCGGAAGCGAGGAAGCCCGCCTTGCCATGCGCGACTTGAAGTCCATCTACGTAGATGCCAACCGCGTGGATGAGTTTGCCGCCCTTGCCGCCCAAATGCCGGGAGAAATCCGCTTCGAACCCAGTGAGCAAGACTCGCTGACTTACATCGCTGCCGAAAAAGTGTATATGAAAGGCGAAGCCGCACCTGCCAAAGAGAGCTTCACCCGCTATCTGCAAAGTTATCCGGGAGGCGCTTTCAGCCTGAATGCACACTACTACCTCTGCGTCATAGGCAAAGAGCAGAAAGATGACGAGGCGGTATTGGAACATGCCGGAAAACTGCTGGAATACCCCGACAACCCATATTCTGAAGAGGCTTTGCTGATGCATGGAGAAATTCTGTTCAACCGCCAGCAATATGACCTGGCATTGGCCGACTACAAGAAATTGCAGGCCAAAGCCACCACGGCAGAGCGCCGCCAGCTTGGCGCTATCGGTGTACTGCGCTGTGGAGCACTGATGCATGATGATGCGGAAGTCATCAACGCCGCCACAGCCTTGCTTGCCGAAGCCAAGCTGTCTCCGGAGCTCCGGAACGAGGCATTGTACTACCGTGCCAAGGCATACCTCAACCAGAAAGCCGACAAGAAGGCAATGGATGACCTTCAGCTGCTGGCCAAAGACACCCGTACCCTTTATGGAGCCGAAGCCAAATATCTGGTGGCATTACAATGGTACAACGCCGGTAATTATGCCTCTGCAGAAAAGGAAATCCTTAATTTCATCGACCAGAGCACACCGCATGCCTACTGGCTGGCACGCAGTTTCATCCTTCTGTCTGATGTATATGTAGCCATGGACAAGAAGCTCGATGCACGCCAATACCTATTGAGCCTGCAGCAGAACTACCAGGCCGACGACGATATAGCAAGCATGATTAACGAAAGACTGGAGAAATTGAAGTAAGAAATATAGCACATTATGAAAAAGATACAATATATCCTCGCAGGAACTATGCTTGTCTCCCTCTCTTTGGGAGCACAAGCCCAGACACAACCCCAAGACACCACCATGAACCGTACGGTAGTCGTGGAACAAGAATATAATCCGGACATCATGGACGCCTCCAAAGTGAACGTGCTTCCCAAGGTGGAACCTCCTACCGTCAGCAAAAAGGCGGTGGAATATGACGCCACCCTGATGCCGGCAACCCACATCCCGGCAGGTATCATGCAAGCCTATACCGGAAAAAAGACGCAGGCGAAAGCGCTGCCCGGATATGTACGCTTGGGATACGGTAACTACGGTAACCTCGATGTACGCGCCAACTACCTCTTCTCCTTATCCCCCAAAGACCGCCTCAACCTGACATTCACAATGGATGGCATGGATGGCAAACTGGACTTGCCGGATAATGGCGGGAAGTGGAATTCATTCTACTACCGTACCCATGCTGCCATGGATTATGTACATGCCTTCAGCAAAGTCGATTTGAATATTGCCGGAAAGTTCAACCAAAGCAATTTCAACTTCCTGCCCGACTTCGTCAGCAACAAGCAGAAATTCGTTTCGGGCGATGTACATTTCGGGGTAAGTTCCACGAGCGACGATATGCCTCTCCAATTCCGCGCCGAAACCAATTTGCTGGTCTACCAGCGCCAACACGACCTCATGGTGAGCAATATCAAAGAAAATATCGTGCGCACCAAAGCCGATGTCACCGGTTCCATCTCCGATGAGCAGACCATCGGCATGGCTTTTGCCATGGACAATACATTCTACAGCGACGGACGTTTCGAGAATCACACCGACGTAGACTTCAATCCATACTATCTCTTTCAGAATGACGACTGGAAAATACGTCTCGGTGCACACGTCGACCTGGCTTTCGGTTTCGGCAAGAAGTTCCGCGCCGCTCCCGACGTAGAAATACAATACATCTTCTCGGACAGCTACATCCTCTACGCACAAGGTAAGGGAGGACGGCTACAGAACGATTTCCGCCGTCTGGAAACCATTACGCCTTATGGCATTACAAACCAGCAGCTTGACAATACCTACGAACAGCTCAACGCAGCCATCGGCTTCAAGGCAAGCCCGGTCAGCGGATTGTGGTTCAACCTCTACGGCGGGTATCAAGATTTGAAAAACGACCTGATTGACACTCCGACTGTCAAGTCCGACGGGATAAGCAATGTTTTCCTCACAGAAGACACCAAGAACCTCTACGCAGGAGCTGACCTGAGCTACAACTACAAGGATATTTTCTATCTCGCCGCCAATGCCGTCTATCGCCATTGGACAACAGACTCAGACGGTTCTGATGTCGTAGTAAGCTTCAAACCGGCCGTAGAAGGCAATCTCAATCTCAAGGTACGCCCCATCTCCCCACTGCTTGTCGGCATCGGCTATCAGCACATCTCACGCCAGGGCGTGGAGGGCAACAAAGCAGACCCCGTCAGCAATCTCTATCTAAACGGCAGCTACGAACTCTTCAAAGGTATCTCCGTGTATGCGCGCGTGAACAACTTGCTGAACAAAGATTACCAGTACTACTGGGGATACCCTTCAGAAGGTCTCAGTTTCTTAGGCGGAGTAAGCTTCCTCTTTTAATAGGGGCAGCACAAGCCGGAGCTCTAATTTGAACAAAAAAGGTCATTTTTGCTAAATTCTCCTTATATTATAAGGTGGAAAGAATCTTTTTTTCCTACTTTTGCGGGCGAATTCAGTGGCGGGAGTCACTAAAAAACAGAAATTTATGCAGAAAAACCTTGTCATAGTCGAGTCTCCGGCGAAAGCAAAAACCATCGAGAAATTCCTTGGAAAAGATTTCAAAGTCCTTTCCAGCTACGGCCATATACGTGATTTGAAGAAAAAAGAATTCAGTATTGACGTAGACAAAGACTTCAAACCGCATTACGAGATACCGGCGGATAAAAAGAAACTCGTAACCCAGCTGAAAGAAGAAGCCGAGCAGGCAGAAACCGTATGGCTGGCTTCCGATGAGGACCGCGAAGGGGAAGCCATCGCATGGCACTTGTACGAAGTGCTGAAACTGAAACCGGAACACACCAGACGTATCGTCTTCCATGAAATCACCAAAGGTGCCATCCTGAAAGCGATAGAAAATCCCCGTGACATTGACATCAACCTGGTCGATGCCCAGCAAGCCCGACGTATCCTGGACCGTATCGTAGGTTTTGAACTTTCACCGGTATTGTGGAAGAAAGTGAAACCTGCCCTTTCTGCAGGCCGTGTACAGTCCGTAGCCGTCCGTCTCATTGTAGAGCGCGAACGCGAGATACATGCATTCCAGACCGAAGCATCCTACCGTGTTACCGCCGTATTCCTCGTTCCGGACACTGACGGCAAAACAGTGGAAATGAAAGCCGAACTGGCGCACCGGCTCAAGACAAAGGCAGAGGCCCGGAAATTGCTGGAGAGCTGTAAAGCAGCCACGTTTACCATCAGCGACATCACTACCCGTCCGCTGAAGAAAACTCCCGCCGCCCCGTTCACCACCTCCACCTTGCAGCAGGAGGCTGCCCGCAAACTGGGCTTCACCGTGGCACAGACCATGATGGTAGCGCAACGTCTGTACGAATCCGGATTGATAACCTACATGCGTACCGACTCCGTCAACCTTTCCGAACTTGCCGTCAACGCCAGCCGTGAAACCATCTCCAACCTGATGGGCGAACGTTACGTGCACAACCGCCACTTCGCCACCAAAACCAAAGGAGCGCAAGAGGCCCACGAAGCTATCCGCCCCACCTATATGGAGAATGCCAAGATAGAAGGTACCCCGCAGGAAAGAAAGCTGTACGACCTCATCTGGAAACGTACCATCGCCTCGCAGATGGCAGATGCCGAAGTGGAAAAGACAACCGTAACCATTGCTATCAGCAACGAGACTGAGACTTTCACTGCAACCGGCGAAGTGGTGAAATTCGACGGCTTCCTCCGTGTCTACCGCGAATCATACGATGATGACGTAGAAACCCAGGAAGATGAGGCACGCCTACTGCCCCCTCTGAAAAAAGGACAGAAGCTCGAACATGAAGGTATCACCGCTACCGAACGTTTCACCCAACACCCTCCCCGCTACACGGAAGCAAGCCTTGTGCGCAAATTGGAGGAACTGGGTATCGGACGTCCGTCTACCTATGCTCCGACCATTTCCACCATCCAGCAACGCGAATACGTGATAAAAGGAGAAAAAACGGGTGAAGAACGCACCTACAATGTGCTCAACCTGCAGGGTAATGAAATAACGGACAACAACCATACAGAAATCACCGGAGCCGAAAAGTCAAAACTGATGCCGACAGACACCGGTATTGTGGTCAATGACTTCCTGATAGAGTACTTCCCGGACATCCTTGACTACAACTTCACTGCGAGCGTCGAAAAGCAATTCGACGAAATAGCCGAAGGTGACAAGCAATGGACCGCCATTCTGAAAACATTCTATAAGAAATTCCATCCTTCAGTGGAGAACACGCTTGCCGCGAAAACCGCCCACAAGGCAGGCGAACGGATTCTAGGAACAGACCCCGTCAGCGGAAAACAAGTGTCTGTAAAAATCGGACGTTTCGGCCCAGTAGCACAGATAGGTACTGCCGAAGATGAGGAAAAGCCCCGTTTCGCCCAGGTAAAAAAAGAAATGTCCATCGAGACCATTACGCTGGAAGAAGCGCTGGAGCTGTTCAAACTTCCCCGTACTCTCGGAGAGTACGAAGGCAAGAATGTAGTCGTAGGTGCGGGACGTTTCGGACCTTATATCCAGAACAACGGCTTGTATGCCTCATTACCCAAGACAATGGACCCGATGACTGTTACGCTGGAAGAAGCTATTGAACTTTTGCAAAAGAAACAAGAAGCAGAAGCCCAGAAACATATCAAGAAGTTTGAGGAAGAACCGGAACTGGAAATCCTGAATGGACGCTATGGCCCTTACATCGCTTATAAAGGCAGCAACTACAAGATTCCTAAAGACATCATCCCTCAAGACCTGAACCTTCAGGCTTGTCTGGAAATTGTGAAACTGCAAAGCGACAAGGATACGGGCAAGTCTAAGCGGACTGCAAAGGCGGTGAAAGCAACGAAAACGACTAAAACAACCGCCAAGGCAACTGCCAAAACAAGCAAGACAAAATAGGACTTAGTCTACACGTATAAAATGGGAGAAAGGAGACGATAATTTAAACTTCTATTATTTCTACCACAAGAATAAATATTGCACTATAAAAAAATAAGCCCGAAGAAGTATCCTCGGGCTTATTCTTTTATAGTACAATGTTTACATCCTATCCGGCACCTCAATTCCCAGCAATCCCATACCTAAGCGTACCACCTTGGCTACATTCTCGGACAATGCAAGGCGGAATACCTTCACTGCTTCGTTCTCCTCACGCAAAATGCTGAAGTCATGGTAGAACTGATTATATTCCTTCACAAGGTCATACGTATAGTTTGCAATGATGGACGGACTGTAGTCCTCACCTGCCTGCTTCACAATAGCGGCAAAGTCGGCAACCATCTGTATCAGTCCCTCTTCCTTCTCACTCAGTTCAATGCCGGCAGGCAACTGGGCAGGGATTTCGATACCGGCCTCTTTTGCCTTGCGGAGAACAGACTGGATACGTGCATAAGTATATTGGATGAACGGCCCCGTATTACCATTAAAGTCGATGGACTCTTTTGGATTGAATGTCATGTTCTTGCGGGCATCCACTTTCAGGATGAAGTACTTTAAGGCACCCAGACCAACGATACGGGCGATATTGTCTGCCTCTTCCTTTGTCAGACCATCCAGCTTACCCAGTTCATTGCTGGTTTCCTTGGCTGTATCAATCATCTCCGCCATCAAGTCGTCAGCATCAACTACTGTACCTTCGCGGCTCTTCATCTTGCCCTCGGGAAGTTCCACCATACCGTAAGAGAAGTGCACCAACCCTTTACCCCATTCGAAGCCCAGTTTGTCGAGCAGGATGGACAATACCTGGAAATGGTAATTCTGTTCGTTGCCTACCACATAAATCATCTTGTCGATGGGATAATCTGCAAAGCGGAGTTTGGCAGTACCTATATCCTGCGTCATGTAGACGGATGTACCGTCCGCACGCAACAGTAGCTTGTGGTCCAACCCCTCACCCGTGAGGTCTGCCCATACAGAGCCATCTTCTTTCCGGTAGAAGAAGCCTTTCTCCAGGCCCTCCATTACCTTCTCCTTACCTTCGAGGTACGTGTTTGATTCGTAATATATCTTATCAAAAGTTACACCCATCATACGGTAAGTCTCGTCAAAACCTGCATACACCCAGTCGTTCATCTTCTTCCAGAGGGCACGTACTTCCGGGTCATTGGCCTCCCACTTTACCAGCATTTCACGAGCCTCCTTCATCAAAGGAGATTCAGCTTCCGCCTTGGCTTTGGCTTCTTCCTCATTCATGCCTTCGCTTTGGAACTTGGCCATCAGTTCTTTCACTTCCGCTTTATAATGCTTGTCGAAGGAAACATAGTAATCGCCAATCAAGTGATCTCCCTTCTTGCCGGATGATTCGGGAGTTTCACCATTTCCGTACTTCTGCCATGCCAACATGGACTTGCAGATATGAATTCCACGGTCATTGACAATATTTGTCTTTACTACCTTATTACCGTTGGCAGCCACTATATTAGCCAGCGCATTTCCTAAAAGATTATTGCGTACATGGCCCAAATGAAGCGGTTTGTTGGTGTTGGGAGAAGAATACTCAATCATCACCAATGGAGAGTTGTCAGTAACAGCCACGATACCGTACTGCTTGTCCGCATGAATGCCATTCAACAATTCTATCCACGCAGAGGAGGCAATGGTCAGGTTCAGGAAGCCCTTGATGACATTAAATGCTGCAACCGAAGGCTCGTTTGCCTGCAAGTATTCACCGATTTCCTGGGCCGTCTGCTCCGGTCCTTTCTTGGACATACGGAGAAAAGGGAATACAACCAGCGTGAGGTGTCCCTCAAATTCTTTCTTGGTTTTCTGCAACTGCACTTGTGCGGCAGGAACATCCTGTCCGTAAAGCGCTTTCAGTCCGCCGATGACGGACGATACCAGTTTCTGTTCTATATTCATGATTCAAATGTATTTTCCTGCGTGCAAAGATAGCGTAAACCGAAATCAGTACAAAACAAGCAGGCTTGTTTTTATGGCCTCACAAGATATTCAACATACAAAGAGGGGACGCTCCTTGTAAAACGTCCCCTCTTTGTATGTTGAGTATACTGTTCTTATTCAGCTGTCAATTCCGTACCTGGTTTGAATTTAACAACTTTCTTTGCAGCAATCTCGATAGGCTTTTTAGTAGAGGGGTTGATACCCATACGCGCTCCTCTTTCCACCACACTGAAAGTTCCAAAACCAACCAATGATACTTTATCACCGGCCTTCATTGCCTTAGTGACTGATGCGATAAATGCATCCAATGCTTTCTTTGAATCAGTCTTTGACAAACCAGACTCCGCTGCCATAGCGCTAATAAGTTCCGCCTTATTCATAATGCTTAAAATTAATTAATATGTTACACAAAAGATATTTTTACTTTTCATCACAAACCTCCACAAAAATAGAGCAATATTTCTGAATATCAAATAAAAACATTAAAAAAATATTGGAAAACAACGAAAAAGAAGGAATAGAATCTGCTTTTTCTGTTATAGAACAGAATTTATTCGTATTTTTGCCGGAGAAAGCAAAAACAGGCAACTGTTTTTGAACTGTAAAATGAATTGAAACAACAGATTATGAATACTATACCTACTGTAACCAAGAACCTTTTAATCATTAATGTGCTGATGTTTCTGGGTACCATCGTCGCCCAAAGCTACGGCATCGACCTCGCCCAATATCTGGGATTGCATTTTTTCCTTGCCGAAGATTTCAATGCAGCACAATTGATAACATATATGTTCATGCACGCCGGATTCGCGCACATATTTTTCAACATGTTTGCTGTATGGATGTTCGGACGTATTTTAGAGCAGGTATGGGGGCCAAAACGATTTCTGTTCTACTATCTGGTGTGCGGTATAGGAGCCGGAATTATCCAGGAGGTGGTACAGTATATTCATTATGAGACAGTACTTTCCGCCTATGACAGCGTAAATACTGGCATGGCCATCATCCCGATGGAGGAATATCTCAATATGATGACTACCGTGGGAGCTTCGGGAGCAGTATACGCCATTCTGCTGGCATTCGGCATGTTGTTCCCCAACCAGCAAATGTTCATCTTCCCGTTACCGGTTCCCATCAAGGCCAAATATTTTGTTATCGGATATGCCTTGATTGAACTTTATGCCGGATTTGCAAACAGTGCAGGAGACAATGTGGCTCACTTCGCACATCTGGGTGGTATGGTATTCGGCTTTATCCTAATTATGTACTGGAGAAAAAAGAACAGAGGAAATGGCTACTATTATAACTGATTTGAAAGAAACCTTCCGTAGGGGGAACATTTATATCCAACTGATTTACATCAATGTAGCGGTATTCATACTTACTACGCTAACCGAAGTCATGTTCCAGTTGTTCAACCGGAGCATAGCAGGCGTATTCGAATGGTTGGAACTGCCGGCATCAGTCATACGCTTCATCCTGCAACCATGGTCACTACTGACATATATGTTCATGCATGCAGGATTCATGCACATTCTTTTCAATATGCTGTGGCTTTACTGGTTCGGTGCACTGTTCCTGAGTTTCTTCTCTGCAAAGCATCTCCGGGGTGTATACATTCTGGGAGGAATTTGCGGCGGTCTGCTCTATATGGCCGCCTATAACATTTTCCCGTATTTCCGTCCCATGACAGACTATTCTTTCATGCTGGGTGCTTCTGCCTCTGTACTTGCCATTGTAGCCGCCACCTCCTATCGCGAGCCCAACTATCCGATACGGCTACTGCTGTTCGGAACCATCCGGCTGAAATACCTGGCACTCATCGTTATAGGCACCGATTTACTGTTCATCACCTCCAGCAATGCCGGTGGACACATCGCACATTTAGGAGGTGCGCTGGCAGGGGTATGGTTTGCCGCCAGCCTCAGCAAAGGTAGTGACCTGACCTCATGGATAAACAAATGTCTGGATACCTTAGTTTCCATCGTCAACTTCAAACCCAGAAAGCCGAAAATGAAAGTACACTACGGTACTGGCAAACAAAAAGATTATGATTACAACGCACGGAAAAAAGCCCAATCCGACGAGATAGACCGCATTCTCGACAAATTAAAGAAATCGGGATACGAAAGCCTTACTACAGAGGAAAAGAAAAGCTTGTTCGACGCGAGTAAACGTTAAACCAATGGAAAATGGAAAACGGAAAATGAAAAATGAGAATATAACCGCCACTCTTATTTTCAGTTTTCACCTTTCAATTTTCAACTATTATAATGAAGCATCTCGGTAATTTTGTCGCTCTTCTGATTTTAGCGGTCAATGCCTTGTTTACGGGCCTATTACTGTTCACCGCCTATAGTCCGCACATCCAGCCGGTCACACATCCGGTGCAATCGTGCCTGGGGCTGACATTTCCCGTGTTCCTGATGATAAATGCCGGCTTCCTCATTTTTTGGCTGGTCATCCAGCGCTATAGGTCGGCTTTGCTGCCCCTAATAGGGATGTTGCTCTGCTATTCGCAGATACGCACCTATCTGCCCATCAACTTCCATACAGACCACTTACCGGAAACAAGTATCAAACTGCTCTCCTACAACATTATGGGATTTGACGGTGCCGCCAAACAAGATGGCAAAAACCCGATATTGACCTATTTGAAGGAAAGTGGCGCCGATATCCTCTGTCTGCAGGAATATTCCACAGTACAATCCTCAAAGCATCTTTCGCAAAAAGACGTAGAGCGGGAACTCAAGGCATATCCATACCACCGCATCAACACAGTGGGTAGCGGAAAGGGACATACCAACAAGATAGCATGTTACTCTAAATTTCCGATTCTCTCGTCACGCATATTGGATTATCCCAGCGAATACAACGGTTCGGTACTCTATGAAATCAAGATTGGGGAAGACACGGTTACCCTCATCAACAATCATCTGGAGTCCAACAAGCTGACCAAAGCCGATAAAGTCGTGTACGAAGACATGCTGAAATCTCCCGAAAAGGAAAAAGTGAAAAGCGGCGCACGCCTGCTCATACGCAAGCTGGCAGAAGCATCGGCCATCCGTGCCCCGCAAGCTGACACTATTGCACATGAAATAGCCGCTTCACCGCATCCTTACATTATTGTATGCGGCGATTTCAACGATACCCCCATCTCCTATACCCACCGCACCATCGCCCAGGATTTGGACGACGCATTCACCCAATCAGGACGGGGGCTGGGCATCTCCTACAACCAGAACAGATTCTATTTCCGGATAGACAACATACTGACAAGCAAGAACCTGAGAGCCTACAATTGTACAGTAGACCGCTCCATCAAAGAGTCAGACCACTATCCGATATGGTGCTATATCACTAAGAGATATTGAAAATTAATACTTAAACATTTAATACTTAGAAAACAATGTTCAAAAAATGTATTCTAATTTTAGCAGCAAGTTGTATGATGTACTCCTGTGCCACCCAGACGGAAAGCAATCCGTTCCTTACTGAGTTTCAAACACCCAATGGCGTGCCTCCATTCGATAAAATCAAGTTGGAGCACTATGAACCCGCATTCCAGAAAGGTATAGAAGAGCAGAACGCCAATATCCAAGCCATCATTGACAATACGGAAGCCCCTACTTTCGAAAATGTCATTGTTGCCCTCGACAACAGCTCTCCCACCCTGGACCGTGTAGGCGGTGTATTTTTCAACCTGACGGAGGCCGAAACTACCGATGAACTGACAGCCCTTTCCATGAAACTGGCTCCGACATTGGCCGAACACGAAGACAACATCTCCCTCAACCAGAAGCTTTTCAAGAAAGTGGATGCTGTCTACAGCCAGAAAGATGCTCTCGGCCTGACCCGCGAACAACAAAGGCTGCTGGAAAAGACCCATAAGAAATTTATCCGTTCCGGCGCCAATCTTCCGACCGACAAGCAAGCCCGTCTGCGTGAAATCAACAAGCAGCTTTCCACACTCGGAATCACGTTCAGCAACAACATCCTGAACGAAAACAACGACTTCAAGCTTTATGTAGGAAAAGAGGAAGACCTCGCCGGACTTCCCCAATGGTTCCGCGAAAGCGCCATGGCTGAAGCCCTTGCCACCGGACAAGAAGGCAAATGGCTGTTTACCCTCCATAATGCAAGCCGCTTGCCTTTCCTTCAATACTCCGCCAACCGGCCGCTACGCGAACAGATGTACAAGGCCTACATCAACCGCGGCAATAACAATGATAAGAACGACAACAAGAAAATCATTGCCGACATCGTAAGCCTGAGACTTGAAAAGGCGCAACTGCTGGGTTTCGACTGTTACTCCAACTTTGTATTGGACAATACAATGGCAAAGAATTCCACCGCCGTGATGGACTTCCTCAACAACTTGTGGAGTTATGCACTCCCCAAAGCAAAAGCCGAAGCAGCCGAACTGCAAAAGCTGATGGACAAGGAAGGCAAAGGAGAGAAACTTGAAGCATGGGATTGGTGGTACTACACCGAAAAACTCCGTAAGGAGAAATATAACCTTGAAGAAGAAGAGATTAAGCCCTACTTCAAGCTGGAAAACGTACGTGAAGGCGCCTTTGCCGTTGCCAATAAGCTTTATGGCATCACGCTGACAAAGCTCGAAGGTATCCCCGTCTATCATCCCGATGTAGAAGTGTTTGAAGTGAAAGCCGCAGACGGCTCACAAGTAGGTATCTTCTATGTAGATTACTTCCCCCGCCCCGGCAAAAGCGGTGGTGCCTGGATGAGCAATTACCGCGAACAACAAGGCAGTATACGTCCATTGGTATGCAACGTATGCAGTTTCACCAAGCCCGTAGGCGACACTCCTTCCCTGCTGACCATCGACGAAGTGGAAACTTTGTTCCATGAATTCGGCCATGCCCTGCACGGATTATTGACCCAATGCCTGTATAAAGGTACTTCAGGCACCAATGTCGTACGCGACTTCGTGGAACTCCCCTCTCAAATCAACGAGCATTGGGCCACCGAACCCGAAGTGTTGAAAATGTATGCCAAGCATTACAAGACCGGCGAGGTCATTCCCGACAGCCTGATTGAAAAGATACTGAACCAGAAAACGTTCAACCAGGGTTTCATGACTACCGAGTTGCTGGCCGCTGCCATCCTCGACATGAACCTGCATAACCTGACTGATACCGAAGGTCTTGATGTCGTTGCATACGAAAAAGAAGCGATGGACCAACTGGGGCTGATTCCGGAAATAGCTCCCCGCTACCGTACCACATACTTCAACCACATCATCGGCGGTTATGCTGCAGGCTACTACAGCTATCTCTGGGCCAATGTTCTGGACAACGATGCCTTCGAAGCTTTCAAGGAACACGGTATCTTCGACAAGCAGACAGCCGACCTCTTCCGCCAGAATGTTCTGGAAAAAGGAGACAGCGAAGACCCGATGACCCTCTATAAAAACTTCAGAGGAACTGAGCCTCAATTAGACCCGATGTTAAAAAATCGCGGTATGAAGTAAGATTTGTGAAAAAAAAGCTATATTTGCAGCCTTGTATGCAACAGAATTTAATTAAAAAGTAATCATAATAAACTAAAAGTAACATGCAAAACAAAGGATTTGTAAGGGTTTTTGCGATATTGCTCACACTGGTGTGTGTGTTCTATCTCTCCTTCTCTTTTGTAACTCGCCATTACACAAGTAAGGCCAAAGAGTTTGCAAAAGGCGATGTGAAAGTAGAGCAGGACTACCTCGATTCTCTGGCTAATGAGAAAGTGTATTTCGGCAATTGGACGCTGAAACAATGTCGTGAGATGGAAATCAGTTTAGGTTTGGACTTGAAGGGTGGTATGAACGTCATCCTTGAAGTTTCCGTACCCGATGTCATCAAAGTATTGGCTGACAACAAGACTGACGAAGCATTCAACCAAGCATTGGCCACTGCCGCCAAACAAGCTACCACAAGCCAGGATGACGTGATCACCCTATTCGTCAGAGAGTATCACAAGCTTGCTCCGGGTGCTCCGCTTTCACAACTGTTCGCAACCCAACAATTAAAAGACAAGGTAACTCAGAAATCTACCGACGCGGAAGTTGAGAAAGTATTGCGCGAAGAAGTAAAGGCAGCTGTCGATAACTCCTACAATGTACTTCGTACCCGTATCGACCGTTTCGGTGTAGTTCAGCCCAATATCCAGAGTCTGGAAGACAAAATGGGCCGTATCATGGTAGAACTTCCGGGTATCAAAGAACCTGAACGTGTAAGAAAATTATTACAAGGTTCCGCCAATCTGGAATTCTGGGAAACATACACAGCAAAAGACGTTACTCCCTATCTGCAAGCTGCCGACACCAAGTTGCGCGCCATCGTTGCAAGCGAAACTCCGGCAGAAGAGGCAGACAGCGCAGCTACCGAAGCTCCTGCCGTAGCCCAAGCTACCAGCACAGCCGACAGTCTTGCCGCTGCTTTAAAGGGTGAAAACAAGACACAAACCGCTGACCTTGCACAAATAAAGAAAGAACACCCGCTGTTCGCAATCTTGCAAGTCAACCCCAGCGGACAAGGTCCTGTTGTAGCCTATGCCAACTACAAGGATACAGCTGAAATCAACAGATACCTTTCCATGCCGGAAGTTCAGGCCGAAATGCCGAAAGACTTGCGTCTGAAATGGGGAGTATCTCCTTATGAATATGATCCGAAAGCTCAGACTTTCGAACTTTATGCCATCCGTTCCACAGAACGTAACGGCAAGGCGCCTCTGGAAGGTGATGTAGTGGTTAGCGCCAAAGACGAATACGACCATTACGGTAAACCTGCCGTAAGTATGTCTATGAACACTGACGGTGCACGTCGCTGGGCTCAGCTCACCAAACAGAATATCGGCAAGAGCATCGCTATCGTGTTGGATGGTTATGTTTATTCCGCACCGAACGTAAACAATGAAATCACTGGCGGTAACTCACAGATTACCGGTCACTTTACTCCGGAACAAGCAAAAGACTTGGCAAACGTGTTAAGATCAGGTAAGATGCCAGCTCCTGCGCACATCGTACAAGAAGATATCGTAGGTCCTTCACTGGGACAAGCTTCCATCAATGCCGGTATCATGTCATTCATCGTAGCATTGATTCTGCTGATGGTTTACATGTGCTCTATGTACGGATTCATTCCGGGTATGGTTGCCAATGGTGCTTTGGTGCTGAACTTGTTCTTCACATTGGGGATCCTTTCCTCTTTCCAAGCAGCATTGACGATGTCCGGTATTGCCGGTATGGTGTTGGCACTGGGTATGGCTGTAGATGCCAACGTATTGATTTACGAACGTACCAAAGAAGAACTCCGTGCAGGCAAGGGTGTAAAGAAAGCATTGGCTGACGGTTACTCCAACGCCTTCTCTGCTATCTTCGACTCCAACTTGACGTCTATCATCACCGGTATTATCTTGTTCAACTTCGGTACAGGTCCTATCCGTGGTTTTGCCACTACATTGATTATCGGTATCTTGATTTCGTTCTTTACTGCCGTATTCATGACGCGTCTGTTCTATGACCATTTCATGAGCAAGGACAAACTGCTGAATCTGACATTCTCTTCCAAGATTTCAAAGAACTTGATGGCGAATGCACACTTCGACTTCATGGGCAAGAACAAATTGTGGCTGACCACTACGGGAGCTATCATAGTGATATGTATCGCTTTCCTCGCTACCCGTGGATTGAGCCAGAGTATCGACTTCACTGGTGGACGTAACTTCAAAGTACAGTTTGAGAATAAGGTAGAGCCGGAACAAGTTCGCGAGCTTATCTCCAGCAAGTTCGGCGATGCCAATGTCAGCGTTATCGCCATCGGTACGGACGGCAAGACCGTACGTATCAGTACCAACTACCGTATTGAAGAAGAAGGTAACAACATTGACTCTGAAATCGAAGCATACTTATACGAAACCCTGAAACCGTTGCTGACTCAGAACATCACTTTGGAAACCTTCATCGACCGCGAAAACCATACGGGCGGAAGTATCATCAGTTCCCAGAAGGTAGGTCCGAGTATCGCAGACGATATCAAGGTTTCAGCCATCTGGTCCGTTGTACTTGCATTGATTGCCATCGGTATTTATATCCTGATCCGTTTCCGCAATATTGCATACAGTATCGGTTCAGTAGCCGCATTGGCTTGTGATACCATCATCATCCTGGGTGCCTACTCCATCTGTTGGGGCTGGATGCCGTTCTCTCTGGAAATCGACCAGACCTTTATCGGTGCCATCCTGACAGCTATCGGTTACTCTATCAATGACAAGGTGGTAATCTTCGACCGTGTACG
>ERZ1673739.669-NODE-669-length-46117-cov-26.099909_pt1 | contig 46117 bp, 33 predicted proteins | sample MGYA00580210_ERZ1673739 | MGnify/ENA primary metagenome ERZ1673739 (study PRJEB41218, sample SAMN15661749) | gut metagenome | host: Homo sapiens | place: Canada: London | collected 2015-08-20/2019-03-30 | study: EMG produced TPA metagenomics assembly of... | reverse complement strand
TGATTAAGTCGCGGGCGCTAAAGGTAAACGAGCGGAAGCTGAACAGCGGTTGAGTAAGGGTGACCAGCCAGGAGATAGAGGCCAGCAGCAGGAGACGCATCACCATCGCCAGCATCAGGCCAGTGATCCGCGCTCGGTCGCGCTGGGCGGGAGGGAGCTTCTCGGCGAGGATAGCGATAAAGACTAGGTTATCGATACCCAACACCAGTTCGATAACCACCAGCGTGACAAGACCTGCCCAGATTGACGGATCGGCAATCCATTCCATATGTATTAAAACCTGTACGACTGCAGTATGTGTTATCACGATCATGGATAAGATTAGTCTAAAATGCAATGTATGGGTCCACCACATATTGCAATTTTTGTTCTCTTTTAACATATATTCCACGGGCGTCATTAGTGCGAGCGCCTTGTGGGGTCTTTTGCTGTTATACAGCACCAGATATTCCGCCAGCTTCTGGTTAAACAACGCCAGATCCTCAAAGAGTAAAATTTCATTAAACTCAATAAATTGCTCTCTTAATGTCCGGTTAAAACGATCACAGATAGCGTTCATTTTTGGCGTGTAGGGATAGGTCCAGATGTGTTTGATGGCGGCTTCCTGCAGCGTTTTGTCAAAGCTTCCCAGGAACTCTTTCCCGTTATCTGAGATGATCTGGCTGATACCGATAGGAAACAGCCGGGCTGCACGGCTGAAAAAGTGATTGACGATATCACTGTTGAGCGACGGCACAGCCAGCGCCAGTGCGTAATCGCTGTGTTCGTCGATCATGGTAATGATATAGCGACGCATTTCACCCATTCTGAGCTCAATGGCGTCCATCCCAATGAGCTCTCCGGTCTTTACCGGACGATAGTGCTTTGGCCTGCGGGGTTTGGTGGTTCGCTTTTTGACAAACAGAGCCTTACCCCGCGAGCTCAGACGTACTGGTATCATCCGCATTTTATCGTGTGCGGTGGCGATCATTCTGCCGATGGTGGAAACACTCGGGCAGGTCAGGTGGCGTTGTGCGCACCAGGGCTTCAGGCGAACAAAAATCTGCTCTTTACCGAGGTTCGGCAGCTCTGTCCTGAGGCGTCGAATCTCTTTCAGCACATCGGGATGCCAGTGCTTTTTTCGTCGCACCAGAGGTGCCTTACTGTGCGGGATTGGCCCCTCAGGTCCTCCCTTGTTCAGTAACTGACGCCACCAGTAAGGCGTGCGGCAGGATACGCCAAAGGCTTCAGACGCTGCAGAAATATCGTGTTTATCCCAGAAGTGCAGAGCCTTCATTCTCATTGTTGCTATATCAGCCATCACTGAAAGCCTCAACGCATAATCGGCTGTTTGGTAGTACTTAGGATAGCCAACCATCAGGTGCTGCATTTGCATAGTGCAATCTCCCCTTACTTATCCAGAGGCAATTGCAATATCTCTGTGAACTTATACAGGCAATAACGACGCGGACATCGCTCTGCCGTGGGTGGATATATTTCCAGCGGATTAAGCGAACCGATAAGAATTATGTTCCGGAAAAGAACAGTGAAAAAATAACACCATGGCGGCGACCATGGAATAAGCTTTCCGATATCAGAACTTTATCCGCTGCGTTTCAGCGAGGGTGGCAAAAGGGCTTACTCGCGCGGTTCGTCACGGTGAGCGCTGATGCGCAGAGCAGAAGCGAAGCGCGAAGCCCGCTCACAAAACCGGCATAATTCATATTATGAAGTGAGTGCAGAATAGGGTGGATCGCAGTTCACAGCCGCGGATTCAGGCTAATATGTCGTCATATCCGGCTGTTTATACTGAAGTATATTGCCTGGCGAAATTTATTATCTATATATTCTTTTCGGGCATACGCGCGGCGGGTCCGGCGTCCAACAGGTCCCGATAGACGGGCATCTCAGCCACATCGTGCGGAGCAAAGGAACGAGCCGCTGAATAACCTGAACGAGAATAAGATTATTCTCAGTTTTAACTGTTGGTAAAAGGGAGTTGTGTGTATTCTTTTACGTGACAGTGAATTTAAGAATTTGGCGGGCATATGCTCGGGCAGTATCCGTGTATTATCAGTTTCAATGAATTTGTGACATGTACAATTTTGCAAAACCGCGTGTTTTGCAACCAAACAGGTGAAGATGAATATGGCGAATTTGAAAGCGGTTATTCCGGTCGCAGGACTAGGCATGCATATGCTGCCGGCCACAAAGGCAATTCCAAAGGAGATGCTGCCGATCGTTGATAAGCCAATGATTCAGTACATCGTTGACGAAATCGTCGCCGCCGGGATCAAAGAGATTGTTCTGGTGACGCACTCCTCGAAGAATGCGGTGGAAAACCACTTTGATACCTCCTACGAGCTGGAAGCCCTGCTTGAGCAGCGCGTGAAGCGCCAGCTGCTGGCGGAAGTCCAGGCCATTTGCCCGCCGGGTGTAACCATCATGAACGTGCGCCAGGCACAGCCGCTGGGTCTGGGCCACTCCATCCTATGCGCCCGCCCGGTAGTCGGGGACAACCCGTTTGTGGTGGTGCTGCCGGATATCATTCTCGATGGCGGCACTGCGGACCCGCTGCGCTATAACCTCGCTGCCATGGTCGCCCGTTTTAACGAGACCGGCCGCAGTCAGGTGCTGGCGAAACGCATGCCGGGCGATCTCTCCGAATACTCCGTTATCCAGACCAAAGAGCCCATGGTGGCGGAAGGGCAGGTGGCGCGTATCGTTGAGTTCATTGAAAAACCGGACGAACCACAGACCCTGGACTCCGACCTGATGGCGGTGGGCCGCTACGTGTTGTCGGCAGATATCTGGGCTGAACTTGAACGAACCCAGCCGGGCGCCTGGGGCCGTATCCAGCTAACCGACGCCATTGCCGAACTGGCGAAGAAGCAGTCCGTTGACGCGATGCTGATGACCGGCGAAAGCTATGACTGCGGTAAAAAAATGGGCTACATGCAGGCCTTCGTCACCTACGGGATGCGTAACCTGAAAGAAGGTACCAAATTCCGCGAAAGCATTAAAAAATTGCTGGCCTGAGCGCCGGCGTAAGAGTGAGCGGCAGGGCAGGGGTATTTTGCCACGCCGCTCATAACGTTATGCAGAAATTATTCATAACGTGAATGTTATAACGATTGTAAAGAAACGTATGGCTTCGGAGACTTCTGGTAGTTTGCCTCTGGCCTCTGTGGTGCAATGGTCGGAGTAGCGGCAATAATGCTTTGTGAATAGTCACTTAGTGCGACAATTCCTAAAGCGCAGGGAAAGCGGTCAACGTCAGCCAAAAATAAAACTTGACTGCGATCATGTTTCCGCTTTAAACATCTCACTTGCATGCATAAAAATGTGAAATGAATTGGCATGCGAGCTGGTACAGACATTACGGATAATCCCTGAGCACGGCAGTGGACATCATCGAAGGATCACAGGTATATGAACTGGCAACTCATCTCATTTTTTGGCGATAGCACCGTTTTGCTGCCCAGCGCAGCGGCGCTGTTTATTGTCCTGATGCTGCGTAAAACGTCACGGTTGCTGGCGTGGCAGTGGAGTTTGCTGTTCGGCATCACCGGCGCCATCGTCTGCGCCTCCAAACTGGCCTTTATGGGCTGGGGGCTGGGTATTCGCGAGCTGGATTACACCGGCTTCAGCGGCCACTCAGCGCTTTCCGCGGCCTTCTGGCCTATCTTCCTGTGGCTGCTTAGTGCTCGTTTTTCCGCGGGTTTGCAAAAAGCAGCCGTCGCCACCGGCTATATTCTGGCCGCTGTGGTGGGGTATTCACGGTTGGTCATCCATGCGCATTCCGTCTCGGAAGTGATCGCTGGCCTGCTGCTCGGCGCTGTCGGCAGCGCTTTGTTCCTGTTGCTGCAAAAACGTACCACCCATTCGGAAAACGTGCGTATTTCCTGGGGGGGCGTCGCGTGCCTGGTGATGGTCCCGCTCATCCTGTTGCATAGCGGTAATAAAGCGCCGACTCAATCCCTGCTGGGGCAAATCGCCACTGCAGTAGGGCCGCTGGATAAACCTTTTACGCGTACCGATCTGCATAAGCAGGCCTGGTAATCGCCATTTGTTTTACAGGGGAAATTAAGTTTTCGCCGGTTAATTGGACAAATAAGAAAATAATCTACTATATGCCAGTCAATTGATAATTCATATTTATGAAATAATGCAGTGCTACTACATTGTTATTGTCAATTCGCGTGGATATAGCCGTGGTCAGACGTTTCTTAAATGTGTTCAGAAAGCACCTGTTCCACGTTGGATGAATAACCCAGTAACGAGAAACTATTAGAAATTGTAGTTGACTATGGCGTCATCATCTGATTTTGGAATGACGTCAGAGTTGCGAGAAATTTTAGTTTTTTCAAATGGTTAGCTGTATCTATGCTGTTGTGGTAGCGCCAGGCAGATGTTCGATAGTTGAAAACAATAAATAATCTTTTATTGGCGAGCCGCTTATTTTTCGCCAATAACACAGCGGATGGGATTAATTGGCAGATATTCGGGAGCAAGACTCCCAATTGTGACCGAAATCCCGTAGACTTAACGCCGCAAAAAATAAAGGCCTGACTAATTTATCACCTACAGGCCGATTAAATACGCCGTTCAGGTAGTCAGTGCGTTGGTAGCTGTTAAGCCAGGGGCGGTAGCGTCGCTGAAACCACGTGCGGCTGCACAAAATACCTTCTCTGAACGGCTATAAAAATCGATGCACTTTGGGTGATTAACGCCATAAGATATCTATGATGCTCATCAGATATCCTCATAAAGGGGTCAGGAGCGGCTGCTGATATCGCCTGTACATCAACTTTCCCATCTCATCGATAGCCTGTACGGTAAAATTCGCCTACATTGTGAGCTGGGTGGATGTTATAAGGGTTTCAAGCAGCTTAGGGTAACTGTACTTGCCTCGCCGGTGTTGCACAGTGAAGTCAGCTGGTGCCGCGAGCGCTTTCTATCTTGGTATTCCCCTCATTCTCATTGAGATGCGACTGCGGGGCTGAAAATGGATCTTGTACAATGATAAAAATTGCGCGCATTGCCGTGACATTGGGCTTGCTTTCCTCACTGGGAGCCCAGGCTTACGCGGCCGGGTTAGTAGTAAATGATAACGATCTGCGAAACGACCTTGCCTGGCTTTCCGATCGTGGGGTCATCCATCTAAGCCTGTCGACCTGGCCGCTGAGCCAGGAAGAGATCGCCCGGGCACTAAAAAAGGCCAAACCATCCTATTCTTCTGAGCAAGTGGTGCTGGCCCGTATCAACCAGCGACTGTCTGCTTTAAAAGCCGATTTCCGGGTCACCGGGTACACCTCGACCGACCAGCCGGGCACCCCGCAGGGGTTTGGTCAGACGCAGCCGGCGGATAACTCCTTAGGCCTGGCGTTTAACAACAGCGGCGAGTGGTGGGATGTCCACCTTCAGGGTAACGTCGAAGGGGGGGAGCGGATCAGCAACGGATCGCGCTTCAACGCCAACGGCGCCTACGGCGCGGTGAAGTTCTGGAACCAGTGGCTCTCTTTTGGTCAGGTTCCGCAGTGGTGGGGACCGGGCTATGAAGGAAGCCTGATCCGCGGGGATGCGATGCGACCGATGACCGGTTTCCTGATGCAGCGAGCCGAGCAGGCGGCGCCGGAAACCTGGTGGCTGCGCTGGGTGGGTCCATGGCAGTACCAGATCTCTGCCAGCCAGATGAATCAGTACACCGCTGTGCCCCATGCTAAAATTATTGGTGGTCGTTTCACCTTCACGCCGTTCCAGTCTTTAGAATTAGGCGCGTCGCGCATTATGCAGTGGGGCGGGGAAGGTCGACCGCAATCATTCAGCAGTTTCTGGGATGGCTTCACTGGCCATGATAATACCGGGACAGATAACGAACCGGGTAACCAGCTGGCAGGGTTTGACTTTAAGTTCAAACTTGAACCAACCCTTGGCTGGCCAGTGAGTTTTTACGGACAGATGATCGGCGAGGATGAGGCAGGTTTCCTTCCCTCAGCAAATACATTCCTTGGTGGAGTGGAAGGACATCATGGTTGGGGTAAGAATGCGGTAAACTGGTACGTTGAGGCTCACGATACAAGATCTAATATGAGCCGTACTAATTACATATACACGCATCATATTTACAAGGGTGGTTATTACCAACAGGGATATCCGTTGGGTGACGCGATGGGCGGGGATGGTCAACTCATTGCCGGTAGGGTTGAACTTATTACAGAAGATAATCAGCGCTGGAGTACGCGCCTGGTTTACGCCAAAGTTAACCCGGAAAATCAGTCGATCAATAAAGCATTCCCCCATGCGGATACCTTGAAAGGTGTACAGCTAGGCTGGAGCGGGGATGTTTATCAGTCTGTACGTCTGAACACCTCGCTGTGGTACACCAACGCTAACAACAGCGACAGCGATGACGTTGGGGCCAGCGCAGGGATAGAAATACCATTTAGTTTATAAGGCTGAATGCTGAAAACAGGGAGAGAGGGTGGTAGCGCTGCAGGACGCAGTCAGCTTTAATCTCTCCATATGCCTGCAGGGATGCAACGGCGATGACAGCTGCTCAGGAATTGGCAAATTTTGATTTACTGATGATGTGACATTATGAAGAAAAAAATTGTTAGATTTTCGGCATTAGCATTGGCGATTGGGTTTTTATCGGGCTGTACAATCATCCCTGGCCAGGGATTAAACAGTCTGCGTAAGAACGTGGTTGAGCTGCCAGACAGCGACTACGATCTGGATAAACTGGTGAATGTGTATCCGATGACGCCGGGTCTGGTCGACCAGCTCCGTCCGGAAACCGTTCTGGCGAAACCTAACCCTCAGCTAGACAATTTGTTGCGCAGTTATGAATATCGTATTGGGGTAGGTGATGTGCTGATGGTCACCGTATGGGACCATCCGGAACTAACTACCCCTGCAGGGCAATACCGTAGTGCAAGCGATACCGGTAACTGGGTTAATTCAGATGGTACTATTTTCTACCCTTATATCGGTAAGGTGCAGGTAGCGGGCAAAACGCTTAGCCAGGTACGCCAGGATATCGCCAGCCGTTTGACTACTTATATTGAAAGTCCTCAGGTTGATGTGAGTGTAGCGGCATTTCGCTCGCAAAAAGCTTATGTTACCGGCGAGGTTGTAAATTCTGGCAAGCAACCTATCACTAACATCCCATTAACTGTGATGGATGCTATCAATGCTGCAGGAGGTTTAGCCCCTGATGCGGATTGGCGAAATGTAGTATTAACGCATAATGGGAAAGATACAAAAGTGTCTCTCTACGCATTAATGCAAAAGGGTGATCTTACTCAGAATCATCTGCTTTATCCTGGAGATATTCTGTTTGTTCCTCGTAATGATGATTTAAAAGTTTTTGTTATGGGTGAGGTTGGTAAACAGAGCACATTAAAAATGGATCGCAGTGGTATGACTTTAGCTGAAGCGTTAGGTAACGCCGAAGGTATATTACAAGCATCCAGCGACGCGACTGGAGTGTTTGTAATTCGGCAGTTGAAAGGGGATAAGCAAGGTAAAATTGCCAATATTTATCAGCTTAATGCGCAAGATGCTTCCGCAATGGTTCTTGGCACGGAATTCCAACTACAGCCGTATGATATTGTTTACGTTACAACGGCCCCGGTAGTACGTTGGAATCGTGTCATATCACAGTTAGTACCGACTATTAGTGGCGTGCATGATATGACAGAAACAGCTAAGTTTATCAAGGATTGGCCATAAAAATGTTTAATACTATATTAGTTGTTTGTACAGGTAACATATGTCGTTCACCTATTGGTGAACATCTATTACGTGGGTTATTAAGCAACAAAATCGTTGACTCGGCTGGAACCAATGCACTAGTAGGGCATGCTGCAGATCCAAGTGCATCAAAAATAGCATCAAGACATGGATTATGCCTTGATGGTCATAAGGGGAAACAATTTACTTCATCGTTAGGCCGCAGATACGATCTAATCTTAGTTATGGAAAAAAGCCATATTGATCATATTGGTCGCATTGCACCTGAGGTAAGAGGCAAAACAATGCTATTTGGTTATTGGTTAGGTAATAGAGAAATACCAGACCCATACCGAAAAAGTGAAGAAGCTTTTTTTTCTGTTTATGATTTGATAGAGCAGTCTGGTAAACTTTGGGCTGAAAAACTAGGTGTAAATTAAGCGGGAATTTTTTAATGACTTCAGTTATAAATAAGAAAGTAGATAATGATTCCGAGGATATAGATTTAGGCCGGATAATTGGAGAGGTGATCGATCATCGGAAATTAATAATATCAATCACAGCTTTGTTTACCTTGCTTGCTCTAACCTATGCTTTATTTGCAACACCTATATATCAAGCCGATGCACTAATTCAAGTTGAACAAAAGCAAGCAAATGCGATTCTTAGCAATTTAAGCCAAATGCTACCGAATAGCCAACCTGAATCAGCGCCAGAAATATCATTGCTTCAATCAAGAATGATAATTGGAAAAACAGTAGATGATTTAAATCTACAGGCGAGAGTACGACAAAACTACTTCCCAATTTTCGGTAAAGGTTTTTCACGTATTACAGGAGAAAAACCTGGTTCGATCGAGGTGTCACGACTGTTTATCCCAAACGTAGGCGATGACACTCCAGAGATCATAGTAAAAATAATTAATGAAAACAGTTTCGAAGTTAATATTGGAGATGATACTGTACAAGGTAAACGAGGGGAAATAGTTGATATCAATGGTGCCACTCTCAAGATTGATAAAATTGAAGCTAAACCAGGTACTGAGTTTACAATTGATTATGTATCAAGATTAAAAGCTATTACGGACTTACAGGAAAATTTAACAATTGTAGATCAAGGTAAGGATACGGGGATATTGTCCATTTCCTTGACAGGTGATAATAAAGAGCTAATTAGCAAGATTATTGATAATATTAGTGATAATTATTTAGCGCAGAACATCGCTCGTCAGGCAGCTCAAGATGCAAAAAGCTTAGATTTTTTGAATTTACAATTACCAAAGGTGCGCAGCGATTTAGATATTGCTGAAAATAAACTGAATCAATACCGTAGTCAAAATGATTCAGTTGATTTATCTTTGGAAGCAAAATCAGTGCTTGATCAAATCGTTAATGTTGACAATCAATTAAACGAATTGACCTTCAGAGAGTCAGAGATCTCACAATTATATACAAAAGAGCATCCTACGTATAAGGCTTTATTAGAGAAGAGAAAAACTCTTCAGGATGAAAAGATGAAACTTAATAAACGAGTTTCATCTATGCCAGAAACGCAACAGGAAATATTACGTCTTAGCCGGGATGTTGAATCAGGTCGCGCTGTTTACATGATGCTTCTAAATCGTCAGCAAGAACTAAATATCGCAAAATCAAGTGCAATTGGTAATGTGAGAATTATTGATGAAGCTGTAACGCAACCTAAGCCAGTGAAACCAAAAAAGGTTTTGGTTGTTATATTGGGTTTTTTACTAGGATGTATTGTTTCAGTAGGAATGGTCTTACTGAAAGTCTTCTTGCGTCGAGGTATTGAATCACCGGAGCAATTGGAGGAGCTTGGTATAAATGTCTATGCGAGTATTCCTGTATCAGAATCATTTGCAAAAAATATAACTCGTGATAGCCCTTTGAAAAAAACGAAGTCTCAAGAGACATATACCTTTCTTGCAGTTGAGAACCCAGCGGATCTTGCTATAGAAGCTATTCGAGGGCTAAGAACTAGCTTGCATTTTGCTATGATGGAAGCTCGAAATAATGTATTAATGATTTCAGGAGCAAGTCCAAATGCAGGTAAAACATTTATAAGCACAAATTTAGCGGCAATTATTGCCCAGACAGATAAAAAGGTCCTTTTAATCGATACAGATATGCGTAAGGGATATACGCACAAATTATTCGGCAAAAGTAATGAACAAGGTTTATCAGACGTCCTTTCAGGAAAAATTGCTATAGAAACCGCAGTGCAAAAAGAACTGAATATTGGTTTTGATTTTATTTCAAGAGGGATGGTTCCTCCTAATCCTGCAGAACTACTGATGCACAAGAATTTCGGGCAGTTAATCAGTTGGGCAAGTTCAAATTATGATATTGTAATTTTAGACACGCCTCCAATCCTTGCTGTAACAGATGCTGCAATTATCGGTAACTATGCTGGTACAACACTACTTGTTGCAAGATTTGAAGTTGATACTGCAAAAGAAATAGAGGTTAGTATAAAACGATTCGAGCATGGTGGAGTTATAGTAAAAGGATGCATATTGAATGGAGTGGTGAAAAAAGCCAGTAGTTATTACAGTTATGGCTATAGTAATTATGGTTATACTTATGACTCTAAGGATTAATTAAAAGAAATGCACAGCGTCGCTGTGCATTTCTTATGTTCTCTGGCGTTATTCAAGGCATAAATTCATGAAAAATAATATATTATTTATAACTTCCAGAACAGATATGGGAGGGGGACCAAAACATTTACTTCAGCTCATAGAAAACATCAATCAAGAAAAATATAATGTCTACTTGGCTTGCCCAAAAGATGAACCGTTTTTTAGCAAATATCGTGAAATAGTTCCTGATGAAAATTTTTATTTTTTAAAACATAGGACGTTTAACCTTGGGTATTTCAAAGGACTCCTAAATTTTTGTAAAAAAAATAACATATCAATAATACACTCTCATGGAAGGGGGGCCGGGGTCTTCTCCAGATTACTTAAAGTATTCATGAGAAAAGTTAAAGTGATTCATACATTTCATGGGCTAAATCTATCTCAAGATAAGGACCTTAAGACGCTATTAAAAAATATTGTCTATGTTATATCTGAAAGGGCTTTTTCGTATCTTACCGATGAGTTTATATATGTATCTAATGGTGAATGTAGCATCGCTAAAAAAAGAGGTATATCTAGCAGAACAGACAAAGATAATATTATTATAAATGGTGTGAGAATTCCAAGTGAATATCAAACAAAACTAGTAAGTGATTCATTTAAAATTGTTGTCATTTCAAGGTTTGATTATCAAAAAAATACTGATCTTTTGGTAGACGTTATTGAATGTTTAGAACGTGCTAACGTGAATCCTTCGATAAATATTATAATTGATGTGTTGGGTGAAGGTGATGATATTTACAAGTTGCATAATATTACTGGGTTAAAACGAGTAAAGATAATACAACATGGAAATGTAAATAATCCCTATGTGTTTTTTGATAATGCACATTTTGTGTTAAATACTTCAAGATGGGAAGGGCTTCCATTGAGTGTAATTGAAGCCATGGCACGAGGATGTATTCCTATTTTAACAGATGTCGTGGGGAATACTGATATTATTGGGCATACTAAATTAAAAACTAATCTTTTCACTTCCGCGTTACAGGTGGCTTCATTAATGAGTGAATATGAAGAGGAGGTTTCAAAAATAGATTTAGACGCAAAGGAAGCGCGGGATATTATTATCCATAATTTTAACGAAGTTATAATGTGCCATAAGACATTTCTTCTTTATGAATAAAAACATTATAAGTGAATAGGATATGAAAGAAAAATTAGTTAGTGTCTATATACCTACTTGTAATCGTTTAGAGATGCTCAAAAGAGCTATTCATTCTGTCTTATTACAAGACTATAAAAACATTGAAATATTAATATGCGACGATAGTTCAACAGATGGTACAGCAGATTATGTAAACGAATTAATTGCAGAAGGGAAGAATATTCGTTATTTTTGTACGGAACGCCAATCTGGTGCATGTGCAGCTCGTAATATGGGGATACTTTCCGCTAAGGGTGAGTTTATTACAGGCTTGGATGATGATGATGAATTTATGCCTGACAGAATTAGTTCTTTTGTATCTGCTTGGGATGAAAAATATTCGTTCCTATGTAGTGATTATATTGATAAGTATGCAGATGGAAATGAGAAAAGATTCAAACAAAGAAGACATAAGTTAACACTTAAAGGTCTGTTATTAGAAAATCTTGCGACCAATCAAGTATTTACATTGACTGAGCGACTTCAGGCAATTGGTGGATTTGACTTAAGGGCAAGACGTTTTCAGGATTGGGATACTTGGATTAGGTTATGCTATAAATATGGTGATTTCAAAAATTTATCGAAACCATTATATATTATGCATCATGATCATGCTATTGGCAGTAGCCGAGTAACTAGCAGTTATCCAGCGAACCTTGCTTTGCTAGATTTAAAAAATAGAAATATAGATAAATACTCATCATCTGAGCTATATGTTATTAATTATTTAATTAAGTATCATGCAGGCACCTCAAATATACTGGAAGCAGTTAAAGCATCTATATTAGCAAAAAATATAAAATTCCTAATCAAGGATATATTTAAAAAGTTAGGGTTCTTGTGATGGCTTTTTGTGGAAGTGGCGTATATGAATAATCAAAACCATATATAAAGGATGGATTGTGGAAATATATATAATAACAATCACTTTATCGCTGTTCTTATCTTTTGTTGGAATGCATTGCAAAACAAGAGTGCTCCAAAAAATATGTATCGGACTTATCGTAGTTATATGTTCGTTAATGCCAGGACTAAGAGATATTAGCGTCGGTACAGATTCTTTGATGTATGCTAATTTTCTTGTTGTTGATAGATCGTATCATGACTGGCTGGTCAGCGGCATAGCAATCGAACCAGGTTTCGTATTCTTAATTAAATTATATCAATTTATTGGTTTTACGAATTATGCATACTTTTTTTTCGGTGTTGCCATAATTTTCAACTATTTAGTAATTTCTACTATATTTAAGTTATCACCTAATCCACTTATATCTGTATTGTCTTTATTAACTTTTAGTACAATTTATTTTTTCCATTTCAATGTCATCCGAGCAAGTTTGGCTCTGGCCGTATTTTTATATTCCGTGCCTTATATATTAGAGAGAAAATATAAAAAAGCCTATGTAATTATTGCAATATCAGTATTGTTTCATATATCCGGATTGATATTTTTATTTATCCCCTTAGCATATAAATATTTACGTAAAAAACCATTATTAGTAACTTTTGGTTCTATAGCTTTTATGGGGGTTTATTCTGCTTCTTCATTAATACTTAGTTTTCTTGGTAATCTAATTGGGACAACTAAATATAGCTCCTATAGCGCTGAGAGTAACATTGGTGGTGGTTTTTTTGCTATTTATTTCATATTAGCTTTATTATCTATTTTCTCGTTAATTAACAGAAAGATCCGAGAAAACGATCTTCATCTATTTTGTGTTTATTTCATTTGTATGTCAGCTTTGACATGGTTCTGTATAATTTTTTTAGGGTTAAGATATGAGGGGCCAGGACGAGTAGTAGTGTATTTCTATATCGGCAGCATTTTTATATTCTCTACGCTGCTTCAAATGTTCACTTACACTTCTCGATTGGTATTGTCTGTATTAATATTAGCTCTCTGTTTGGTAATGGCATATTATATATTTGTCATTAAAGGAGTTTATGGCGTATTCCCTTTTACTTTCAATACTATTATAACTAAAACATTTGAATTCCTTTAATTTAATAGATCTTTAAATAGCCATCTTAATTTGGTTGGTTGATTTATGAGTTGTATGCATGCTAGTTCTGCTACACAGAAATACAAATATTGTCCTAACTCGATTTTAACATGTAATTAGCGATGAGGTAAACTATGCATTTAAATTTAAAGGTCATCGGGATTTATGTGTTTGGGATTATACAATTGTTAATGATTGGCAATGCTAATGCATTTAATTCAGGAATGAATGTGCATCCAGCGACTTTCCCAAACGAACCATTTGTCTTATTGCAAACCCTGAAAAAGTACAATATCGATTCTTTTCGAGTTGATTATTCATGGCAAGGTGTAGAGAAAAAAAAAGGGGTATATAAAATTCCAGATTCAAAGCTGGAAAATGCTATTCAATTAGGGATTAAGGAGGGGGTTACCCCACTAATAATTCTAAATTATGGTAATAGTAACTATAAAGAGAATACAGGTGGGCACAAAAATATTCGATTAAGCAGTGATGAAGAAATCGAAGGTTTTATTAATTATGTCGATTGGGTTTCTAAACACTTTGGTAAGAAAAAGATAATTTTTGAGATCTGGAATGAATGGAATCATAGTAAGCCAAAATACAATAATAATAGCCTCGAGTCAGCTTTAGATTATGTTGCTTTAGTTAAGAAAAGCAGCGCAATTATTAAGAGAAATAATCCAAATGCCATTATTATTGCAGGTGGCTTCAACCCCCTATCAAGAAAAGAAATGAATTGGGGTAAAGAAATTGTGTTAAATGGGATCATGACGTATGTCGATGGTTTATCTATTCATCCATACGATTGGACTCATAAACAAATTACACCGGCTAATATTAGTTTAGATAAGATTCGCAAGGCACATGATGAGCTATTGTCTTACTCATCTGGCCATGAAGTTAATTTATACATTACAGAGGTTGGGGTTTCATCTTTTTCGAAAAATCTTTTTACCGATACAGATATTGGTCAATATTTGGTTAGTTACTATATAGAAGCAAAAAAAAATAATTTCATAAAAGGTGTTTGGTGGTACTGCTTTGTTAATAAGGGCACTGATCCTTCTGATTTTGAAAGTAATTTCGGAATATTAAACGTTGATGGTTCGCCTAAACCTGCGGCTATTTTTTTATATTCCCTTCCAAAAAACTAATAGAATAAAGTTTCTCAAAATTATAATTGGCTAAATTTTCATCCTTGATGCACCTGTAACTTTTTGAAGATGAGTTTGTGCAATAGACTTCTGTAATAAAATCTTTTTAACAAAAAAGCTTTAATTTTAATTTAATTATGGGTTTGAATATGTCTCACGATTATAATGTTGGAATAGTAGCAGATTGGTTAGTTACATATGCAGGTGCTGAAAGAGTAATTAAAGAATTGATTGATTTGTATCCTGAATCAAAACTGTACTCCTTGGTGGACTTTTTATCACCTGACGCAAGAGAATTAATGGGAGGAAAGCATGCAACAACTACTTTTATTCAAAAAATGCCCTTTTCAAAAAATAAATATCAAAAATACTTACCTTTAATGCCCTTGGCTATTGAACAACTAGATGTGTCATCCCACGATGTGGTTATATCTAGTAGCCACGCTGTTGCAAAGGGAGTATTAACTGGCCCAGATCAATTGCATATTAGCTATGTCCATTCCCCAATACGTTATGCTTGGGATCTTCAGCATCAATATCTTAGAGAGGCAGCTTTAGATTCTGGTATTAAAGGTATTTTGGCGAAATATATTCTTCACAAAATGAGAGTTTGGGATTCAAGAACTTCAAATGGGGTAGATCACTTTATTGCTAACTCCCATTTTATTTCAAGAAGGATTAAAAAAGTTTACGGACGAGAAGCAGATGTAATTTATCCACCTGTAGATATAAATAGATTCCCATTATTTGAAGAAAAAGAAGATTTCTATCTTACAGCATCAAGATTAGTTCCTTATAAAAGAATTGATCTTATTGTCGAAGCATTTAGCAATATGCCAAATAAGAAGCTGGTAGTTATCGGTGATGGAAGTGAAATGTCAAAAATCAAGGCTAAGGCAAAATCTAACATTGAGATAATGGGATATCAATCCTCAAATGTCATGCTTGATTATATGCAAAAAGCAAAAGCTTTTGTATTTGCTGCTGAAGAGGATTTTGGTATTACACCTGTAGAGGCCCAAGCATGTGGTACACCAGTAATCGCCTTCGGAAAGGGAGGATCTTTAGAAACAATCAGGCCATTAGGAGTTTTAAATCCGACAGGGATATTTTTTGAACAGCAAACGGTAAAAGCGATTATTGAATCCGTTGAGTATTTTGAAAATAATCAACATAAATTTGAACCAAATATTTGTAGAGCGAACACATTTCGCTTTTCTTCTGAGCGCTTCGATACCGAAATGGAAAATTACATTAACCAAAAATGGATGAATTTCAATGAAAGAAAAAAAATATCTTATTGAATTTTTTTTGTTTGGTGGTTGAAGTCTATAACTTTGCTCAATAGGAATTATGGTTAATTATGGCGGATTTAGTATGACAACCTTTACTCATCATCGTGCACGTGTAAATGCAAATGCTTCATTAATATCTATGGTCCAAAGGTTTTCGGATATTCTGATTATTTTTTTTGGCTTATATTTTACTTGTTTATTTAATCGTTTGTCATTTACTTATAACGAAGTTCTTTATTATTTAACAGTGTTGGTTATTTTTCAGATGATTGGTGGGATTACAGATTTCTATCGATCATGGCGAGGAGTTCGTATATCAACTGAGTTAACCTTAATACTGAAAAATTGGTCGCTTAGCATATTATTAAATTTAAGTATAATATCTTTATATGCGGATGATAATTTAGGGTTCAGCTTTTTTATGCAATGGTACTTAGTAGTATCGTTGGGATTCATTTGTTGCCGTACAACTATTAGGCTCGGAGCTGGTGTATTAAGGAAACTTGGATTCAATACGAGAAGAGTAGCAGTAGTCGGAACATTACCTGCAGGTATAAACTTACTAAAAGGTTTTTTGGAAGAACCTTGGCTTGGTTTCGTTGTAAAAGGTATATACGATGAAAATCCTGCTAATGACCTAAATGGAATACCTTTTGTTGGAGATTTATCGAAATTAATTTCAGATGCAAGACACGGTGAATTAGATAGAATCTATATCGCAATGAATATGCATGATGAAGCGAAAATTAAAAAAGTTGTTAGTGAATTATCCGATACTACATGTTCTGTTCTATTAATTCCCGATATTTTCACATTTAATATATTACAATCTCGGACTGAAGAGATAAATGGTGTTCCAGTAGTTCCTTTGTATGAATCCCCGTTAAGTGGGATCAATATGGTTTTTAAGCGGCTAGAAGATATAATTGTTTCATTATCTATATTGATTGTTATTTCTCCAGTTTTATTAATTATTGCTTGTGCGGTCAAATTCACATCACCAGGCCCAGTAATATTTAGACAAATTAGATACGGTATGGACGGTAAGTCTATTAAAGTTTGGAAGTTTAGGTCGATGACTGTCATGGAAAATGATAATAACGTTACTCAAGCAACTAAACATGATCTTAGAGTTACTAAAGTAGGAAAATTCTTGCGTAGAACATCTTTAGATGAATTACCTCAATTTTTTAATGTTTTATTTGGACAAATGTCCGTAGTTGGTCCCCGTCCACATGCAGTTTCTCACAATGAACAATACCGTACACTTATCAAAGGTTATATGTTACGACATAAAGTTAAACCGGGCATTACTGGTCTTGCACAAGTAAATGGTTGGCGAGGAGAAACGGATACCCTTGATAAAATGCAAAAAAGGGTAGAATACGATCTCCTTTACATTCGGAATTGGAGTATTTGGTTGGACTTAAAAATTATTTTTCTAACCATTTTTAAAGGGTTTGTTAATAAATCTGCTTATTAAGTTTTTACAGAGACATTTAAAATGTGCAAAGTAAGTGTAATTGTTCCAGTTTATAATGTTGAAAAATATTTACCAGAATGTATTGATTCATTATTAAAACAAACATTTGAAGATGTTGAGTTTATCTTTGTTAATGATGGTAGTACAGACTTATCCAGCAATATTTTAGAAAAATATAAAGAATTAGATCAAAGAATTATTATTATAAATAAAACAAATGGTGGAGTTGTCACAACACGACCTATTGGGCTGAAATCCGCGACAGGACAATACATCATGTTTTTGGATAGTGATGATACACTTCCTCCTAACGCAATCGAGACGATGTATAGCCTGGCAAATTCTAATAATTGCGAAATTGTAGCCGGAAGTCATGATGGTCTTTATAACGGAATTATTACTAGACCCGTGAGGTGGAAAAGTAAGAAATATGATAGAGGTGTCGATTTTTTAGCTGATTCTATTGCTGTAAATAATTTCTATTTGTGGGGTAAGTTATTTCATAAAGAATTATTTAATAAAGAGATCATTTATGGAGATTCAAATTATGGAGAGGATGGGATTTTTCTAATACAAATTCTCAAAGATGCTAATGCGGTAATAACAACAAATACTGTTGTGTATAATTATAGATTACGGGATGATAGCCTGACTTCCTCTCCTTCAACTAAATTATTCATGGATAGGTATAGATCTTCGCTTTTTATTTATAATTATGTTGTGGCTAACTTTTCTAATAAACATGTAAAAAATATTGTAGAAAGTTATTTTATATATCAAGTCTATAAAATGCTAATTGATTGTGGGGACGCATTTATTAGCAAATATAGAGCCCCTGTATTTAGTGTGGATATGTTGCGCAATAATAAGAAAAATATTTTAAAGAAATCATTTCTTGCATATTATATATTAAGTGTTTATGCTCATCATCCTCAAATTTCTGTTAATATAATTCATTCATTAAAATCTATAAAGAAATTTGTTAAAGTTATTAAACGTTGATATTTTGGAGTAAATATGAAACCTAGAAGTTTTATTCAAAAGTGTAAATCTTATTATGTTTATAAATTGCAAGATCCTTTGCTATCAATGTTTTACACGAAGTTATTCGAGAGAAAGAATCAAATCAAAAATGGGCGTTACCATAACCTTACAAATGTATTGTCGAATGTAGATGTTAGCTTAACAACACATGGAGAGCGCATTGAAAGTGTACATATTACGATTGAATCTATATTGAGTGGAAAAGTCTTACCAGCAAGGATTATATTATGGTTGGATGATGAAAATGCCATCAGAAATCTACCAATGTCTCTGGTCAGGCTTAAAAATAGAGGCTTAGAAATTAAACTTTCCAAAAACTATGGTCCACATACAAAGTATTTTCCGTATATATTGGAGGGAAAGCACAAAGATTATTTAGTTACGGCTGATGATGATATCATTTACCCTAAAAACTGGTTGTTTGATTTGTATTCTGCTGCTAAGTGCTATTCTGATGTTATTGTCTGTCATCGTGCACACGAAATTACTTTTGACGCTCAAAGAAAATTTAAGCCTTATGAAGAGTGGAATGCATGTAGATCGGTTGAAAAAAATATAGCATTTTTTGCAACTGGAGTTTCTGGCGTAATTTATCCTAAAAAGTTTCTTGAACATTTGTTGAGAGCTGGTGATGATTTTATAAATAAATGCCCCAGAGCGGATGATGTTTGGCTACATTACATAGCATATGTAAATAATTATAAGGTTATGCAACTTAAAAAAACAAGCGCTCATTTTTTGATTGTTAACAATACGCAGCATTTAGGACTCATGAATACTAATGTATTAATGAATCAAAATGATAGCCAAATAATGAATACATACTCTCTCAAAGATATGGAAAATATTTTTTTATTGAGCAACAACATTGAATCAATAAAAACCAATAACTAACTATATGATGCTGGATGTATGTCAAAGAATAAACTCATCGTAAAAAATACTCTTTATTTAGCTATAAGGACATTGTTGTCATTATTCATTTCATTCTACACAACTCGAATTGTTTTACATGAATTAGGTGTTTCAGATTACGGTCTTTTTAGCGTTATTTATGGAACTGTAGCTTTTTTTGTATTTATTGTATCAGCAATGAACGATTCTGTACAAAGATTCATTTCTATTAATTTAGGAGCTGATAATTATCCGGCAGTTAGCAATACATTAAAAAATAGTATTTTGATATATTTTTCGGGGGGGGTGTTCTTTTGCCTTTTTTTGCTTTTAATTAGAAATTACGTTGTAGGCCATCTGTTGACGATTGATCTTAATTCATTATCCACAGCAAAGGAGGTATATATAATTGCATTGTTTTCAATCTTTATATCGATTATTCAGACTCCTTTCAACGCACTTGTATTAGCGCATGAAAAGATGTCTTTTTATGCATATATGGCAATTTTTGATTCTTTATCAAAACTTATCGTTTCATTTGTGCTAATTGTTCTGCCATACAATAAGTTAATTATATACTCCCTGTTGCTACTATTGTCGTCTTTTACTAGTTTCTGTATTTATGTGCTCTATTGCTATAAAAAATTTCCTCTATCATTTAAAGGAGGTGTTTTTAGCCCAAAAATAATTAAAGATATTACGATGTTTTCATTTTGGAATACATTTGGTAATTTCGCATATGTATGTAGAACGCAGGGAATAAATATCGCAATAAACATTTTCTTCGCAACTACAGTCAATGCTGCTTATGCTTTATCAGCGACTATTCTTAATGCCATTAATTCTTTAACTCAGTCACTAGTCTCGGCGGTACGACCACAGATATTTAAGTCCTATGCGGAGATGAATGAGCAGAGATATCTTACTTTGGTAACTTACTGTTCAAAATATACTTTTTCATTCCTTTTTTTAATATCATGTCCGGTGCTTATATGCACGAAAGAACTATTATCTCTGTGGTTGGTTAATATTCCACCTTATACTATAGGATTCGTCCGGTTGGTTATTATCGTTGCGTTAATAGATAGTTTTTCATCTAGCATAATTGCAGGTGTACAGGCTGTTGGAAAAATTAAAGTCTATCAATTGACTGTGAGTTTTTTTGTATTCATTAGTTTGCCTTTTGCTTATTTGTTTTTTAAACTAGGACTCCCTCCTTTTAGTGCATATATTCCGTTGATAATAACCTCACTTATTAATTTATTCTTAAGAGCATACTTTTTAGCCAGATATACAAACTTCGATTTTCTTATCTATTTTTCTAGAGTTGTTTTGCCATGTATTTCTACAGCTGTTATTACTTATGCTGTTTCATACTACATCAACACAATGCTTTCTCCCCAAGGAGTATTATTGACTTTACTTGCTTGTTCTTTTTACTCCTTGATTTTTTTGTTTTTTGCTCTGGTTTTTGTAGTGAGCAAACCAGAGAAGAAAATTATTTTAACGACAGTGATTTCTAAATACCATGCTTATCGTATAAGGAAATAAGTACATTCTTCTGCATTTTTTTGCACCATGAAACTGGTTTTTTTTGGAGCTATAATGAAACTGTATTATTATAAAGATGTTATTGGTAATTTTGGTGATGATTTAAATTCTTGGCTTTGGGATGCTCTAATTCCTGATTTTTTCGATCAGGATGAGTCTATCAGAATGTCAGGAATTGGAACTATCATAAACACTGCCATGCCAAAGGCTGATAAGTGGGTTGTTTTTTCGAGTGGTGTGGGTTATGGAAATCCTCCAGATAATTTTGGTGATGACTCATGGGATATCCTTTCGGTAAGAGGTCCACTAAGTGCTAAAGTGCTTGGGTTGCCAAAAGACAAGTACATAACTGATGGTGCTGCCTTATTGAATACCCTTGAGGAATTTAAACCCTTATCCGATAACGAAAGGAATGGCATAATTTTTATACCACATCACCATGCGCTTTTAACAGGTAACTGGCAGTATGTCTGTGAACAAGCTGGTGTTGAATTTGTTAACCCACAATGGGATGCAAAAATTGTTATAAATAAAATTCGGGGGGCAAAAATGGTTTTAGCAGATGCAATGCATGCTGCTATTATCGCTGACGCAATGCGAGTTCCATGGCTTCCTTTAATAACATCGCCGCAAATAAATACTTTTAAATGGTTGGATTGGACTCAGACAATTCAGGAGAAATATTCTCCACTTGTGCTAGGTAGCAGTAGTTTACGTGAATCAATTCGCAGCCGTAGTTTGGGGTTTTATGGAGAAGATTATTATATTAAAAATCTTACTATAGATTCTGCGCTGTCAGATTTCTATAAGAAGAGAGCATATAAAAGTAAAGCATGGTGGCCAAAATATAATAAAGCCGCGAAGAAGTTAGTATCAACTATTCCGGATAAGATTGCATTATCTCTAGGAGAAACTACTCTTAATAAGTTTGATTTAAAATATATTGAATCTGCTGTTAAAATGGTCGAATCTTGCAAAACAAGACAACCGTTTTTAAGCAATGATAATGTTTTTTACGAAAACGTAAGCAAACTTATGTCTTGCATCGATAAAGTTAAAAAGTATAAAGATTGATATGTAATGAAACCTCTAATATAAATTATGCTTAACACATTCCTTACTAAATAAAAAAGACCCTTACAAGAGAATGATATAATTTATGCTATGAGTTTTTTACATCTTACGCTAACATAATGTTATTATAAATCTGCGAACATGTCTCAGTGACCACACCTGACAGGAGTATGTAATGTCCAAGCAACAGATCGGGGTTGTCGGTATGGCAGTGATGGGGCGTAACCTTGCGCTGAACATCGAAAGCCGTGGTTATACCGTCTCCGTTTTCAACCGCTCCCGTGAAAAGACCGAAGAAGTGATTGCCGAAAATCCAGGCAAGCAGCTGGTTCCTTACTATACAGTACAAGAGTTCGTTGAATCCCTCGAAACACCACGCCGTATCCTGTTGATGGTGAAGGCCGGGGCTGGCACCGACAGCGCCATCGATTCCCTGAAGCCTTACCTCGATAAAGGCGACATCATCATTGATGGCGGTAACACCTTCTTCCAGGACACCATCCGTCGTAACCGTGAGCTGTCTGCCGAAGGTTTTAACTTTATCGGTACCGGTGTTTCCGGTGGTGAAGAGGGGGCTCTGAAAGGACCTTCCATCATGCCTGGTGGGCAGAAAGAAGCCTATGAGTTAGTTGCTCCGATTCTGAAGCAGATTGCTGCGGTTGCTGAAGACGGTGAGCCATGTGTCACCTATATCGGTGCTGACGGTGCTGGCCATTATGTGAAGATGGTTCATAACGGCATCGAGTATGGTGACATGCAGCTGATTGCTGAAGCATATGCGCTTTTGAAAGGCGGTCTGGCACTTTCCAACGAAGAGCTGGCGCAAACCTTCACCGAATGGAACGAAGGTGAGTTAAGCAGCTACCTGATCGACATTACCAAAGATATCTTCACCAAGAAGGATGAAGAAGGTAAGTACCTCGTTGATGTCATTCTTGATGAAGCAGCAAACAAAGGCACCGGTAAGTGGACCAGCCAGAGCTCACTGGATCTCGGCGAACCTTTGTCTCTGATCACCGAGTCTGTATTTGCTCGCTATATTTCTTCGCTTAAAGACCAGCGTGTAGCCGCGTCGAAAGTGCTGAGTGGTCCGCAGGCCCAGCCGGCCGGTGATAAAGCAGAATTTATCGAAAAAGTGCGTCGCGCGTTGTACCTCGGTAAAATCGTCTCCTATGCTCAGGGCTTCTCCCAGCTGCGTGCTGCTTCTGATGAATACAACTGGGATCTTAACTACGGCGAGATCGCTAAGATTTTCCGCGCTGGCTGCATCATTCGTGCGCAGTTCCTGCAGAAGATCACTGATGCTTATGCGCAAAACGCTGGCATTGCTAACCTCCTGCTGGCGCCGTACTTCAAACAGATCGCTGATGACTATCAGCAAGCGCTGCGTGATGTGGTGGCTTATGCCGTGCAGAATGGTATTCCGGTACCGACGTTCTCTGCCGCGATTGCCTACTACGATAGTTATCGTTCCGCAGTTCTGCCAGCTAACCTGATCCAGGCTCAGCGTGATTACTTTGGTGCGCATACCTATAAACGTACCGATAAAGAAGGTGTATTCCACACAGAGTGGTTGGAATAAATTTCTTTCCACAGTCAGGCCATTTGGCCTGACTGTTTTTAATTTTATATTTAATGTTGCAACCTGACCTTAAGCATTTCCTTTCTAATAATATTTCTAATATCTAATTTTTAAACTTTTTAAGAATTTGCCATATTTATTATCTTGTACGCCTATATTAATCTGCTTCTGGCCTCAGTAAATTACTGGGTGTTAAATAACAGGGTTTTAATTAAAGGAAATTAATATGTTACTTCCTGTGATAATGGCTGGCGGTACCGGCAGTCGTCTCTGGCCGATGTCTCGCGAGCTTTACCCGAAACAGTTCCTCCGCCTGTTCGGGCAGAACTCCATGCTGCAGGAAACCATCACCCGACTCTCGGGCCTTGAAATCCATGAACCGATGGTCATCTGTAACGAAGAGCACCGCTTCCTGGTGGCCGAACAGCTGCGCCAGCTCAACAAGCTGTCGAACAACATTATTCTTGAGCCGGTCGGGCGCAACACCGCCCCGGCCATCGCCCTGGCGGCCCTCCAGGCCACCCGCCACGGCGACGACCCGCTGATGCTGGTCCTCGCCGCCGACCATATCATCAATAACCAGCCGGTCTTCCACGACGCCATCCGCGTCGCCGAGCAGTATGCCGATGAAGGCCATCTGGTCACCTTCGGTATCGTGCCGAACGCCCCGGAAACCGGCTACGGCTACATCCAGCGCGGCGTGGCCCTCACCGACAGCGCCCACACCCCGTACCAGGTGGCCCGCTTCGTGGAGAAGCCGGACCGCGAGCGCGCCGAGGCCTACCTCGCCTCCGGGGAGTACTACTGGAACAGCGGCATGTTTATGTTCCGCGCCAAAAAATACCTTTCCGAGCTGGCCAAATTCCGCCCGGATATCCTCGAAGCCTGCCAGGCCGCGGTGAATGCCGCCGACAACGGCAGCGACTTCATCAGCATTCCGCATGACATTTTCTGCGAGTGCCCGGACGAGTCCGTGGACTACGCGGTGATGGAGAAAACCGCCGACGCGGTGGTGGTCGGTCTCGATGCCGACTGGAGCGACGTCGGCTCCTGGTCCGCCCTGTGGGAGGTCAGCCCGAAAGATGAGCAGGGTAACGTTCTCAGCGGTGACGCGTGGGTGCACAACAGCGAAAACTGCTACATCAACAGCGACGAGAAGCTGGTGGCGGCCATCGGCGTGGAGAACCTGGTGATTGTCAGCACCAAGGACGCCGTGCTGGTGATGAACCGCGAGCGTTCCCAGGACGTGAAGAAGGCGGTCGAGTTCCTCAAGCAGAACCAGCGCAGCGAGTACAAGCGCCACCGCGAGATTTACCGTCCCTGGGGCCGCTGCGACGTGGTGGTCCAGACCCCGCGCTTCAATGTCAACCGCATCACCGTGAAACCGGGCGGCGCCTTCTCGATGCAGATGCACCACCACCGCGCCGAGCACTGGGTCATTCTCGCCGGCACCGGCCAGGTGACGGTCAACGGCAAGCAGTTCCTGCTGACCGAGAACCAGTCCACCTTTATTCCGATTGGCGCCGAGCACAGTCTGGAAAACCCGGGCCGCATTCCGCTGGAAGTGCTGGAGATCCAGTCGGGGTCGTACCTCGGCGAGGACGACATTATTCGTATTAAAGACCAGTATGGTCGTTGCTAATTTTTTCGGGACAAAACGCAGAATGACACAGTTAACATGCTTTAAGGCTTATGACATCCGTGGTGAACTGGGCGAGGAGCTGAACGAGGACATCGCCTACCGTATCGGCCGCGCCTACGGCGAATTTCTGAAACCCGGGAAGATAGTGGTGGGGGGCGATGTGCGCCTCACCAGCGAGTCGCTGAAGCTGGCGCTGGCCCGCGGGCTGATGGACGCCGGCACCGACGTGCTGGATATCGGCCTGAGCGGCACGGAAGAGATTTACTTCGCCACTTTCCACCTCGGGGTGGATGGCGGTATCGAGGTGACGGCCAGCCACAACCCGATGAACTACAACGGCATGAAGCTGGTGCGCGAGAACGCGAAGCCCATCAGCGGCGACACCGGCCTGCGGGATATCCAGCGCCTGGCGGAGGAAAACCAGTTCCCGCCGGTGGACCCGGCGCGTCGCGGGACCCTGCGCCAGATTTCGGTGCTGAAGGAGTACGTCGACCATCTGATGGGCTACGTGGACCTGGCGAACTTTACCCGTCCGCTGAAGCTGGTGGTGAACTCCGGCAACGGGGCGGCGGGGCACGTGATTGATGAAGTGGAGAAACGCTTCGCGGCGGCCGGGGCGCCGGTGACCTTTATCAAGGTGCATCACCAGCCGGACGGCCATTTCCCGAACGGTATCCCGAACCCGCTGCTGCCGGAGTGCCGCCAGGACACCGCCGACGCGGTGCGTGCGCATCAGGCGGACATGGGTATCGCCTTTGACGGCGACTTCGACCGCTGCTTCCTGTTCGATGACGAGGCGTCGTTTATCGAGGGGTACTACATTGTCGGCCTGCTGGCGGAAGCGTTCCTGCAGAAGCAGCCGGGGGCGAAAATCATCCACGACCCGCGTCTGACATGGAACACGGTGGACATCGTGACCCGCAGCGGCGGCCAGCCGGTGATGTCGAAGACGGGGCATGCGTTCATCAAGGAGCGGATGCGCCAGGAAGACGCCATCTACGGCGGGGAGATGAGCGCGCACCATTACTTCCGCGACTTCGCCTACTGCGACAGCGGGATGATCCCGTGGCTGCTGGTGGCGGAGCTGCTGTGCCTGAAGAACAGTTCGCTGAAATCGCTGGTGGCGGACCGCCAGGCGGCGTTCCCGGCGTCGGGGGAGATCAACCGCAAGCTGGGGAATGCGGCGGAGGCGATAGCGCGCATCCGGGCGAAGTATGAGCCGGCGGCCGCACATATCGACACAACGGACGGTATCAGTATTGAATACCCTGAGTGGCGCTTTAACCTGCGCACGTCCAACACGGAGCCGGTGGTGCGTCTGAACGTTGAGTCCAGAGCGGATACTGCGTTAATGAATGCAAAAACCGAAGAGATTTTAGCCCTCCTCAAGTAATGCATTAACCATAACGGAAGCCATAGGGTCAGATTTTAATCGTATTTTTGACCTTATGGCTTATTCTTGACATCCCACAGGTCAAAGCGTAAAACCGCCCACAGCATTATTAAAATTCGTGGCTATCCGCCATTATCCAGTTAACTGATTAAAGTGTAATCGAATGAAAATTACTATTTCCGGTACAGGTTATGTTGGTTTATCGAACGGTATCCTGATTGCGCAAAACCACGAAGTGGTGGCCCTGGATATCGTACAGGCCAAAGTGGATATGCTTAACCAGAAGATCTCTCCGATTGTGGATAAAGAGATTCAGGAATATCTGGCAGAAAAACCGTTAAATTTCCGTGCCACCACGGACAAGCACGACGCCTATCGTAATGCCGACTACGTGATCATTGCGACGCCGACCGATTATGATCCCAAAACTAACTACTTCAACACCTCTACGGTGGAAGCGGTTATTCGCGATGTCACAGAGATCAACCCGAACGCGGTAATGATCATTAAATCGACCATCCCGGTGGGGTTCACCCGCGACATTAAAGAACGTTTAGGGATTGATAATGTTATTTTCTCTCCTGAGTTCCTGCGTGAAGGCCGTGCGCTGTACGACAACCTGCACCCGTCGCGTATTGTCATCGGTGAGCGCTCTGCGCGTGCCGAACGTTTTGCTGATCTGCTGAAAGAAGGCGCGATCAAGCAGGATATCCCAACCCTGTTTACCGACTCCACCGAAGCGGAAGCGATCAAACTGTTCGCTAACACCTATCTGGCGCTACGCGTTGCTTATTTCAACGAGCTTGACAGCTATGCTGAAAGCCAGGGGCTGAACAGCAAGCAGATTATCGAAGGGGTATGCCTGGATCCGCGTATCGGCAACCATTATAACAACCCGTCCTTTGGCTACGGCGGCTACTGCCTGCCGAAAGATACCAAGCAGCTGCTGGCGAACTACGAATCGGTCCCGAACAATATCATCGCGGCTATCGTCGATGCCAACCGTACCCGTAAAGACTTTATCGCGGATTCTATTCTCGCTCGTAAGCCGAAAGTGGTGGGTGTATATCGCCTGATCATGAAGAGAGGTTCGGACAACTTCCGCGCCTCTTCTATTCAGGGCATTATGAAGCGCATCAAGGCGAAAGGTATTCCGGTTATTATCTATGAACCGGTGATGCAGGAAGATGAGTTCTTCAACTCCCGCGTCGTGCGCGACCTGGATGCCTTCAAACAAGAGGCGGATGTGATCATCTCTAACCGTATGGCGGAAGAACTGGCAGATGTGGCGGACAAGGTTTACACCCGCGATCTGTTTGGCAACGATTAATCCTGTTTGTCTGTCACTGGCGGCCTGCCGCCGCCAGTGTGTTCCTTTATCCCTTCCTCATTTCTCCTTCCCCGAGCCTATTTTCCGCTCATTCAGATTAACCTCAATAAATTGTGATGGACATTACGATCCTGCTCAAAAGCCGTTGCGGGTTGAAAACAGGTCCGATAAGTTAAACTTACCTTGTGAAGAGCTACCGTCACTGTGATGTAGATGCCGGAGATAAGCGCCGGGAGGTAAAACAAAGCCTGCAACGCAGGCTTTTGTTATTTATGTCCTATGAAAAAACGAGGGACAGGGCGCGAGTAGCGTTATTTTTTCTTGCCTTAAGGCCATGCCAAAACGCAGAATGAATAGTCATTCTGTCATATCATTTTTTTATCTCTTAATATTATCTTAATCTAATTGTAATATGAAGTGGGCCTTACCACTTGCGTTTATTAAACGTCAGTTTCGTTTTCTTTCTGTCTTTTAAATAAGAAATTAAGAAATAAACGGAAACAGCAAGTAGTATGGCAGCGACCACTAAAAAAAATAGGTTTTCCATAATATCTACCACAGGGCGTATGTTGATTGAATTATTAGTTTGATAAGCAATACATCAGTTTTGTGCTGTTGCATGGCTTGCTCTAACATATCCTGGATTTAGGAAAATTCCTACAGAGAGTAATGTTTTTTATCGCTCAGTATTTAATGCTATTTTTTTTTTATGGAAATGGTATGGATACGTGATAAGACCAGACCCCGGGCGTGTGGAGATTTGCTTTTTCAGCAATGGCTGGATGAAACTGGTTTCAGCCGAATGGTCTGAAGGGTAAAAAAATACGCTATAGCATAAAATATTATATATAACGTGATACAGTTGCATTTGATTGACATAACGTAAGGATATGCAGATTACCTGAAAGAAGTTGCCGCAATCAGACGATTGCGGCAGGGCAGGGGGATTAGATCTGATAGTAATCCTTGTACCAGTCCACGAAGTTCTTCACGCCGTCCTTCACTGACGTTTGCGGCTTAAAGCCCACCAGGTCATACAGCGGTTGGGTGTCTGCGCTGGTGTCCAGCACATCTCCCGGCTGGATCGGCATCATATTCTTCTGCGCTTCCATCCCCAGCGCCTCTTCCAGGGCAGTGATGTAGTCCATCAGTTCCACTGGTGAGCTGTTGCCAATGTTATATACCCTGTACGGCGCGGAGCTGGTAGCCGGGGAACCGCTCTCAACGGTCCAGTCGGCATTGGCCTGCGGGATCACATCCTGCACCCGAACCACCGCCTCGACGATGTCGTCGATATAGGTGAAGTCGCGCTTCATTTTGCCGTAGTTGTAAACGTCGATACTTTTTCCTTCCAGCATCGCTTTCGTGAACTTGAACAGCGCCATATCCGGGCGACCCCACGGACCATAAACTGTAAAGAAGCGCAGCCCGGTGGTCGGGATGCCGTACAGGTGAGAATAGGTGTGCGCCATCAGCTCATTAGCTTTCTTGGTGGCGGCATACAGGGAGACCGGATGATCGACGGAATCTTCGGTGGAGAACGGCATTTTACGGTTGAGGCCGTAAACCGAGCTGGAGGAGGCGTACACTAGGTGTTTCACCTAGGCATGACGGCAGCCTTCCAGAATGTTCAGATACCCCATCAGGTTAGCGTCTGCGTAGGCATACGGGTTTTCCAGCGAGTAGCGCACGCCGGCCTGGGCGGCTAGGTGGATCACGCGGTCAAATTGTTCTGCGGCGAACAGCTTTGCCATACCTTCACGGTCGGCCAAATCCAGCTGCTGGAAATGGAATGCCGGAGATGCCAGGCGATCCAGACGGGTCTGCTTCAGGCTGACGTCATAATAGTCGTTCATGTTGTCGATTCCGACAACATCATGCCCTTCATTCAGCAGGCGCTGCGCGATATGGAAGCCGATAAAACCTGCGGCGCCAGTGACCAAAAACTTCATATTTTTCCTGCGGGGTGTGGATATCCCGTTCTACATAAGTGCCGATTTTACACTGGCTTGCGGTTGGGATTACTTGCTTTGCCGCGTCTTACCCGCGAGGCGAGAGGTGAAGGGCGTTTTTTCTGGCAAAACAGCGGTGGCAAAGACTGATAAATGACAATATTTCTCATTAGACTGTTAGCCTCCGAATAATAACCTTGTGATCGGTCGGTGGCTTAGCGATTCGTGGCGATACCCTAAAGGCAGCCAATTCCCTCCGGGACGGCGTAATTTTGCTTAAAGTTATATTTTTCGTCAGCGGAACATTTAGTAAATGGGCAAAAATCGCGCCATGCTTTCCTTCATTTTGTCTTTTATATCATAGGCTTATTTTTTTTTGTTTGTTTAATGAATGTTTAAGATGTGTATTATTTGAGTAATCTATTAATCAGTAGGTTTTTTTATTTTTATTCCCGTCGTCCAGCGCTATAATCTGCGGACGATTTTCTTTGTGGAATGTGCATTGTAGAGCATGAGTCGTTTATCCCACCTGTCGGAACATAGCGCCGTCGCCGTGTGCAAAGGGCCATCAAGCCTGAACGCGCGCTGTCTTCTTGGCGGCGAAGATGATGTCTCTTCTTCTCTTTCCTCGCATCGTGAACGCTCCCTTTTGCTGCAGGCTCGCATCGGCGGGTCGCCCGTTTCTCTTTCATCGGTGGCGAAAAGCGCAGACGTTATACCCTGCGTAAATGAGAAAGTCCTGATGGTTAATCCGGCTGCAAATGAGGAAAGTGTGGTGCGTTTGGCGGCTAGGTGAGGAACAGATGCATATTAAAAGCAGAGATATGTCTCAAGGCATATCTCTGCTTTTAGGTTTTCAGGACCCCCGTTCTGTCAGACTGGCTTTTCAGGCCGCTGAGTGAACGATCTGCCGACAGCCTGAAGCGAAAGCGGGTGGCGCTTAGCCTGGAGCACGGGAGCAGTACGCATTTTGGTTGCGACAGCCAATGGCGGTAGCGTGCCTGAAAAAGGTCACGCCACCTGACGGTCGATTGATTGATAGTAAAATAAAGCAATTATTTATTTAAGGATTTCATTATGTTACTTCCTGTAATTATGGCTGGTGGTACCGGCAGTCGTCTCTGGCCGATGTCTCGCGAGCTTTACCCGAAACAGTTCCTCCGCCTGTTCGGGCAGAACTCCATGCTGCAGGAAACCATCACCCGACTCTCGGGCCTTGAAATCCATGAACCGATGGTCATCTGTAACGAAGAGCATCGCTTCCTGGTGGCTGAACAGCTGCGCCAGCTCAATAAGCTGTCGAATAACATTATACTTGAGCCGGTCGGGCGCAACACCGCGCCGGCCATCGCCCTGGCGGCCCTTCAGGCCACCCGCTACGGTGACGACCCGCTGATGCTGGTTCTCGCCGCCGACCATATCATCAATAACCAGTCGGCCTTCCACGACGCTATCCGGGTCGCCGAGCAGTATGCTGATGAAGGTCATCTGGTCACATTCGGTATCGTGCCGAATGCCCCGGAAACTGGCTACGGTTACATTCAGCGCGGCGTGGCGCTCACCGACAGTGCCCATTCCGCGTACAAGGTGGCCCGCTTTGTGGAGAAGCCGGATCGCGAGCGCGCCGAGGCTTACCTCGCCTCCGGGGAGTACTACTGGAACAGCGGCATGTTTATGTTCCGCGCCAAGAAATACCTCATCGAGCTGGCCAAATACCGACCGGATATCCTGGAAACCTGCCAGGCTGCGGTGAATGCCGCCGATAATGGCAGCGATTTCATCAATATCCCACATGATATTTTCTGCGAGTGCCCGGATGAGTCCGTGGACTACGCCGTTATGGAGAAAACCGCTGATGCGGTGGTGATCGGTCTCGATGCTGACTGGAGCGACGTTGGCTCCTGGTCCGCACTATGGGAGGTCAGCCCGAAAGACGAGCAGGGCAACGTCCTTAGTGGCGACGCGTGGGTACACAACAGCGAAAACTGCTACATCAACAGCGACGAGAAGCTGGTGGCGGCCATTGGCGTAGAGAATCTGGTGATTGTCAGCACTAAGGACGCCGTGCTGGTGATGAATCGCGAGCGTTCCCAGGACGTGAAGAAGGCGGTCGAGTTCCTCAAGCAGAACCAGCGCAGCGAGTACAAGCGCCACCGTGAGATTTACCGCCCCTGGGGCCGCTGCGACGTGGTGGTCCAGACCCCGCGATTCAACGTCAACCGTATCACGGTGAAACCAGGCGGTGCCTTCTCGATGCAGATGCACCACCATCGCGCCGAGCATTGGGTTATTCTCGCCGGCACCGGTCAGGTGACTGTCAACGGTAAGCAGTTCCTGTTGTCCGAGAACCAGTCCACCTTTATTCCGATTGGCGCCGAGCACTGCCTGGAAAACCCTGGCTGTATTCCGCTGGAAGTGCTGGAGATCCAGTCGGGGGCGTACCTTGGCGAGGACGACATTATTCGTATTAAAGACCAGTATGGTCGTTGCTAATTATTTTCGGGACAAGACGCAGAATGACACAGTTAACTTGTTTTAAAGCTTATGACATCCGTGGTGAACTGGGTGAGGAACTGAACGAGGACATCGCCTACCGTATCGGTCGCGCCTACGGCGAATTTCTGAAACCCGGGAAGATAGTGGTGGGGGGCGATGTGCGCCTCACCAGCGAGTCGCTGAAGCTGGCGCTGGCCCGCGGGCTGATGGACGCCGGCACCGACGTGCTGGATATCGGCCTGAGCGGCACGGAAGAGATTTACTTCGCCACTTTCCACCTCGGGGTGGATGGCGGTATCGAGGTGACGGCCAGCCACAACCCGATGAACTACAACGGCATGAAGCTGGTGCGCGAGAACGCGAAGCCCATCAGCGGCGACACCGGCCTGCGGGATATCCAGCGCCTGGCGGAGGAAAACCAGTTCCCGCCAGTGGACCCGGCGCGTCGCGGGACCCTGAGCAAGATATCGGTACTGAAGGAGTATGTTGACCATCTGATGAGCTACGTGGACTTCTCGAACTTCACCCGTCCACTGAAGTTGGTGGTGAACTCCGGAAACGGGGCTGCGGGGCACGTGATTGATGAGGTGGAGAAACGCTTCGCGGCGGCCGGGGTGCCGGTAACCTTTATCAAGGTGCATCACCAGCCGGATGGCCATTTCCCTAACGGTATCCCGAATCCGCTGCTGCCGGAGTGCCGCCAGGATACCGCCGACGCGGTGCGCGAGCATCAGGCCGACATGGGGATTGCCTTTGACGGCGACTTCGATCGCTGCTTCCTGTTCGATGACGAAGCTTCGTTTATCGAGGGGTATTACATTGTCGGCCTGCTGGCTGAGGCGTTCCTGCAGAAGCAGCCGGGAGCGAAAATCATTCACGACCCGCGCTTGACGTGGAACACGGTAGACATCGTGACCCGCAACGGCGGCCAGCCGGTGATGTCGAAGACGGGGCATGCGTTCATCAAGGAGCGGATGCGTCAGGAAGACGCTATCTACGGCGGGGAGATGAGTGCGCACCATTACTTCCGCGATTTCGCCTACTGCGATAGCGGGATGATCCCGTGGCTGCTGGTGGCGGAGCTGCTGTGTCTGAAGAACAGCTCGCTGAAATCGCTGGTGGCGGACCGCCAGAGGGCGTTCCCTGCGTCGGGAGAGATCAACCGCAAGCTAAGGAATGCGGCTGAGGCGATCGCCCGCATCCGGGCGAAGTATGAGCCGGCGGCTGCACACATCGACACAACGGACGGTATCAGTATTGAATACCCTGAATGGCGCTTTAACCTGCGCACGTCTAACACCGAGCCGGTGGTGCGTCTGAACGTTGAGTCCAGAGCTGATGTGGCGCTTATGAATGAAAAAACGACCGAGCTGCTCAACCTGTTAAAAGAGGAATTGCTTTGAGTCCGATGTTTTCAGCGATCTATCGCTACCGTGGCTTTATTATTGACAGCGTTAAACGGGACTTTCAGTCCCGTTACCAAACCAGCTTCTTAGGCGCGGCATGGCTGATTTTACAGCCGATCGCCATGATTTCCGTCTATACATTAATTTTTTCTGAATTAATGCGTGCCCGCCTGGCTGGCATGGATGGTCCTTTTGCATACAGCATCTACTTGTGTTCTGGGGTGTTAACTTGGGGGCTGTTCACGGAAACGCTCAACAGTCTGGTCAACGTTTTTCTGACCAACGCCAATATTCTTAAGAAGCTCAGCTTTCCGCGGATCTGTTTACCGATCATCGTCACTGCTTCGGCATTTATTAACTTCCTGATCATTTTTGGTCTGTTCGTGCTGTTTCTGATCGTCACGGGCAATTTCCCTGGCATGATTTTCTTTGAAATCATTCCGGTGCTGATCGTCCAGATGCTGTTCACCCTCGGCCTCGGGATCATTCTCGGGGTACTGAACGTTTTTGTCCGCGATGTCGGGCAGTTCGTTAATATACTGCTTCAGTTTTGGTTCTGGTTTACGCCAATTGTCTACGTATCCAAAACGCTGCCGGAATGGGTTTCTGGTCTGTTGGCGTATAACCCGATGGCGACTATTATTGGCTCATACCAGAACGTGATGCTCTATCACCAGAGCCCTAACTGGCTGGCTCTGCTTCCTGTTGCGGTGCTGTCCGTCATTCTGTTTTTATTTGCCTGGCGTTTATTTAAAAAACATGCCGCTGATATTGTGGACGAGATTTAATCATGAGTATCAAAGTTCAGCACGTTGGCAAGGCGTATAAATATTATCCATCTAAATGGAACCGGGTCATTGAGAAACTACTGCCGGGCGATAAGCCGCGGCACAGCAAGAAATGGGTATTGAAAGATATCAATTTCAGCATTGAACCTGGGGAAGCGGTCGGCATTGTTGGGGTGAACGGCGCAGGTAAAAGTACGTTACTGAAGCTGCTGACTGGCACCACTCAGCCCACCAAAGGTAGCATTGAAATCCAGGGGCGCGTCGCCGCGCTGCTGGAGCTGGGCATGGGCTTCCATCCTGACTTTACCGGCCGGCAGAACGTGTATATGTCCGGGCTGATGATGGGCTTGAGCCGCGAAGAGATCGAGTGTTTAATGCCGGAGATCGAAGCCTTTGCAGATATCGGCGACTACATTGAAGAGCCAGTGCGCGTCTATTCCAGCGGGATGCAGATGCGACTGGCGTTTGCCGTGGCCACGGCTTCCCGCCCGGATATTCTAATCGTCGATGAGGCGCTCTCAGTCGGTGACTCCCGTTTTCAGGCGAAGTGCTACGCTCGAATTGCGGATTTTAAAAAGCAGGGCACCACGCTGCTGCTGGTCTCCCATAGCGCCGGTGATATAGTCAAACACTGCGACCGCGCCATTTTCCTCAAAAATGGTGACATCTGCATGGACGGCACCGCCCGCGACGTAACCAACCGTTACCTGGATGAGCTGTTTGGCAAACCGGATAAAGACAGCGCGACAAAAAGCGCAACGGCTATCTCGTCAGCCAGTGGCGAAAGCCAGATGTCTCTCGATGAGATTGAAGATGTGTACCACACGCGCCCAGGCTACCGTCCGGAAGAATATCGCTGGGGGCAGGGTGGCGCGAAAATCATCGATTATCATATCCAGAGCGCCGGGGTTGATTTTCCTCCCTCACTGACGGGCAATCAGCAGACCGATTTTCTGATGAAGGTCGTGTTTGAATACGATTTTGATTGCGTGGTGCCAGGCATCCTGATTAAGACCCTCGATGGCTTATTCCTCTACGGAACCAACTCTTTCCTCGCCTCTGAAGGGCGGGAAAATATTTCGGTTTCCCGCGGCGATGTTCGGGTCTTTAAATTTAGCCTTCCGGTTGATTTAAATAGTGGCGATTACCTGCTGTCATTTGGTATCTCTGCCGGCAACCCGCAGACGGATATGACGCCGCTGGACAGACGTTACGACTCCATTATTTTACATGTGACCAAGAGCATGGATTTCTGGGGTGTCATCGATCTTAAGTCGTCCTTTACTAGCTACCAATGACGTTGAGAAAAACGATTCCATGACTAAAGACTTAAACACGCTGGTTAGCGAATTACCTGAGATTTATCAAACTATTTTTGGCCATCCCGAATGGGATGGCGACGCCGCTCGTGATTGTAATCAACGCCTCGATTTGATTACCGAACAGTACGATAACTTATCCCGTGCGCTGGGGCGCCCGCTTAACGTTCTCGATCTGGGCTGCGCGCAGGGCTTTTTTAGCCTGAGTCTGGCAAGCAAAGGCGCGACTATCGTTGGTATCGATTTCCAGCAGGAAAATATTAACGTGTGCCGCGCGCTGGCCGAAGAGAACCCCGATTTTGCCGCCGAGTTCCGGGTAGGCAGAATTGAAGAGGTGATCGCCGCGCTGGAAGAGGGCGAGTTTGATCTGGCCATTGGCTTAAGCGTGTTTCACCATATTGTTCACCTTCATGGTATCGATGAAGTTAAACGTCTGCTCTCGCGCCTGGCCGATGTCACCCAGGCGGTGATCCTTGAGCTGGCGGTGAAAGAAGAACCGCTTTACTGGGGCGTTTCTCAGCCGGACGACCCGCGCGAACTGATTGAGCAGTGCGCGTTTTATCGCCTGATCGGTGAGTTTGACACCCATTTATCCCCCGTACCGCGCCCGATGTACCTGGTCAGCAACCACCGGGTGCTGATCAACGATTTTAATCAGCCGTTCCAGCACTGGCAGAATCAGCCCTATGCCGGGGCCGGCCTGGCGCATAAGCGCAGCCGTCGCTACTTCTTTGGCGAAGATTATGTATGCAAGTTTTTCTATTACGACATGCCCCACGGCATCCTGACGGCGGAAGAGAGCCAGCGTAATAAAAACGAACTGCATAATGAAATGTGTTTTCTGGCACAACCCCCTACGGGCTTTGACACGCCGGCATTACTAGCCCACGGCGAAAATGCCCAGTCTGGTTGGCTGGTGATGGAAAAACTCCCGGGTAGCTTGCTGAGCGATATGCTGGTGGCCGGGGAAGAGATCGATCGTGAAAAAATCATTGGCACCTTGCTCCGTTCCTTAGCGGTGCTGGAGAAGCAAGGGTTATGGCATGACGATGTGCGCCCGTGGAACGTGATGGTCGATGCACGGCAGCATGCCCGCTTAATCGACTTTGGTTCTATCGTCACCACGCCACAGGACTGCAGCTGGCCGGCAAACCTTGTCCAGTCGTTCTTCGTGTTTGTGAATGAGCTGTTTGCCGAAAACAAAAGCTGGAACGGTTTCTGGCGCTCGGCGCCTGTTCATCCGTTTAATCTGCCTCAGCCGTGGTCTAACTGGCTGTATGCGGTCTGGCAGGAGCCGGTTGAACGCTGGAACTTTGCCCTGCTGTTGGCGCTGTTCGAGAAGAAAGCGAAGCTGCCGTCAGCTGAACAGCAGCGCGGGGCGACGGAACAGTGGATCATCGCTCAGGAGACGGTGCTGCTGGAGCTCCAGTCCCGGGTGCTAAATGAAAGCGCCGGCTCAGAAGCGTTGCGCGGCCAAATCCATACCCTGGAGCAGCAGATGGCTCAGCTGCAGTCCGCTCAGGATGCGTTCGTCGAGAAAGCTCAACAGCCAGTGGAAGTCAGCCATGAACTCACCTGGCTTGGTGAGAATATGGAGCAACTGGCGGCGCTGTTGCAGACGGCGCAAGCGCACGCCCAGGCTGACGTTCAGCCCGAGTTGCCCCCTGAAACCGCTGAGCTACTGCAGCGACTGGAAGCCGCTAACCGGGAGATCCACCATTTAAGCAACGAAAACCAACAGCTTCGCCAGGAAATTGAAAAAATCCATCGCAGCCGTTCCTGGAGAATGACCAAGGGTTATCGTTATCTGGGCCTGCAGATCCATTTGCTGAGGCAGTATGGTTTCGTGCAGCGGTGTAAACATTTTATTAAGCGCGTCCTGCGGTTTGTTTTCTCATTTATGAGAAAACATCCGCAGGTAAAACATACCGCGGTAAATGGTTTACATAAGCTGGGGCTTTATCAGCCGGCCTATCGTTTGTATCGTCGTATGAATCCACTGCCGCACAGCCAGTATCAGGCTGATGCGCAGATTTTATCGCAGACTGAACTGCAAGTGATGCATCCGGAACTTTTACCTCCCGTGGTTTATGAAATTTATCTCAAACTAACGAAAAATAAATAAGGAGATTAACTTGCATATTTTGATTGATGTCCAGGGTTACCAGTCGGAAAGTAAAGTCCGCGGTATTGGTCGCAGTACCCTGGCCATGAGCCGCGCCATTATTGAAAATGCCGGTGAGCATCGCGTCAGTATTTTGATCAATGGTATGTATCCCATTGATAATATTAATGATGTTAAAATGGCCTATCGGGACCTGCTGACGGATGAAGATATGTTCATCTTCTCAGCCGTCGCGCCAACAGCCTATCGTCATATTGAAAACCATGGCCGCAGTAAAGCGGCCCAGGCGGCCCGCGATATCGCTATCGCCAATATCGCGCCTGATATCGTCTATGTTATTAGCTTCTTCGAGGGGCATAGCGATAGTTATACCGTGTCTATTCCGGCGGATAATGTGCCGTGGAAAACGGTGTGCGTATGCCACGATCTGATCCCACTGTTAAATAAAGAGCGTTATCTCGGCGATCCGAATTTCCGTGAGTTTTATATGAATAAGCTGGCGGAATTTGAGCGGGCAGACGCGATCTTCGCCATTTCGCAGTCGGCAGCTCAGGAAGTGATCGAATATACCGACATCGCCAGCGATCGGGTACTGAACATCTCCTCGGCGGTGGGCGAAGAGTTTGCGGTGATCGATTATTCCGCTGAGCGTATTCAGTCTTTAAAAGACAAATACAGCCTGCCGGATGAGTTTATCTTGTCGCTGGCGATGATCGAGCCGCGGAAAAATATTGAAGCGCTTATTCACGCCTACAGCTTGCTGCCTGCCGAGCTGCAGCAGCGCTATCCGATGGTGCTGGCGTATAAAGTGCAGCCAGAACAACTGGAGCGGATCCTGCGTCTGGCGGAAAGCTATGGTTTGTCACGCAGCCAGCTTATCTTTACTGGGTTCCTGACCGACGACGATCTGATTGCCCTGTACAACCTGTGCAAACTGTTTGTGTTCCCGTCGCTGCATGAAGGTTTCGGCCTGCCGCCGCTGGAAGCGATGCGCTGCGGGGCGGCGACCTTAGGTTCAAACATTACCAGCCTGCCGGAAGTCATTGGCTGGGAAGATGCCATGTTCAATCCGCATGATGTGCAGGACATTCGCCGGGTCATGGAGAAGGCGCTGACCGATGAGGCGTTTTATCGTGAGCTGAAGGCGCATGCTCTCGCGCAGTCGGCCAAATTCTCGTGGGCCAATACCGCCCATCTGGCGATCGAGGGTTTCACTCGTCTGCTGCAGTCGTCCCAAGAGACGGATGCCGGGCAGGCGGAAAGCGTGACCGCCTCCCGCCTTCAGATGATGCAGAAAATCGATGCGCTGAGCGAAGTCGACCGTCTAGGTCTGGCGTGGGCGGTTGCGCGCAATAGCTTTAAGCGCCATACCCGCAAGCTGCTGGTGGACATTTCGGTTCTGGCGCAGCATGACGCGAAGACCGGGATCCAGCGCGTCTCGCGCAGTATCCTCAGCGAATTACTGAAATCTGGCGTGCCGGGTTACGAGGTTTCCGCCGTCTACTACACCCCTGGCGAGTGTTATCGCTACGCCAACCAATATCTGTCCAGTCATTTCCCGGGCGAATTTGGTGCTGACGAACCGGTGCTGTTCAGCAAAGACGATGTGCTTATTGCCACCGATCTGACCGCGCATCTCTTCCCGGAGCTGGTGACGCAAATTGACAGCATGCGCGCCGCCGGGGCGTTCGCCTGCTTCGTGGTGCATGATATTCTGCCATTACGCCGTCCGGAGTGGAGTATCGAAGGCATTCAGCGTGATTTCCCGATCTGGCTGTCCTGCCTCGCAGAGCACGCCGACCGGCTGATCTGCGTCTCTGCCAGCGTCGCCGAGGATGTGAAAGCGTGGATTGCGGAAAATCGCCATTGGGTGAAACCGAACCCGCTGCAGACCGTCAGCAACTTCCATCTGGGAGCCGACCTCGATGCCAGCGTACCGTCCACTGGCATGCCGGATAATGCACAGGCGCTGTTAGCAGCGATGGCTGCAGCTCCGTCATTTATCATGGTGGGTACCATGGAGCCGCGCAAAGGCCACGCCCAGACGCTGGCCGCCTTCGAGGAACTGTGGCGCGAGGGCAAAGACTACAACTTGTTTATCGTCGGCAAACAGGGCTGGAACGTTGACAGCTTGTGCGAAAAATTACGCCATCATCCGCAGCTGAACAAAAAGCTCTTCTGGCTGCAGAATATCAGCGACGAGTTTTTGGCCGAGCTATACGCTCGTTCACGCGCGCTGATCTTTGCCTCGCAGGGAGAAGGCTTTGGCCTGCCGTTGATTGAAGCGGCGCAGAAAAAGCTGCCGGTGATTATTCGCGACATTCCGGTGTTTAAAGAGATTGCTCAGGAACATGCCTGGTATTTCTCCGGTGAAGCGCCGTCCGATATCGCGAAGGCGGTAGAAGAGTGGTTAGCCCTGTACGAGCAAAACGCGCATCCTCGTTCCGAAAATATCAACTGGTTAACCTGGAAACAGAGCGCGGAATTTCTCCTGAAAAACCTGCCGATTATCGCGCCAGCCGCGAAGCAATAATCGCTATCAACAGGGCTACTGCGGTGGCCCTTGTGATGAGTTCGTTATGAAAATTATTTTTGCTACTGAGCCAATTAAATACCCATTAACGGGCATCGGTCGGTATTCCCTGGAGCTGGTTAAGCGGCTGGCGGTTGCCCGTGAAATCGAAGAGCTGAAGCTGTTTCACGGCGCGTCGTTTATCGACCAGATCCCCCAGGTGGAGAATAAAAGCGATAGCAAAGCCAGCAATCATGGTCGTCTGTCGGCGTTTCTGCGCCGCCAGCCGCTGCTGATTGAGGCGTATCGCCTGCTGCATCCGCGGCGCCAGGCGTGGGCATTGCGCGATTACAAAGACTACATTTACCATGGTCCCAATTTCTATCTGCCGCATCGCCTGGAACGCGCCGTGACCACGTTTCATGACATCTCCATTTTTACCTGCCCGGAATATCATCCAAAAGATCGGGTTCGCTATATGGAGAAGTCCCTGCACGAGAGCCTGGATTCGGCGAAGCTGATCCTGACCGTCTCCGACTTCTCGCGCAGTGAAATCATCCGCCTGTTCAACTATCCGGCGGATCGGATCGTCACCACCAAGCTGGCCTGCAGCAGCGACTATATTCCGCGCAGCCCGGCGGAGTGCCTGCCGGTCCTGCAGAAATATCAGCTGGCGTGGCAGGGGTATGCGTTATATATCGGCACCATGGAGCCGCGTAAAAATATCCGCGGTCTGCTGCAGGCCTATCAGCTGCTGCCGATGGAGACCCGCATGCGCTACCCGCTGATCCTCAGCGGTTATCGCGGATGGGAAGACGATGTGCTGTGGCAGTTAGTCGAGCGCGGTACGCGTGAAGGGTGGATCCGTTACCTGGGCTATGTCCCGGATGAAGACCTGCCTTATCTGTACGCGGCGGCCAGAACCTTTGTTTATCCCTCCTTCTATGAGGGATTCGGTTTACCTATTCTTGAAGCGATGTCTTGCGGTGTGCCGGTAGTATGTTCCAATGTCACTTCTTTGCCTGAGGTGGTTGGCGATGCCGGCCTCGTTGCCGATCCTAATGATGTAGACGCGATTAGCGCACATATTTTGCAGAGCCTGCAGGATGATAGCTGGCGGGAAATCGCCACCGCGCGCGGTCTTGCCCAGGCGAAACAGTTTTCGTGGGAGAACTGTACGACCCAGACCATTAACGCCTATAAATTACTCTAAGGGTGTCAGTTGAGAGTTCTACACGTCTATAAGACCTACTATCCCGATACCTACGGCGGTATTGAGCAGGTCATTTATCAGCTAAGTCAGGGCTGCGCCCGCCGGGGAATCGCAGCCGATGTTTTTACTTTTAGCCCGGACAAAGAGACAGGTCCTGTCGCCTACGAAGACCATCGGGTCATTTATAATAAGCAGCTTTTTGAAATTGCCTCCACGCCGTTTTCGTTGAAAGCGTTAAAGCGTTTTAAGCAGATTAAAGATGATTACGACATCATCAACTACCATTTTCCGTTTCCTTTCATGGATATGTTGCATCTCTCGGCGCGGCCTGACGCAAGAACGGTGGTGACCTATCACTCGGATATTGTGAAACAAAAACGGTTAATGAAGTTGTACCAGCCGCTGCAGGAGCGATTCCTCGCCAGCGTAGACTGCATCGTCGCCCAACTACGTGGCCTCCAGCCAGACCCTGAAAAAATATCAGGATAAAACCGTGGTGATCCCGTTTGGTCTGGAGCAGCATGACGTGCAGCACGATCCGCAGCGGGTGGCGCACTGGCGGGAAACCGTCGGCGATAACTTCTTCCTCTTCGTCGGCGCTTTCCGCTACTACAAAGGGCTGCACATTCTGCTGGATGCCGCCGAGCGTAGCCGGCTGCCGGTGGTGATCGTCGGGGGCGGGCCGCTGGAGGCGGAAGTGCGGCGTGAGGCGCAGCAACGCGGGCTGAGCAATGTGGTGTTTACCGGCATGCTCAACGACGAAGATAAGTACATTCTCTTCCAGCTCTGCCGGGGCGTGGTATTCCCCTCGCATCTGCGCTCTGAGGCGTTTGGCATTACGTTATTGGAAGGCGCACGCTTTGCAAGGCCGCTGATCTCTTGCGAGATCGGTACAGGTACCTCTTTCATTAACCAGGACAAAGTGAGTGGTTGCGTGATTCCGCCGAATGATAGCCAGGCGCTGGTGGAGGCAATGAATGAGCTCTGGAATAACGAGGAAACCTCCAACCGCTATGGCGAAAACTCGCGTCGTCGTTTTGAAGAGATGTTTACTGCCGACCATATGATTGACGCCTATGTCAATCTCTACACTACATTGCTGGAAAGCAAATCCTGAGAGCTGCTACCCCCGCCGTTGCTGCGGGGGCCAACGCGTTAATGCCGATTCTTCAGATTATCAATCACTTCTCCGAGATCCAGCCCCTGATCCTGCAACAGCACCAGCAGGTGATACATCAAATCAGATGCCTCGTTGGTCAGCTCAAAGCGGTCATTTACCGTCGCGGCCAGTGCGGTTTCCACCCCTTCTTCGCCCACTTTCTGCGCAATGCGTTTGGTGCCGCTGGCATACAGTTTGGCTGTGTAAGAGGTTTCCGGGTCGGCAGATTTGCGTTCGGCGAGCAGTTGTTCCAGTTGATACAGGAACAGCCACTGGTGAGCGGTGTCGCCGAAGCAGCTGCTGGTGCCTTTGTGGCAGGTTGGCCCGATGGGATTCGCCAGCACCAGTAACGTGTCGTTGTCGCAGTCCGGGGCAATACTCACCACATTGAGAAAATTGCCAGACGTTTCGCCTTTGGTCCACAGCCGTTGTTTAGTTCGCGAGAAGAAGGTGACTTTGCCGCTTTCGATAGTTTTGTCCAGAGCTTCCGGGTTCATATAGCCCAGCATTAACACTTCGCCAGATACCGCGTGTTGTACAATCACCGGCATCAGTCCGTCGGTTTTTTCCCAGTCCAGTTCGTGACGTTGTTGTTCTGTTAACATATCCTGATCTCCACGCCCTGTGTTGCCAGGTACGCTTTTAATTCACCAATATTGATTATTTGTTTGTGGAATACGGAAGCTGCCAGCGCGCCGTCAACGTCGGCATCGCGGAAGGCTTCGAGGAAGTGTTCCATGGTGCCCGCGCCACCGGAGGCAATCAGCGGGACGTGGCAAACTTCACGCACTTTTTTCAGCTGCTCTAGGTCGTAACCGTTACGCACGCCGTCCTGATTCATCATGTTGAGGACGATTTCTCCGGCACCGCGTTTTTGCACTTCCTGTACCCAGTCGAGCGTTTCCCACTGAGTGACGCGGGTGCGGCTTTCATCGCCGGTATATTGATTCACATGATATTTACCGGTTTCGGCGTCGTACCAGGTATCAATGCCGACCACAATACACTGCACGCCAAAGCGATCCGCCAGGCGAGTAATTAACGTCGGGTCCGCCAGCGCAGGGGAGTTAATGGAGATTTTATCCGCGCCAAAGGAAAGAATTTTCGCGGCATCTTCCAGAGACTTAATCCCACCCGCCACACAGAACGGAATGTCGATCACTTCCGCCACGCGAGATACCCAGCTTTTATCTACCACACGGCCATCGCTGGAAGCGGTGATATCGTAGAACACCAGTTCGTCTGCACCTTCTTCGGCGTAGCGTTTTGCCAGCGGTACGATATCGCCAATGATTTCATGGTTGCGAAACTGTACGCCTTTCACCACCTGACCATCACGAACGTCGAGACACGGGATTATGCGTTTTGCCGGCATGCGATGGCCTCCCTCACGGTGAATTTACCTTCCAGTAATGCACGACCAACTATTACGCCGCGCACGCCAGTATCACGCAGGGCCGCGACATCATCAATGTCGCCAATGCCGCCGGATGACTGAAATGCCACCTGCGGATATCTGGCGCACACTTCTTCATATAAAGAGACGTTAGAGCCTGCCAGTGTGCCGTCGCGCGAGATATCGGTACACAGCACATGTTTCAGGCCGACGGGCAGATAGGTTTCCACCAGTTGTTCCAGCGACACCCCCGAATTCTCTTGCCAGCCGCTGACCGCCACCTGTTTGTTGCCTAGCTCGTCAATACGGACATCCAGCGCCAGCACTAAGGCATCGGCACCGAAACGTTCAAACCAGCCTTTCACCATTTCTGGTGATTTCACCGCGGTGGAGCCAACCACCACGCGAGCAACGCCTGCTTCCAGTAACGCCGCCACGTCTTCTTCGCAACGCACGCCGCCGCCAACCTGCACCGGAACGTTAACGCCCGCGACCAGGGTTTTAATCAGTGGGATTTGACGTTTAGCCGGATCTTTTGCCCCGGTCAGATCCACCAGGTGCAGCAATTCAGCACCTTGTGCGGCGTAATCCTGTAAGCGCGGCAGCGGGTCGTTACCGTAATCGCGTTGTTTGCCGTAATCGCCCTGATGGAGACGCACCACGGTGCCGTCGATTAAATCTAATGCCGGAATAATCATCACATCTCCAGGAAGTTTTTCAGCAACTTAGCGCCAGCGGCACCAGAACGCTCTGGGTGGAACTGCACGCCGTAGAAGTTATCTTTTTGTACCGCCGCGGTGAACGGTTCGCCGTAATTACACTGGGCAATGGTCCACGGATTGACCGGCATTGCGTAACTGTGAACAAAGTAAAAGTACGCGCCGTCTTCAATCCCCTGAAACAGGCGGTTGCCTGCCTGCGGGTAAACGCGGTTCCAGCCCATATGCGGCAGGGGCAGACCAAAGTCGGTCATTTTCGGCACGTCTTCGTCGATGATGCCCAGCAAGTCGACGCCGTTGCTCTCTTCGCTGCGCCGCCCCAGCAGTTGCATCCCTAAGCAGATGCCCAGCACCGGTTGGGTACAGGCTTTGATGAGATCAAACAGCTCGCGCTCACGCACCTGATCCATCGCTGCTTGCGCAGTGCCAACGCCGGGTAAAAACAGTTTATCGGCCAGCAACACGACGTCCGGGTCACGGCTGACTTTGGGTTCATAACCGTGGCGCGCAATGGCAGACTTCACCGAGTTCAGGTTGGCGCAGCCAGTATCAAGGATCACCACGTTCATTACAGCACTCCTTTCGACGAGGGCAGGGTGTCGCCTTCCACGCGGATGGCCTGGCGCAGGGTACGACCAAAGGCTTTGAACAGGCTTTCTACACGGTGGTGATCGTTTTTACCTTTGGTTTTCAGGTGCAACGTCACGCCCATGGTGTAAGAGAGCGAACGGAAGAAGTGCTCGATCATCTCGGTGCTGAGATCGCCCACGCGCTGGTAGGTAAACTCGGCTTTATATTCCAGGTGCGGGCGACCAGAGATATCCAGCGCGCAGCGGGCAAGGCATTCGTCCATCGGTAGCACAAAACCAAAGCGACAAATACCGCGTTTATCGCCGAGGGCAATTTTTAATGCTTCGCCCAGCGCCAGGCCGGTATCTTCGACGGTGTGGTGATCGTCGATATAGAGGTCGCCTTTGACGTTGATTTCCATGCGGAAACCGCCGTGAGTGGCGATCTGATCCAGCATATGATCAAAGAAGCCAACGCCGGTGTTAATCTTGCTGC
>ERZ1673739.664-NODE-664-length-46352-cov-9.946994_pt1 | contig 46352 bp, 34 predicted proteins | sample MGYA00580210_ERZ1673739 | MGnify/ENA primary metagenome ERZ1673739 (study PRJEB41218, sample SAMN15661749) | gut metagenome | host: Homo sapiens | place: Canada: London | collected 2015-08-20/2019-03-30 | study: EMG produced TPA metagenomics assembly of... | reverse complement strand
CATAAGATGCTTTAACTCTCACATTTAACTGATACGGTTTTTATTCTAGCATCATTCAGTCTAGACACATCTTGTCCAAATGCCTCATAAGAGTCATCCGTTTTCATACAATTCATATATCGAATAAACGGTGTAATCACTAGCCCTTCTAAGTCTGCTGCTTTTGCTTGTTTTACAGTAGGAAACTCTCCGGAGCACTCAACGATATAATCAGCATCTTCATCTTGAATATCATCTGCATTATCGAATGAAAAATTTAACCCCGGATGTTCCTGTCCTATCTTTACGCTGCCAGACAGGGAGGTTCCACATTTACCACACGCAACTTCTATCGGATGTTCTTCTTGCCAGCCAACTTGCAAGCGGATTCTAGTGATACTTCCGCAAACTTGGCATTTAATAAAGGTATTAAAAACCATGAAACCTACCTCCTTTCGCTAGATTACATAAACAGTTCATCGTTCCAAACGAGTTTTACCAAATCAACAAGTACTGCTATTCTCTCAGTAATCTCGTTTTTGCCAAATGATGTATAAGCTTTAAATCCAAGATTGTTATCAGCAATAAACTTCTTGAATTTAGGGTTATTCTGGTACGCCAACTCACCAAGTGATTCAGTATATATATTGCCTTCGTTAGAGCAATACTTCTTCAACTTATAATCATACTTTGCATCATTTAAGCTAGCATTGATGCTCTTATGAAGAAGCAGTAACGCACCGATACTATTTCTCCAGCGTCTAAAATCATCTTGGTCAGAATACTCTGCAGTAAACCATTCATAGTGGTCTGTAATAATATGTTCAATCTCGAACGGATTCTTTGTTTGAGTATTCATATAATTACAGTAGTTTGATGCAACACCAGTCTGCTCCTCGATGAAACCAGTAATACGTGCAAGAATGTTCTTGATGTATTTCTTTGTAAAACTGTTAAGTCTCAAATCGCTTAACGCAGCTGCCGGGTCAAAAGTAAGATTGATGTACTGTTGTTCTAATTTCTGTTTCAATGTAGGAATGTCTGTCATACGGATATCTTTGGTTACATTGAAAACAAAGTTTTTGATTGTGCTGTAATCGACAGAACGATAATTAGTCACTCTGGATACAATTAACACATCAATAAATCTAGCTACCAGATTAATCTTCTCAATAATAACCGGCCATGAATCCTCATAGCATACTGGAGCCAACAAAAGCTGTGGCTGTAATGTGAAGTTGACCTGAGCGTTGTAATATACATATTTTGTTTCTTCAGCAAATGTTGTCTCTGCCTGACGAATACGCTCATAAACCTCTGCAAATTTTGCAAACTTCTTTATGAACAATTCAAAGTCATCAGAACCATTAAGCCCTAACTTATCGCGTTCATCTCGTACCCATTTATGGAAGGAACCACCGATGATATCAAAGTCCTTATTTACTGCACCAGCTTTTGTCTCACGTATTGTTTCTGCATAGTGAGCTCTAAGCCACGCTTTAATAAAAGTCTCATCGCCTTTGTCATCGTCCTTCTTCAATGTAAGAACCTTTTCTTTCCAAATACCATTCATCTTTTCACGTGAAGAATCTGACTTAATTTCGGAAAGTATATAGCCTTTTAACATTTCAGTGGATGTAAGACTTAAACCACGGTCATTCATTGTAACGAATACCTTATGAGCATCCTGCTCTGTTGTTGCTACAATTTCAATAAAGAATACTTTTTCCGCAATCCAATCACAGAAATGCAACAACATAGCATCTGTAATATCAGCCGGGAAAACATCCTGAATATCCTGATATCGACCGTAAAGATTTTTTACAGATTCTCCGGCACCAGTAGTATCAAAATCAGTATCGTTGAAAATTGCATTCATACAATCCTGACGGTCATCGACATTAATATTAAAAGACTTTGTTCCAAAGGATTCTGAGAAAATCATAGTCTCAATCATGTTGTAACTCTGGCCGATAGACTTTAATCTATTGTTAAGATACATTAACAGCAATGTCAAAGAAGAGAATCTTTGCTGACCATCAATAATTGCATTTTCTCTTCCGGCCAGAACAATAGAACCCATAAAATATGCACCGTAATCAGCTACAGCTTGTCTTGGGTCTTCTGTTTTATAATATTCCAAGAATTCTGATGTAAGGTCATCAATCAATTCTTCTATGTGTTTACGCTGCCACATATATTCACGCTGGTAATAGTGAATAGAGTATTTCGTATTTTGTAATAATTGTTTTAGATTCTTAGGCGAACCTTCAATCTTCTTCATTAGGTTTCCTCCTCCAGAAACAGTTCTGGTGTATTATACCAAGCTAACTCAGCATCTGCTTTAACACCCTTGTTAGGACATTCTAATAGCGATTTCTTAAGTTTGAGCTCTGTTTCTGATTTATAAACATACTCTGCTTCATGCTGTAAAATGTACAAAGCAGATTCTCTCGAAAAGCCATATTTTTGAATTTCAATTGAACGCTTATTCGTTGAACCATACTCAACAAACTCGTACCAATCATTAGGTGCTGGCTTTCCTTTAATATCCTTATAAGCATTTGATATTTTCAAAAAGTAGTTTGAAAGCTTAAACAGGATAATTTTATCAATCACTGATAGCACTTCGGAAATAATGATATTGTTATGTTCCGAACCTTCTTTATAATCCACTTTTTTACCATCTATATACATTGCTTCATGAGGATTATTTTTCTTGTGTCGTATAGCCTCTGCAATAATCTGTTGCAATCCGTGACCAGAGACCCACTGTCCCAGAATAACCTTATAATAAGATAATAAGCTATATTTATTAGGGTCGTATCCCGGATATCCGAGTGTATAAGACTCATACGACTTCCATTTAAAAATTTTAGCAATCCTTAACAAGAAGGCCCACAGTTCATCTTTATCATATCGGCCATTGTTATCGATAGAGGGAAATTCTAAACCATTAACCGCAATAGCTTCATATAATGACTCATTTTGGTCAACAGAAACAGTTATATCATTATCTTTCATATGTTGCTGACGATTTGAGAAGTTTGCCATTATTTTATCTTCATCGCCCGGTTTCATGATTTTTTGAAATTCTCGACGCACACGACTCTCTCTACCAGCCATAATATCATTCAAGAGAATAATCGCAAATTTTCTCATCAAGTCATATGAATCTTCAGTCTGCTTCTGCGGGTGTTTAGGAAACTCAACATCGCCTTTCAACAGGATGTTAATTACATTCTGCTTTTGCGGTTTTGTTAATCCCTTTTCAATTGATAGTGTTTGTTTATCAACTGACTTAGAAAGCAATGTCTCAAACTTATCGGATGCTTTTTCAGATGTTGCCACTAAAAATACATTTCCATAAAGATTAAATTCCAAGCGTCCTACTCTTCCTGTGAGGTTGCGGAAATCGATAGGTCTCATATCTTTCTGCCCGTTTTTATAATCAGAAATAAATAAATTATCTGCCGGAAGATTAACTCCCTCTACAAGAGTACTTGTACAGAATAAAGCGGTAATTTTCCCTTCTTTAAACAAAGTTTCTATTCGCTGACGAATTGACGAAGGAAGGTATCCAATATGATACGCAACCCCTTTAGAAATCAAATCAGCCAAATAGTAATCTCCATGAACTTCATTTTTTATATCTTTAGCTAGTTCCACTAACTCTGGACAACTAGTTTTGGGGATACGATTGGCTCCAAAATCACGCGCAGCGACAACTGTCTTTCTAGGAGAAGGAAAATATGCAATAAATGGCTTCTCTTTTTTATTTTCATCTTTTTCAAATCGGAGCAAAACATCAATTAAATCCGCATCATCCAGTGCGATAGATGTTATTGGTATATTATTACCAGTGTGTTCATTATAGATACTTACTTCTCTGTTAATCAGATTAATAATAAACTTCGGTTGTGAAACCGGAGAATATGAGGTTTGCAGCTTATGTTCATTTGCAGCCTGTACATCAGGTATAGTATCTAAAAACACCTCAGGATTAGGAACATTTGGTGATGCAAAAATAATATGTGGTCTGTGTTGTCTTTCCGACAGCATATTTATTACCTGATAATAGAACGGACTTCTCTTATCAGCTCCTGAAATTTTATGAGCTTCGTCCACAAACAGATAATCAATCTGAATATCTGGTTCATTAATCAGCTGATATAACATTCTCTCCGGAGTCATGACAAAGATATAGTTTTGTTCTTTATCTTTCCAGTTTGACAAAACTGCATCACCAGCTGCAGTAATAACATGGTAATTCTTTTGATGTAAAATCTCGCCTAGGTCTTCTTTTGTGATTTTTATTCTAATCTCATTTATCAACGCCTTAGTAGGTACAATAATTGCATAATTATGTTTGTTGCCATTTAAGATTTCCTCTTTAATGAACATCCTCATTATGAAAGATTTTCCCATAGATGTAGGCGCTGAATAGCTATAATATGAATTCGCAAAATGGTCATAAGCAGACTTTTGAGCAACCATGAATTGCTTATCCGGTGCTGATGGAATGGTATAATAATCCTTTTTTAATTCGAGATAAATCTTTTCCATAGCATCGGCTCCATTAAAGTCCGACTTAATGATATTACGTCCCTGATAGTTTCCAACGCTGGTCAAAACAGAGCCAGCTACATATAAAACATCAGGATTTTCTGGGTATATGTAATTAAGCATGGTAACAATTTCTTGAGCCCATACTTTATGCTTATCTGCTTTTGTACTGTGATTAGATTTTGAAAGAATATCTGCAAATCGTAACGCATCATTTATAGCAAGATTTCTTTTTAATCTTCTCGTATAACCGAATACTTTTAAAGCATAGTTGTAAAGAATATCTTCATACAACTTCTTTAGGTATTCGTTCTCATCTATTTTCTCAAAGAATATTTCTCCGAAGGTAGTATTAGATTCCATAGGCACCTCCAGTTACTTTCTTCATTATTGTCGTTTTATCTTCTGTGGCATCATCTAAAGGCACTACATAAATATAGAACGAGCGTCCTGACAAGCCTAAATCATCAATATGTTTTTTGATTCTTGGCAAATAATTATGAATATTACTCACCATCTTCTGTTCAACCAATTTTTTATATTCAGATACTGAATATTTTGTTTTATCCAACCCTAAAGAGCAGCAAAGGAATATACCATAGGCAGAATCTACATCCGGGGCATCTGGCGCGGGAGTAATAATCTTGCTCAACGCATCTGCGAGAACTGTATCTGCACTTTGAGCAAAAACAAGGTCATTCACTAGAGCGATACCTCTTTTAGGTTGGTTAAGTCCATTTTTTATTTTTAGAAAGGCATTATCAATTACATCATCCATCTGGTCTTCAACATAAGAAGTGCCAAAAACCATCTGAAAAGATGTGTCATCCATCTTCAACAGATGGATACCATCATAGAAACTTTCGGAAGTTAAGGAATCCAATTCGATTTTACTGAAAATCTTAGGCGCTCCAAGCTTCTCCTCAAAGAAAGCATAGAGAAGAATCTCTCCAAGCATATTCCCAAACGAATCCAGGTTTTTGATTCTCTGTTCATTAATCAACTGCATCGCTTCAAGACCAATACTAGCCTCGTCGTCGTCTTCCTTGAACTTAGCAATTCGTGTTCTTGAATAAACATACTGTCCGATATTCTTTCTCAAACACTTATAAAGGCCTTCATTGGTAAAAGTATCTCCATCAAGTTTCAGATGAAAAAGGCGCAGCTGAGCAGGGTTACGCAAACCAAGGCTCTCAGAATGCGTAACCTCTTTAAAAACGGAATCAATTGTTCCAGCTTTTATAGTTGTATTGATATCAATAGTACTGCTCAACTTTAATCACCTCAATTTTTCTTTGTACCATATGGTGCTGGTTCCTCAGCAACCTTCAAAACAGCACTTGTACTTGGAACATACTGATAAATCTTTGCTTTAGCAGGTTCTGGTGCATCTGAAGATACATCTGCATACTTTTTAAAGTTTTCAGCCTGTTCCATAACTTTTTCGAATACTTCTTCATCCCATTCAGGTGGATATCCATTTTTATAAAGAAGTACTGTCAAATCCATATTTAACTGATTTTTTATGTCATCTCTTGTAGACCAGTCAGCAAACTGTGCCTTATCATCTACAAGCTCTTTAATTTTCTTTGCAAGCAACAAGCACTTTTCTTCTTCATAAGGGAAGCCGTGGTCATCTCTTACTTTTACAAGAATATCGTAGAATGCTTTTTCTTCATAACTGATGCCGAGTTTTTCAAATGATGTTTTGTCCTGCTGTAAATCCTGCAGAATCTTAATCAGCTCATCAGACAAGTCATTTACAAAGTCAGCTACAACCTCACTAGTAAATACCAGCTTATCTCTGCTGTTGTAGGCTTCTACAACCTTGCGCAAACGCTCATCAAATTCAACTGCTTTAACTTTATTAGTTCTTCCATAAGCAGAGATAGCCTTACGGAGTAACTTAAGTAAAGCGTTGAACTTTGTAATTGGCATTTTTACTGTATCCAGCTCAGCCAAGAAATCATCACTGAATAAATCTACTGATTTATGGTCGTCAACAATATTCTCGATGCCAGTACAAGTAATCGCTTCTTTAACCATGTCTTCTACAACACGGTTCATGATTTCTGCATCTGGAGCGTTACCTTGAGTCTGCTTATAAATAATTGAACGTATAGCCAAGTAGAACTGTGCTGTAGCAGTCTCTTTTTCAGTCAGCTCACCAGAAGGGAAACAGATGCCGTATGCACTCTTCAAGCGTCGTGAAAGGCCCATGAATCTTGTCTGCATTTCCTTCTTCATCTGAACATACTCAGCTGCAGCATTTAAGCAGTTCAATCTTTCCAGTGGTGTTCCAGTGTGGAATTTTGTCGCATTGAAATCAACAAGAAGTTCATCTATCAATGCAAGATGATTTCTAAAGATTCCAAGTGAGATGTTTAGCTCATCAATCGGACTTTCCTGTGGCCCACCATATTTCTTAACAGCTTCAAGCATATCGTTCTTGATGCCGATATAATCGACTACAAGACCTTTATCCTTGCCATCAAACACACGGTTAACTCGCGAAATTGTCTGAATCAAAGTATGCTTCTGAAGCGGTTTGTCAATATACATCACAGCAAGTGATGGAACATCGAAACCGGTAATCCACATATCTACAACGATTGCGATTTTAAAGTTAGAATTATTATTCTTGAACTGTTTATCAAGCTTCTTACGGTATTCTTTGGTACCACACATCTCGAACAGTTCTTTCTCATCATTCTGTCCCTGAGTTGCAACCATGTTTACTTTAGGAAGTGCCATAAGTTTATCTAACTCTTCCTTTGAAAGCTGACTTTCATCTTCAGCTTTCTTTGCTTCACCCCATTCAGGACGAATAGCAAGAATCTCTTTTAACACCTTGAAAGCCAAAGGTCTGTCAGCACAAACAATCATAGCTTTCTGTACAATCTCAGGTTTTTCAGAGCATAATGCTTCGTAGTGACTAACAATGTCAGCAGCAAGCTTTTTCAGTCTATCCGGATGTCCAAGGATAGCTGTCATCTTACTCATCGCACGCTGGCTCTCCTCAATCTGTTCACTGGAAGAGCCTTCTGCAGCACACTGCTCATAATATTTCTGAATTTCTTTTGCCTGCTCATCAGATAAAACAACACGAGCAAGACGAGGTTCATAAGCGATACGTACAGTAATACCATCATCGCTTGATTCCTTCATTGTATAGCTGTCTACTACATCACCGAAAACAGCGATAGTTTCATCTATAGGAGTTCCAGTGAAGCCACAATATGTTGCATTAGGGAAGCTAGCGCGAAGGTAATGACCAAATCCATATGTAGTAAATACACCTTTATCAGTCTTCTTCAATTTGCTTCCAGTGCTTGTCTGAGTTCTATGTGCTTCATCGGAAATGCATATAATATTGCTTCTGTCGGAAAGCAGTCCAGTGTTCTCACAGAATTTTTGAATAGTAGTGATATAAACACCGCCGCTTGGCCTGTCTTTTAATGTCTGCTCTAAGTCTTTACGACTTTCAATGCTTCGAACATCGCTCTCGTGTAAATACTTAGTGGCAGTAACAAATAATTCAGAAGTTTGGGTATCCAAATCCTCACGGTCAGCAAGGATGATAATCGTTGGATTATTAAATGCTTCATTATCTCTTTGTGCAATCAATCGAGATAAGAACAGCATTGTATATGTTTTTCCACAACCAGTAGCGCCAAAATACGTACCACCTTTACCATCGCCAGCAGGACGCATATGCGCTTTAATATTTGCAAGCATTTTATTCGCAGCAAAGAACTGTGGATAACGACACACGATAGCTTCGCTCTTTTTACTATCATCTGGATAGAATACGAAATCTCTTATTACACGCAACAAACGCTCTGGTGCAAAGGCTCCGGCAATCATTGTTTTCAAGGAACTTATTCCATTTGCTACTGTATCTGTATCATTTGCTTTATTCCATGAGTAGTAATACTCATAAGGAGTAAAGATACTACCAAGCTTTGTGTTCGCTCCATCACTGATAACAGATAAGAAGCAGTATTTCATCAACTTAGGAATATCGCGTGTATAGCGAATGGTGATTTGTTCCCATGCGTCATGAACAGTTGTATCTTCATTTATTGCAGACTTAAACTCACAGATTGTTACAGGAATACCATTAACAAAAACCAATAAATCAGGTCTGCGCAATCTTTCACCCTGAACAGAATACTGGTTTACTACCTTAAAAATATTCTTTTCCGGGTTATCATAATCAATATAATCCACATGAAGTGCAACTTTGCTGATGTCATCACGTTGCAAATCAAAGCCCTCATTTACAAGCCAGAATGTTTCTCTGTTACCGAGATACAAAGGTGATGCCTGTATTAGCGCTATTTTATTTATAATCTTTTGTACTTCAACTTCACTTAGGTCTGCATAGCGGCCAAGTAAATAAGTACGCAAGTCATCTTCCAACAAGATATCCTCGTATTGACGATGAATGTTTTCACCGTGAACATAGGTATATCCTTGCAATTGGAACAGCTCGATTATGGCCTGCTCCAACTGGTCTTCAGTGAACTTACCTTTTTCGAAGAAGTAGTCCATACACGACACCTCCTTTTACGCACGGGCCTCTTCGATTGACCCTTTTATCAATATCGGACATAAATCCTTAATTTGTGCTTTCAATCTATCGTTGATTGCTTTTCTTTCTTTATAAGCGTTATACAAATCAGCAATTGATTTCTGTACAGTTATATCTACGATAGGAATCTGCACATTAATTAGGTCATCCCAAGTAAATGTTTCTCTCGCAGAACCCCATGAATGGTATCTTGCATACCTATCAAATTCTGTTCGATTAAAAAACATCGCTAAATACTCAGGAACTAACACCGTTTCATCTGTAGAGAACACTTCATTTACAGATGAAATAACTATATCCTCACTAGTATTATTAAATGCGTACGCAAACACTTTCTCATTATGTGTTGTTTGAACAAAACCAAACTGTCTAGGCTTAACAACTTTATAATTAGACAATTCATTCTTGTTTACTTTTGCGGTCGGTTCTCTAAACTCTTTTATGGTACTAATCCCCATAACGTTTGTCGTTCCGTTTTGTCCATTTCGGACATCGTGACGTTCAATAAACGGCTCTATTCGCGAGGATTTATTAGCTCTACGCAATTCTTCAATAAAGGCATCGCACAATAATTTTAAATCTTCTAAGCCCTTTTCATAACTTTGCTGGTTTTCAAGCATTGAAAGATAGGTGTTAACATATTTTCTTTGGATATCTATAGTTGGCAAATTGAATGTCAAATCACAGAAATCATCCCATGACATTCCATCCCTAACAGACGAATCTGTATGAAACCAAAAATACCTGTCTCTTTCGTCCGATTTTAACATCATGAAAAAATATTCTTTCAGAAGAGCTGTCCCTTCTTTAATTTTGAAAACGGTATACGCAGGTGATACATATTTAGTTTTATCTGTATGATTCAATGCAATAGGAAGTAGTCTATCTCTACCCACGTGCATTAAATTACATGCAAAATAATTCGGAGGTACAATTTTATATTTGCTCGTATCTCCACCAACCTGCTTCGATGGTTCAAAGAATTCTTTGTCTCGATTTACACCAGATACATCGTCGACTGTTAAGTCAGCTATTCCACAGGCTTGATTATAAACCTCCACACAATCACCAATTCTGCATTTAGTCAATTTCATATCCAATCCCCCTAAATGCATCTTCCAACATACGCTGTGATTGCTTTTCTATTTTCAAAACATCTTGCATTTCTGTTTGAATACGCTTCATCTCAGTTTCATAATCAATAGCTAAATCATGGTCTATAAAATCAATATATTTACTCGGAGCAAGTGCATAGTTATTGGCTCTAATGCCATTTTCACCTTCGAGCTTCACAGACTTGCAAAATTCCGGAACATCCTCGTACTGAGAATTAGCACTCTGCCAACTATTATAAATAGACTTTATTTTAGAAATCTGAGAATCAGTTATAACGGTCTTTTTCTTTTTCTTTCCCTTATCAATTACAATTTCTTCAACATTCTCATCCCATGTTCTTAAATCCATAAAGAGTATTTCATGGGTTCTGTCTCGAAGCTGACGTCCATTCACTACTCCAGCTTTCTTATTCATATTAACAATCCAAAGAGTAACCGAAATGTCGGTTGTATAGAACATGTCCCTAGGAAGAACAATTATCGCTTCCACTTTGTCATTTTCTAGAAGCTGTTTTCTAATTTCATACTCGTCTTGGTCATTCAAAGCGCCGTTTGCAAGAAGGAACCCTGCAATTCCATGATTTACATCAAGCTTCGAAATCATATGTAAAATCCAAGCGTAGTTAGCGTTAGACACACGAGGAACACTATAGCCTCTCCAACGATAATCATCAGTCAATTCATCCTCTTTTCTCCAACCCTTAAGATTAAAAGGTGGATTAGCCATGATGAAATCAACCTTCCTATCCTTATGAAGATCTTCTGTAAATGTGGATGCATTCTTTTCTCCAAGGTTATGTGCGATACCTCTAATTGCGAGATTCATCTTGCAAAGACGCCATGTCTCTGCCTGACTTTCTTGACCGATGATAGAAATCTTCTGACGGTTTCCATTATGGCGGTCAACAAACTTCATACTCTGAACGAACATACCACCAGAGCCCTCTCGTGTCAACAGACTGACACGATTTATTTATATTTTTATTTCTCCATTTCTTTCATCTCCTTAACTATAAACTCTTTCAATTTTTTCTTATCCGGAAGATGTAGCATATATGTAGATACAAACAATTGATTATCCATTCCAGATAAGGCATACTCAACCATTTCATTTCCTTTATCAGTACACAACAGTATGCCTACAGGTGGATTATCTCCCTCAATCATTTCGTGCTTTTTATAGTAACCAACATACGCATTTAACTGTCCTAAATCTTCATGTCTAAATTCATCATTTTTAAGTTCAATAATTACATTACAGTGCAGCAATCGATTATAGAAAACTAGGTCTATGAAATAATATTTATCATCAATAATAATTCGTTTTTGTCTTGCTTCAAAACAGAATCCTTGACCAAGTTCTATCATAAACTCTTGTAAATGATCCATCAGTGCTTGTTCTAAATCTGTTTCAGATACAGACTCTCTTGCGTCTAAGCCTAGAAATTCAAAGGTAAATGGATCTTTGATTGTAGGCAGAAATGTATCTGCATTATCCATTTTTGCTTCCAATAACTTCTCTGGATTTTTACTAATACCAGCTCTTACATAAAGATTTGTTTTTATCTGCCTTCTTAATTCTCTAACGCTCCAATTACATTTAATACATTCTGTTTCATAAAAGAAACGCTCAAATTCATCTTCTAGCACCATAATCTCTCTAATATGAGAAAAAGATAAATTATTCAAAAGTGTATCTGCATCCGTTTTAAATTGATTAGATATCTTAAAATCTTTTGAATCAGTAGATAAAGCAAAAAGGTGCGACACTGTCGCACCAATTTGAGGATACAGAAGATAAAATTGACGGCACCATTTAAACAATGTAACATTCATACCTTTTTCGTCAATTTGTTTTTCTAAGTTTTTTAATAGATTTGCACCATATTCTGCTCTATCACTTCCGCCTTGTTCATACTCGACAATATAATAACCTATTGCCCAGTTCCTAAGTGTCATTGATTGATTTACTGCTCTTTTAGCAGCGTTACTAGCTTTGGCACTTATTTCCTTTATACTACTTGCTAGTAATTCAAACTTCATATTTTCAGCCATATACTAAACTCCTTAAAATTTACGATATTTTCTCCAAAGTAGAGTTCCAAGCAAACTAGCACTAGATGTACAAAGTAATGCAATATAACTAAATAAATTAGTCCGATCTCCAGTCTTTGGGCTATCTGGTTTTACAGAAGTATTTGGGATTTCAAATTTATCAGGTTTATTTGGTTTGTTAGGTTTACTAGGTTCTACAGGTTTTTCAGGTTCTGGTTCTTTTGGAACTTCTTTAACACTTACTGTCTGTCCTTTATCTTCAATATCTTTATGTTCAGCTACTTTTATAGGCTCATTTGGATTACTCATATCATATAATTCTTCAAATGTTACTAAGTTTTTACCACCTAAAGCAGATGCATTGAATGTATAGACTATTTCAACTTCCATATTTTCTTTATCAGCAATAAATTCATATTCATTTTCTACTTTTTTACCATCAATCAATAATTCAGCTTTATTTTCTTTTAACATTTGCCATCCTACAAGTTTGTATTTTGTACCGGCTTCTAAACCTTCTAAAGTTACTTTATCAATGATTGTCACTTCTTTAGCTGCTTCAATTTCTTTTTTACCATCCTTATCAGTAGCAGTTGTATGGATATTAATAATACGATTTGTGATTAATACTGTTTGTCCATCATCATCAATATCTTTATGTTCTGCAACTTTTACAGGCTCATTAGGATTACTTAAATCATATAATTCTTCAAAGGAAACAAGATTCTTACCACCTAGAGAAGAGGCATTAAAGGTATAAATCATTTCTACTTTCATTTCCTCATCATCAGCAATAAAGGTATAATCACTTTCTACACGCTTACCATCAATTACTAATTCAGCATTATCTTCTTTAAGCATTTGCCATCCTTTAAGCATGTATTTTGTACCTTTTTCTAAGCCATCTAGTTTTACAGTATCTACAATTGTAACTTCTTTACCTGCAACAATTGTCTTTTCTCCATCTTTACTTGTTGCTGTGGTATGGATAGAAATTTCTTTTTCATATTCATCTGTTAATGTACCTAGATCAATAACAAGATTATTTCTTGATACGACAATTTCAAAAGGTGGAATAAGTTCAAAGCCTTTATTACTATTACATCGTAATTCTTCGATCATGTAAGTATCATAAAGCAATGCACCTTTGCTATCATCTGGTTCTGATGTTCCAAACCATACACCATCTTCGCTAGTTTTACCTGCGTTTGTATTATGCTTATGACTTGCCCATTTTGAAGAAGTAGAGAATTGCCCATTATCATCTGTCACAACAATATGGCTTTCTCCTGTTGTTTTACTTGTAATTTTAAACGGAACATCTGCTAATCGCTTATGTGTACCTGCACCGATTTTTACACCCTCAATATCTCCACGCTTTACCTGGTTATAGATTGAATGTTCCTTATCCGTTAAATCAATGATTTTTCCATTTTCTTTAATTTCAAATTCAATAGGTTTTGCCCCATCAACTAAATAACCATCTGGACTTTTACTTTCTTCAATTCTATATTTTCCATAAGGTAATAGATCGTTTGAAGTTGTTGCTACGCCCTCGATATCTGTATGAATGGTCTTTACAACTTCATTTTTCTTATATAATTTACCTTCGACAAGAACCTTATGATCATTCAAAGAGATAATATCAAAGGCAGTATCTTTTAAAGTTGCACTTCCTTGCGATTTTGTTTCTTCTGTTTCTAAATCTCTTTTTTGAATTTTTACACCACCACGAATCACTTTATCTGATACAGAAAATTGATTACTACCAGTTAATACTGCTATATTTTCATCTTCTACAATTTGAGTCACATATAAGCCTTTGATTTGCTCTGACTGATCGCCATCTTGCATATATGCTCCTTCTAATAAATATCCATCAGGTGCTTTTGTTTCTTCAACTGTCAATGTTCCAAGTGGAAGTACGACTGAATCACCTAACATATAAAAATCATCGCCTGATACCTTATAGCTTTCATCTAGCTTTGTAACATAATGCATTTCTCCATCTTTTTCTTCAGGAATTGTTTTTGTTACCCATGTTCGAGTAGCTTCACTAGGAAGATTGTCTTTGTTATAAAAGCCATCATAGTACTTCCATGTAAACTCTGCTCCTTCTAAAGAAGCCTTGCCTTGTGGGTTATCTTTTTGTGTTTCCATGTCAATCTTTAGTAACTCAATTGCCATATTTGTTACTTTTGGTGTATCTGAAACTTTTAAAGTTGATGTTTCTCCTGCTTTAATTGTTAATGAATATACTGTTTCATCTACTTTATAACCAAGAGGTGCAGATAAGTCCTTAATATAAACTGTACCTACTTTCACTTCCTCAATATTGCTATTTCCATTTTCATCTGTTGTTAGAGTAGCTACTTGATTTGTACAATCTTTATCTGTGAACACGCCATAAGTTGCACCAGCAAGAGAGTAATTGCCATTACCATCAGTAACGCTAGGATTATTAGAAACCTTTTGAAGTGTGGCGTTTCCAACATTTAAGTTTGCCCAAAACTGTCCAAGTTCTTGACCTTCGCCTGAGTAAATATATCCACCACACTCATAACGCCCTTTATTTTCTTTAACAAAGGCTCTTGTTCCTTTAAACACTTCTTCTTGTGTTGCCTTTGGAATTTCATCATATGCTGCACGAACATTATCACATTTCCAACCAAGATGTTCACTTAATCTTTGCCATACAACAAGTTGTTTTAATAGATAAGCATGATTTGCACTTATTCCACCATGATTTGATAAATACTGTTTTACATATTCAATGGATAAAGCAACATCACTTATCTGATCCTCACTTAATCTTGAGTTAGCATTTACTCTTGTCTTATATCCAGGTTGAAATGCTGTATTGATATCTACACAGAAAGCTTCTTCTCCTTCAACCATTAAATGTCCTTCATTAAAGCTAGCACTAATCGAACCATCATTCATAACTTGTTCAACCATACCAACATGACCAATTGATTCTGTCCAATATTGGGTACTTTCAGCATGAACCTGCGTTATTGGTAAGGTTGTGACAAGCGTTGCAAATGCTAGAAAACTCATGCACACTCGTTTTAAAACAGTTTTCATAATTAAAATGCTCCTTTCTAAAAATATAAAAAAGAACGCCTAATGATTAAGCGTTCCTGAATGAATATTTATTTCCATATAATTTTTTGAACTATACTATTTTCACAAATTACAGAATCAATATATTTTTCCATCATTTCTCTAGTAAGTTCATTGCATTTAACTACTTCTTGAGTAGTTGATGATACTTTAATTTTTTCTTCAAGTTTTTCAATTTCTTCATCAATATTTGACTTACTTTCTACAAACTTAGCTTTTGTCATTTTGCCAAGTTTGTATTTTTCAAAATAAGCCATCTTTTTATCTTGAAGTTTAGTTATTCTTTTTTCTAATTCTTTTAAATTAACTGCGTCGTTTTTATTTGTATCAACCTCCCTATATTTTTCTTTTATAAGTGATAGTACTTGTTCTTCTAAAAGTTCAACCTTAGATCCTTTATGCTCAACATTGTTGCATTTGCAAATCCTGCACCTAAAATATTTAAAATATTTGAAGCTGCCATCTTTTCTCACATGTTTTGATTGAGTTAAAGTCAAGATATGATTACAAGTAGGGCATCTTACAAATCCTTGTAAGGGGGATTTATTACGCCATGGATAATCTGTATTCTTACCCTTTAAAAATCTATTTTTTTCTTTAATTTGTTGCACTTTATCAAAATCTTCCTTTGATATAATTGCTTCATGGTGATTTTCAACTCGACCCCATTTTTCTTTAGGAACATTTTTAATACTGCCAGAATTTAAAACTGACCTTTCTTGCATGTTATATACATAAGTTCCAGTATAATTTTCGTTAGATAAAATATGTGCTACTGTGCCAAAAGTCCATGTAGGATTTTCTCTAGCTTCAGTAGAGATAATATTATACTTATAATCCATATTAGTTAATTCAGTCTTTCGTTTATTGGGTGTTGGAATATTTTCTTTATTCATTAGCATAGCGATTTTCCCTGAAGACATTCCTTCAAGTGCCAAATCATATACTTTTCTAACAATCCATGCTGTTTCTTTATCTATGATAATTTTATGTTTATCATTTGGATCTTTCATATAACCAAGAGGTGGACTCCAAGCAAGAAACTTGCCTTGCTTTTTTAATTCATCTGCTACTGTTTTTACTTTTTGTGAAATATCCTTTGAATAAAAGTCGTAAAGTAGCCCCTTAAACTGTATATCAAGGTCTGTTCCATTACCTTTTTCCTTAGCACTATCATAACCATCATTAATAGCTATAAAGCGAACTCCCATAAAAGGAAATATGTTTTCAAGGTAATCTCCTAACATTATGTAGTCACGCATAAATCTTGATAAATCCTTAACGATAATTGTTTTTATTGTTCCATTTTTTACTTCATCGAGCATTCTTTGAAATGACGGTCTTTTATCATTTGTGCCACTATATCCATCATCCACAAACTCTTCTCTTTGAAATCCTTTAAATTCTGCATTTTTGTCCAAATAATTGTTTAAAAGTGACCTTTGATTTGTAATGCTTTCACTTTCATCTCTATCTATTTGATCTTCTACGGATAATCTGATATAAAGAGCTATCTTACTCATTTAAAGCACCTCCCATCAGTTTTTCTACATCAAACTTAAAGATAATTTCAAATTCATGAGTTGCATATACAATAACCTTTTCCACCAATCCATGAATTAAATCGCTCGATGGTTTTTTGATATTCTTACTTTTGAATAAGTCATTAATCCACTTAATGGAAGTTTTCTTTTCTTTTTCTAAGTCTTTAGCAGCATTATCAATTGCAACAATTTCATTATTGATTGTAGTAATATGACTTATGGAAATTTCTCTTTTGAGCATATAAGCATCTTTATCAAGTTTTCCTAAGCTATATTCCTCGTAAGCCTTTTGGATAAGCAGTTCTTCTTTTTCAAGTTTAGTTTCCAGCTTAGAAATATTTTTATTTAATGAATTAATACTTTCATCAAATCTAGCTGATACTTGTTTAATGAATTTTGCTTTACTTGTTACTTTCATAATGCATTCAGAAACTTTATCAGAAATTACTTTATCTAAATCTCTTTCCATGATAAAAACCCTTTTTTCCTGGTTTAATCGACCTGTGTAAGTATCATTTTGAAAAGAATAGTATAACCTATCTTTATTTGTTCCATATATTCTTGTTCTTCGATAAAGTTCTTTACCTGTTGCATGATTAAATACCAATCCTTTATATCTATTTTCTGGATCTCTTTCAAAATCATGTGGTTTTGCTCCAAATGGATGATTTTCCAATCTTTCCTTTCTTCCTTTTTGAACTTTTTCAAAATCTTCTTTTGAAATTATAGGTTCATGTGCATTTTCGCAGATGATATACTGGTCCTCATCAACAAAGTGTTGTTTAATCCCTTTAGCTAGATTTTGTTGTTTTACACCTTGAACTAAAGTACCTATATAAACTCGATTAGTAAGCATTTTGGAAATTGTGGATTTTATCCATTGTGGATCTCCATCTTCTCTATAAATTCTTCCTGTCTTATGGTAAGTCGTACCTGTCGCATAACCTTTTTCATTAAAGTATTTAGCAACTTCATATTGGCTTTTACCTTCAAGTGTTAAACGAAACATTTCTTCGATGATAAACCTTACTTTTTCATCAACTACCAGTTTTTGACCTTCTTTTAATTTAATCACCTTATAACCAAAAGATGGGACTGAACCAATAAAATATCCATTTCTTGCTTTATTTTGTTTGCTTGTTTTAACTTTAACCGATAAATCCTTTGAATACATATCATTAACGATATTCTTCAAAGTCACTTCAAAAGATTTTTTTGAGTCTACATCTTTGACGGTGTCAAGTTTATCGTTAACTGATATAAAGCGAACCCCTAAAAATGGAAACACCTTATCGATAAGCCTGCCCATTTCAAGATATTCTCTACCTAACCTCGATAAATCCCTAATGATAATGCAATTGATTTTTCTATCACGAATATCTTTCATCATATCTTGAAATTGTGGTCTTTCAAAGTCTGTACCACTATATTCGTAATCGATATAAGTTTGAACAATTTTGATATTTTCTTTTAATGCATACTCCTTGCAACAAAGCACCTGTGTTTCAATAGAAGATGATTTTTCACGCCATTCTTCTTTTCTTTCACTCGATAGCCTTGTGTAAATCCCTGCTTTGTAAAATACTTTTTGAACCTGTGTATCTTTTTTCTCTACATACCTTTTGGAAGTTCTTGCCATTAACAAACACCTCCAATCGCAGTTGACGAATTGCTAATATCAATTTGATTACCTAGATATTGATGTATTGAAATAAGTCTGCTGTCATCTTTTTTATTAGATTCTTTCTCACCTTCAACAATTGCTTCAAGTAGATGAACAGTATCAATGTTATTGAAGATAAAGTGAATTGCATTATCTTCACCAATTTCAATACGGTCTATAAAAGATACCAATGACAACCTGTTTAGATTATCACTATCAATATTAGGAACTATATCCGAAACTAAACTACCTTTATCGTTAATCTTAGCTTTTAATTCTTCTACGATATTCTGCTTTGTAATAATTTGCTTTTCAATTTCCCTAATCTTAATAAGATAATTATTTCTAAACTTTTCAAACTCTTCTGTTGTAATCAGTTCTTCTTCTAAGTCCATATATAATGACTGTCTAAGTCTTTCGTACTTTTTCTTTTCAGCATTTAATGAGTCAAAGTCCACCTTTAAAGTAAGTTTTGACACATCGATTGCACTGACTTTTTCAAGAAGTTCGTTATATTTACTTAAATAATCATTTAAAGCATGAATTGTAGCCTTGATAATATATTCTTCTTTAATGCTGTGTCTTGAACAATCACCAGTATTGTTATACTCAGAGCATATATAGAATATGTTGTAGCCATCTTTTGCTTTTACTTTTCTTCTTACCATCGGACTTCCACAATCCTTACAATAAAGCATACCTGATAAAATACATGGCTTATCTTTTGATTGTTTTACATCACGAAGTAACATCTTATTTGCAAGCAAATAAATAGATTTAGAAATGATAGGTTCATGTGCATTTTGAATGACTATCCAATCTTCCTTAGACACATCTATTTCCTTTTTGGACTTATAATTAAGCTTTGTTGTTTTGCCTTGTTCTAAAACTCCAATATAAACCTTATTGGAAATAATACGATTAATCATCTTAGCGTCCCATTTGGCATTCTTCACAACAAAACCAGTATTAAAGTTATCTCCATTATTTTCTTTATGTTTTGATGGAGTTATTGTTCCAATACTATTTAAAAAATCGGCAATTGCTTTTGATGAATAACCTTCAATTTTCATATTAAAGATACGCTCAATAATATGAGAAACCTCTTTATCAATTACTAACTTATGTTTATCTTTATCATCTTTTTTGTAGCCAAATGGTGCAAAAGCACCAATAAACTCACCATTCTTTCTTTTGACTTCTTTAGATGATTTAACCTTCATAGAAATATCTCGACAATAACTGTCATTAATGAAATTTCTAATTGGAAGTATTAAGTGCGTATCACTCATATCAGCGTTTTCACTATCGTAGTTATCATTTACCGATATAAAGCGAACACCTTTTTCTGGAAATATCTTTTGAAGATATTTACCTGATTCAATATAATCTCTGCCAAAGCGTGATAAGTCTTTTACAATGATGATATTAAATTTACCTTTATTAAGATCATCAATCATGTTCTTAAAATGAGGTCGGTCAAAATTTGAACCACTAAAACCATCATCTACATACTCATACGATAACTTGATGTCATTTTCTTTAGCATAAGATTTAATGATTTGTCTTTGATTTGATATTGAATTACTTTCACTACTATCCCCATCTTCTCTTGAAAGACGAAGATACATGCATGCGATATTTTTCATGACAATCCTCCTAAAATGATATTTGGGCAAATAGTCATTTAGAAAGATTACTTCTACCACCTACATTTTACCGCACTACATTTTTTTGTCAGCCCCCTAAAGCTTAATACATGCCTTACAAAGGTACATTTCAATAATATCCAGCAAATCAATTGTTCCATTTTTGCTAGTAGAGTAGGTTATTTTCTTAGAATAATCATCAGCTATTTGCTTCTTATCTTTATTTTTATTAGCTTCTTTGTCTTTTTTCATAGCCTTAACCTCACTATTAATTATTAAGTTTTATGACATTGGTAGGTGCATTGGCATGCTACATTGGAATCTCACCACCGCCCCTTATTAAGACGAACCGGCTTAAACTATTGAAGTATCATTATCACCATTTGTATCATCGAGATAAGCAGCCACGCTTATCTTTTATGTATTCTTATTTATCGCTCATTTTCTTTTATCCTTGGCACTTACCAGTATTCATTTAAACCTAATTACTTAAGCAGAAAAGTCTTGGCGTAAGTCATAATTCTCAACAAACGGATAAAGTCCTACCATGGTCTATTCAGTTTTCAAAGATCTAACAGCTTACGCTGCATAGGACTTCATGATTTGATTCTTTTTGTCACTCTCTTATCAACAAAAAGCCTTTCATCTTCCTACACTTTAATAGTGAAAATTCGACCCTTCTGGTAACCAAATTTTGAAAAATAATTATATTTTTTTAAAAGGACAGGCGATTTACACCTGTCCTTCGTTCATTTTTACTTGATATCCTTTAGTAATTCTTTTAACTTTCTAAGAATCTTATTTCTTCTTTTTAGCAATGCAGGATGTGATATCTTCTTAGTTTCTGCTACTGTACGAAGTGATTCATCATCATAATATAGCCTTTGAATGATATCCTTTTCTTCATCACTTAGCTTTGATATAGCATCTCTAACTGCTTCTATCATCATTTGTGTTTGAATCACTTTATTCAAATCAAAACTTTCATCAGTGATGTTGCTTTCAAAATGTCCATCTTTATCAAATGATGAAAATAAAAGCAGATGATTTTCCTTATCTATCTGCTTCAAATAATTCTCATGATTTTTTTCTTGCCAATAGACTTTATAAATCTCCTCACTGACATAAACTTTCTTTCCGTTTACAAACAAGTAATACTTTTTATCCATTTTGTAGTCCTCCTTTTCATTTCAAAAAACTTGTTTGAAAACAAAAAAGGAGGACTACGGCATGACAACATACCTAGTCCTCTTAAGCGAACGAAAACTGCTTTATAACTTAATTTATTTAATTTAGGATAAAGCGAATGTAAAATGCAATATGAATAGTAACTAGCTCCAAAATTTATGAATTTCCCTTGTGTAAATGCGTCTAATTAATTCCATGTTACATACACATCCTTCTTAAGATAATTTGTATAATTCATAATTAAAATGAATCAAATATATCGTAGCTACTTTAATCATCTAAATCTATTAAACCAACTCATTGTATCTTCCACACCTTTTAAATTTAAGGTGTAATAAATATAGTTTTTATACTTTCTTTCCAATACCATATTTACCTTTTTTAATATTGATAAATGGTATGAAATTTTTGAATGCGATAAAGAAAATTTATTAGCAATATCGCCAGCAGATAATTCTCCTTTAGCTAATTCATCTAATATATCTAATCTAATTGGATCAGATAGAGCTTTAAATTTTTCGCAATAATTCATTAGCAAACCTTCCTCTAATCTATTTCAAATATTTTCAAAATAATTATATCATTTATCCAACATTTCACTCAACAACTGTTTCAAAATATTTTAAAATAACCTATATGGTAATTTCTCAATATGGTATAATTCGATTATCTTAAACTATTTTGATTGGAGATGTTTTAATGGATAAATTTTCAGAAAAAAGTTTAATAGCTTTAGGTAATTTCTATGTGTATGGACTTATAGATCCTAGAACCAATCAGTTGTTTTATATTGGCAAAGGTAAAGATAATCGTGTGTTTGAACACGAAAAAGAAAGTATAAACTCTATAGATAGTGATAAACTAAAACTTAAAACCATTTTAGAAATCAAAAATGCAGGGCTAGAAGTTAAAAAAATTATTATTAACAGTAATCTTACAGAACAGGAAGCATTTGCTGCAGAAGCTTCATTAATTAATGCATTTAATTTTATAAGTGGTATGAATTTAACAAATATTGCAGCTGGACATCATTCTACCGAAGCGTTAACTGTTGAAGAATTTGAACAACTACATGGAGCTGTACCATTACAAGAGAAAGACATTAAACACAAAATTCTTGTTATAAAAATAAATCAACTCTACAAAAGAGGAATGAACGAACAGTCTATCTATGAAATTGTGCGTGGAATTTGGAGAGCTTCTATTGAAAAAGCAAAAACTGTTGATTATGTTTTTGGAGTTTATAATTCTTTGATTATTGCAGTTTATAAGCCAACGAAATGGTTTATATGTAAAAATGCCAAAGACAAATTACCTAGACAAGATATTGTTATAAACGGCAAAACAGAAAACAGGATATTTTTTGAAGATACTAATTTCGAAAATAGAATACCTCTCGATAAAAATCAATTATTTTATTTAAACAAGTCCATAACTGAGTTAAAAATTAACCAAAGTGCTCAAAATCCTATAACATATTTATATCCAACAAATTAATATGTTTTATAGAGCAACATTTGTTTTATAACAACTTAAAAATTCCACTTTACCATAAGTTAATTTTTTTACTTTTATATTAACAACTAGTAAATTGTAAAGCACATTACAAGCCATTATAATTAAATTAAATCAAAACAAGGTGGTGTTCATATTGAAAATAAATGAAATTATAAGACAAAAAAGAATTGAAAAAGGCTTAACTCAAGAACAAGTTGCCAAATACTTAGGTGTGTCTGTACCTGCAGTTAGTAAATGGGAAAGTGCTACAACTTATCCTGATATTATGTTATTACCAGCACTTGCAAGGCTATTAGATACTGACTTAAATACATTATTATCTTTTAAAGATAGCTTGACCAAAAATGAAGTTGCCTTATTTATGAATCAAGTAACTGAAACGATTGAAAAAGATGGATTTGAAGCCGGATATAAATTAGCTATGGATAAAATTAAAGAGTATCCTAATTGTGATTTATTAATTAGCAATATGGCAATGCTATTAGATGGTGCGTGGTTATTAACTGGTGAAAAACCAAATGATAAATATCAAAATGAAATCGAGCAACTACATAGGCGTGCTGCTACTAGTAACGATATAAACATTAGAGAACAATCGCAAGGTATTCTTATTTCCAAATTAATTGAAAATGGCAATTTCGATGAAGCTCAGAATATGCTTAATACTTTTACCGATAAAAGTTGGACTGATAAAAAGAAGTTACAAATAGACTTATATATCGCCAAAGGAGAACTTAATGAAGCTGCACAAATAACAGAAGAAAAACTTTTATCAGCAACTTCTGAAATTCACTCTTGTTTAATTTGTTTAATGGAAATTGCAATTAAAGAAGATAGAAAATCAGACGCAGAGTATATCGCTAATGTTGATAAAAACGCAGCCCAAATATTTGACTTATGGGAATACAGTTCTTATGTTGCTCAATTACAACTATATGATGCTACAAAAGAAAGATTGAAAGCATTTAAAATTCTAATACCTATGCTTAAATCATTAACTAAGAAATGGGAAATAAATAAATCTCCGTTATATCGTCATATTAAAACAAAAGAAGTTGATAAAGCATTTGGTCGTAAACTACAAAAAACAATTATTCAATCACTTAACGATGAAGAAAAGGAAGCATTGAATAAAGATATAGAATTCAAACAAATCATTCAACAATTGAATGATGATCAGTAATTATTATATTAATGTCTACTTTTATCCAATATACTGATTAACACGCTGACATTGTGCTTGTGTATTGGTATAATTACAGTATAAAATTAAATACTCGCTTAACGCTTATACTACAAACTGTACTTTTGTAGCAAGCACAGTAAGTGTGTACCCACTTACGGAAAATTGATGAAGCAGCCCCTCGTGGAACTGCTTCTTTTTTTATCAATTTTAACTTGTTAGGGAGAACCCTAAGACCCCATTTTTTGACAAAGGAAGTGATTAGTGTGACACATAGAACTAGAAATGTTCAGCTCAAAATTAATCTAACTGAAGAAGAAAAAGCGTTATTTCAAAATAAAATGAAGATGGCTAATTGTAAGACCATGAATCATTTTCTAAGAAAAGTAGTATCAGAATCAAACATATATGTCGTTGATTTGCAACCCTTTAGAGAAATTCAAGGGCTGCTTTCAAGATACGCTAATAGTGTTAATCAAATAGCAAAACGAGTTAATTCTACTGGTGTTATTTATAGCGATGACATCAACGATATGAAACAACAAATCGAACACCTTTCAAAAGAAATTTGGCAAATACATTCATTACTGCTAGATAGAACTACAACAAAAGGAGATGATACATAAGTGGCTATTACTAAAATTCATCCAATAAAATCTACACTTAATCTTGCAATTGACTACATAATAAACGAAACAAAGACTGATGAAAAAATACTAGTTACAACAAACAATTGCTTCCCTGCTACTGCCCATACACAATTTTTAAAAACAAGAGAAGATAATAATGTTAAAGGAACTGTGCTTGCAAGACATCTTATTCAATCATTTTTACCAGATGAAACTACACCTGAACAAGCACATCAAATTGGATTGGATCTATGCAATAAAATACTAAAAGATGAATACGAGTTCGTGCTTACTACCCATATCGATAAAGGACATATTCATAACCATATTATCTTCAACAATGTTAATATGGTTACTGGAAAATGTTATCAATCCAACAAAAAAAGCTATCATAAAATTCGCTATCAAAGTGATAAGTTATGCAAAGAAAATAATCTTATCGTCATTGATGAACACTATGAAACATACAAGAAAAAATATAAAACTAGTGGTAAGTCATGGTATGAAAATGAACAGTTTAAGAAAGGAACTTCTTGGAAAAGCAAGCTACAATTTGATATTGATAGAAACATAAAACAATCAAAAGATTGGGATGATTTTCTTGATAAGATGACTACTCTTGGATATGAAATTAAGCATGGAAAACATATTGCTTTTAAGCATAAGAATAAGGAAAGATTCACTAGATCAAAAGTTATAGGTATTGACTATACCGAAGATAGATTAAAAAAACGCATTAAAGAGAATACCAATACTAGGACTTATCCTATTAAAAAGCGTATTGGAAATATCATCGATATTGATAACAATGAAAAAATAAAATCAAGCAAAGGATATGAATATTGGGCTACGAAACATAATCTACAAGTAGCTTCTGACATTGTTATTTTAATGCGTGAAAAAGGAATTAAAACTCTTTCAGAACTTGATGAGTATATTCAATCTAATGCCGATAAAAGACAAGAATTACAAGATGAAATCAAAATCCTAGATAAAGATATTTCTAATTTATCAATTACAATGGAGCAAGTTCACACAGTAAAAATGTATCGACAAGTTTACTTAGAATATAAAAATGACACTTCTGACAAAGCATTTTTTGGTGAACATAAGTCAGAAATAATACAATACCAAAAAGCTCTTTTGGAACTCAAAAAATCTTATTCAAAGCTACCAGATACCAAAGATATTTTAAATCAGCTTGATTTACTTCATAAAAAAAAGAATACCCTAATGCAAGAGTATTCTTCTACAAAATCTGATATGAGTGAGCTTTACCAAATTAGGAAAAATTATGAGAAATATATGGGTAAAGATATGGAGAGATAATCGTTATTTATAGACCTTACCTTCCTAACCGTTAATAATAACCAACTTTATTTCCTTTAGGCATCATTCATACGCATAAGTATTTCATAATTTTCTTCAAATGCTTTTTTATTCAATAAACTATATTTTTCATTAGTCAATAATTCTATCTTAATTTCTGACTCAATATCATAATCTTCTTTTTTAAATCCGATTGCGGAAATAATTGTTTGATTAAATTGATTAGATGAATCTAAGATATATTGAACTAATGCATGCTTTTTCTCTTGATCTGTTTCAGCGTTATTTGGGCTATCAAAGACCATAGGAAAGGTTGTTCCATCGGCATAAAATATATGCTTTAAATCATTTAATGTCAAATACCATATAACTGTAGATAAAGGTTTATTACTTCCACTGGCACAAAAATTTCTTGATAATTGCTTATAATTCTCAGTTTCAAGTTCGTTTAAATTAAACTTAATTTTAAGTTTTTCAATCATTTGAAAATATTGTTCATCAATGGACTTAATTATCTCATTGACCTTTTTTATTTCTTTTTTTATTGGCTTTAAGTTTTCTGTAGTTATAGCAATAGTTGCATTATTAGAAATCAAATCAGCATTTATCTCATCTATTAATTTGTTTAAACCTTTAAATTTTGTGTAATCGTTTATTTCCTTTTGATTTCTATGTATTTTTTTATTATGCTCATCTAAATTGTTAACCAAATCTGAGTATTTTCTCTCTAATTTTATTATATCTTCTTGAATACGAGCATTTTCTATTTTAATTGTATCTTTTAAATTAAGCACATTATCTATTTGATTATATTTTTTACTCCTTATTGTCAAAGTATCATTTAAAACAGAATGGCATTCTGGACAAATTTTAGAATTCAATATTGTTTTAATTTCTTTTTCTTGCTTTTTCTCAAATTTAGACATCTGTGCCAAAGCAATATTTTGCTCTTCTAGTTGGTTTCTTAATTCGACAAGCTTATTTCTAACATTATTCATTTCATTTACTAATTCAGAATATTTTTTAGTTTCTATGCTAAGTTCATTTTTTAAGGCTTCTGTCGTTTCCGGACAAGAAAATCCATTCAAAATTTGAATAGTTCTATCTTTCATTTTTACTAAATCAGCGACTTCATCTTTTTTAATTTTTATATCAATTTCTAATTCTTCCTTATTTTTTATAAGTTCAAAATATTTTTTGTTATAGATTCCTAGATGTGAATAAATTACATTTGTTTTAAAATTACTGAATTGAGCAAGATTTTTAAACGAATTGAATCTTGTTCCATCATATTGATCTTGATCTAAATAATTCAGTAAATAGCTGTAGGCAGGTGGAGCAATAACTAATTGTTTTGTATTTTTATCTGGCAAGTATATTACAAAATCAAATAACTTTCCCAAAAATTCCGCTAACTCGCTTCTGTGAATTGTAGTAAAAATCAATTTTTCATTGCTATCAAATATCTTAAATAGGTTTTGTGAACGATATATCGAATACATTGTATCGTTTACTATAAAATCTAAAATATATATTTTATTTTTTTCATTCCATTTTTTGTCGAAATGAGAATCCGCCCCTAATGCATGATACAAACTACGCAACAATACAGACTTTCCTCTATCTGTTCCGTCAACATCACTAGATGTTATAAGATTAACTCCTTCTTTAAATTCTAGTGTATATGCTTCTTCCTCTTTCACATCAAATATATAAATTTTTTCAAACTTTACATTCATTACAACTCTCCTCCTGAAGCATATATATAATATATTATTAAATACTGAACCATCTTCATTTCTTTGGTAAACTCAAGATTAAAATCATCATCAAATATCATTGAAATTTTATCTAAATAACACTCTTCATCAATAAAATCATCTTCATGTTCTTCAATATATTTATATATTTGTAATTTTAACATTTGCAACGATTCACTTCTTGGCATTTCTATCAGATTTCCAAGTGCTGTGTTATATTTTCTTTGTTTTGATAGTGGTAATTTCTTAATATACTCCTGTGTTTCAACAATACCCGTCTTAGATTCTTTTTTATGTGCATTCAACATTTTATCAAATTCATTTCGAGTAATTCCTTTTGTTTTAACTACTTCTTCATATGTATTTGAATCGAATTCATAAGATGCTTTCTCTTTAACTGTATCAGATACCAATCTATATAGTGCATTAGGATTTTGTGGCTCTTCACCTTTTATATCAACAAAAGCCTTTATAAGCTTACCTCTAATTGCATCCTCTGGATTTAAAAAATCCATATTATCAAAAATATAAAACACATTCTCTAAATCTACTGTGTCTAGCTTAAGTTCATCTTTAAGCTTGTTTTTAATATTATCTACAGTATCTTTATCCAATTCTCCAAAACACACCTTAGGAAAATCTATATCTTTTTTATTAATTTTCAGCTGTCTATTACAAACAATTGCTAATTTAATAGCTTGACCTGGAGAATATAGTGCATAAAGCTTACCTAAAACTGAGTTTTGTTCACTTCCCTTTTTGGTACACAAACTATTATCAGTATAATGTGATGATTTCTTTGTTTTTATTTGATAAAAACACATTTCATCTTGTCTGTGCAATTCTATATCACATTTGAAATCAAATATAACGGTATAATCATCTTCTTCCTTATGAGCATCAATAATTTTGCTTATTCCCCAAAGCAATTCTAACCTAAAACGATTTTTAGAAATGCTACCCGATAAGTCTTTTGGTAAATTCATATAATATTCTTGTTTATTCACTATATTCCTCCTTTCATGCCACTTGTTTGAATCTATTATTCTTTAATATATGTGTAACATTATTTCAATTATATTTTTGTTTTATTTTTCAATAATTAAGATACATTTTATACATTTTTTCACAAGGCATTAAGACAACCTCAATATCATGAAGGTTGATATCTCCAAGAGTATGGAATATTTCCATACTCGCAGTTCCTAACCTTATTTCTTTATCCCCATCTGTAGGCATTAAAAACGCATTAGCGTTTATAGATAGTTCATTTTCTTGTGCAAACTCTTTAAATGCTAATTCATACAAATATTGCTTTGTTATATCACCTACACCAGGTTGACTTTTAACTTCTTTATCATCTAGTTTAATCTTATAATATTTAGCATCATAAATGGAAAGTTGATTTCCTTTTATGGTTATAATATCTGGTACTAAAGTCTTTATAGCTTTGTGAACTTTGCCAGATTCATTATGCTTCCACATTGGTTTAGCAATAACATCAGCAACTAATGCGGATTGTTTTTTATTTTTTGAATAACTTAAACCTAATTCTTTAATAGATTTATTTATGCAATCATCCATCACTACAGAACATACATCTTCCCAAACTAAGTTGAAGCTATTTGTCCCCACAAAAGATATTGTATCTGAAACATTTTTACTCGAATCTTCTTCTATATATCTTTTCATTAATTTTAAGATATTCTGTTTATGTGTAATAAACTGATTAGAAAGTTCCTGGTTTAATCGGTAAACAATAAATTCCATACTTCCAAAACTTTCTATTTTTTCAGAAGTGAGATTAAGGCATTCAATATCTAGAATACCTAGAATATCTTTTAACCTATTGCAGGCTTCAGTAATAATAAAAGCATGTAATCTTCTAAAAAAATCTTGCTCATTACTTTCTTGATTTATTGTGAAAGTATCTAAATATATTGGAACTCCATTAGAAAAATAAGCAGTATTTTCATTTATTGTTTTCTCCCAAAGAATTTCACCGTCACCATTATTCTCAATGATTTGTCTATCATTTTGATATAATCCATGTTCATAGTAACTATTCAGTAGTTCCAAAGTAATTGATAGTAAATTAAAATTTGACAAATCAATTCCTTCGCCTAGGCCTATTTTTTGTTCTTTGGATTGATATTTTCTGATTACAGAAATGATCTGTTTAAGCATCTTAAAATTGTTAGTTTCATCACTCAAGTATCTATCAGAGTATTTAGGATATAAAATCAAACATATTTCTCCTACCATAAGAATACCAACATACTTAAACACATACATATCACTTTCCATTTGAACATTCAGTTCTTCCAAAGATTCAATATCCAATAGTTCTTCCAGCTCTACCTTAGAAGTGTCCTTTGAAAGCTTCTTAACGATATTCATTAAAGATAAAGATTTTAAAATATTTCTAACTTCATCTTCATCGACATTGAACATATTTTCTAATTCAAATAAAGAATAAGGCTTTAACTCTTTTAAAATTTGAATATTCATTTTATACCTCTATTCTTCATATTTTGAATTTTCCTCTTCATTTTCTTGTAAATCTTGACCAATTAATTCTGTATCAATTTCAATATTACCTTTGAACAAGCTTAATGCATTCTCATCAAAGCATTTACATACTGAAGAGTAAGTTGAATATTTACCCTCCGCAAACAACGATGATCTAAAAGCCTTAGCCGCATCTTCATACAGATACATAAGAACCTTACTCTTAATTGTTTCAGTTAGTCTTTCTAAATCTGTTCCTTCTAAAATAGATTTAGAAATAAAATACGGCCCAATTAATTTATCTTCCGGAATATTTAAAGAAGATAGTTTTTTATTTAATTCTCTTCTAAATTCGTCCCACTTTACAGTTTCAGTTGAATTAATCTTGAATATATAATTAGCAAAATCTTCTTTATTTGCATCGGCTGCATCATTGATTCCTAAATATTTGAACTCCCATCTTCTACGGAAGGCAGTATCCATAGGCATTACTCCTTGGTCAGCACTATTCATAGTCGCCCAAATATATAAGTTACTAGGTAAATACAATCTACTAAAATCTTTTTCTAATTTGTTGCTAACTTCTTCTGAAAGTTCAACATCTTTAAATTCCTTTATCAAATATTCTTGTAATTCTTTTGATGTGGCAATAAAGTATTCGCTTTCCCCAGTTTCATCCCTATCAAGTAATTGGAAAATATCTCCAAAAACTGCTGCAACATTTGCTCTATTGATTTCTTCAATTAGAAGTAAATAGTTTTTATTAGGATTTTTAAAAGCTTTGACTAATTGCTTCATCAATACACCTGGAATATATTCATAAGTGATTGTTTCCTGTATATTGCCATCAGTATCTTTCAAAACTTTTGGAAAAGGTTTATATGCTCCAACAAAATTCCCATACATATAATTAGGGTGGAATGTAACACGCTCATAATCTTTACCAAAATATTCTTTAGCTTCTTTATTTAACTCATAACTTTTACCAGTTCCCGGAGCACCAAAGAAGATTCGTTGATGAGGCTTACCTATAATTTCACTTGCCACTTCTTCTGTATCATTATCAACATTTCTACTTCTAATAGCATCAAAATTTACCATTAGATTAAACAAAATATTTTTATCATCTCTAATAATTTCCAAATCTGTAATTTTAGGTAATGCTATTTCTCTTAAAATACTATCAAATAATTTTTGATCATTTTTTTCTGGTCTTATATAGTATCTAGAGCTATCTACGAATTTAATAATTTTCAAATAAATATCATCATCTAAAGACTCTACGAAACTCATCTTTTCTTCAAAATATTCTAAATCGATATTTATATATCTATTGCATTTCTGTGCAACATATTCAAGTTTGACTGTTTTCAAATAATCAATCAAATTAGATTTAGAAAAACAATATTTATTATTCGAATCGTAATTTCCGAAAAAATCATCATAATATTGTTCTTTTTTCTTTGAGCCTACAAATAATTTACTTTCTCCACTGCCTCTATCTTCTTCTAGTTTCAATTTATTTTTAACAAAACTACTGGAAATTGGTATTAAAAGTTTATTCATCTTTATTTCCTCCTATGAGTCCAGGATATGCCTTTATTATTTCATTTAAAATATGCATTAAAACATCAACAACAATCGAATTTCCTGATTGCTGGTATGCAGCAGTATCGGACACTACTATTTTGAAACTGTCACAAAATCCCATTAAACGCAAACACTCTCTTGGTGTTAACTTTCGTAATCTCCCATTTGTGGTAACATAATTATCTACACCTGCTCTATGCATTTTGTGCATAGATTGTAATAATGGTCTAGCAATTTCTAAATCTGTTTCTGGTTTTGAGTAAAATCCCTTTGTTCCAGAAGATAAAACATATTTCTTGACTTTTTCAGAAAGGAAATATTTCTCTAAATCATCCATTAATTGTTCTTTGTTTGTATTTTCTTCTTCAAACACAAAATCCCCATGCCAATTAAATTGTTGATTTTTCTTCTGACACAATTGAATATCTCCATCAATTTGGGTATATCTTTTTTCTAAATTTTTATTTGAAGTAACAAAGTCTACGCCTTTTTTAGGTAAGTAATATTTCCCTGAAACATTATCCAACAAGAAATCCTTCATCTTTTTATCTAATTTGATTTTTTGTGGAAATTCAAATTTATTTATATCTAAGTCTTTTCTAAAACCTACAACAAAAATTCTTTCTCTATTTTGCGGGATTCCATAGTCTTTTGCGTTTAAAATTTCATACTTCCAATCATATCCTAAATCATCAAAAATCTTAGAGATAGTTTTCCATGTTTCTCCATTATCATTTGATAATATAGCTTTCACATTTTCATAAATAAATACCTTAGGATTAATTTCTTTTACCAGTCTCGCAAATTCATAAAATAAAGTACCTCTTGTATCATCTAAACCTCGCTGTTTACCAACTAAGCTAAAAGATTGACACGGACTACCACCAACAAATAAATCAATATCTTCTTTAAAATGACTTCCATCGAAAAACGATACATTCCAATGAAAACGATCTTCAGAAATATTATAATTTGCCATATATGTTTGTTTTACTTTGTTTTGCGAGTCATATTTAGCATAAAGACTATCCACATACTTTTTTTGTTCTTCCAAAGTATTAAGTTTAAACACTTTATGTCGAATATTTTCTGTATTAATTCGTTCATGTAGCATTGAAAGTTCTTCGCTTATTGACTTTACTTGTTTAATAATTTTCTTAAACTCAGTATTGTTTTTTGATATCTGAGTTATTAAATCCTTTTTCAAATTATTTGATACATTACTTCTTTTTATATCAGATTCTAATTTAACACTTGTTTTCATCCCAAGTAAAACCTTGTCTTCGAAAGTAATACTATTTTTAATACCTTTAAAACAATCACTATATGCTTTTTCTTGATTAGCATTTATTTGATTAGATTGTTGATATTTTTCATATACAGATTCAATATTAAAAAAGTCAATATTGATTTCTTTTGTTTTAGCAATAAGTTCTTCGACTTTCTTTTCTAATATATTTAAATTTGACTTATATGTATCATCTAAAATGGTTTGTATGTCTGCTATTTCATCTTGAATTGAAACGAAATTACTATCAATTTTTTTTGATAATATGTCTACATCACCATTATCACAAGCAAATTTGATTTCATAATCAATGCCCATTCGTTCTAAAGCATGTTCAATGGCACCAATTCCACTAAATACAGTTCCAACTTTAATCATTTAATTTCCCTCGCAAATTCTACAATATCAGAAACATCACAATCCAACACATCGCAAATCCTCACCAATACATCAGTAGTAATGTTTTCTCCATTTTTCATTTTATAAAATGTACTTTTACTTATTCCTGCTTTTTCAATAAGTTCTGTGTTTGTCATATCGATATCAATCAACATTTTAAACAACTTTTTATAGCTTAATTTTGACATAGAAACCTCCATCCTTACCTATTTCAAAATTATTCTTTCCCATTATAACACAATATATTAGTCTTTCTCAATAAAATAGTCTATTTTCTCGAACTCTCACTACAAAAAAATAGCCGGTGCAGTCCTAAGACCACACCGACATATCTTATCTTTCAGCTTCTATTGATGTTTCTTTTTTATCAGATGGCTTTATTTGTTCTTTAGCCTTATATTTCTTAATTGCACCAAGTACAGATAATTAAAGTAGGTATGATTATTAAAGTTATTTATTATGATAATGGACAATATGTACAAATGGAAGGGGAAAGTAGCTAAGATAAATTTTGATACAAAAATGATTCAAATTGTAAAAATCAAACTGAATCTAAACAATATCATTGATATTTATATAATAAACACTTGAAAATATAATGGCAAATGCTTTAAACAGATTTAAATGTTTAAGACTTTATTAATGTATTAGAGATAAATATTTTAATTATTGTTTATATAACCTGATATCTTTCTTTCTAGCAATTCGTTTATATCATCACATAATTTTTTAACTTCATTTTTCTCATGAGCATAATAATAAATCGTTTCATTGTCCGATTGAATCAATAATTGATCTCCATCAGCTTCTTTCCAAAATTCACCTAAAACGCAGTATTTTTGCTCATTAACAGACAAAGTAAACATACTTAACAATTCAATTTTCACTCCTATAGAAATATTAATTTGCTTAGTTAATAAGAAAAACTCTTTAACCTTTGTCGGAAGTATAAATCCTAATCTTTGTTCACATTCATAGATCTGACTCTCTGTGGCAGGAGATTCTATTATATCCGTAGGTAACAAGACTTTAGCAAGTGCTTTTGAAAACCTTGTATAATGTACAAATAAGTCATTGTGTTTTTCTTCAAATTCTTTTTGTTTTCTTTTTTTGTATTTTTTCTGTTCATTACAAAAATCATCTAATTCTTTTATATATTGTTCATGATACATGTTACTGACTTGATATTCAACGCCATAATTATTTAATATAGCTAAAGCTACTTTTTGACTTCTTAATATTGGAACCCATTTAAAATCATGTTTACATGGTTTTAGTTTAAGAAATTCTCCCCGGCTCAGCAGAGTTTCCAGTTCTGGCTCATGCTCATCCCACCAACCACGCCAACTTTCAGGGGTTTCCCATCCCTCGACTAAGTTCAAAAGCTTTGCTGTCATTGTTTCTTTATTCATAGGCACATACTCTCTCTTTCTTGGTTGACTCTATACTTGTGATACTATGACTTCGCCATAATCGTTAATATAAGTGCAATGAATAAAATCCTCATCCACAAGAAGCATGTATGGACTGAAAACTCCCCATTCCTCACGATCGCTCATGATGTCAGAATATTCACCAAATACATAAATTTGAAATAATGCATCAGTTCCCATCAAAAAGCACAAGTAGGTATTCCCATGGGGATATGGGCAAACTTCTTGAATCGCCAGTTGTCCCGGCTGCTCAAAACTAAGTTTTGAGAGGAAGGCTTCAAGTTTGGCTACTACCACTTCATCCGCATACCGATATTTTTGAGAAAAAATGCTCAATACTTTTTGTGAAATGTTCCTTATATTATTGGATCTCTACCCTTTTATATTCTACTTTAAGTTGTTCTAATCTTTGTGTTAAATGTACTCTTCGATTATCATGCATATAATTCTCCTTCATTTAACAACGTACGTTTATAAATATAAATTAATCATAATCCATCCATACAAGGTGTTTTCCACAGTGAAGACATTTAAAAAGATAACATTGTAAATGACCTCCATTTACAGATTCCTTTATCATTTGCTTCTGTTCATCATCCCATATAAGATCATCTAATACTTCTTCCATAATACCCAATGCTTTTAACTCTGACGCACCTACATATCCCAAATAGGCACAAAAATCACCACAATGTACTCTCCAATATTCTTGTTGCCACCCACAATATCCAGGTGTACGATGAATAAGTTCATCAATTTTATCTAAATCATCCACACCTTCTTCAATAGATAAATCATCTTGAAAGCTTCCGTTGAATTTGGTTGCGGCATTACCATTAGCTATACATGTAGGACACAAACATTCAACATCATCTATTGAATAAAATGGGGTTTTGTAATATATATGAGTTACTCCTCCACAACAATCACATACTAATCCTTCTTTAGATTCTTCAAATGCCTTTGTAGCTAATGGGTTAGGATGATATTTAAAAGTCGGAATTCCTAATTCTGTTAGTTTTTCTTGTTCTTTTTCAATGTCTTCTTTTGTTTTAGGTTTTGGAATAGCAAATTCATTTTTCCAATTTTCGGCATAAATTTTCATTTTCCCCAATCTTTTTTTAATTTTTACATTTGAAGGATCACTAATACTCATCAACAAATCATAAGCATCTTTTTTATAGTTTAATAAATCGTATACATTAACTAAGATTTCTTTTGCATCTTTAGAATTTATTTTTTCTAATGCATCCTTCAGTTCATAAAGTCTCAATACACTTTCTTTATTTCCATCTGATGTCTCGAATTGTTTTTTTCTTTCTATATATAATTGTAGATAATCATTCATGATGTTTCCTCCATCAACATTTATTCCTCCAAAGCATCATAAAGTTTATCCATTATATCTGAAATATCTATAGGTATTCCTTCATCCCAGTTTGGAGCTTCTAATAATTCACCATCCAATGCTTTGAACAAAATCTCAGGTATTTTTGATTTTACTTTATTTTCATCATATCCCTCTGTCCAATTATATCCATCAGAATATGAATCCTTCACTGGGTTAAATGCATAAACTTGCTTTTTATAAAAATTAGAAAGATAATTTTTCTCAATAGTATCTAGAATATCATAATCTTCTAAACTCCAAGAATTTTCTTCTTCGCATTCTTTTCTATCTGCATAATGTTCTTTGTAAAAAGCCGGTGCCATATACCAGTACAGATAAAGGATTGTTCCTTTATCTGTATCAGGTTGATCAACAATCCATTTTAATACTTTTTTAGGATTGTCAAAGTTCCAGCTTATAGCCAATAATTGTCTTTCTTTTGGCGTATTTTTCTTAAGAAAATCAATAATAAGGTCTGCACTTAATTCATCAAACTCATCTTCATCAATTTCTATATTATCCCAATCAAAATCAGCTTTTAAGATTTCATTTACAGTTATCATATAATTTCTACCTAATTAATCCCACCAAAAATACCAAACTGTTGACTGCCAAAGTACATCAGCCAAATTACCTACAGTAGGATCATCTTCTTGCTGGTCTACAACATCAGGACAGAATCCATATTGTTCTGTTGCAACTTCTATTGCTTTATCTTTATCAATTGGTTTAGGTAATAAAAATTCTAATTCATCATGGGTCATAGCAGCTGGAATTGCAGAGTATTTTTCAAACCAATATTTTGAAATTGCCATTAAGTCTAATGTATCAGGACATTCATTCCAGCCACCAAATGGTAAATATGCAAAAATTTCCCAAGGATTTTTTACAGGAATTTTTGCTAAAATAAGAGGATAAGTCATATTTGTTTCTGAATTCCAATAACTTGAGAAACGACAATTATCATATCCACCTTTCATAGTTCCAATTATTTCTTTCTCCCAATCCATTTCATCATCTTCAGCTTCTGATTTTCTATCACTAAGATATTTTTCAAAAACTTCTTTTCCATTCTTCAATACCAAAGATAACATTTGTTTACGATAATTAGCTACATTATCAGAATTAAATTCATAATCATCTGCACCATCATTATCTGGATCGGAATTCATAATTAAGCATTCCCAAAGTATTTCATCAACTTTTATAAGCATTGGAATATACCCTTCATATGTACTGTCTCTTTTAGCATAACTGTATGCTGACATAATTGGGTCATCATCTTTCATAGAAGGAAAGTAAGTACATTCACAATCTAAGTATTCCATCATTGCTTCTGCAAGTTCTGAAGGTTCCATAGTATCCGGATCAAAGTCTTGATCTTGCCAGTTGATGAAACGTCTTTCAATAATTTTTGACATATCTTGATAGAAAGTTTCATCATATGGAATAAATAGATATGCTTCATCTTGTATTTCATCTGAATAATTTCTATCTAATCCGATTTTCTCAATCGCATAGCTGTCTATATCACTTGGATAATAAGGATGATCAAAATTTCCGTAATAATAATTTGCAAACATTTTTCCTGTTTTATTAAACAAAGAGGTATTTAAATAACCATCTAAGGTATCCCATATAAAATGCCTTAAATCTTCACTTTTAGGATCTTTTTTGACTGCTTCTACAAGTTCTTTATATTCTTTTAGGAAATCATCACTCATAAGGTCATGCTCCATACACCAACGTAAATAGATTGCCATATGATTATAAGCATTGATTTCTTCTACTGATAATTCTTTCTTTAAAATCGTTTCAACATGATATTCACCATAATCCATATCTATACTTTCTATTTCTTCTAAATCATCTTCATCAACGAAGTTATCTTCTGTATCTAATGAATCGTATGATATTTTTAGTGTCATACCATCAAGTGAAATTCCTTTGCTTCTAGTGATAGTATGTTTGTCATCTTCTGAGAATCCAATTGTTTCACTATCTTGTAATACAACATCATACTCTAAAACATAAGATATCAATCCAAGTAAGAAATCATACAAATCTCCAGGTTGAGCATTTGCTTCTAAAACTTCCATCTCATCTTTGCCAAATATATCCATACCGTAAGTATAAGCATTCATACCTTTTTCGCTTTGGTACAAACCTATCCATATCCAATTGTAAATAGGGAGACGATTTTCTTTCATTATTTCAGCAAAGTTTTCATAATAGCTCGGCTCGAATACAACTCCACTAGTATAGACTCCACTTGCATAAGGTTGTCTGCAACAAGCAGATATAATTTTTGTAAATAACTTACCTTTCTTATATACATCTTCCTCTTGACCGACAACAGCCACCATGATATGAGCACAATGTTCTTTTGCAGCATTTACCGCATCTGCCCACATATAATTATTTTCTGCATTGATTTCTGCTTCTTTATCAGGAATAGGATAAGGCATAAATCCTAACACTCCCATCATTCCGTCTACTTCAAATACTAATGCTTCATCGCTTTTTTCTTTTTCATCTTCATTGACATCGATATTCCATTTTTCTTTCATGTCATAGATAAATTGTGTCTTATCCCATCTTCCTTTAGATAATAATACAAATCCTGTAAACATTCCTTTTTTACTTGTTTCATTATCTTCCTTTGTATCATTATCATCTTCATCAAAATCTTCTAAATCAAAAGCTTCATCATTCATTAAATTGCATATAAATTCTTCAAAATTATCCGCCAAATAAGTGATCTTATAATCATTTTCTTGATCGATATGTATGACCTTTGGTTCTCCTTGAGGACCACATTCTCTATAATCCAGGAAAATCATATCATGACCCGCACTAGGACAATCACAAATAGCCACACCAATATCAGGATATCCCCACTCATCAATCATAAACTGACTACCTAAATCACCACAAAGAGAACAATCTTTCTCATTGCCAATTCCCATTATTCCCGTAATTGCCACATGATCTTCTGCCCAACTTGTAGGTTCATCGGTAGGGAAGCAAGTATTTACTGGAATACCACCATTATGTTGTTGCATAAGCCAAATATAAGAAGAAGGTAATTTATATCCTAATTGTTCTTCGATACTTTCAATAAGTTCATTTGATGGGGAATTACTCACATATTCTTTTAGTGCATAATCACTATCATCCCAAAAGTTAGTGAAGTCAAAATTTTCAAAAGGGACGTCGCTTAAAGTTCTTTTTACTTTCTTTATTTTTTTAGATGTATGCGTTCTATTTTTTATTTCTTGCTCACATTCTCGAATAACCAATATTGCATCTTCATCCTGTGGATCAAGTTTAGACCAACGTTTAGCGTATTCTATTGCTTTTTCTTCTTGCCCATAAAGATATTGATAAGCATATGCCATTCTCATATTCCATTCTGATTTGTTATGTCCTTCTTCATGAACACTCTCTAAAACATCAATGGCTCTTAAAAGTGCTTCATCTCCTTTGTATCTAGGAGTTCCTTCATTATGATCACCAATGATTGCGTAGTTTTCTAACGCTCTTGCAAGAGCATAAGAAGAACGATAATTGCGAAGTTCTTCAGGAATTGAATCTAATATTTCAATACATCGAGTATAGTTATCGTCATCGTTCCATTTTTCTAATTGTTCATAAAAGGCTTCTGCATTTTCTGGTGTATAAGGAATATAATCTCGTGTTTTCATTTTATGTATGTCCTCCTGATCATCATTATTTTCATCTTGAGAATATTTTAGACATAAACTTCCTGCATTTCTTCTGAACACATGGAAATTAGCCCATTCAATATTAGTATCAATAAAAAATTCTTTTGCTGTTTGTAACACATGACTCAAGTCCCATGCAATAAAATCTACATATCCATAATTAGAACCTGTAGCTCCACCGATTAATGTTAATGATTCACCACAGTTATTAAGTAAATAATCTTCTAAACTATCTCTAAAATCAAAGATTTGCTGTGTCGAATCATCTTTAGCAAAGCTAGATAAAGGATAATAAAAGAATCCTGCTACACTTCCATCTGCATGTAGCATGTCCATACTATCTTCTTCATTGCACAAATATTCGTTAAGTAAAGCAACACAACAAGATGAACCAAAAATTGTGTCTAATCTTAAATCTGCATTTTTATCTTGAATAGGATTCATTTGATATCCAGTGTATAGTTCCAATAGAGACTCAGGATCATTGCTAAGTTTAAATCCCATTTCTTCAAGTTTTTTGGGAAGATTTGTAAGAGTAATCCATTCCTTATCTTGAATAGAATCTAAGATATTAAGTGAGTCGATATATCGCATATGGATAATCTCTCCCAAAATTAAGTCTGTCAAAGTAGTAAGAAGCCACCACACCCTGTTTTCTTCTTCTTTCAAAAGTGTTTGGGTCTTTTCACAATAAATACTTAAATCTACACCTTGATCATTTTTATCAATCCATACTAAAACATCGTCACCGTTAATGTCAAAACCTTCTACTCTAATAGCTATATCAGTATTCGCTTGTCTTCCTACTAAAATATTCCAATTATTTTCTATTTCTTTAGGAGCATGCTTTACAAAATAAATTAGTTCAAATAATTTTATCTTATCACCTTCAGGAGTAAGGATAAGCTCATATTTTTCACCATTATACCCTAATTCAAAAGAAACACTATAAAATGCTATGTTTAGTATATCTTCACATTTCTTGATTAATTCTTTACCATGTTCATTATTTTTATCTTCGTCCATAATCTTACGAAGTTCTTTTTCCTGTTTTATAAATTCTTTCCATGCCTTCTTTGTTCGATCTTTAAAACATTCATAGAACATAGGATAATCAATACGTTCTTTGCACCAACAAATAAACTCTTTTGTATCTTCATCATTTGGACGTGCTTCTAAGGCTTTTTCAAAATATTTCAGTGCACGAGCTTCCTGATCTAGATAGTAATAGGAATAACCCATACGAAAATTCCAGCAATGGTCGTCTTTAAAGTATTCCTCATGAGGCTCTAGTAGAGCGATGGCTTTTTTGAGCATTTCATTGCATGTTGGCTTATGTGGATCTGCTAGATTATTATAGGCACGAGCCAGTTCACTATCCATTTCAGGAGTACGATCATCGGCAGAAATAGCCTCAAGTGTTTCGATGATTTTACAGTGTTTGCTTTCTTCATACCACTTTTGACATTGTGCTAAAATGTCCATATTTAAATCCTCCTCATAATCTTCCAATTTCTCATCTTCAATCTGATAAAACACTCCATTTTCATCACGCTCAAAAGCACAAGGATACGGAGTAGAAAGTAGCGAAACAATTTCATTATCATTGTTACATACCGAATTTAATGAATATATTCCTACATTATTAGGATCATTCATATAATCATCACTTTCATCACCAGCTGTGAAACGCCATCCGCTATCCCAATCCCCATCAGGTTCTTCTCTATAACAATAACCAACCTCACATCCTTCAATCATTATACGATTTGAAGCAAAACAACCACTTGCTTCATCCCAATCATCTAAAAGATCTTTCATATCATCCTTTTTTACATTGAAATTTCTATTGCTTCCCCTTGATTCATACAACTCTTTACGTATTTCTTCGACATCTTTAGCCATTTCTAACATATCTTTATCATCTACAAGTTCATGTAAATCGTAACTAAATGGATCATTCGCAAACTCTTTAAGTGCATTATTTAAAGCATCATGTTCTTCAGAAGTTGCAACTATTCTAATATGACGAGACGGAGTATTATAATTATCCAAATCATTAAGATTTACAAAACCATTAACATAACATTCTAATAAAATAGCTGCTAAATCTGTTATAACATCAATCGCAAAATGAAAATCTATTTCTACTCCATTTGAATGAGTAAATTCTAAATATTCAACAGTTTTATGAAAATTCCAATTTTGTCTATCAAGACCTATCTTCGAAAATATTTCACTGAGAGTGATTTCCTCCTTATGCTGATCTTCTAAAAAAGATACTAAATTTAGACTATCATCTGTTCCGCCAATATAATTTTGCCAATACTTATCAATATACATACGCTATTCCTCCTTATATTAACCTTCATCAATGTCGGGTTCAGGAATTATTTTCATAACCACAAATCGTTCCTCAACATTAGCTAACACTTCACAATCGCAGCCACCACCGTTTTTATAAAGCCACTCCACCACATCTTTAACAGGACACTGATGTTCTTCTAAAAATCTTACTGTTAATTGCAAATCTCCTTTACATCCTTGATTTGCTTTATCTAAGTAATCAAAAAGCTGTACAAATTTTTCAACAGGCATTGGCAATGAATTTAAAAATTTTTGTTCTTGTTCTTCTTTATATTTTTTAAGAATTTCCTTTCTCTTAGCTTTATCCATAACTGAATCCTCCAAGTTATACCATTGTCCCTTTATAAGTTAAATTAATCCAGGTTTCATCAAATTCATCTTTATCTATCAAACAAGCTTGTATTTCAGTTCCCCAGATTCCATTATTTAATTCTTCCACCTTAGGAATTGCTACAATTTCTAAAACTCCTGCGTAGAAATCCTCAATATTATTGGTGGTTCGATCTAAGAATACATCTATAGAACGAGTAACAAGTCGTTCATTATCTGTATCAATCTCATAAAGAATAATTATCGGATCTTCTGTCGATTCATGACTCCAAAAAATTTTAATATATTCTTTCATATTTTCTTATTTTATGCGTATGTATGACTATCTTTTGAATCTATGCCATATCCATAAAAATCAAGTAAATCCTCTAATTTTTTTGCTAATACTTCAACAATTGCATGACAAGGATTTTCATAATCTTTAGTTTTTAATTTCTGTAATTCAACACAATGTAATGTACCACATGCTTCAAGCATAAAATCAGTTAATGCTACAATTATTTGATATCCTTCTGTGTTTTTTGCATCAATCTGATTATCTTCAGCTGTTAATAAACCAATAATACCTACTGCAACAGTAAATGCTCCACAACATGATTGTTCTGTTTGCATTCCTATACCCATAACTGAAAACATTTTTCTTGTTTCTTCACTAAGATTAAGTTCATAATATTCATTACATGCCTTAAACATAGCTTCAGCACAACTTAAATCTGTGCCAATATGATATTTGTTTACTAATTCATATAGTTTTTGTTCTTTCATATTTATAATTCCTCATATATTTCATTAAAATATTCATTCTCAATATCTAGCTAGACTAAAATTTTTTTATAGTTATAAAGACCTATAACTCCCAATCCTAATATGACTGATATAAAAATCATTAATGTAAATTTAAAATTATATTTAATTTGTTTTAAGATAAAAAATATAGAACCGACTATCATATAAATTACTATTATGATGCATATAAAAGTCACTATATCAAAGTTTTACATATTATCATGTAATCCCTTGAAATCAAGTCTGTTGATGAAACATAGTAATAATTCTGCAGTCAGGGCATATTTCTATATATAATGTTCCTTCTGCACAATCATTAATTGTATCCCAATGAATTTGAGCTAGATATTTCATTTTCTTTCCACATTCAGGACACTCTCTATATTCCCAATCTTGTACCCAACTTGCATATCCACCAATAGTATTTACATCATCACCATAAGCTCCATAAAATAAAGGTCTTTCTTTTTCAGAAACTACAAAATAATTATTTATCATACTTTCAATTTCTTCATCTCTATAATAGTTTTCTTCCATTCCTTCAAATTCTAAAATTTCACTTTTACCATCTAGACTAAATCTATTAGATATACCATCTGCTGCCAGCGTTATACAATTAGGACAACAGCTTGCAGTAATTATTCCGTCAATACCAAGGAAAGAAAATCTTTCATCTTTTCCGTCAATAATAAGAATATCTACTAATTCACAGCCACAATGAGGACATTTTTCTCCTCTTTTCCTTCCAACGAATGTGCCGTTTTCATCTTTTTCATCACCTACTTCAAAGGAATAGCATTTATCGTAATTAAGTTTTATATAATTATTTTCGCTGTCAAATGTCCATCCACCTTCTTCGGCATATATATCTGCATCTACATATAGTTTTTTTCTCCAGGGTTTTGGATTTACTTTAAGTTCATGTAATGCGTCTTGAGCTTTTTTTCCTCCTGCCATGGCAACGCAGCATAAAAGATTACTTCCATCATATGATGATTCTGATGCCATAAGTTTTTCAATAAGTTCATCTGTTATTTTATCGTTGGCATTATAATATAGTTCACTTGGATAAAAAATATTATTATCAAGTGCTATTTCTGAAATCTCGCCACAATCAACTCCGATTGTCATTAAATCATGGAATATATCCCACTCGGCTGTCTTGTAAAACTCATCATCTAAAGTTTTTAATTTTTCTATAACTTGTTTTTTCTTTTCTTCAATTTCTTGTAAAGACCAATTGTTCACTTCTTCTCTGTGATGTCTTGCTTTGCATTTCCAACAAAGTCCTTCATAACCTAAAGATATTCCACACTCTGGACATTTATATTTTAATCTCATGTTTTTTCTCCTTATTGCTCTTTATAACAATTTTCGATGTCTATGAATAATACATATACAGCACAAACTTTATTATCTTTATCAAATCCAAAGAATACTGGATAATATCCATCGCCCCATCCAGATGCAAATATAGGAATATCACAATTAGTGTTCGGAATAGTCCAATTTAGCCAATCTCCACAACTTCTTTGATATTTTGGATATAACTTAGCATTTTCTTCTAATAAATCACAGAATAAGTCATTATATGGATCAATGTCTGGATCTTTTTCTAATCGTTGAGCCCAGTATTCTTTAAATTTAGTTTGATTTTGAATGTCAGCAATACATGCCATACCTGCGTCGACACAAAATCCAAAATATTCATCATCCTCTAATTCTTCATCAAGATTTTCATTTCCTACCATTCCCATCTCATATCGAATAGGCTTTTCACTAGAAATTCCCAATTTTGCACAAGCGTAACGATCTCCATATTCATCACTTGGCACTACACAAATTTTTATTGGATATGTTCCAACAGGAATAGTTTGAATAAATGGCAAACTATGTTCCAGTTCTATTAATGGATCACATGCAAAAATTTTACCAGTAGGAAAATACACCTTTCCTATATCAAGTGCATCAACTTTCATATTTCCTATTGTGCTTTCTGTATAATACTTGTCTATATCAAATTTACAAACTAACTTTTCTTTTATTGTATTATATTTCTTCATCCATTCTGCTGTAGGCATTTCAATTTCCTCCTGTCGATTTTGTTTCTTGATGTATTCTGTCTTTGAACCGTCCCAGTAGCAATTTATACATCGACCATTTTTAAAATTATGATTACAATTTGGATATCCATAGAGAATATGAGCACATTCCGGGCACAACCCCATCATCTTTGAGGAGCCTTTGAAAAAAAGGCTGCCACACTCATCACAAATGGCCAGTTCTTTTTTTGCCATAGGGATCACCAGTCCCGTTCTCGGATTGCCTCCTCAGTATCAATAGGGATACCAAACCACGCTAGAATATAGGCTACGGTTGACGCGATACATTCCCGTGCTACAGTTTCGATCTCGCTGTCATTCTCATCAAACTCCGCCTGGAGATCATTGATGCCGCACACTGCCTCGTCCAGCATTTCCTGCACCACTTCGGTATTGGTTTCGCCGCCTTCCAACAGGTTGATGACTTTCTGAAGCTCGTCTTTTACCTTGTCCACCAGAAAAGCAGGATAGTAATCATCCTGATACATCTCGTCCAGCAGTTTATAATTTTGGTCAAATGCTTTCAT
>ERZ1673739.655-NODE-655-length-47090-cov-12.017391_pt1 | contig 47090 bp, 50 predicted proteins | sample MGYA00580210_ERZ1673739 | MGnify/ENA primary metagenome ERZ1673739 (study PRJEB41218, sample SAMN15661749) | gut metagenome | host: Homo sapiens | place: Canada: London | collected 2015-08-20/2019-03-30 | study: EMG produced TPA metagenomics assembly of... | reverse complement strand
AAAAATTGAAAATTCTTATATTTTAGTTGTCCGAAATCTTGACATAGTACCAGTTCCTTTTCATAACGGCAATAACGTTCCGATAATTCATCAAGGGATAGAATAGCCTTCCATAATCGTTTGATTTGTATTTCTGCAATTGCAGGTGCACACAAATCCATTTTAATATAAAGAAAGATATTCCTTAAATCTCTGTCGGCTTTTTTCCGTTAATTCTACTGCAAATTTCATAAATCAAAATCTTTTTGCATTTCGGCAAATGCCTGTTTTGCGGGCTTTGTTCTTCCTGCCAAAATATCCGCATATCCTTTCTCAAGTTCTGCATTCAATTCTTCTTTCATTAAGCGACTCCATACAGACAGGTTTTTCATACGGCAATCGCACTTCAAAAGGAAGCCCTTTTTTTTAAACAATCTGTTTAAAAAACATATCAATCGCATTAGAGGTAGGAATACCAAGTGCAGATAATATGGTTTCTGCCTGTTCCTTTAATACAGGGTCAATTCTTGCATATACGCTTGCTGATTTTGCCATAACAACGATCCCTTTCATGGAAACAGTATTTCTCTTTCTATGTGCATTATACTGTGATGTATTGAGTTTTATATGCAAACAAGCTGACGAAACGATCTACCAATCTACCTTCCTTAACGAATAATAGCTGCTGTAAGCTATCCTTCGTTATTTTTCACAAACAAATACACCTGCTTCTTTTGTTATATAAATAGCACCATTCTGCTCAATTTTTGTTTCTATAAAGCTTTTAAATTCCTCCATGCGCTCTGACAGCATATCCATTTGATTGCCATGACAGCTCATGATATAAGAAAATAATGCCTGTGCATCATCTACCGATAAAGCATCTTTGTATAAACGCTTCTCCACCTTTGAAAAATATTGTTTTAATATTTCTCCCCCGTTTTCCAAACCGAAGATTTGCGGCAAGCTGCGATCGGACAGTGTAATCTGTTCATCAAACTCCTTCACAAGCTGATTGATTTCCTGCATGTGTTGCTTACTATACGTACTGCAATAGAAATGTCCGCCTTTTTTTAATACCCTGTGAATTTCCTTTAAACCGGCTGTTACATCATTCAAATAAAAAAGCATGTGATTGGCAATCATCGCATCAAAATATTCTTGTTTAAAAGGAATGCTGTTGGCATCAATCTGCATATAGTTAAAAGCTTCTCCCAGCTCCTTGCGTGTGGACTCCAACATACCCTGCGAAATATCCGATAAAAAGATTTCCTTATTACGCATATTGAGTGGCTGCTGCTTCCAAAGTTCTCCCGATCCACACCCCAGTTCCAATATACGATGCGCTTCTGTGAAGTCGATTTGCTGATACAACCAGTTAAACCAACCTTGTGAATTTTGAGAAAAGCGCTCATGTAGGGAAATACGAATCGACAAATGTCGTTCATCACGATAATGCTCGATAATTTTTTCTTCTTCGGTATTCAGCTGTAATACCGAAACCATTTTATCCCACGTAAAACTTCCTTGCCGTAACAGCTGTTTGGTTTGCACAAGCGAATCCTTTAAAAGCTGCGCATGACGGATTTTCTTATCCAACAAATCAATTTGCAGCTGTAAAGATTCCTCCATTGCTGTATGATTGGTGTCAATATCCATCATTTTAATTTCATTTAAAGAAAAGCCCAGTTGTTTTAAGGAAATGATGCGCTGTAAACGAATAAAATCATCTTCACTGTATTTTCGATATCCGTTTTCCATGATAAAGGAAGGCTTCAAAAGCCCTTGTTTATCGTAGTAGCGTATCGTTCTTTCCGTAACATTGGCTAGACGTGCAAATTGTCCGGTGGTAAAATAGCTTTTCATATCGCTATTATAGCGTATTTCACTAGAGAAATACAGAAAAGACAATATTGTTTTTATTGATAAGCTTTCGAGTACGAAATGTTTTCACAGACTTTTTATCTTAAAAATAGACTGCCGGCTGAATATCGTTTTTTCTTTTCAAAGCAAACAAGAAAAAATACAATCCGATTGGTGCTGGATCAGACAAGATTGTTGGTTAAGCAAAACAGTTTTCTATCATATGTATAGCATCACTATATTTTTATGATTCCATCTTAACTAAGAATATTATAAAATCCATTATGTAATATATACTTTACATTATGTAATTTATAATATATAATAAATATGTAAAAGAAAGGAGCAATACATAGCATTGTGAAGAATAAAAGAATAAAAATAGCCAGACTTGAATGCGATATGAGCCAAGAAGATTTAGCAAAGGCAGTAGGTGCAACACGTCAAACCATCGGGTTGATCGAAGCAGGTAATTATAATCCTTCGCTTAAACTTTGTTTAGCCATCTGTAAAGCACTTAATAAAACTTTAGACGATTTATTTTGGGAGGAACAACATGAAAATAAATAAAATGAAAGACGAGCGTATCGTTCAATTAAATAACAAAATTCAAAGTGAAGCATTTATTTTGACGATTATGATCTTAGCATTATCTATCTTTATAAAATCTTATATATTTGATATGGGTATACGAGAATATTTAATAGAATTGATTATTATGATGGTTTCGATTGCATACCTTTCCATCAGAGGAGCTACGGTCGGTTACAGTTCAATGGATACTATATATTTTGGAAAGAAGTTCAAGATAATCGCTATCCTACTTCTAGCAATTCTGATTACTATTTTTAACGGAATTAGAAATTATACTTTCTATGGTAAAAACTATGACGGAATATCTGATATACATTTTCTTTCTGTAATTGGTGTTACATTTATATCTTCACTCATTTTTGTTTCTTTCCTTTTAGGTGCTGTATATTCTATTGAAAGAATCGGACAAAAACGCCTTGAAAAACAGCTTGATAATGACGAGGAATAAATACATTAAGCTATGATAAAGCATGGAAAGTTAATCATAACTTAGAGTAAAAGTAAATAATCATATTTATAAAAAAAATAGGAAACATACAGATATTCTGTATAACCTCCTATTTTTATTTTCCCATAGGTCAAGATACATTTTTTCGAATATATATTATTTTGTTGTCTGTAAGAAATGCCAAGCGTCCTTACACATATCCTCAAGGTTTTTCTCGGCCTTCCAACCTAATTCCTTAAAGGCTTTTTCAGTGCTTGCATAGCATGTCGCAATATCACCCGGACGTCTTGGATCGATCTGATATGGCACTTCGATATCATTTACCTTTGCAAAGGTATTGACAACATCAAGTACACTATAACCGATTCCGGTTCCTAGGTTATAACAATCGACTCCGATTGGTTCCATTACCTTATTTACCGCATTCACATGTCCCTTTGCCAGATCCACTACATGAATATAATCACGAACTCCCGTTCCATCTGGTGTGTCGTAATCATTTCCATATACATGCAGATAAGGAAGCTCTTTATTCGCAACCTTAACGATATAAGGCATCAAATTATTAGGGATATCATTTGGACTTTCTCCAAGCAAACCACTGGCATGTGCACCGATTGGATTAAAGTAGCGCAACAAAGCAATATTCCATTCATTATCGGAAATATGCAAATCACGTAAAATTCCTTCAATCAACAGCTTGGTTGTACCATAAGGATTGGTCGTCGGTCCAAGTGGGAAATCTTCAAAAATCGGAACACTTTTCGGATTTCCATACACTGTTGCACTTGATGAGAATACCAAGCGTTTGCAGTTATGCTTTGCCATCACCTTGCATAGCGCTAAGGTACTCATAATATTGTTTTCATAATACATGATCGGCTTTTGAACAGACTCTCCAACTGCTTTATAGCCGGCAAAATGAATCGCCGCATCAATCGCATGCTCATTAAATATCGTTTCTAACGCTTCTTCATCACAACAATCTGCTTCATAAAAAGCAGGACGTGTGCCGGTAATGCGTTCAATTTTATCCACAACATCACTTTGCGAATTGTATAAGTTATCAATAATAATGACGTCATGTCCTGCTTCAATCAATTCCACACAGGTATGACTTCCGATAAATCCTGTACCGCCGGTAACTAAAATTTTCATAAGGTTTCTCCTTTTACATTTACTTTTTTATTATAAGCCACCGATATCCGTTTTTCAATATCTTTATAGATACCTATCTTTCTCATTCTATGCTATACTACTATATAGAAAGATGAAAAGAGAGGAATCAAAAAATCATGAAAGTAAAAAAAGCAATTATTCCGGCAGCCGGGTTTGGCACTCGTTTCCTACCTGCTACTAAAGCCGTTCCCAAAGAAATGCTGCCTATCGTGGATAAACCGACGATTCAATATATCGTAGAGGAAGCAGTTGCCAGTGGCATTGAGGAAATTTTAATCATTACCAATTGTTACAAAAGCTGTATCGAAAATCATTTTGATGTAAGCTTTGAATTGGAAAAGAAATTAGAAGCAAGCAAGGATCAGGAGCATTTGGAAATGGTAAAGGAAATTTCCAATATGGCAAATATTTACAGTGTCCGTCAAAAAAATCCACGTGGTTTAGGACATGCGGTGCTATGTGCAAAATCCTTTGTCGGTAATGAACCATTTGCGATTTTATTAGGCGATGACATCGTTGTAAACAAAAACAGAAAGACCGCTACCCAACAACTTGTTGAGGCTTATGAACAATATGGCGGAAGTGTTGTCGGTGTGCAAAAGGTTGCGGATTCACAGGTACATAAATACGGTGTTGTTGATCCGTCTGAAAACATTAACGAACGCTGTGCTTCCGTAAAAGGCTTTGTGGAAAAGCCAAAGAAAGAGGAAGCACCTAGCAACTTTGCTATTTTAGGACGTTATGTATTAACTCCGGAAATCTTTGACTTATTGGAAACGCAAGAAGCCGGTAAGGGCAATGAAATCCAACTGACCGATGCAATCGATCGTTTAACAAAGCAACAAAAGGTATTTGCCTATGATTTTGAGGGTGTCCGCTATGATGTCGGTGATAAAGCCGGATTCCTAAAGGCACAGATTGATTTTGCCTTGGATCGTAATGATTTGCATGATGTCATGGTCGATATTTTAAAAAACACCAAGCTATAAACGCATGCTTCCTTAGGGAAGCTTTTTCTTTGCTAACCAAGTACATGCGGCTATCTTTTTCACATTAGAAACGCTATAATAGAAACGATAAAAAAGGAGTGCTGATGATATGGATTTTTCAACCTTACCAATGGGAAGCATCATTCTTGCCGATGACTATCTCCACCCCATGATTCGCAAAGCTATGGCAGCATCAAAACAAGGAAGCCTCGGTATTCGAATTACCGATATTTCTGCCTTTCTTACAAGCTATTATTATAAAAAAGCACCTAGTCGCTACCAGGTTCTTTTTACGATCTATCAACAGGTTCAACAGCTTGATAAAAAAGATTTCCCAACCTATCGCAATATCCTTTGCAGTAAGGACTTTTTAGAGGAATGCTACCAACTGCTCAATGAGCTTTCCTTTTGGGGAATCGACAGCAGCTCCCTGCCAAAGCAAAGCGCTTCGCAAAAAGAGCTGTTTACCATATTACAGCTTTTTAAAGATGTCGTATTTCCCAAGCAGCTGCTGCGCCTTGCTTGTGAGCAAATCAAGAAAAAGGATTTATCCAATGTCTATATCATAGATACCTATAACGATATTGCTAAAAATCAGATCATCAAGCAATTCCTTCAGCAAGGAGCAAAACTTTCCTCCTTTCCCAAGGAAGAACAGGAAATAGCTTTTTATCATGCAGTTAATAAACGTCAGGAAATCGAAGCCTGTGCACAACATATCCTCAATCATTCCTTAGATGCCCAGGATATTCATATCACCTTATGTGATGCCTCTTACCCTAAGCTCATCGAGCAAATCTTTCAGCGCTATCACATTCCTTATACACTGTTTCAACAGGAAACAAGCTCTCAGCTTCCTAAGCAATTTCTTGCGCTATTAAACTATGTATTCGATCCATGCAAGGAACAGCTACTAGCATGCTTAGATAGTGAACTGTTTACCGGTGGAAACATTCATGCCCTGCGTGAATACATGCAGCTATTCGAGGTAGATCTTTTTGATAACTTCCATCACCTTGAAACGATGGAAGATAGTGGAAACCTAATGAATATCTACACCCTAAAACAGCTTCAGGAATTGGAAAACAAAGCAGCTGAAGCACAAGCGGAGCTATTGCCTTTCTTTACACAATTAAATCAAAATATACAAATAACAAATAAAGTTGAGCTTATCGTTAATGAGTTAAACAAACATATCCATACCGATGAGGATCGAAGCATCTATCGCAAGATCACGACGATATTGTATGAGATCGGTGATGTGGTACAAACCAAAAACGACCTGCATTTTCTAGCTTCCTTTTTTGAAAATATCCAAGGAAGTAAAAAGCAGCCAAGCTATCAAGGTGTTTTGATCCACAATCATAAGCAAGAGGTATTGCCTAGGAAATATCACTATGTATTAGGTGCTACACAAACGAATTATCCCGCTTTTCAAACCAAAAAGGGAATCTTTGATGAAGCTTACTATGCCTTGATCAAAGGATATCCAAGCATGGAGGAACGCTATGCTCACTATATGGAACAGATGAATCAAATACTAACGCACAGTAAATATCTCATTCTTTCCTATCCGGTGGGAAGCTATGAAGGAAAAAGTATGGAGGCAGCCTTGGAAATCGAGCAATATGCACAAAAGCCAAGCCAACCCTATCCACTGCATGAAAACTATGCAGAGCTGCGTTTACAAGATACGCTATCTGCTGATATGGCAAAACAACTTTTCCTAAAAAACGGTTGTTTGCATGGCTCTATATCCAGCTTTGAACGCTATGTGAAATGTCCATTCTCTTATTTTCTACGCTATGGGCTATCCTTAAAAGAGCCTTTTCAACCCGGATTTCCTGATGCCTATGCCGGCACATTATTTCACTATATCCTAGAAAGCTTAACCAATGCCTATGGAAAAGAGTATAGCGAGCAAAGCAGTAAACAATTGCGTAAAATCGTTGATAAAGAACTGGCGCATCTTACACAAATTTTTCCAAGTATGGAACTGGCACTGATGAATGTAAAAGAACGTCTGCTTATTTCCATGACACAAACCTTGGAGGTTTTGCAGGAGTTTGAAACGCATTCACAATTTTCACCAACTGCCAGTGAATTAGAATTTCATTATGATTTGCCATTGCAGGAAAATGTTACGATTGCTCTGCATGGCTTTATCGACCGATTGGATACCTATCAAGACTTTGCTTGTATCCTTGACTATAAAAGTTCTATCAAGACCTTATCCGAAACCGATATCTTTGCGGCCTTACAGCTACAACTATTAACCTATGCGATGGTCGTTCATCAGCAACAACAAAAGGAAATCATGGGTGCTTACTATATTTCCTTAAAGAATGAAACTATTCCCTGTCCTGCCGGTAAACTGACACGTAAAAAGCCGGTTACATATAATGAATATGTGAAAGAGGATTATATGCTCATGAAGCAAAAAGCACAGCGCTTCAACGGTTGGACAATGCAAAAGCAAGTGGATACCTTAGATGACAACGCCACTCATATCGTTGGTTTACGCATCAATAAAGAGGAAGAGGTCAAAGCAGGAAAGCTCTACAATTTAGAAGCAATCAGCTCTTATATGAAGCAGCTTTATGAAATCCTTGCCTCTCGTATCTTAAACGGCGATATTGCCTGTACACCGTTGGAGCATGCTTGTGATTATTGCAGCTATCAGCCGATTTGTCGTTTTAAAGGCTTCTACGCCGATAAAAAACGCTTAGTAGAGCCACATGATGATTTATATTGGGACGGAGGTGAACAAGATGCCTAAATGGAATGCCCAACAAAAGAAAGCCATTGAAACCAAGCAAAAAAATATTCTTGTTTCTGCCTCTGCCGGAAGCGGGAAAACAACTGTATTGATTGCTCGTCTGATGGATCTGGTTATGAAGGATCATATCTCGATTGATGAAATATGTGCCATGACCTTTACCGAAGCTGCTGCCAATGAAATGAAAAAACGTTTGGCAAGTGAATTACAAAAGGCGTATGCTGCGGCACAAAGCATGGAGGAGAAAGCCTTTATTACCAAGCAGCTTACCAATCTGCAAACGGCTCATATTTCTACTATTCATTCCTTCTGCCTTTCCATTATCCAAAAGTATTACTACATCATCGGCTTATCAAAGAAACGAATTGCGAATATCATGGATAATGCAGCAATGACACATTATCAAGATGCTGCCATGAGCCAAGCTTTTCAACGTCAATACGAACAACAAGATCCGATCTTCTTAGAGCTTTGCATGATGTTTTCCTCCCGTCCGGAAAATGATGATATGCTTCAAAAAACCATTGCCAAACTTGCGACTACTGCCTCCAGTAAAGCAGACAGCGATGCTTGGTTGAATCGTCTTTGCGATACATACAGCTCCTGTAAACAAATCAATGATTTACCAAAAGAACTGTTTGATTATTTCTATGACTATCTCACCATTCAAAGCCTGCGTTATCAAGAGCTTTTAAACAGCCTGTTAGAGCGCTACCGGCTGCGCTATTATGAAGAAGAAAAAAAACATGCCCTTCTACAAGCAAAGTGCGACTTACTTCCAACCTTGTTTGAAGCCTTAAAAAACCGCAATTATATGGACTATCGCCAATTGTTTATCAATATCTGTCATGGTATTGTTCCTACCTCACCGGATAAAGAGGACAAGGAATATACCCGACTGCGTAAAGAAAGTCAAGAGCTGGAGGATAGCTTACTTGCGATACTGTATCGTGAGGATACCTTAATACGAGATATGACAAAGTTAGCACCTTACGTTCAAAAGCTTGTTTGTATGTGCCAAGACTATCGTCAAAGCTATGCAGCCTTAAAGGCAAAGCATGAAATGATTGACTTTGACGATATGGAGCATTTTGCTTTGGCAATCCTGCAAGCCAACCAAGGCAGTATTGCGAAGCTATATCGTGAACAATTTGTAGAAATCATGGTTGATGAATTTCAAGACAGCAACGATGTACAAAACAGTCTTGTTCAACTGATTTGCCGTGAGAATAATGTATTTCGTGTCGGCGATATCAAGCAATCCATTTACAGCTTCCGTCATGCAAAGCCGGATCTGATGAAATCCTTAATCGAACAAAAAGGAGAGAATGATGAAGTCATCTATCTTTCCAACAACTATCGTTCTAAAAAAATGATTGTTGATTTCAATAACGAGCTGTTTAAGATTCTTATGAACATGGATCGTTTTTCTTGTAGCTATCGCAAGGAAGATGATGTCGATACCGGTGTTCCCGCCCAAGAAGAAAACAATGTACCGATTTGTTTTCATGCGATCTTCCACGATGAAATCAAGGAGGTGCAACAGCTCATTGTTGCGAAAAACACGCTTAAGGCAAACTATATTGCCAATCAAATCATTCATATAAAAGATAAAGAAAAGCGTCAGTGGAAAGACTTTGTCGTACTTGTTCGAAGCAATGCCCGTAAGGATAATTTAAAAGCTGCTTTTGATGAATTAAACATTCCTTACTTTATAGACATTAAATACGGCTTTTATCAATCAAGCAGTGTTCAGGTTATCTTATCAACCTTAAAAGCCTTATGCAATCCTCATGACGATATTTCCTTTGTTGCATGCATGATGTCTCCGCTATGGAATTACAGTGCACAGGCAATGGCTGAAATCAAGCTGAAAAAGGATAAGCAGGAAAGCTATTATCGCTACATGTCCAAGCATACACCAGATGAGCTTGCGGATTTTGAAGCTTTACGCCAAAAGCGTTATACTTACAAGCTGCATGAAATCATCAATCAGCTGTTTCTTTTCCATGACTATTATGCAAAACATACAAGCATTCAGGAAAAGACCAACTTGGATCTATTATTTGAAAAAGCGATTCAATTTGAAGCTAAAGAAGCCGGTAGTTTAGAATCTTTCTTAGCACAGATCGATCAAATTCAAGATGCTCAAACAGCCGAAGCCATTCCGGTTGGCAGTGAAGCCGATGTCGTTCGTGTCATGAGCATTCATCAATCCAAAGGTCTGCAATTTCCGGTTGTATTCCTATGGTCAAGTGATAAACAAACACCGATTGAATTTAAGGATTTCTGTATCCTAGACGCTGAGCTTGGTATCGGTATGAAGGCGATGGAACTGCCTAAGCGCTATGTACGTACAACACTGCCACGCATTGCCATGGAGCATAAAAAAGATAAGGAAGAATTAGAGGAGGAAATGCGTATTCTTTATGTTGCCACTACACGTGCCCAACAACAGATGCACATTGTAGATTGCATATTATCCCTTGAGCCTTATCGCCACCCTTTAACCACCAGTGATATTTATAAACGAAAAGGCTATACCGCTTGGATCCTACAAGCCTTTCTTTCCATGCAAAGTCCTTTATTTACCTTAAAAGAGGTACATCATCTATGGGAAAATCAAGTACAGACAAAACAGGCAACAACCTATAAAAAGCTTCCGATTTATACAAAGGAAGCGAGTTCTTGGAGGTTGTCAACTGCCAGTGAACAAAACATAAACACCACAGAGCCATTCCAATGGAAACAAAAAAATGATGGAACGATCTATGGTAGTGCCATGCATAAGTTGGTAGAGCTATCCCAAGGGAAATCCTTAACACCAAAGGAATACAAAGCACTTGCGGAAACCATCAATTTTACGCTTCATGACAGCGACATCAAAAAGCTAAATGCATTACAAAGCAATCCAATCTATCAAAATGCCCTGCAAGTCTGGCATAGCTATGAGATGCCTTTCAATGTCGCAATCCATGATGAAATTCTTCATGGCTATATGGATTTTGTATCTATCGGTGAACAAGATATTATTTTAATTGATTTTAAAACCGATGCCACACTTGATGCACAGGAATTAACCAAGCATTATAGGGAACAGCTTCATACCTATCAAAGAGCCTTACAAGCCCTTTATCCTCGGCATCAGATTCACGCATATCTTTATTCCTTTGCCTTGAATCAAATGCTGCCAATACAATAAAACAGCCGTTATGGCTGTTTTTGTTGTATTTAGCTTTTACGCGTGTTTTACGCGATCTCTCTCCTCGGCACGTTTCCCGTTATTAAAGCGATCAACTGTACCTACCAAATAACCGGTGATACGACGAATCTTCTCAAAGCCTTCCGGTTGTAAATGATATCCTAAACCGACTTCCTCGCCATCGAAATCTAAAGAAATCGATGCGATTTCTTTACCCGGATTTTTTGAGTGAACATAAGCGATATAAGCCTTTGCCTCTTTTTCTCCTATTGTTTCATTCGCACTGATTTCAATCCCATCTACTACCATTTTATAATCCATAACAAGCCCTCCTGCTTCTTTTCTTTAGTATAATCCTTTCCGGTATGCAATTCAATTTTTTTGCCTACAAACTTCCGTTTCGCTCAAATCGAATATTCGAAAACGGATATAGGATATAAATGTCTTTACCTTTGAAATCACTTCTTTTAAATGGTCCCACAGCACGTGAGTCATGTGATTCAATGCGATTATCTCCCATTAGGAAATACTCATCTTCTCCTAAGGTAACTTTATCAAAATCATGTGTAAACTGATCTCCTCGTGAACGAATGTCATTGGCATATTCATTATCCAAATAAGGCTCCTCAATCGCTAAACCATTAACATAAACAACATCGTCCTTGGCATAAATCGTATCGCCCGGTAATCCGATTACACGCTTTACCCATGCTTCTCCATTCGTAATTTCCGCATCATTTACAACAACGACATCATAGCGTTGAATATCATGAATCTTCATATCAATAATATTCATTAAGCCGATTTCATCATCATGTAAGGTCGGATACATGCTTAAACCATCAACTTGCACCGGACGCATAACAAAGGTTGTAAATAGATATACGATAATGGCACATAGAACAAAGGTTTTTAAAAAATCAAGCAGCATATAGCCGATACTGTCTTTATCTTTCTTTTTGTTTTCTTCCAAGCTTATCACCTCGGTTGTTTCATTATAGCACTAAAGTTTACTTACGAAAAGAAGAACACGCTTAAACGTGTTCTCCATAAACATTGATACGATTGATTGCCTTGGCAAGCGCAACCTCCGCACGCTTGATATTGGTGCGTTCATCTTGCTTTGCAAGACGTTTTTCAGCACGCTCCTTAGCACGTTTGGCACGTTCGATATCAATTTCTGCTCTGCCTTCAATAGCATCGGTTAAGATACGCATTTCGTTGTTGCTCATTTGCAACAAACCTCCGGCAAGCGCATAATCCTGATAAACACCATTCTCCTTTAAAGAACAACGGCATGTTGCTAACATTGCAACAAGCGGTACGTGGTGAGATAGAATCGTACGTTCTCCTTCCACGGTTTTTACATTAACAGCTTCGACCTCACACTCTTTATATAATCCAAGCGGAGTGATAATTTTTAATGCAATCATAGGCTAGCCTTCCAAAGTTTTAGCTTTTTCTACCGCGTCCTCGATCGTTGCGACAAACATAAATGCCTGTTCCGGAAGATCATCATATTTTCCGGCTAACAGCTCCTTAAAGCTGCGAATGGTATCCTCTCTTGAAACATAGCAGCCTTTGATTCCGGAGAATACTTCCGCAACATGGAATGGCTGAGATAAGAAGTTACGTACACGACGTGCACGATTAACGATGATCTTATCTTCCTCGCTAAGTTCGTCCATACCGAGAATGGCGATGATATCCTGCAGCTCCTTATAGCGCTGTAAAATTTCCTGTACCCCACGAGCAACCTCATAATGCTCTTCACCGACAACAAGCGGATCAAGGATACGTGAACTTGATTCCAGTGGATCAACCGCCGGATAAATTCCCAATGCCGCAATATCACGGTCAAGTACGGTTTTTGCGTCCAAGTGGGTAAATGCCGTTGCAGGTGCAGGGTCCGTTAAGTCATCGGCAGGTACATAAATGGCTTGTACTGATGTAATAGATCCGTTTTTGGTAGAGGTAATACGCTCTTGAAGCTGTCCCATTTCCGTTGCTAAGGTTGGCTGATAGCCTACGGCACTTGGCATACGTCCTAATAGGGCACTTACCTCAGAGCCTGCCTGTGTGAAACGGAAGATGTTATCAATAAACAACAACACGTCTTGATGATCATGATCACGGAAATGCTCTGCCATGGTAAGTCCGGTTAGACCAACACGCATTCTGGCTCCCGGTGATTCGTTCATCTGCCCATAAACTAGCACGGTTTTATCCAAAACGCCGCTGTCTTTCATTTCGTGATACATATCGTTTCCTTCACGCGTACGCTCACCGACACCGGTAACAACCGACATTCCGCCATGTTCCTTGGCAATGTTATGAATCAGCTCTTGAATCAATACGGTTTTACCAACTCCGGCACCACCGAACAAACCGATCTTACCACCCTTGGCATAAGGACAAAGAAGGTCAATGACCTTAATACCGGTTTCCAGCATCTCGGCACTTGTTTGCTGTTCATCAAAGGTAGGTGCTGCACGATGAATCGGAAGCTTGGTAGCTGCTTCTACCTTTCCAAGTCCATCAATTTCACGTCCTAATACGTTAAACATACGTCCTAGGACTTCTTTTCCAACCGGAACACTGATCGGTGCACCGGTATCAATTGCTTCCATACCTCTTACAAGACCATCGGTACTGCCCATGGCAATACAACGCACACGATCATCACCCGTATGCTGAGATACCTCGACAACCAAGGAATCTTGGTCTTTTAAAGGAATTTCAATGGCTGTAAGTAAAGCAGGAAGTTCTCCATCTTCAAATGTAATATCGACAACAGGTCCGATGACCTGAACGATCTTTCCTATATTTTTACTCATGTATTCGCTCCTTCCATCGCATTGACACCACCGACAATTTCCGTAATTTCTTGTGTAATTGCCGCCTGTCTAGCCTGGTTGAATTGCAGTTCTAATGTTTCTTTTAATTCTTCGGCATTATCCGTTGCACTTTCCATCGCCATACGACGACTGGCTTGCTCGCTTGTTTTGGTTTCCAAGAAATAACTATATAAAAGTGAGCGGACATACATCGGAACCAAATCGTTTAGAATCTGATCCCCTGCCGGTTCAAATTCCGTTAATGCTTTTTCATTTGTCGCCGTTGCTGATGCTTCCTTTTCTACCGGCAGTATATTAACAACGACCGGCTCAAAGGTTACCGAATTCACAAAGCGTGTATATAGAATGCGGATCTTGGCAATTTCCTCATTCCGATACTTTTCCAACAAGGTATCCGCAATGGTCGATAATTCCGCATAGCATTCATCTTCTAAATCCGTATGGGCATCGAAAAGCTGAAAATCCTTATTTTTGATCCAAGCATATCCACGACTTCCGATCATGATGATATCATCATCTCGATACTCCTGTAACAGACGATATACATTGGCATTATATCCACCGCACAAGCCCATATCACTTGTAAATACAATGGTACACGCCTTTCCCTTGCGGCTTGTCAGATATGGGTGAGGAACAGCTTCGATCGTAGATAGAATGCTTTGCACCGTTTCTTTTAAATAGTGTGCATATTCACGATTTTGTTCCATGTAATCCTTTTGCTTCTTTAACTTACTAGAGGCAACAAGCTGCATGGCCTTGGTAATTTTTTGTGTAGATTCTACGGAACGGATACGCGCCTTAATGGCTAATTTACCGGCACCCATAAACTACCCTTCCAAGATGTTTGCAAATTCTTTTGCGAAAGCATCTAAGGCCTGCTTGATGCTTTCACTCAACGCTTCGTCAAGAGCCTGTTTTTCATCAATTTGGGCAATGATTTCATGATGCTCACGCTCCATATACTTCAGCATTTCTTTTTCGTAAAGTGCTACATCTTCAACCTTTACATTTTTCAAATATTTATTTTTAGCCGCAAACAAAGACAATACCTGATGACTTGCGCTCATTGGATCATATTGATTTTGAATCAATAAGCGTGTCAAACGCTCACCATGCGCTAAGGTTTCACTAGTCGCAGCATCTAAATCACTACCGAATTTCGCAAAGGCCTGCATCTCACGATACTGTGCCAATTCCAATTTCAAAGAACCACTAACCTGTTTCATCGCTTTAATTTGTGCCGCACTACCGACACGTGATACGGATAAACCGGAATCAACTGCCGGACGTACACCGCTGTTAAACAGTTCCGTCTGCAAGAAAATCTGTCCGTCGGTAATGGAAATAACATTGGTTGGGATATACGCCGCAATGTCTCCTGCCTGAGTTTCGATAATCGGCAAGGCAGTTAAGCTTCCTCCACCCAATTCATCATTTAGCTTCGCAGCACGCTCCAACAAACGAGAATGCAAATAGAATACATCTCCCGGATAAGCTTCACGTCCAGGAGGGCGCTTCAACAGTAATGACATGGTACGATATGCCACCGCATGCTTACTCAAGTCATCGTAAACAATCAGTACATCATCACCGTTTTCCATCCATTCCTCACCGATTGCACAGCCTGCATACGGTGCAATATATTGTAGTGGTGCAGCATCACTGGCCGTAGAAGATACGATCGTTGTATATTCCATTGCGCCATGGCTTCTTAATTTTTCTACGATCTGTGCTACGGTACTGGCTTTCTGTCCGATCGCAACATAAATACATTTAACATTTTTATCTTTTTGGTTGATGATCGTATCAATCGCAATCGCTGTTTTTCCGGTTTGGCGATCACCGATGATCAACTCACGCTGTCCACGTCCGATCGGAATCATGGAGTCAATAACCTTCAAACCGGTCATCAGCGGCTGATGAACGCTTTTACGAGTCATAACACCCGGTGCTACACGCTCTACCGGACGGAATTTATCACTAACGATTGCTTCTCCTCCATCAATCGCTTGACCTAACGCATTTACGACACGACCAAGCATCATATCTCCTACCGGAACCTCAACGATCTTACCGGTTCTTTTTACCTCATCGCCTTCTTTAATTCCGGTATCATTTCCCATTAAAACGGCACCGACATGTTCTTCCTCTAAATTCAGCACCATTCCATATACATCATGGGGAAACAGCAGCAGCTCTCCCGCCATTGCATTGCGAAGTCCGTAAACCAAGGCAATTCCATCACCGATGGTAATGACCGTACCTGTTTCATCGACTTCCATTTCATCGTCATAACGACGAATTTGCTCCTTTAATAGCTTACTTATTTCTTCTGGCTTCAAACTCACTGCATTCACCTCACTTTCTTTTCTATTTAGAAACAATTTCTCGATGCATGCGTTCCAAGCGAGACAATGCACTGTTATCAATCAACGTATCGTTGATCTTCACACGTATGCCCGCAATCAATTCTTCATCAACTGATAAACGCATATCAATCGTTTTATTCAATTTTTCTTCCAGTGTCTTTTTCAAGCGCTTTGCTTCTTCCTCTTTTAAAGCAGCAGCACTCTTTACATAGACAACCTGAATATGATTTACCTCGTTATAGTTTCGGATATATTCTTTTACAATTTCATGCATCGCCTTGAAATGACCTTTATCAATCAAAAGCTTCATAAAATTTAAAAGTACAGGATCCAGATCATGCTTATAAACTTCCTCCAAAATTTCCTTTTTCTGTTTTTTGGAAATCTTCGGGTGTCCTAAAACGGTATAAAAATCAGCATCTTTCATCGTTTGATCGACAAACAACAGCTGTTCCTTATACATATCCAACTTATGATCTTCTTGAGCAATAGCGAAAATAGCATCACAATAGCTTTTAGCAACTAAGCCTGCCATGTGTCATCACCTGCATGTTCAATAAAATCATCTACGTAGGCCTGCTGCTTGCTTTCGTCCATTTCCTTCTTAACGATTGCTTTGGCAGCTTCAAAAGCCACATCGACAATCGTTTGTTTCATTGCCTGCTGAGCCTGTGCCTTTTCGCGCTCCATATCCTGTTTGGTTTTTGCTTTTAGCATATCTGCTTCCTCACGTGCCTTTGCCAAAACTTCTTTACGTTCCTCATTGGCATGCTTTTGAGCAGCTTCGATAATTTCACGAGCCTCTCCCTTTGCACCGGCTAATTGCTGTTCATACTGCTGACGGTAGTTTTCACCCTCTGCCTTTGCATCAGCTCCGGCTTTTAGATCTGCCGCTATCGCATCATGACGCTTTTGGAAATAATCGCTAACATAATCCCAAAAGAAATGCTTTGCGAACAGACATAAAATCAAGGTAGAGACCAGAACCATGATCATATCCACAACATCTAAACGCAGGTAATTTGATATATTTATATCCATTTATCAAACCCTCCTGTGTGGCAGCTTACATATTTGTAAAAATCAAGATCAATGCGATAACAAGTGCATAGATACCGGTTGTTTCCGCCATGGCGATACCAAGCACCATGATGCTACGAATCTTACCTGCTGCTTCCGGATTACGTCCGACAGCCTCTGCACCTTTACTTGCCGCAATACCCTGTCCGATTCCGGGACCTAAACCGGCGATCATTGCAATACCGGCACCCAACATTGCCATACCTTTTACAAATTCTTCATTAAACATTTTTTCTTACCTCCGTATTTGTTTATTCTTCCTCACTAGCCATACTGTCAGATAAGAAGAAGCTGGCGAGCGTAAAGAAGATGTAGGTCTGAATCAGACCTGAGAAAATATCGAAATATGCGTGGAAGAACGGAGTGAGCGAATAACCGATGATACTAAACGGCAATAAGCTTTCCATTAACCCATATACCATACCGACAATAATGGTACCGGCAAGCATATTTCCAAATAAACGTAAGCTCAAGGATACCGGCAGAGCCAAATCTCCAAGAACATTGAGCGGCATAAACAGCAAAAACGGATCGCATAATTCCGCAATTCTGCCCTTGATGCCTTTTTCCTTTAGTCCGGTATATTGGACCAAAACAAACATCATGACGGCGAGCGTCACATTGACACTGAGATTACTGGTTGGCGGCTGCAATCCAATAAGTCCTAATAGATTGCTAGGGGCCATCATAAAAATCAAAGAACCAAAGAAGGGAAGATATGCTTTTGTTCTTTCCTTCAGGTTATCGGATATGATTCCAGTACCCAGCTTGGCGATGACTTCACATAACAGCAGGAAGCCCTTTGGTGCTTCTCTTGGATCAGCTTTTTTGATTTTCTTTCCGGCAAAATAAAAGAAAATCATAAGGATCACACAGAGAGCTAACCAATTTACGATGGATTCATGGATATAAATATGGAATCCAGCGATTGTTATGTCAATTGCCACTAATCCATCTCCTCTCTATATCGAACGCTATACACAATAATTGCTGCCTTATGACACATAAAGCCGACAAGTAGTGCGAAAACGTTGATGCCGGAATACATACTTAATGTAAAAACACAGGCATAGAAAATAAAACGTAACAAATAGCCTACATACGCTTTGCTTTTCGCATTGCTTTCTTCAATTCCAAGCGACATGGATTGAATCATCTGAAAGCCGATAAGGGCACACATAAGTCCGATTACAACTCCACCGGCTACTTCGGCGATTTTATCATGCCATATAATAGCGGCGAGGATACTAAGTGTACCGCCGATGAACAAAGAAAGCAAGCGTATTTTACGGGTCATTTTTTGTAGCTCATTCATTCTTACTCATTTCCTTCCACAGTCGATAAAAGCCTCCGCCAATCGCATAGGCTAGGCATAGTAGGATAGCAAGCGGCGCAGTGTTCAGCCATTGATCTAATAAATAACCGATACCGGCCGCAAACAAGGTCGTGAGTGTAAAAACCGCAAGCCATTGAATTGCCCATTTCATGCTTTATTTTGTTCCGAAAATACGATCGCCTGCATCTCCAAGTCCCGGAACAATATAGCCTTTTTCATTCAGCTTTTCATCTAAGGCAGCTAAATAAATATCCACATCGGGGTGCTCTTTTTCAACTGCCGCTACACCTTCCGGGGCACCGACAAGACAAACCAAACGAATGTTTTTTGCGCCCTGACGTTTTACCATTTCAATAGCGGCACAGGCACTTCCTCCGGTTGCCAGCATCGGATCAACGATCATCACGATACCATCATGAATCGTCTTTGGATACTTTTCAAAATACGTGTGTGGTTCCAATGTTTCTTCATCACGATACAAGCCTACATGGGCAATTTTTACCGTTGGAATTAAATTACAAATTCCATTTACCATGCCAAGCCCTGCACGAAGAATCGGAACAAGCACAATTTCTTTACCTAAGGTAAAGGTGTTACAAGTTTGAACCGGTGTTTCGATCTGTACCGGCTCCAACGGAAGATCTCTAGTGATTTCATAAGCCATCAGTCCTGCGATTTCATCAAGGTTCTGACGGAAATCCTTTGTCCCCGTTTCTTTCTTACGCATCTGTGTCAGCTTATGCGTAATCAAAGGGTGTTCCAATACCTTTAACATAACATGTTCTCCTTTGCTTTAGAAGCATTTTTAACAACGCTTCATCGTTGTTATTATAACATGAATTATGCCTAATTTTTACCATTTTATGCAAGTCATACGATTTCCCATAATTCACATAATTTAAATCGTTTCGCTCTTTCTTTTCTTCCTTATAGAATATGGAAGTTTCTATCGAACGATTGTTAAAATCTGTTATTTCATATCCATCAAAACGATAAAAGGAACGATATTTGTTATAGTGATATGAATTTCATTTCGATTGACTAAAAGTAATGTTTAATATTGCAAACAAAATGAAAAGACAACCTATAATCTTTAAAAACTGAAGCTCCTCATTCAAAAAAATTATTCCTGCAAAGATACTAGTAATAGGTTCAAATAAAGAAAATAAAGCTGTTAATTTTGCGCCTAAATATCGTGCGCCTATTTGCAAAAAAACAAGAGCAATCATACTTAAAGTAGATAAAATAACTAAATAAAACAAAAGCCCACTATTAAAAGTACTTTCCTTAAGTAATAATGATTTTGAACAAAAACCAACGATTCCTAGTACAATAGAAATACAAATAGAAGTATATAAGGATAATACAAGCGGATTCATTGTACGAAATTTGCTTTGTTCTAATTGAACTAAGTAAATTGCATAAGTAATTGCAGATAAAAAAGCTAGAATTACTCCTAAAATTCCATTAATATCAATTTCATCTATAAAACAGCTTATTCCCATAGTAATCAATATTAAAGATACAATTATTCTTCGTTCAATTTTCTGATGATAATAAAAACTACACATTAGGATAACAAAAGTAGGATATAAGAAGTGCAGAGTTGTTGCTGTTCCAATAGAAATATATGTGTATGATGCATTTAAAAGCAACATTGTAAATCCAGATGGAAGTGCTATATATAGAAATATGCTTATTAATGAAGATATATTGATTTTTAATGGCTTATTTTTTATGAAACATATCACAAAAAGAATAGGAATCACGAGGAAAAAGCGGAAAAATGATACAGAGATTGCATCAAGACCAAACGTATATATTATTTTTGTTAGTAATGGAATGATACCATAAATAATTGCAGATAATATTACTATAATTATACCAAATATCATGTTCTCTCCTTCTTTCTTAAAAAAACGAAGCACATATTATCCCATGCACCTCGTTTTCTTATCTATTCCTTCAATAATCGTTCTTTTAATTCTTTCTTTGCCTCTTCAATTATATGTGGATTTTCTAATAATCGTATAATAGATCTTCCCATAGCTTTACACGTAACATTAATACATCGATAGCCAGCTTCAGAAATAGTGAGATCTCTAAATTGCTCTGTATGATTCGATATTTTAAAATCTGGAAATATCGTAACATATGGATTACAAATAGGAATAACACGAGATATATTCCCTAAGTCCTCACCTCCATAATCAAAAGGCATTCCATCTAATAATGGTTCATTTAAATCTTCAAACTCTTTACGACAAACATCCGATAATACTCTATTAGGGATTCTACCTTGATAGCCTTCTTTAACATCAAATTTTACAGTACACCCCATAGCTAAAGCACTGCCTTTTGCACAATTTTCAACTTTTTTAACATTTTCCTTTAATTCTGTTAAATTAAAAGAGCTAATACTTCCTTCAACTTCAACATAGTCAGGGACTAATCCTGTCTGCTTGCCTCCCTTAGTAACAATACCGGAAAGTCGCATATCGCCTTTAAATTGCTGTCTTAATAACCCTGTCGCAACAAAATATAAATTAGCTGCACTTAATGCATTTATTCCGTCTTCGGGATGACTACCAGAATGTGCTGATTTCCCAAAGAATTCTATATGTAATCTCATACTAGACATACATTCTCCTGCTAATCTAGTTTTATCACTTGTAGGATGCATCAAAAATACAGCATCTACATCTGCGAACGCACCTTTATTTAGTAATACGATTTTTCCTCCACCACTTTCTTCAGCAGGTGTTCCTACAATACTTATTGTACCTTTATATTTCTTATTTTCTAAAAATTTTTTTAAAGCAACTATAGTACCTAAAGCACTAGAACAAATTAAATTATGCCCACACGCATGGCCTAACTCTGGTAGCGCATCATATTCGCTTAATATTACAATGTGAGGTTTTCCCTTTCCAATCTGTGCCTTAAACGCTGTTTCTAATCCACAGATTCCTTTCTCTACTTTAAAACCGTTTTTCTCTAAGTATTCACATTGTTTTTCCTTTGCCTTAAATTCTTTAAACGCTAATTCAGGATTCTTATGAATAAATTGGGCTATATCCCATAAATCATTCATTATATGCTCTACATAACGATCGTACTCTAAATCTTTTTCCATATACACTCACCTTAACCTAAAATCCCAAAGAAGCTTGCAATCATAGAAATAATCAAAATCCCTAAAATTACTTTATTGTAGTTAGCACCTTTACGTGTAAAATACCAGTAAATTCCAAAAATACAAATTAAAGGCAGTACTCCAACTAAAATTTGATCTAGAATATCTTGTACAACTATAGGCTCTGCATTTTCTAATGTAAAAGTTAATGGTGTTGATACTTTCACATAAGAACTTGACAATGCCCCCATCATAAACAACCCCATTATACTTGCGCCAGTAATAATTGTATTAATCATACCTGATTTCATCAATTTCATCACTGCGTCTTTTCCTACACGATATCCAAATTTCAAGAAAAACCAGCCAAGTATATACCCAAAAAGAGGAAATAAAAATGGAATAAATGCCCCTATTATATTTCCTTGTAAAGCAAAAGTACATCCTAAAGCAAGAATAATCGCTTTTGCAGTTCCCCAAATGATTGTATCTCCGATACCAGCAATCGGTCCCATTAGTCCTGTTTTAATTCCTGTAATTACCTCACCTGGAACAGGAATACCATTTGCTTTTTTTTCCTCCATTGACAAAGCAATTCCATGAATTAGGCAACCAGCAGTACCTTCAGAATTATAAAATTCCATATGTCTCATCAATGCATCAATATATGCTTTTTCATCATTTGCATATAATTTTTTTAAAGCTTTTGACAATGCATTACAGAAAGCCAATCCTTGTAATCTATCATACGAGTTACTTAACTCTGTAGTAAAGTACCAACGATTATATACTTTCTTCAAATCATTATTAGTAAGTTTAATATTTTGAACACTATCTTTTTCATTTACTAAAACCTTATCGTCCATTTTTTATTACTCCTCTCCTGCTTCTGTTTTATTATTTGCATTGAATATGACTAATAAAGCAATACAAGCGCCAAATACTGCTGCTGCCATTGTATTGATTCCCAGATACGCAACGGCAAAGAAACCAATAAAAAAGTAAGGTAATAACTTTGTTTTCCCAATTGTTATAATAATAATTGCAAAACCTAATGCCGGTAAAATTCCTCCTGCGACTGAAAACCCAGTAATTACCCAATCAGGTAATATTTTTAAAAGTGCTTCGACTGCATCTGCACCAAATAAAGTTATGGAAAAAACTGGTATAAATCTTAATAAAAAAGCGGTGACTGCCGGATAAGTAAATGCACAATGGAAAATTCCTTTTTCATTTCCTTCTTCAGCATATTTATCTGCTTTTCTTACCCAAATAGAATTGGAAGTTCTCCTGATTTGATCCAAAAAAATACCTAGAACACCAAAAGGAACTGCTAAAGCTACAGCTGCCTGTGCATCTAATCCAGTCTTTAAAGCAATAGGAATTGCAACTACTGCTGCAAGTTCCCCATCAGAAGGTTCATTTCCTCCAGTATGAATAACGCCTAAATAAATCAATTGAATCGATGCCCCTATAATAAGTCCATTCTTTAAATCATTAAAGTATAACCCCAAAACAAATCCTATAAATAGTCCAGATCCTATAGATGTTGTTAACGTATATCCGATTTTACTTTTTGCTAAAAAATATAATACTCCACATAAACACGCCAGTATAAAATCCATTTTTTCCTTACCCCTTTCTTAAATGTTAAAATTATTTTTTTCTAAAACTTTTTCAAATTCCATCTTACCTTCTTCCGGAACTTGATGAAGATACACATGAACACCCTTATCACTAATTTCTTTTAATTGTTTAGCGTCTTCATCATCCAGAGTAATCGGACCAAACACAACTTTTCTTCCTGGTGCGCTTCCTAACCCTCCTATCTGTATCTCTTCAAATGGGAAACCCAATTTAAACGTCTTGTAGACTTGTCCTACATTTTTAAATAAAATCAACAATTTTCCATTACCGAGTTTATTCTCATTCCATTTCTCTACAGCTTGTTCTGTTGACAATACACTTACTTTCGCACCTGGAGGAGCAGACATTTCATAAATGCTTGCCATAAAAGCATCTTTAGAAAGTTCATCATCAATAATTACAATTTCTGTTGCTCTTGTTGAACCAAACCACTTTGTAATTACCTGACCATGTATTAATCGAAAATCAATTCTTACCAATCTAATTTCAGCCATTTTTATCCTTCTTTCGTTTTCATGATTTTTTCTAATTCCTGATTCACATAATAGCCACTAGTCTTTAATGTTTCCAAAGCACAATTAATTAAATCCCTTATTTCTTTAAAACTTAACTGTGAATAAACTTCAATTAGCATAGCTAAGTTTAAGCCTGTTATCACATTGACATTCCTTGAAGGAACCAAAGACGCTAATATATTCGATGGTGTTCCTCCATATAAATCAGCCATACATAAAAATTCAGTATCTGCTTTATTATTTACATATTCTTGAATTTCTTTTCTATAGTCAAATGGATCTACCCCCGGCAATAAAGAAAAAACTTTTATATCTTTTATTGGTCCTACAATCATTTCCGCAGAATGAACTAATTCTTCGCCAAATCTCCCATGTGTACAAATAATTATCTCCTTATCCATTTATTTTTCCTCCCCTAATGAAACATACGAATGTCCTCCAAAACCATTCCTTAAAGCGGATACTACTTTACATGAAAAATTATCTTCTTCTAATGTAGAATTGCGAATCATCAAGGATAACGCAATAATAGGAACAGGGCTCTCTAATTCTAGAGCTGTTTCAACAGTCCATTTTGCTTCTCCACTTGCTGCTACCACTCCTTTGATATCTTTTAATCCCGGATGTAGCGAAAACTGTTTCTGTGCCAACTCCATCAGCCACCCTCTAATTACTGATCCATGATTCCAATTTTTAGCAACTTCTGCTAAATTATAATTAAATTCACTTTTCTCTAATATTTGAAACCCTTCGCCAATTGCCTGCATCATTCCATATTCAATTCCATTATGTATCATTTTCATAAAATGACCACTACCAGACTTCCCAGTATATAGACAGCCATCTTTCTCTGAAATTGCATGAAAAACATTTTCTAAAAATTCATAAGCTTTTCTATCTCCTCCAATCATTAAACAAACTCCATTTCTCGCCCCAGATATACCTCCAGAAGTACCGACATCTAAGAATTGAATTTCTTTTTCTTTAAGTTCAACCGCATGACGCATAGAATCTTTATAATTAGAGTTTCCCGCATCAATGACAATATCACCTTTCTTTAGTAATCCCTTAATTTCCGAAATACAAGACTCAGTAATCTCTCCAGAAGGTACCATTAACCAAATAACTTTTTTATCTGGTAGTTTATCAACCAAACTTTTCATACAAGAACAAGTTGGAATTCCTTCTTTATTTAACTTATTTCTAGCGTCTGTTGAAGGATCATAACCTATCACTTGTATACCATGTTCACTTAGATTTAAAGCAAGATTAAATCCCATTTTACCTAGGCCAACTAATCCAACCTCCATTTCGTAATCGCCTCCATTTCTTTTATACAACCATTATAAACAAAAAATATTTTTTTGTAAATATAAAAAAATAAAAAAATCTTTGTTTAATCGATCTGTTTTCTATAATATCTATAAAATAACCATTTGAAAATAAAAATTCGACATAAATAAATATCTATGTTATTATTTTTATGAACAAAAAAATATTTTTCGATTTTAAATAATTATTTAAAAAGAGGAGGATAGGACGATATAAAAGTCTAATAATCATGAAGAAACAATCTATTAAATTAAAAATTAAAGCACTTTATCGAGATTTAAGTAAAAAGGAATCTGCTATTGCTGATTTCATTTTAAATAATCCAAAAAAAGTATCAAGAATGACTATTAGTGAGATTGCCTCAGAATTGGGATTCGCAGATTCCACTATTTTTCAATTCACACGCAAATTAGGTTACAAAGGATTTCGAGATTTTAGAAATGATTTATTAACTGAGGAATTTGACCCCGAAATTTCCATTCATGAAAATATTAAACAAGGAGACGACTTTCAAAAAATAGGACAGAAAGTTTTTGATTCAAGTATTCAATCCCTTCAAAATACTTGTTCATTACTAAAAAATGAATTATTAGAAAAAGCAATAAATATAATTTTAAAAGCTTCTAGATTATCTTTTTTTGGAGTAGGAGGATCTAATGTAATCGCTTATGATGCATACCACAAATTTTTAAGATCCCCTATACCTTGTCAGTATGGAACAGATTTTCATATCCAGTTAATGCAAGCATCTCTACTGACAGAAAATGATTGTGCAATAATCACAACGCATACTGGATTAACAAAAGAAACTTTGCAAATTGCAGAAACGGCCAAAAAGAACGGATGTAAAATTATCGTAATTACAAGTTATCCGCTAAGCTCTCTAGCCAAAATTGCTGATGTTGTATTCGTTTCTGTTGCAGAGGAAACTGGGTATAGATCTGAATCCTTATCAAGTAGAATTGCACAGTTAGCAACAATTGACGCTCTCTTCACTATCACAATGTTTAAGAACGAAAAAGCTGCAATATCTTCACTTCATAAAATCAGAAGTGTTATAAATACCACTAAAGAAGAGAGTAATACATAACAGATTTTTAATCTAGATAATTGAATAAGCTATGGTTTGAAGTATACTACCAATAACTAACTAATAACTTAAAAACTTTATTACAAGAAGACAGTATAAAGATAAAGAGGCTGTTACTTTAGTGAAAAACTCTACTACCTTGTGTTTTTATATATCTTCTTAAGAAATGAACAGCCTAATTTTTCCTTCAATTCATTAAACTTCTCTTTGATATGAAAAATAGCAATCTGGCATCCTTCTTCCATAAAAGTCGCTAGAATAATTTTATATTTATTACTGCTGTGTTGCGCAAATACATCATTGTCACATAATTCTTTTATAATCTTTTTCAACAACAAAGAGTAAATTTGTGATGCTATACTAAAAAATAAGAAAGACCAGGAGCTTTTCCTTATGAAAGAAAAAACTTTGAAAACTTCTGCTCGTTTTATATCTTTACTTCTTACGTTTGGCTACATTCTATTCGCTATCTTAAGTGTATCGTTGTTGGCAGGAATTATCATTATTGTCGGTACCCGCCTTTTTGCACCGGATATGCTTCTTGCGGCATGGGAGCCGGCTGTTAAAGCAGGACAATCTATTAGCTTTAGTCAATGTGTGTTCTTTTTCATTTGTTGTTTTGGCGTGTTTACCTGTATCTTTCTTGCCTTATATCATGCAAAAAAGATATTTGGCTGTATCGGTAAAGGTAATTCCCCTTTTACCGTCAAAACAGGCATACAGATACGAAAAATAGCATTGTATATTCTGTTATCTGCGATCCTTTGCTCACTATCTGTCTTTCATTTGATTGATTTTTTATCCTTCTGCTTATGTGCTTTATTTGCGCTTATCTTATTTTGTATCTCGCTTATTTTCGACTATGGCTGCAAGCTGCAACAAGAGGTTGATGAGACACTGTAAAGGAGAATATATACTATGGCAATCATTTTAAGGCTTGATAGGGTCATGGCAGATAGAAAAATCAGCTTAAACGAATTATCCGAAAAGGTCGGTATTGCAAATGTAAACCTATCCAAAATCAAAACCGGAAAGGTTAGTGCTATTCGCTTTTCTACATTGAATGCAATATGTAAGGTATTGGACTGCCAACCCGGCGATATTTTGGAATATCGTGATGATATAGAGGAGTAAGCTTTCATTCGATAACTTCCTACTTGCGTCGATAGTGGTATTGTCCAGCCTACCGTTTCGTGTTATATGCAACATAAGACCCTATCTCATAAATATTCGGCAATGAGGAAGTATACTTTGTCTTAACAAAAAGTTATTTTCATGAAAAATCACAGACTTTGGTTATATAGATAAAAAAGCACAAATCCTGTGCTTTTTCATATTCATTTGTAATTTTTATGATACATTCATTTCTTTGGTTTGGGTTGTTTGAATAGCTTCAACAACTGCCGGTCGAATATTCTCTGTGATTTCTAACATATCCATGACATTTTCAATCTTCATATTATTGATCTTCATCAGCTTTGAAACTGTTTCCACAATACCCATGATTCGTCCATCAGCCAATCCCTCTGCACGTCCATCATCGAACCACCCTTGTGATAAGTTACACATAACATCGACCTCCTCTTTCATCATTAGTATACCATAGTTCTTCATCAATTGATATTTCTTAATCTCGCTTGTCAGCTTTGCTTTAAATAAAATATACAGCATTTCCATCAAGCTATGCGGTTCATCTTCAAGCTCATAATAGCTCTTTGGATACAGCATAATAATTTCTAATTTATCGTAACTTTCCTTTTTCAAATGATACTTAACACCCAAGCATTTCTCCTCAATTGTGTAGAAATTCATCACACCTTCCATTTCCTTTGTTGCATTCATAACGATCCAAATCGAATACACCTTTTTTAATTGTTGAAAATTTGACTTTCCAAAACCTCCTTCATGATTCTTTTGACGTGCCAATAGTCTACTGCAATAATAGATAGCCCTTGTGATAAGCGGATAGGCCGTTTGTCTGTGATTTTGTGCTTCGATATTAATGAACAAACCTATCCTTTCTTCTTTTGAAGAATGAGGGAGCTTTGCGTCAAATAAGATATCGTATCTAATTTCCGCACCAAAGACCGATTGATCTTCAACATTTCTGCCCTTGATTACTTCACTATCCTCCATAGAAACATTCAACATGGGATCATGTTCAATATAAGAAGGAATTTCTTTTAATGGAACATCGGCATATTCCCTTACACATGTCTTTAAAATGTGAGCTAACACCTGTTTATTACTTAAGACTTTTTTACAATATTCATCATAAGCAGAATCAGTAGTATTGTTATCAATTGCATCTGCGATTTCCAAATTTTCCATCATGCTTCATCACCCACTTTCTATATCTGTAATACAGAGCAATCAACACAAGCAAAAAAAACAATAACAAGCATATTCATATCACCTCCAACCCTAAGCGATGCTTGGGGTTCATAAGGTAATACGAAAATCACTTGAAAAAAGGAAAACTTTTTCATATATTCTTATCATTTAGTACAATAAAAAAACTTCAACCTTTAGTACATCATTACTAAAAATTGAAGTTTTCTTACTAGTTAATCTTCTCAAACCAGCCTTGTTCCTCACAAAGCTTATAAATACCATCGTCAACATTTGAAGCTGCGACAATATCCGCTTTATCTTTCAGTTCATCGCACGCATTCCCCATAGCTATCGAAGTCCATATAGGATCAAACATGACCATATCATTAAAATCATCACCAAATACTACGACATCTTCCTTTTTTCCATGTACCTGTTGTAATATATCCAAAATTCCTTGATGTTTTTCATCGTACTGAAACATGAGGTAGTCTTTTACAAAACGTAGATTCCCCAATGCATCTTTTAATGTAAGCTTTCCTTCCTCTTCTTGAGAAACGGATAAATAAATTTTGTATATAACCTTCAGTTTTTCGTAATCTAACGTAGGGTCAATAATATAGTTTGTAGGTTCTTTCCTTTCTCCTACTTGCTCACGAAACAAATTATTTTTACTATAACAATCAATCGAATCATCAAGCATCAATAAAATGCCTATACCTAAACCTTCTGCTTCCTTAACAATTGCTTTCGCTTTCTCTAAATCAAGCGGTTCATTCTGAATCAAGCGATCATGAACAACAAGTCCTCCACCTCCGCTACAGACCATATTATGCAATCCAACCGATTCCATAAAGCCTCTAGCTTTATAATGTGCGCGTCCTGTCGCTATGGCCACAAAATGTCCTGCTTCTTGAAGTTTATCCAAAGCTAATTGTACTGATGGTACAATCTTACCGGTTGAACGATCTGTTAAAGTTCCGTCAATGTCAAAAAAGAAATATTTTTTGTTCATCACAATCCCCTTTCCTCCCTAACATACCTCTATTCACTACTTTTATTATAACTATTTTTTCTAATACATTTCCCTATTTTAAATATTTCTATTTCACCTAAAGATACTCCTAATTTAAGATAAGCTTACGTATTATATATTTTTAGAAATATCTTCATCAGAAACCATACGCCTCATCTCATATAGCTTCTTTTTTCTTCCCTATTCTTCACTTAACCTTTTTTGCATTGATGCTGCCATCGTCTTTAAAATGATACAACAAGAGGTTGCACCTGCATCAAGAAATCCTCTGCTTCTTTCTCCTAAACGCGCTGCTCTTCCTAGCTTTGCTACTAAATTCTTCGTATTTTCCTTCCCTCTTTCTGCGCCTTCACTCATAGCCCCTAAGCACTCGCCAAAGTTTTTTCCTTCTTCCATTGCTTTTTTATATTCCTCACATGCCGGATAGATTGTGTCTACCAACGTCTTATCCCCTAATTGTGCGCCTGCTAAATCCATCAATCCATCTCTGGCATTCTCAAGTGCTTCTAAGAATACTTCTTTTGTTATCTTTTCCTCTTTCTTTAATGTCTTATTCAACTTTGAAAACATTGTCCCATAGATTGGTCCCATACTTCCACCAATATCCATGACTAGTGTTCTCCCTAGAATCTTCAATGCTTCCGCAAAATCCATTCCTTCCTCAATACGATCCTTCGCCATCATGAATCCCTTGTTCATATTGACTCCATGATCTCCATCTCCTGTTGCCCCATCTATTTCACTTAGATAGCTTGCATTTTCATGAATTGCTTCTATGATTTCTAAAACTACCGATGCATGATTTGCATTTTCAAATACTTGTCCCATATTCTTCTCCTTAAAATTGAGTAAGTCCCATTGTTTCAACTTCCATATCAATACATTCTTTTAATTCATCATCTAATTTCATCACTGTCAACGTTACTCCATTCATCTCCAATGATGTAAAATAATTTCCTACATAAGATTTATAAACCGTAATCCCTCTATCTCTTAATTCTTTCTCTACTTCATCATAAAAGATATATTGTTCCATTACCGGTGTTGCTCCTAAGCCTGAGACAAGTACCGCTACCTCATCTCCGGCTGTAAACGGAATATCATCACATACCAAAGAAGTCATTTCCTTTGCCATATCTTTGGCACTAGCCAATTCCTCTACTTTTATTCCCGGCTCTCCATGATGTCCAATACCAAACTCCATCGTTCCCTCTTTAATTGTAAAATTCGGTTTCCCATTTGCCGGTATCGTACATGGTCCTAATCCTACTCCAACGCTTCGTGTATTATCAATTGCTTTTTGTGCTGCTGCTATCACCTCATCAAGGCTTGCGCCCATATTTGCTTTTGCGCCACCAACCTTCCACATGAAGATTTCCCCAGCCACGCCACGTCTTTTTTTGATATCTTCCTTACTTGCACTGGCAACATCATCATTGGCTACGACTGTTTTTACTTCAATATCATCATCTTCTGCTAGCTCCATCGCCATTTTTACATTCATGTTGTCCCCTGCATAGTTACCGTATAAACAAGCTACTCCCATACCTTGATCTACGGCTTTGATACAATCATAGAAGCTCTTTGCGGTTGGTGATGAAAATATTTCTCCAACAGCCACTGCATCTACCATGTTCTTTCCGCAATAACCAATAAATGCCGGTTTATGTCCACTGCCTCCTCCTGTTACGATTCCTACTTTTTTCTTGTCCTTTGCATGATTCGAAATAACTACCCTTGGATTTTCTTTATCTACGTGAATGATATCATCATGCACCTTGGCAAACCCTTTTAACATATCTTCTACAACCATGCTTGGATCATTGATGATTCTTTGCATCTTTCTTCCTCCTTATCTTATCTTTTATATTGTGCCTCAATCTCCATGATTCGTTCGACCTTTGGTGTACTTGGCCCATCAACGAAATCAATTTCTAGCCATCGATCAATCAATAACTGCGCTGATTGCGGTGCTATGATTCTAGCTCCCATACACAATACTTGACAATTATTGCTTTTGATCATTCTTTCTAGAGAAAAGATATCATGTGCCACCGCTGCACGAATTCCCGGAACCTTATTTGCTGTGATTGCCATGCCTATCCCTGTTCCACACAACAACAATCCTCGTTCACAATTACCATTTGTAATTTCCTCACACAGCTTCTCTGCTGTATCCGGATATAAAGATGGTTCTTCATCATATACCCCGATATCGATTACCTCATGTCCTTTTCCTTCTATATGTTTTTTCAAAATCTCTTTTAACTTATAAGCTGCTTCATCACAACCTATTACGATTTTCATTTCATTCCCTCCCCATTATAAAAGAGAAGAACTTCGCAGCTTCGCAAAGTCCTCCCCCCCTACTTCTTATAGCTCTGTTATTGCGAAAACTACTTTTACTGGTTTGTTTTCAAAATTTACAAGCTGATATTTCACTCCTGCTGGAATAAAGAATGTATCTTCCGGTTCCATAACAAAGCTTTCTTCCAAATCCACTAGGTTTACGGTTACCGGTCCTTCAACACAATACAACGCTCCATCGCCTGCATGAGTATCCGGATCTGAACATCTTGGTCCATAACCTCCTGCCGGCAATACAAACTCTCCAAAATGTCCATAATCATTACTTGTGATGAATCGCATTAACATCGGATGTTTCGTACCATGAATATTATTTAGTTTTTCATGTTCCCGTACTGCATATACTGCTCCGGTTTTTCTTGCATCTTCTGGATCTACCGGCCATGAACCAATATCATCGGTACAACCTTGACGTGAGATATCTACGATCTTTCCCTTCATGTTTGGCAGTTTATCATTATTAGGACCTTTATAGAATTTTGTTTCTTCATCACTTGGTATCACAGCTGGTGGAATAGATTCACTCCATGCCTTTGGTGTGATAAAATATAAAATTCTTGCTTTCTCATTTGAGAAGTTATGACAACAATGCCATGCTCCTTCCGGCATGAACAATCCTTCTCCTGTTTGTAAATATGCAAATTGTCCATTTCCGCTTCGTTGTAATACAGGCCCATTCAAAATATAGTAGGATTCATCTCCAGGGTGGATATCAAGTGGTGCAAATACTCCTCCGGGCCCTAACTCATAGATCCCCAACATGAATGTATCTGTTGTAACCATTGTAAATGTATTATCTGATGTGAATGCATTATTAGGTGGATACAATGCCGTAGAATATTCACTCTTTTTAATCAGCATCGGTTTTTTATCTTCTGGTGCAAATGGGAATTTCCCCATAATATCAAATAGTTTTGCCATTTTTTCTATCTCCTTAATATTATTTTGAATTATTTCACTTAACAATTATTCTTCACTTACTTCTACCGGTTTTTTAAGTGCTAATAGAACTGCAGCTGTTACTAGACCACCGATAATAAGAGCAACTAGGAATAACAAGATATTATTTAATGCAAAGATTACGAACAGACCACCATGAGGTGCTTGCATAGTTAAACCGAAGGCATAAGATAATGCGCACCCAACTGCAGAACCAGCCATCAATGAAGGAATAACGCTTAATGGATTAGCTGCTGCAAATGGAATAGCGAATTCGGTAATCATCGCTAATGCACCTGCTAACAAACCTGGAACCGCTGCACGATCAGCATCTGTAAATTTATTTTTAGAAACTAAAGCAGCAATTGCAATTCCTAAAGGTGGTGTCATTGAACCGATAAAGTTTGCCGCCATTGGCATGAAGTTTCCTGTATCCATTGCAGCTAATGCGAATGCATAAGCAACTTTGTTACATGGTCCGCCCATATCGAATGCCAACATGCAACCCTGAATGATTCCTAAAATCAGTAGATTTCCTGTTCCCATACTATTTAAGAAATCTGTTAATGCTGTAGTTACAGCTGCAATCGGTGTACCAATCACATAAACCATAATAAGTCCCATAATAGTTACACCTAATACCGGAATGATTAAAGTCGGTAATAATGATCTTAATGATGCAGGTACCGGTATTTTCTTTAACAAATTAACAAGATATCCGGCAATGATTCCTGCAATCAAAGCTCCTAAGAATCCAGAAGCCTGACCTAATCCCCAAGGATCAGTTGCCATCCAACCACCGACCATACCAACACAGATACCCGGTTTGTCGGCAATAGAATATGCTACATACGCACCAAGTACAGGTACCATCAAACCAAATGCAGCTTTTCCTAACCAGAAAATTGTTGATGCAAAATTGCCACCCATTTCTACTGAATTAGGAATATCATATCCTCCAAATAGGAACCCAAGAGCAACTAGAATACCACCCGAAATTACAAATGGAAGCATATAAGAAACACCGGTAAGTAGGGCTTCTTTAATTTCATTTAATTTTTCTTTCATGATTTTTCTCCTTTTCCCTTTAATCCTTATAAAGCTAGTCTTCAAAAATAATATTTGGATCTTTGATAACGACATGTGGAGTTAACTTTTTAATTTTATCGCGATAAGCTTCAAAGCGTTCCTCCTTAGCAATGCCAACATCATTTGCAAAGATAATCAAATCTGCTTCGGAAATATCTTTGTCCTTTAACTTATTTTCGATGCCCAAAGCACCTTGCATTTCTACCTTGCAGTCGTACCCTTTCTGTTTACATACCTTTTTAATCGCTTCTGCAGCCATATAGGTATGCGCTATTCCTGTTGCACAGGACGTAATCGCAACAATTTTCATGGTCAACTCACTCCTTTTTTATTTGTTAAATTCATTAATTTTATCTAATAAATCTTCATAACTTGTACATGTTTCAAGTACAGCAAGGAATTCTTCATGTGCTAACAAGCCTGCTAATGTTGCTAATACACGCATATATTCATCACCGCTTTGTGTTCCTGCAATCGCAAGCATAAACACATACTTTACTTTTCCTTCTTCTCCGCAACTTTGATAAGTGAATGGCTCTTTGCAACGACAGAAAGCAATACCTGGTTTTATAACCTCATCACATTTTCCATGCGGCAGACCGATGAAATTCCCCATATAGGTAGGTCCCATTTCTTCTCTTTCATAAAGAGCTTTTTTATATGCTTCCTTATCCGTTGCAACACCAGCAGAATTAAGCTTGCCGGCAAGAAAATCAAACATTTCATCTTTATCCTTAAATGGATCATGGTCAAGAACAACCGCTTCCTTAACCAAAACCTCCCCTAGATTGATGCATTCCATATAAATTACTTCCCATTTTTAAATACACGTAATACGTCTGCAGCATAACCTCTCATAAAGCGATATGCTTCTTCTTGTACTTCATGCCAGAATGCTTTTCCTTCTCTTTCTGCTAAGTATTCATTGATATGCCGACTACATGCGGTTGCCATATAACTGTAATAATTTACTTTTGAGCAGCCTGCACTGATTGCGGCACGTACTTGATCGTCATCTACTCCACTTCCTCCATGCATGACTACTCGACATTCTTTTGGCATTGCTGCTCGAATTGCTTTTACTCGCTCAATATCCAATAGAGGTGGTTCAGCATAGATTCCATGCGCTGTTCCAAAGCATACTGCCAATGCATCTACTCCGGTTCTCTCTGCAAATTCTGCTGCTTGTTTTGGATCGGTGAATGTCTTTTTAATCGTTTCGTGTGTCCACCCTGTTTCTCCACCATGTGAATCTTCTTCTGTACTTGTCATGATTCCAAGTTCCGCTTCTACTGTAATATCCAAGTCATGCGCAATCTTTGTAAATTCTTTTAATTTCTCTACATTTTCTTCAAATGACAAAGCACTTAAATCGTACATAATAGATGTAAATCCACAACGAATTGCTCGCATAACGAAGTTATAATCACTTCCATGATCTAAATGCACACATACCGGTACTTTTGCTTTCTTCGCATATTCCACCATCTTTGGTCCTATTTCTTCGATTGGAATTAGCGGATCATGTACCTGAGCATGATCAATAATTACCGGTACTCCCACATCTTCTGCTGCGCCAATAACTGCTCGTAAGGTTTCCACGTTTGGTGTATTGATACATCCAATCGCATACCCATTCTTTTCTGCTTCTTCCAAAATTTGTTTCATATTTACTAACATTTTTCTATTCCTCCCTTTTCTTATGCTAGTGATGCAGCTATCTTCTTTAGATTTGCCAATCCCTCAACTGCTAAATCTTCTCCTGTTTCAGCGAATTTACGCCATATAGCACATTGCCCATTCAACTCTTCAAAGCTTGGATCAAATGACTCAATTACACATGGACCTTCATATCCTACTTTTTTCAAGGCCGTGAAGAATTCTGCAAATGGTACTAAACCGGTTCCAGGAATCCCTCGATTGTTTTCACAAACATGAACATAACCTAAATATTCTTTACCGCATGTTTCTACTGCGCCAGTATAGCTTGTTTCCTCGCGAATCATATGAAAGCAATCAAGATGTACTTTCATATTTCCGGTGCCAACTGCTTTACAATAACGAACACCTTCTTCAGCTGTGTTAATGAAATGTGTTTCAAAACGATTAACCGGTTCAACACAAATATTTAGCTCCGGATAAGTCTCTTTCGCATAGGCAGCTACTTCTCGCATAGCACTCACTGAATCATTCCATTCTTTTTCCGTTTTTGGTTTTCCACTCAAACAACCCCAACCGGCATAATTGACACCCCCAAGAATTGTACTGCCCAATTCTTTGTTAATATCCACAAGTTTTTTCAATGCTCGAATTCCATTCTTGCGAATATTTTCATCAGGTGAAATCAAATTGGTTTCCGCGTTTAGGGTAGTTGTTGTTACAACCTGCAAATTGGTTTTTGCTAACTCCTGCTTTACTAATTCTGTCGGAAAACTTTCCGGACGAGCAATGGCAATATCAATCGTTTCAAACCCAAGTTCTTCCGCTTTTTTGATGATCCATAAATCTTTTTCCGTGAAAACTTCTGTCCAAATAAATGAATCAACGCCAAATTTCACTTTCATGCAGTTACCTTCTTTCTTACTTTAATTCGCACGTGCTTTCTTTACACCTATAGTGTAATACGAGTAATGGATAAATTTCCAATTTCAAAAATTCTACTTTTGCACCAGTGCTAGACCAAAATAAAATTTATATCAAAAAGCCTTTATTTAAAGAGTTTTTTAGCTATCTTTCAATAAAAAAAGAAGAAATATCAAGGAGTAAATCACATGAAATTTCTTCTGATTTTATTCTTCCATAGTTGTAATTATCTTTCCGACATCTTCAATGACTGCCATTACTTCTTTACTGTTTTCAGCTAATTTAATCTGTTCTAAGCGCTCTTTATCATCAATCAAAACATAGAAATTAGAGAAAAACTTATAAATTTCCTGCGGATTATCTAAATCAATAGCAAGCACAAACACAAGTTCAACTTTTTCACTTTCATCCCAATCAATAGGACGCTCTAATTTGATTACTGCAATTCCACTACGCAAAATTTCCTTCTTATAACCATGCGGTATTGCCACTCCATTGCCTATTGCAGTTGAAACAAAGTTTTCGTTATGTAATAAGATATTGTAAAAATTGTCTGTACAATATCCTTGTTGATGTAGCATTTGAGCCCCTTTCTCTAAAACATCATCACGACGCTTTGCACGAAAATTACAACAAATTAAATCTTCATGAAACAATGATTTTTCTACCTGAATAATTTGTTGTTTTATTTTTCGTTTCTTTTCAACCTCTTTACTAATTAAATCTAAATCAAAGGTATCTACACGACGTGATATTTTCAACGCATCATCTCTATCCAATAAAACAGTTGTTAATACAATATCATAGTTTGAAAAATCTTCATCTTCTATTTCATTCAAATCAATAGTTTTTTCTATTCGGATATTAGGAATTGTTCTTCGTATCTTATTGTTTAAATATTTAATTGTATTCGTATCAAATGATGTAATCATTAAGATACTGATTTCATCTATCGTATCGTCCATTGCATTATCAATTAACATAACAAAATAAGTGATGTCATTTTCCGTGAATTTCATATCTAACGCTATTTCTAATGATGGAATATTTGCTAATACGATAGCATAAAGACTTGGTAATTGTTTTTTTATATCATGCTTTAAATAATTAGAATTGATGACTTGATAGCTTTTCATCATCTTTTTCTTTTTAAACAATAGTGCTAAATCATTGATGAGATTATCATTAACTAAAATCGTCCGATTAACAATTATTTTCTGTAGTCCTTCTACAAACTCAAAGGCATACTTACGATACACCTCATTCTTTAAATAGCTATTTTCTACTGCTTCTTCATATTTTCCATATAAAGAGAACTGTGCAGCCATACAATGATATTCCAATACTAAATATTCCTGATTTTTTGTTATACAACGTGTAATCAAATGCTTAGCAGCATCATATTCTCGCTTAGATATGCGACACTTATTTAAAACATTGTTTTCTAAAATCGTTCTGCCTTGTGTTATTCTCTGGAAGGTTACCACAATATATTCCATCAACTGAATAAAAGAAATATCCTCAAAATGATAATCCATTTCACGTTCTGCATTTAATAACACATCTTCAATTAAATAAATATCATTTTTAGGATAAACTTTAGAAAAATAATTATAGAAAGTCCTTGAAATACGAAAATCCAAATCATCTGGACGTTCCAGATCCATTTCCATCTGATTCATATAAGCGGTATTATTATAGATGATAGCTTGGCGAATATCAAATTCACCCCCTTGAATCAATACCCCTTTATTACGTACTCGAATCATTTCAATATTAAAATATCCAAGCCACTTTTCAATCGCTTCTAAGTCTTTGATGATAACATTACGACCTACACCTAGATCATCTGCGAATATTTGAATGGTATAATCGGCATTTTTACGAAATAGAATATCCAGAATATAATGACGGCGGTAATTGAAGGAATAAGCTTTATTACTGTGCTCATTGATAATATCATTAAGCTTTTTTCGCTGTTCTTCGTTCACTTCAAGCCAAAAACCTTTTCCAGGAAGAGATTGTAGTTTAGCATTAGAAGCTGCAATGATTGAGCGTACTTCTTTCATATTATGTTTTACACTGCTTTCACTCATTCCAATTTCAATAGCGATATTTTTCGACGTAATAGGCTTATCACTTTCTAGCAATAATTTAATTGTTTTTTCACTAATTGCTTCAATCACAACATCATCTCCTAATTCTAATTGATTACATTCAAAATGGTATACTATTTTGAATGGAATGTAAACATTATCATTTCCGACATTTTTCTTCTATAAATTAAAAACATAAAAAACGAGAATATTTTTAGCACTCTATTGTTGACAGTGCTAAATGTTGGGTATATAATAACAGTGTAATCGGAAGATACCGATGGTAAGATTTCATGAACAACGGCTGCGAAACGTATCACAACCGCTAGATGCAAAATGGAGGCGATGGATATGAAATTCTTCCCAAGAACAAGCAATGTATTTGACGATGTATTTGATGACATGTTTACTTCACCATTCTTCTCAAGCCGCAATGACATGGCAATGAAAACCGATATCAGTGAAAAAGATGGATATTATTTATTGGATATGGAATTGCCCGGTTGTCGTAAAGAGGATATTCAAATTGAGCTTCATGACGGATATTTGAATATCAGTGCTGCACATAACACAAACAAGGAAGAAAAGGACGATAAAGGAAACATCATTCGTCAGGAACGTTATAGCGGCAACTTCTCACGTAGCTTCTATGTCGGTGAAAATCTTGATGAAACAGATATCAAGGCAAGTTATGATAATGGGGAATTAAAGGTTACTTTCCCTAAGGAAACCGTAAAAATACCGGAAAAGAAAACGATTATGATTGAATAAAAAAGGTGGCAGTTGAAAACACTGCCACCTTTTTTATCTATTCTTCATTTGGTAACGGAAATCGCTTTGTTAAAGCACATACTTCCTTATGTATCTGTTGAATGAATTTTTCATTATCCCCATTTTTTAGCACCTGAGAAATCCATAGTGCAACCTGATGGAATTCATTTTCCTTAAAGCCACGTGTTGTCATTGCCGCACTTCCCAAACGAATGCCACTTGTTACAAATGGCTTTTCAGAATCAAATGGAATCGTATTTTTATTACATGTAATACCTGCTTGATCCAAAAGTTCTTCTGCTTTCTTGCCACTCATACCAAGTGATGCCTTTACATCAACTAACAACAAGTGATTGTCTGTTCCATCACTCACAATGCGAAAGCCTTCTTCCTTCAACGTATCGCTCAACACCTTTGTATTGGTAATCACCTGCTTGGCATAGCTTTTAAACTCCGGCTGCATAGCCTCATAGAAACAAACAGCCTTAGCCGCAATAATATGCATCAATGGTCCGCCCTGCATACCCGGGAAAACCTTCTTATCCAATAAGGTAGCATGTTCCTTTTTACATAAGATAATACCACCACGTGGTCCGCGCAAGGTTTTATGCGTTGTCGATGTTACGAAATCTGCATAAGGAACAGGACTTGGGTGTAATCCCGCAGCTACCAAGCCGGCAATATGTGCCATATCGACCATGAAATATGCGCCAACCTCATCAGCAATTTCACGAAATTTCTTAAAATCAATAACACGTGGATATGCACTAGCTCCTGCAACGATCAGCTTTGGCTTTGTTTCCAAAGCTACTCTTCTAACATCTTCATAGTCAATATACTCTGTATGCTTATCTACTCCATAATCAACAAAGTTATACAAGCTGCCACTAAAATTTAACGGGTGTCCATGCGTTAAATGTCCTCCGGCGGTTAAATTCATTCCTAAAACCGTATCTCCCGGTTCTAAAACAGCCATATAAACTCCCATATTTGCCTGCGATCCACTATGTGGCTGAACATTTGCATGCTCCGCATGAAATAGCTCCATCGCACGCTTTCTAGCAAGCTCCTCCACCTCATCTACATGAATACACCCTCCATAGTAACGCTTACTGGGATATCCTTCCGCATATTTATTGGTTAAAATACTTCCTGCTGCCTCTAAAACATCTTTTGATACATAATTTTCCGATGCAATTAGCTCAATGTTATATAGTTGTCTTTCTCTTTCTTTTTCGATTGCTTCTTGAATTTTCTTATCTTTCATATAGCAGTCCTATCCTTTCTTTTCTGTTTCGATTATATCATGCTTCTAAAATACCTCCTAGCAATGTAACCAACAAAATAATTCCCTCAATATCCTATTGGTGTTGACATGATGTATACTTGCTATTTTTTACAGTCATAAAAAAGACACAGCATTTGCCATGTCAATTTTCATATAAGCTTTGTTATACTACATTTGTTCGCTTCGCTCAAGAATCTCAATTACAACATACAGCCAATCCTTAATTTTTGGCATACGCATATAAATTTTCTGATCTTTGTAGCGAATCACAATATCCTTTGAAATCGTTGTCATCATTTCAAATAGCTTCACACCATCAATACCATTTGACCACTGCGGAGTAAAGACGATTTCCACCTCACGTGGCATTTCCTTAAAGGTCTCTACATGTGGTTCATTGATACATATATCCAAGCGTTTCTTTTCAAATAAAAGCTGCACTGCTTTGGGAAGGCGACCATAATTATCCTTGATTTCGTCCATCATAGCCAACAGCTCTTTTTTGGTCGTTATCGCGTCCATACGCTGATACAAGGTGATTTTCTCATAATCCTCATTTGCAAAACGACTAGGTATATAAGCATCGACCTTTACATTTGCTTTTGCCAGCTCCTTCTTTACTTCTTTTTTAATGCCCTTTTCTTCCATAATAGCATCATTCAGCATCTCAATATACATATCAATCCCAACCGTATCAATAAAGCCGGCTTGTTGAGGACCTAGCATATCTCCGGCTCCACGGATCGTTAAATCGCGCATGGCAATTTTATAGCCACTTCCAAGCTGTGTAAATTCTTTGATGGATTTTAAACGCTTCATTGCGATTTCCGATAATTGACGCTGTGGAGAATACATCAAATAAGCGTATGCCAAACGATCGCTTCTTCCCACTCGTCCTTTGATTTGATATAACTGTGCTAGACCGAAATGATCGGCTTCATCAATCAAGATCGTATTGGCATTGGGAATATCAATTCCCGTTTCGATAATGGTCGTACATACAAGCACTTGATAGTGGTTCTCGGTAAATTGCAGCATGACATCTTCAATATCCTCACGACTCATCTGTCCATGGGCAACACCGATTTCAACGTCCGGTAAAGCTTCCCTTAACTTTCTTGCGACATTATAAATTTCCTTGACATTGTTGTATAAATAGAAAACCTGTCCGTTACGTGCAAGCTCACGTTGTATGATTTCCTTGATCATCGCAAAATTTTTCTCAATGACATAGGTTTGTACCGGCATACGATTTTGTGGCGGTGTATTCAGCTGCGATAAGGAGCGAATGCCAATCAACGACATTTGTAATGTTCTTGGTATCGGTGTTGCACTTAGAGAAAGAACATCTACCGCATTTTTTAATTCCTTGATTTTTTCCTTATGTTCAACTCCAAAGCGCTGTTCCTCATCAATCACCAGCAAGCCTAAATCTTGAAATTGTATATCCTTGGAAAGCAAACGATGGGTTCCAATCAAAATATCAATGCTTCCTGCCTTTACGTCCTCCATGATTTGTTTTTGCTTTGCCATTGGAATAAAGCGATTGATGACCTCGATACGCACCGGATAATTTTCAAAACGACGGGTAAAGGTTTTATAGTGCTGAAGGGATAAAATCGTTGTCGGACATAAGAAAGCAACCTGTTTATTATCCACAACCGCTTTAAAGGCAGCACGAGCTGCAACTTCGGTTTTACCGAATCCGACATCACCACACAACAAGCGATCCATAGGCTTACTGCTTTCCATATCCTGCTTGATTTCTTTTACGGCACGTGCTTGATCATGCGTTAATTCATAATCAAAATCCTGTTCAAACTGCTTTTGCAGCTCACTGTCCTTCGAAAAAGCAAAGCCGATATGTTCTTCACGTGAAGCATACAAATGCACCAAGCGCTGTGCTAACTGTGCAATCTTTTCACTTACCTTACGCTTTGTTTTTTCCCATTCTCCACTACCTAGCTTATTCAGCTTAGGAACTGCTCCTTCCTTTGAAACAAACTTACGAATAAGCTGAAATTGCTCCAAGGGTACTAATAAGACATCATCTCCCTTATAGGCAATATGCAAAAAATCTTTATGGATACCATCAATTTCTTTATTGACGATTCCTAAATATTTTCCAATTCCATGCTGATGATGAACTACATAATCCCCAACATTCAATTCCTGATAATCATGCAGTACCTCAGCTTCTTTAAATTTATTAGAATAGCGGGAAATGCTGTGCTTGCTTTGGAATAATTCCTTACCGGTATACACATGGATCTGTTCACTAATGCATGTAAAGCCTTCTATTAGGCGATGATGAAGTATAGAAATTCCATTTTTTAAGGTATCTGTTTCCTCTACTCGTTGATAGCTTACATTTTTTTCATCTAATAACTCTCTTACACGTTTGATTTCACTTTCATCAAGACATAACAAGACCTTATCACTATGGGATTGTGTAATAAGCTGATCCATGGTTCTTTCTAAGTTGATATCTCCCTGTGCCATCGTCATGATTTGAGAAGAAAGCGGCTGTTTATAATCTACAAACATTTTAACGTAAATTACATCATGTGCCTGTATAGCTTTTGAAAAATCCGCAAACATGGAAAACTTCAATAAGCCGTTTGCTTCCTGATACATTTCTTGAATATAGGCTATATTTTCTTCTGCTGCATGCTTAATAGAATCCTTTACTTCTTCTTCACTGGATACAATTACACAAGCATTTTTTACATAGTCCATGATCGTGGCCTGTTGATTTAAAAAGGCACGATATTTATATAATCTTGCTTCCGGACTATGATTAGCAATAGCATCTAAATCCTCGTTTACAATTGCTTCTAAATGCTCCTTAGAAGCATTGGTAAATCCTTTTACATTTGCAAGTTCTGCCAAAGCAAGCTGTGTAATGGTTTGAATTTCTTCATTGGTAAATAAAATATCACTTGCCGGTATGATACTGGCTTCTTGGATTACTTCAATCGTTCGCTGTGTTGATATATCGAAAAAACGAATGCTGTCGATTTCATTATCAAAAAATTCGATACGCAGCGGATATTCATAATTCATAGAATAAACATCAATGATCCCACCTCTTGCGGCATAGCATAACGGTTGATCGACACGACTTACATGTGTATAGCCTGCCTCAAACAGCAGTATTTTTAATTGCTCATAATTGGTTTCTTCATTGGTTTTTATGGAGATGCAATGCTGTTGGAATACTTCCGGTGCCGGTAGATAATGAATGCTAGCAGCGGCATTCATAACGACGATATATGGTTTATTATCAAACAGCTTTGATAATACTTCCATTTGATTAGCTTTCGTTTCCGGTGATGCGGCAATTGCCTCTACTCGCAAGGATTCCTCCACGCCAAAAAACAGCACCTTTTCACCTAGAAGGCTATACAAGCGTTCATAAAGCCTTTGTGCTGTATAAGTATTATTTTTTACAATGAGCATTGTCTGTGGTTGTTTTTGAAATGCACTTGCAACAATGAGTGCTTCTTCACTTAAGGAAAGATTGCCAAGCTTACTTTCTTTTTTTAAAATACTCTTTACAGCGACATTGTTGTAGAGTTCTTTTAATAAAATATCCATAGTATCTCCTATTTCTTATTATAAGCACTCATCGTGTCAATAAAAGAATGTGAACAGCTATAAATAGCAGCATCGCATGCTTGCTTGATTGCCTGCTCATACGCCTCTTGTTCTTCCTTACGAATCTTACCTAGCACCCAATCAATGACCGGTACACGTGCATCTTTTCCGATTCCTACACGAATGCGGTTAAATTCCTGGGTATGTAAATGCTGAATAATATTTTTCATACCGTTTTGTCCACCGGCACTTCCTTTTTCACGTAAACGAATTTTTCCAACCGGCAAGTCAAGATCATCATAAATAACCAAAATATCTTTAATGTCTATATGATAAAAATTGACTGCTTGAATAAGTGCCTCACCTGATAAATTCATATAGGTTTGCGGCTTCATCAGCAATACGCTTTCCTTACCAATACGGGTTTGGGCAACAAGTGCCTTAAATTTCTTTTGATTGATTTCTACATTGCATTCCTTTGCGATTGCGTCCATGACACAAAAGCCGGAATTATGTCTGGTATTTTCATATTCTTTTCCGGGGTTTCCCAATCCAACGATTAACTTCATTTATATCACCTCAAAGCTTATACATTATACCCCATATGCCTTGGTAAAATCAAAAGAAACAGCTTTTCATAGCTGTAATATTTTTGTACTCCTTATGAAATGAAAATAACATAAAGTCATTACAACCTTATGTTATCCTTTCTTATTGTTATCAGGCTTTACTTCTTCCTCTTCACATGGATAAGAATGCCAAGTAGGTGGTTCCTTGTGTATAGTCAATACTTTCTTTATTCGACTTATGATTGCTTCAACAAAATGAAACCATAAATTAGCAAATAGAAATACTACTACCAAGAGGAACAGAAAAGCTAGAATTTCTTTTAATGGCATAGCTCTTATTTCGTTGCGAATTGTTTCATAAAGAACTCGGTAAATGCAGCTAATTCACTTTCTTGAGATACATATACATAAAGTGATTCATCTTCAAGCCAATCGTATGCATTGATCCCGATATATCCTTTTTTATCCGGATAAATAATGAAGGCATCGGTAGGATATTTATTGCGATAAGCCTTGTGTATCTCACTACGGCGATAATATGTCGGATCACCACAGCCGGATAAATTTGGCACAGTTGGAACAACAACGATTGTTTGTGTATCGGCATTCCAACCGACTATTAAATTTCCGATTTTTGTTTTACTGCCATGGACAAAGCCATAATTAAAACGTCCTACATCTTCCGTATAGCCAAATATTAGTTGATAATTATCACCATCTTCTACTACCTGATTAAACAATACTCGCATTTTTTTAGCATTGGCATTGCTTTTTTCCATATCAACCTCAGGTCCTTTAAATAATTTTCCAAAAATTCCCATATCTTTTTCTCCTTCGCTTCTTTCGAATACTCCTATGAGAATAGTCTTATTTGTTTTTATCTTTAGCAAGTGGATATTTATCTTTTAACTTTTCCAAAGCACTAACAAGTGCATCAATTTGAAAAGCTACTGTTTCATCGGCTGCTTCGGGAATAAATAATGGAAGCTGATCAGGGATTGCTTTGCGAACAACCATTAAAGCTAAGCTTAAATTGATAAATAAGTTCACATTGGTTTTTTCTGCTTGGATTCCAAACCCTTCTAAAATTGACTTAAACAACAATTGCTGTTTTTTACGGAAAATATCATAGCTTTCTGCTGATAAACGCTTAAACAAAAGCTGTTGTTCTTCAATCGTAAGAATTGCTATACCATTTCTTTCTCCATAACAGCAAGAATAAAGAAACTTCTTTACGGCATCTTCCCAAGCTAGAGAAGGATCATTCATCAGCTCATGCACATATTGAATGATTTTCGGTTGTTGAAAATAGAGTGTTTCAACAATTAAATCTTCCTTGGTTGGAAAAAAACTATAAAAGAATGTACGTGATATACCAACACGTTTGTAAACTTGTTCAACTGTTGTATGCTGAATACCTTGTTTTGCCATCAATTCTAAACCAACAGTAATCAACTGTATTCGTATTCGTTCTCGCTCTTCCTCTGAATAAGCCACCTTTGGCATTCCATCACTCCCCGTCAAAATAAAAACAAATTTATAAATATGTCTTTATTTTAACATGTATAAAAAGACAAAACAATTATTTGCTAATTTTTTTCAAAATATTATTTAATTTCCATAGAAATATGTTTTCTTAAGCTTATTGAATACTTTGCTTAAGTTCTTCCCAAGTATCGCAGGTAAGTAGCTGATTGGAAAGCTCATATAGCTGAGATAGGCTTAAAGTGGATAGCCATTCTTTAGCATCAATAGCGAATTTCTGTTTGATTTGTAGAGCTAATAGGTTTACGGTTCCTAGCGTAGTTCCGATTTGAGTACCTTCCTCTAGCCCCTTCTTCTTGCCTTCATCATAACTATCCAACAGATTGTTCTTCTCTCTCCACTCTGCCATCTGCCTTGACATTGCCAGCGACCACAATCCTTCATCATCTTTGAATTTCTCATGCTTTTCCATTAGCTTCCTCACCAGCCTTTCCTTTGTCTTTAGTATAGCATGATTCGCATTGTTTTTAAACA
>ERZ1673739.649-NODE-649-length-47317-cov-8.126656_pt1 | contig 47317 bp, 42 predicted proteins | sample MGYA00580210_ERZ1673739 | MGnify/ENA primary metagenome ERZ1673739 (study PRJEB41218, sample SAMN15661749) | gut metagenome | host: Homo sapiens | place: Canada: London | collected 2015-08-20/2019-03-30 | study: EMG produced TPA metagenomics assembly of... | reverse complement strand
ACTGAGTAATCAGTGGTCATTTTTTTAGTCAAGGTACTTATGATTTACCGTGTACGTACGATGAATCAGGACAGGGAAATGAACTAGAGTCTTTAAAATATGTTTTAAAAGAATATGTACAGATAGAGAATTTAAAAAATAAGCTGAATGTTCTAGACAAAGATTTGATAGTATTTTATCAGAATAATAAAGTAGCATTCTGTAAAGCTCCGATTATTCCTTGGAATGATGCAGGAGGAGTATATACTCAAATTGCAAAAAGAATTTACTTTACAAAAAATTCACTGGTACATAATAAAAGTGGGAAAAATAAAGAAAGATATAAACCTTATAAAGATGAAAAAGAACTTCAAAAAGAAATACCTTTAGTAAGAATGATTGCAGAAATGATAATAATTAATTCAAGTAAAATAGTATAAAGTATAGTTATGACTATGGGAAAAAATTTGTAAATAGGAGCATTCTATAATAAAAAATAGAAATTTTTTTGACTAATTATTTTTGAAGATATTTCTAAAGTGGTAAGATAAAAAAATTCTTTTACATAATCAAATTTAGAAAAAATCATTGAAGAAATGTTCTAATTTGATATAATTTAAGTATTAACTTAGAGAAGGAAGGTATAGAAAATGAAAGGCCCAAATGTTAATATTTACAAAGTCCGAATGGCTTATTTTTTTAAGGAAAAGAGTGAAGTTCGAGCGTTTGGACTTATTAGTAGTTTATATAATCAGTTAAAAGAATTTTTTAAGACGGAACCACAATCAATACCAATTCCTGATGATGCGCCTGCGGATGTTCCCCGTTGCGTTTGGAATGACGTGAATACATCATTGACATTTAATAAATTAAGATTAGATTTTTCTTTTAATATTCCATCAAAATATACATGGGAACAATTATTGCATGAGTTTAATGATAAAATTACTATGGCATTCGATGGATGTGATGTTACTATTGATAGAGTTGGATTAGTTTCAGAATTAATGTCTATTGATAATTTGCACAATATGTTAAATGAATGTATCAATATAGAGAAATTTAATAGTGCTAGTGAAGCTGACATATCATGGCTAGAGAATATTGATTCATATAATGTGTGGACATATATCATTATTAATGAAGTAAAGAGCGAGAATAAGATAATATTTGATATAAATAGTTTACCTGATTATAAATTAAGTGAACAAGGTATATTAGCTAAAAATGCAATGGATATATGTGCTGAAAAGTTGAAGGGGAAGATGGTAAATGTATTATAGATCAAATAATACAGTGCTGAGTCAGCCATATGTATGGGGAATAGATACATATAAGGTAAAGAGTACTGTTGAATATGTAATGAAGAGTCTTTTTGATAAATTGGAAAATGCTTCTGAGTTATCATTAGGAATGAAGGATAGTGCTGTTGGATATAATAATAGTAAAAAATATGAGGAATTAGAAAAGATATATTCGATGGCATATATTGGGATCAATTCATTAGAGAAGAACTATGTAGAGGCTATAGCAGCATTGCGTGAAATTGAAAAATTAAAAGATAATTGGAATAGTAATGGTGCAAGTTCCTTTTCTACAAAATTAATTGAGAAATGCAGAGAAATTACAATGCAATTAGACTCTGAGCCATTTATTTGTCCTACTGCTTGTGGCTCGATCCAGTTTGAATATGAAAATGAAAATGGAGATTATTTGGAATTTGAAATTTATGAAGATAGAATTGAAGTTTTCTTAGATACTCAATCTGATGGAGAGAAAGAATTTACTCTACAGGGTATTTCAGCAATTGATGAAATGAAACAAACGGTGGTAGATTTTTATGGTTGAAAGAGATTGGACAGCAATTTTTCGAAGAGTAAAAAGTAAGCCAATTTTTATGAAAGATGGAAAACCATCATCAGCTTTATTTAAAGATAGTAAAGGAGTATCAGTTGATAGAGATGGTGGTAGGAATATGGATGATATAATCTCCCATGAAGAACATCTGCATTCTTTGTATACAAAGGATTTATCTGACGAAGAAATGAAAGAGGCAGGAGAGGAATTGAAAGCAATTATTCAATTAACTGATTCACAGTGTGATTCGGTTGGCATTTGTGTTATTCCAGATCCAATCGATGGAGAAAATGAATATCATGCATTGCTTCAAAAATCAGAGACAGAAATTCAATTATCAAAAAGTCAAGCTAGAAAATTGGCAAGGTTAGCTATGGTAGTAAAAAATTATGCATGATGTATATTTTATGGCAACAGAAGGAGTCTGACCCACTGTCATTAAGACATCTAACTAAATGAGAACTGGAAATTATTCATACCATTTATTACTGTTTTGTATTATAAATGTTGAAAAATAGAAGGAATTTACAAATCAAAGAATTATTTTTTAGGTGAAATGTATGTAGAAGGGGTCTGTGTAGAAGGGGTCTGACCCTCTTACAAAATTCTTTCAATAAAGAAAAATATGTAAATTCCCTTGCGCGAGTATAGCTCCTGTGATATACTGGGAGAAACTGGAATTGAGATTCTGAGAAATAGTAGAAATGCATCTGTGTTAAAAGCAGGTGCGTATCTTCATATATATCATTAATGATAGTATCTTAAAAAATAAAAGGAATTAGGAGAGGATAATTATAGCGAGAAAGTTGAGAGAATGGTTTCCTGAAGCAATCTATCACCTTATGCACAGAGGAGTAAGGAGAAGTGCAATATTTGAGGATGAGACAGATTATCAGGTAATGCTACAGATGATAAAGGACTGTTTAGAGAAATATCAGTGTATTTTGCATGCGTATTGTTTGATGACAAACCATATTCATTTATTATTGGAGACGGATAGAATAGAAGTAGATAAGTTCATGAAGCGAATGTCAGAGCGTTATGCGATGTATTTTAATCATAAATATTCGTATAGAGGGCATGTTTTTGAAGGAAGATATAAGTCCTGTCTGGTGCGGGATGATGCATATTTTCTTCAAACAAGCCGGTATATTCATCTGAATCCGGTCAAGGCAGGAATCATAACACGACCAGAAGAATATTTTGCCAGTAGTTATTGTACGATGATAGGAATAAAGGATGATGGTATAACACATAGAAGAAAAACGCTTTCTTATTTTCCTAAAAATGAAGTCTTTCATTATAGAGAATTTGTAGAAGATATAGGACATAAATATGTAGTTCAGGAACAAAGTATCAGGAAGATGATAGGAGAAGATGAATTATGGCTACCATGGTAAAGAGTTTTGCGATTCAGGGGATAGATGGATATTGCGTTGATATAGAGATAAAGATGCTGGAGGGACAGCCGGCAACGCTGATTATAGGACTTGGTGATCAGGCGGTAAAGGAAGCAGCGGAGAGGATCCAGGCGGCAATTGATGAAAGTGGATATGTGTTTCCTAAAAAAAGAGTAATTATCAGTCTGGCACCCAGTGATAAAAAGAAAAGGGGTTCACACTTTGATCTTGCAATGGCAGTCGGGGTGCTTCAGCAAAATGGAGATATTGGTGCAAAGAATTTGTCAGATTATGGATTTATTGGGGAGTTGTCATTAGACGGTCGGTTAAGGGAGTGTAGAGGAATTCTGCCTATGATTATTGCCGGTCAGAAAAAAGGAGTAAAAAAGATAATTGTACCGGAAGCGAATATAAAAGAGGCATGTCTGGTACATGGGGTAGAAATTTTAGGATTTCATGATATAGGGACAGTGATACGTTATTTAGAAGGAAAAAGCATTGTAACAGGGAAATATCAAGAGGAAAAAGATTTAGATGTTTCGGGTAAAAGTTTAGATTTCAAAGATGTAAAAGGGCAGGATGAATTAATAGAGGCAGCAGTTCTTGCAGCAGCTGGTGGGCATAACATGCTTATGATAGGAGAACCAGGATGTGGGAAAACAATGATTGCACAAAGAATCCCGACAATTTTACCGGAAATGACAGAAGAAGAGTGCCTTGAAGTGACAAAAATCCATAGTATTTCAGGATTATTGCCGAGTGGACATTCTCTGATGAAGTACAGACCTTTTCGTGCACCGCATCACAATGCATCATTAAATGCATTGATAGGAGGCGGAGTGAATGCAATGCCAGGGGAAGTATCATTGGCACATAATGGAGTTTTATTTCTGGATGAGCTTGCTGAATTCTCCAGAAGAACATTAGATGCACTTCGTCAGCCCATAGAGGATAAAAAGGTTTCTATTTCAAGAGTAAATAGTACGCATACATTCCCGGCAAATTTTATGTTTATCACAGCGATGAATCCATGTCCATGTGGGTATTATCCAAGCAAAAAGTGTAAGTGTACAGATTATGAAATTATAAAATACAGAGGGAAGGTTTCCGGTCCAATTATGGATAGGATAGATATTCAGAAAGAGGTACATCCGGTTAATTTTTTTGAGATAGCAGATCAGAAGTCATATTGTAGTTCGGAGGAATTACGTAATAAAGTAAAAAGTGCAAAGCTCATACAGCAGGAACGTTACTCGAATGAAAAAGGAATCAATTGTAATGCGCAGATGACAACAGAATTAATACAAAAATATTGTGGGTTAGATAAAGAATCTCTAGATATATTAAGGGAAACCAGCGAGAAATATGCGTATAGTGCCAGAGTAATCCATAAGTTATTGAGACTTGCAAGAACAAGTGCTGACTTGGAAGGAGTTGAAAAAATTCGTCAAAAAGATATAGAGAAAGTTTTATTATGTCGGGATTTAGATAAAAGCAACAGTGAGATGGTGGTGATTAAATAATGTTATACTGGATATGGCTTACGCAGATACCATTTATCGGTCCAATCGCAGCCAGAAAGTTAATCGAATATTTTGAAAATGCTGAAAATGTTTACAAGGCGAAAGAAAAATATCTGGAGAAAATTCCTGGCTTATCAATAAAGCAAAAGAAAAATGTCATCGAATTTTGTTCTTTAAAAGAAGCAGAAAGAATTCTTGAAAATTGCGAAAAACAGAGTATAGATATATTATGTTGGCAGGATGAAAGATACCCCACGCGGGCAAAAGAACCAAAAGATGCACCGGTTATTTTATACTATAAAGGACACTTTAAAGAGATAGAGCACACGATTGGAATTGTAGGTGCGAGAAGGTGTAGCCAGCAGGATAAACACAGAGCAGTAAATATTGCTTCAGAATGTGTAGAAAAAGGCATTACCGTTATAAGTGGGATGGCAAAAGGGATAGACAGTTATGCCCATACTGCGTGTCTGAATGCAGGTGGATATACAATAGCAATAATGGGAAATGGATTGGATATTTGCTATCCCAGTGAACATTATCAATTAATGAAAGGAATCGAGGATAAAGGTCTGTTGCTTTCAGAATATCCACCGGGGGCATTACCAACAAAGTACACATTTCCACGTAGAAACAGATTGATAAGTAGCTGGTCGGATAAATTATTTGTGATAGGTGCAGGAAAAGGAAGCGGAGCGTTAATAACTGCGGATTATAGTAAGAAGTATGCACGGAAAGTATACTGGTGATATTTTTAATGAAGGAGAAAAAGAATATTATGAAGTACAATACAGAAGATATATATAAGATAATTGATAATGAAGATTATTTAAAAGAAAGTAAAATACAATATCTTACAGAAAAAGAAGCTCGTCAGAAAAGGTTAGAAGTATACGCGGAAAAGATTCAGGAAAAAGTACTGCATCAATCTTCAGAGATTATACAGTCGCTTGTAGAAGAAAGAAATAATCAGAAGATGACTCAGCAGGAACTGGCAGATATCACGGGAATAAGATCCTCAAACCTGGCTCGTTTCGAAAAGGGGGATAGAATTCCCACATTACTCATGCTGGAGAAATATGCCAATGCATTGGGAAAACATATAGAGATAAAAATAGGGGATCTTTAAATGATTGAATAAATAGATTTAATGTACACGGTAAACCATGCGTATCATGACATCCCCTTCAGGAAAGTATTATATAGACTGGGTCATCATTCTTTATGAATATCAAAAGACTCGGAAGGCAGAACATCCCTAAAGATTTCTGGAGGAATTTCATGGAGTCTGTGAATGCGATGCCCACATAGAAGGGGTCTGACCCTCTTATAAGTAGAAAACTATCAGCAGGTGTATATTGGAAGAATTCAGCCGGGGAAAACTCCGGCTGATATTAAAATACGCTTGCAGAAGCAGCGACCGAAGAACTTCAAAGGTCATTCTATCGGTTGCAGTGATGTGATCGTTATCACCGATGATGGAAAAACCACAGCTTACTATGTCAACAAAGATGGTTTTATCATCATTCCGGAATTTCTCATGAAAAACCAAAAGCATTGGGAGATATTAGGGGTGTTTCGTATATTTATCCGATTTTATGGAGATTTGGTTTGATTCGTGTTTCTGAAAAGACAGAAAAAGCATTGATGCGGAAAACTGGATAAATATTGTTGGATTATAAAGTAGATGTTAAAATAATAATTGAATCAAAGCAGTTTATGAATTTTAACAACGAGATTTTGCTGTTGAGCATCGAGTGGTTGGCAGTAATTGGAATACACAGAGGAAAACGAGAGATTATTATGGATGATAAAAAATATCTTTTACAAACTTGCAAGCATTGCGGTAACAAAGGATTATTAAAAATAGTAGCTGATTATAAACAGCATTTTAAAGAAATGGATGGTACTGATGTAATCTTTACATCAGATACATATTGGTTATTATTAGAATGCCCGGTTTGTAAAGGAATATCACTTTACAAATCATATACTGATGATACAATGGTTACTCCATACGGATATGAATCTGACGTATCAATGGAATATCCCGGAAACAAATATGATTATAAACATGTTCCTGAAAGTATTCTTAAATCTTATCAGGCAGCAGTTAAAACATCAAAAGTGGATTTGAACGTTTGCTTGATAGCAATACGAGCAGTGCTTGAAAAAATCTGCAAGGAACGTGGCAGCAAGAAAAAGAATCTGGAAGCGATGTTGAAGGAAATGGTGAATAAGAACATTCTTCCGGAAACATTGGATCAATGCAGTTTTTTGATTAGAAAACTTGGCAATTCTGGAGCGCATGGTGATGATATAGATATGTCACAGAGTGATGTTCTGGAATTGATTGATTTTATAGAAACAATTTTATATTACATATATGAACTTCCGGTAAAAATTGCAAACGTGAATGATAAGTATAATTTGAAACTTGAAAATAAAGCAGAGAAAACTTTGGAATGTGAGTGAATAACTTATCCGAGGGATATATGTCTTGTTCTAGCAGGAATCTGGTAAATAAAATTGTTAATGTATTACTGAAAGATGAAGGTTGCGCAGGAAGTTTTCCATATAACATATGGATGAAGGATAGCTCACCATATGCAGTATAAGTAGTTGGATTTAGGGAATATGTTGGCTTACCATTTCTTGAAAAATACATATGTGTATCCGAAGTTTCTATAAGGGAAATCTGACACTAGGGATTGTAATCATCAATGACATTTTAGTAGTCACTGAAAATATTGTGGAATATTTGGAAAAAAGACATTTAGAACTTACAGAGGAATAATGGGAATTTTAACAAGCATACTTAGCAAGCAAAGAAAGTGGTTGTAATGTCGTATGATGTTATTAAAACGTAGAAGGTAATAAAATGTTGATTGATGTAATAAAAGAATTTTCCTGTCTGGATAGTATATGGGAAGAATATATTCAGTTTCTTGAGATAAAGAGTTTTACAGAAGCTAGTCATTGCCTTAGAGATATGTATATGAACATTATAAGTATTTTGACATACATTGATTTGGAATGCACTGACGAAAAAAATAGTTTATTTTCAGATGTTGATATTGTTCCTGAAATAGTAGGCATTATAGAAAAAGATATTAAATATCTTGAGAATATGCAGATGGTTCAAGATAAAAATGATATGATTGATGAAATGTTTCCATGGGATGAATTGTCAGATGACGATTTTCCAGTAGCTGTTGCAGAAATATTGTTTGATGCAATAAATATAAGAAAGCAAATAGATGCTCTGGGTATAACAATATCAATTTTTTTAGTATATCAAGACGATAAAACACCAATATCGGAAAAAAGATTTGCAAAAGAGATGCTGAAAATATATAGACAATTATTGTACTTTGGAAAAATAGAGAAGATTTTTTTTCAGACTGGAAAACTAAAACACGAGGGAGTAGAACGGGATTGTAATGACTGCACTACAAGATTTCAAATAATTTTTTCACTTCATAACAGGGATAAATATATTTTGAGAGTGGATATGCCTCATAAGGGTCAACCACATATACACATCAATTTGGGTGAGAGTGTTCATAGTGAATCTGTGTCTAAAATAGTTGCTGCCGCATTTCCATTTTCAGATAATAGTATAACTTTTCGACAAATTTCTTTTTTGAAAGATGATATGTTGAAATTATTTTATAGACAAGGAAGTATGTATTGGTTTCGCACTGGATTTAAAAAGAAAGTAGAAAAGTTGGCTAAAAATGAAACAGAAAGAAATATATTAGATAAACTGTTTGATGATAGATGTCATTATCATGAATTGTGGAAAGGTGAGAATCTTCAAGAAGAAACCGTTCTATCGTTTTTAGATAAGCAACGAGATTATTTGAGAATCATGAATTTAAGTAGTTTCAATGAATTATATTTTGTAAAATCTGACCAGGAGATTATAGAGGCACTTGGAAAATTGAGATGGGTGGACAATTTTGCAGATATAGTATATGAAGTGTTGAACAAAGATAAAGAATTTTCTGATATGAGTATAATAGGAATACGAAAAGCCTTATGGAAGATTTTTGATGTAGCTAAAGAACATAAAATAATGTGGCAAGGAAGAACCTTTACAGAAGACAGTTTCATGCAGGAAGACTTATTAACGATATGTAGATGGATTATGGAAATATAGTTATACATAAGCCACTGGAGCATCTTGGAACATTTCAAATATCGGATTTGACCTATAATACACTTGGTGGAGAAGTAGGTGGTGTCATCTATTATTTGGGATATTGTCGAAAGTGAAAAAATAAAACAAAAAACAGAGGAAAGCTATAGCTATCGGAGCATTAGAGGGATAGTGGGGAATCCTCTGTTTTAGGTGCTAGATGATTGGATTCACATGGAAATAGGAGTTGTAAAATGGCAGGAAGACCAAAAAAGAAACCAGAATATAATCCAGAACTTTAATTTAATCATTTTCTTCATGAGTTAAGAGTTGCCTATGAAGAAGCAGATTCTTTAAGGTCGCTGGCAGATGAGTTAAATATTAGTCTGCTTAAACTCCGTAAGCTACTTATTACTGCCGATGTATTCACATCAGATATATGTACAGAAATCAATGATCTGTATCAGTCAGGAAAAAAGATTCCGGAGATTATGAAACTCACGGGTCTTTCCAGAGCATCGGTTCATTCCTATCTGCCCTACACAAAGGGAATTTATAATGCAGCAGAGATAAGTCTAAATGCGGAGCGATGCCGGACATATAAGATTCGACAAGAGCAGGTTCGGCTTCTAAAGGAAATACCATCAGAGGAAAATCTGTGGCAGGCTGTTATTGCATTTCAGGATTATCCATTTAAAACGGCAACAGGATTACTGTTCCGATATAAATTAAAAGTTGGTAAAAACGGAGAGTATAACAGAGAGCTGCTGATAGATCGGAGAGAGAAAAGTAAGAGTCTTGCCTGGAGTAATGTAGTGCTGGCATTTGAAAATAGTAAAAGGATTTCAGAAGAAGTGAAGAAACCGAAAGCACTTGGAGACATTAGAGGAGTTTCATACATTTATCCGATACTATGGCGATTTGGCTTGATCAGAGTTCCGGAAGTAATAGAGAATAAAATGGGAAAGCAGAGATAAATCCCTGCTGTATTGCCTGTAAGTGATTAGATTAACATGGATATATTAAAAGGTTTCTTGTAAAATAGGGGATGCTTTCCTGCTGCTTTATTGATCCGTCACTTGTAGTACGCAGGCACAATAGCCGGGTTCGGGTTGATAGCAGTGGATGATAAGATTCTTGCCTATCTCGGGACTGTAATCATGGAGTGTGTGCTTTGTACCGTTTAATGCTACATCTGCATACGATACAAGCCACTTTTTATCACCATTGGGAAATACCTTGTAAAAAGAGCGGTTAAGCATTTCTTCCACGGGAACCCCTTCCACATTTGCCATTTCCGCATTGCAGTAGCGAAAAATGAAATCCACGCCGTGGCCGTCCTCATTAAAGACAAGTTCTATCACGCAGAATGCCAGAGGCATATTGTCCAACAGGCTACATTTTTCTAGCATACTCAGGGGGCGGTGTTTCGTGTTTGTCAGCCCTATTTCGGCACGCAAACGGCGATGACTGCTCATATCGCGCTTACGCCCTTGAAAAGTGCGGCCATCCGACATGGTATAAACGCCATCGTTGCTGATATTTACAATGTGGCTACGGCATACGACAATCCCCTTGCTGATGCTCAAAAAATTCTTCTCCGGCAAAGCAGATAGAATACTATGTACCGGTACGAACAGTGCAAATTCCGCACCGTCCGTGCGTTGAATGACTGTTTTGCGGTCTTTGCGGTAAATGTATAGGATGTTTTCTGCACAAAGGTCATGCTTTTGAAACCATGCGTTCAAGTTGATCATAGAGATACTCCTCATATAATAAGTTTGTAAGCAAGATAAATCACTTACAGAATGCTTTTTGAGTTGATGTAGTTAGTATAACATATCTTAACGGTAAGCACAATTTATTTGTTAAAGTTCATTGATGTATGATGTTTATATACTTTTTTATACAAAATATCTTCAAAAAGCCAATTTTTTGTAAAGTTTCACGCATAAAGCATTGACTTTTAAACATAAACAATATATGATAAGTATGTCAATCGGATTGATGCTTGTGAAAGGAAGTATTGCAGATCGAGCACTTCTGGAAGCTTGTCGCAGGCATCTAGTAGTACACCTGGTATATGCTATGCCTCCTTTTCCAGCGTTTATGGAATGGACAGAGAAGTTCCATATGCGATGGAAGACCAGGTGGATAACTCAGTCATCCTGTATGCACTGCCAAAAGAGCGATGAGTTGGTGGTTCATGATTATTCCAAATTATATAACATTTGAAATAGTATAGTAGACATAATATGAGCAGCGGTGAGAAATTGCCGCTGTGTTTTTATAAGTAAAACAGGAATAAAATGGAAATAAAAATAAAAAATGGTTGAAAAACACTATAAAGAATGTTAAAATAAATATTAGGAAAGAATATAGTGGGAAGACGGTTTAAATATAGGGAGAGAATGATGATAGAAAATAGTATGTTTTATATGAATTTTGAAGCTTCATCGGAGCAACAAGAAGCATGTATTGAGAAGATTAAAGAGGCAGGTTCAGATGATGTGAATCCGATATATTTATTAAAGAAGCCGATAATTGATAAAAAGGCAGATTATGATTATAAAGATGCATTTGTAGTTCTTATGCCAAAACATAAGATGATATTTATTAATTTTGGTGATGAAGATGATTTTGAAGAGTTTCAGGAAGATTTTATTGAGGACATGGGTTATATTTCTAAGAAATATGATTTTATTGGGATAGTAGGCAGACCCAGAAAGTGGCAAAAGGAATTTGTGACAGAGATACAATATTCATCAGAGGATTTTTCTTTTAAAGAGATATTAAGGAAGAATGAACTAACAGATAAAGAGTTAATAAGAAGGGGAGATATACTTATTTCGTTAGCAACGGGAAGCATTAACGAAGCTGAGCGTTTAGGAGTAGATGTACCAAATAATATTTTGGATCAAATTAAAAGAAAAATTATTTTATTTGATGGAGAGCAGACAAAGTTTATTTTTGATGAACCTAAGAAAAAGCGAATAACAATTCAGGGACTTGCAGGAACAGGTAAAACAGAATTGCTACTGCATAAGATTAAGGAATTATATATTGATGATGATAAAAGTACAATCGCATTCACTTGTCATAACGTTATATTGGCAGATAGTTTAAAGAAGAGAGTCCCAGAGTTTTTTAATTTTATGAAAGTTGAAGAGCAGATTCAGTGGGAAAAAAGACTTTGGGTTATGAGAAGCTGGGGCTCTTATGGAAACCCTAATTCTGGAGTTTATAGTTATATATGTAATCATTATAATATTCCGTTTAGTAGATTTTCATATGGGAATACATTTGATTCGATATGCAAAAGAGCATTAGATGAACTGAATCAAATGGAAGATTTTGAAGCTTGTTTTGATTATATATTGATTGATGAGAGTCAGGATTTTTCAGAAGGATTTTTTAAATTATGTGAGAAAGTGACTAGAAAGTGTGTCTATGTAGCAGGTGATATTTTTCAGGATATATTTAAAGATAATCCATCCATGGTTGTAAATCCAGATTTTTTACTTAATAAGTGTTATAGAACAGATCCTAGAACGTTAATGGGTGCGCATGCAATTGGTATGGGGTTATTTGAGAATACATTAGGTTTAAGGTTGAGATGGCTTGAAGATGACCAGTGGGAAGCCTGTGGATACGATATAAAAAGAGAAAAAGGGGAAAAATATATAGAGTTATATAGAAAACCATTAAAACGTTTTGAGGATATAGATATGTCTAAATCTGATGGAGTTACAATTATTTCATCAGAAAAAGATAAATATCTTAATACAGTATTAAATACAATTGAAAAGATAAGAGAGAATAATCCAACAGTTTTACCAGATGATATAGGGATTATATTTATGGAGAATAGTAATGATAATTTTGAACTTGCATCAAAATTACAACTTTTAATAAGAGAGAAGTATAATTGGAAGGTAAATATTGGGTATGAGACAAAAGAAAAAGTAGAGGGAACTCTCTTTATAAGTAATAGGAATAACGTTAAAGGATTAGAATTTCCATTTGTGATTTGTATTATGCAAAATGCTTTAACATATAATTATTCAATAAGGAATTCCATTTATATGATGTTAACCAGATCTTTTTTAACTTCCTATTTAATATTACCAGATACAGCGAAAAACATTAATTTGTTAGAAGAGGGCATAGGATTTGTAAATAGAAAAGGTTTTCTCAAAGTCGAAGAACCTTCAGATGATGAAAAGAGGAATCTGGCCAATGCGATAATTAATCGTGGTAATCTGCATAAATCATTGTTTCAGAAAGCAGAAGAAATCATGGATGAGATGGGAGTAGTTGATAAAGAACATCGTGATATGATTCATCAATTAATAAGGGTGAGATTTAAGAATAAAGAAAATGATGAGAATAAATTAAGAAAATTTATTCAGGCTAATTCTGGTGCTTTGGAGTGATAAGATGGGAAAAGAGTTAACATTCACAATGAGTCAACAAATCATTGATATGGCAAGTAAACCATTAAGAAAAAGAGAAGACGCTATTTTGTTATTGTTATATACTATTAGAATGTTTGATTTAGATAAATCAGAATTAAATATTCATAATGAAAGTATTAGAATTTCGATTAATAAGATGAATCGTATATTTTATTTACTTAAAGGGAAAATGTTTTCAATGCAGTTTCCATTTCGGATTGAAAATAATGATATCCAGAATGGGATTAGAATTTATGATGGTGTTACAGGAATTTTAATTAATGCTACAACATTATCATTTCTTATAGGATTGTTTGAACAGATAAATCGACCGGAAACAGACTTTGAAAAAGTTTTTGAAATAATGATGGAAACGGAACAAAATGATGATGAGTTTACTATGGAGCAAATGTGGACGTTATTTTCATATTTATTAAAATATGATTTGGGGTACATACGGTATGATATTGACCCAGAACACGAGAATGGGAAGTTACATCCTTTATATCATTTGGATATATGTTTAGATAATTCAGCAACATATAAAATTGGATTGAATCAGGAAATCAGATTTGACAATTTTAAGGATATATTAGATACTACGACTGAAAGTTGGTATATTTACCGTGGTCAGAATTAATACCAGGTATATATATCACGTGGACAATACCTTAAAAGAGCTTACACCAGAAGAACGGAAAAAGCGCCGGGAGGACAGCGTAAAGCCATTGGTGGAAGCCTATTTTGCGTGGGTAAAAGAGAAAAAGAAGGATGGACGTATCGCAGAAAAGAGTAAAACAGGAAAAGGGTTAAGTTATTCGCTCAATCAGGAAGAATATCTAAAAGTATTTCTTGAAAATGGGAACGTACCGTTAGATAATAATGCAGCAGAAAGAGCGATCAGAAACTTCTGTATCGGTCGAAAGAACTGGATGATCATAGATACAATAAGAGGAGCCCAGAGCAGTGCCATGATCTATAGTATAGCAGAAACTGCAAAAGCGAACCATCTAAAACCATATGAATATTTTGAATATCTATTGGAAGAGATACCAAAGCATATGGATGATAAAGACTTAAGTTTTTGTGAGGACCTGTTGCCACGGTCACCAAATCTTCCAGGGAAATGCAGAAAGACAGAGAAAAAATAAGACCGTCGTTTGGCGGTCTAAAATTTTGTCAAGGTACGCACTATCTACCACTTACTAAAGGAATGCCTTCCATGAGATTTTTATGCGGTTTGTTGCGTACCGCTTACTAAAAAACTCCCTACAACATACACTATTTCAAATTGGAGAACCTGTGATTAAATACAAAGAATCAGGAAGTATAATGGACTGGATAAAATATACCAAAGAAAATAAACGTAAGAGAAAGTAAAATATGTGCGGATACAGTCCTTGTAATAGGGGTGTATTGATGTTAAGATGGTAGTATAGAAGATGTAGATAAGCTGAGAAAAGAAGGTGTTACCAATGAATGAGGAAGAAAGATTTGATTTTGAGCAAAAGCACGAAGAAGACCTTCAAAGATTACGTGGCTTTCGTCTTTTAGATGATGATTTTATGAGCAAAGTATTTGAAGATAAGGATTGTGTGGAATTTTTATTGCAGATTATACTAAAACGAGATGATCTTAAAGTTACAAGTGTGAGCAGTCAATATGTAATAAAAAACTTACGAGGGCGTTCTGTTCGTTTGGATATTCTCGCAGTGGATCGACAAAATCAGGTGTATAATATTGAAATTCAAAGAGATGATAAAGGTGCAGGTGTGAAGAGAGCTAGATATAATAGTAGCTTGATTGATGCAAATGTGACAGAACCGGGTGAACAATATCAAAATTTGAATGAAACGTATGTGGTTTTTATTACGGAAAATGATGTGTTAGGAGAAAATCTTCCGATATATCATGTGGATCGTATCATCAGGGAAACTGGAAAAATGTTCAATGACCAATCGCATATTATATATGTAAACTCTCAGATAAGAGATGAAACAGCATTAGGAAAACTTATGCATGATTTTACATGTACCAATGCTAAAGATATGTACTATGAAGTGTTGGCTGACCGTGTACATTATTTTAAAGAAGATGAGAAAGGAGTGGCAATTATGTGCAAGGCTATGGAAGATATGAGAAATGAAGCAGCAAGAGAAGCTGAAAAAATGAAAGCGATTCGTATGGCTCGTTTAATGATAGAAGATGGTAAACTTAGTTATGAAGATATTGCAATGTACACAGAGCTTACTCTGGAAGAAGTGGAAAAAATAGCTTTGGAAAAGAAAAGTGCATAATATGTAACACAAAACAAACGTTCTGATTTACAGAGCGATAAGTAGAAAAGGGTTTCTGATTATTTATAAAAATCAGAGGCTCTTTTTTTATGCCAAAAAGTTGTTTCTGAGTTGACATAAGGAGGCGATATGTCCCTAGTCGGAACCCGCCCACCAACAGTAGACGAATGGGATAAATACGAACTTCATCACCGTGCTCGCCTCGCAACCAAGCCGGGACTTACCGGAATGTGGCAGGTAAGTGGACGAAACAACATCACAGACTTCGAAGAAGTCGTAAAACTCGATAAACAGTACATAAAAGATAGCTTCGGAGAAGAAAAGTGTATAATTGTAAAGATGAATGTCACTACGGAATATGTTGCTCATGCAAAACATTGTAAGTATTCGGTTAGCGATGGTAGATATAAAATTTATAACCATAAGTTGTATAAATTATTATTAACTGATCCTCCAGAGTCTATGAGGGATAATATCTTTGAAATTGATGGGACTAAATATTTATGGATGTTATTTGAAGAACTTGAAGTAGACTATGATGTGTATGCTTTTAGTAATGCAGTGGCGTATTTAAAAAGAAACTCTTATATTGAACCAACTGGAGTAAAGGGAAGTTATCGTGTAATTAAAAAAAAAAGCAAATCTGTAGATGAGTCAACAGAAGAATTCAAAACATTAAATAAAGAGTTAGAATTGAAAGAAATGCGAGAAAAGGTAAAAAAGTGTGTTAGAGAAACTTATTTGGAATTAGAAAAAATTTTGGATGAAGAAAAACCATCAGTATATGGGAGAAATAAACATACTTATGAAGATGTAACTACATTAATAGAATATATGAGGAAGTTTGATTTTATAGTAGAGGAATAAAAAATTATAATTATTTTGAATTACTATAAGAAATTAAAAAAAGAATGAATTTTATAAACTGCAGTGATAAGAAATTGTCGCTGCTTTTTCGATAGTATATTAATGATATTTATGATAATATTGTAAGCGGTACATAATCGCCCGGATTTTCAATCGCTCACAACTATGCGATAATCTTTTTATTGGGTACACGGTAAACGATGAGTACCCGAAACAAAAAAGGCACTGACTTCTCAGTGCTCTTTTTTATTCTTCATCTTGCATATATCTGGTATTGAGCCTGACCACGGTAACAGATCATCTATAAAACAGTAATCCGTATCTTCTTCATGTTCCATCATTTCTGTCAGCAGGAATTCCAGATACCGAAATGGATTTACTCCGTTTTCCTTTGCTGTTTCTACTATACTGTAAACTAAGGCACTGGCTTTTGCTCCGTTTATTGTATCTATCAATCTCTATGTGTGTTTGTGCATACAGAAATTCCGTAATGCAGATTCGGTCGCATTATAATGCACAATCATAAAAGATATCTTGGCGGCGCAGTAAGTTCCTTTATCTTTTTCTTTGGTGCGATGGATAATCCCTCCATCAGCCATTTGAACTGCTGGGGAGTGATCTCTTTAAGTTCATCTTCTGAACGCGGCCATTGAAAACGGCTGTCTGTAGAAAGCCGTTTATAAACATGTGGTTTTTGGCATACCACTTGCAAGACATTCATTGACGATAGCTGTCCATTGTTCACAGCGTACTTTGTGTGTGATCTTATCCATAACATAACCTCCTGGGGTTATTATCTCATAGGAGAGAGGCTGTGTCATGGTACTCATGGTTTACCGTGTGCGCTTCTTCAGAAACAGGATCTTTCTTTTTTCTGGATTTACCAGAAATCATTTTATGACCAGAGTAGATAGCCATAATCATACAGAGAAGAGAGCTGCAAGCAAAATATTTGTGAGCTGTTTTCATGTTTTTATAGCCGGTATAAAAGGTTCCAATCATGGCTGCCAATGCACCAAGTGACCAATATTTATGTGCTTTCATTTGAATATACCTCCTGCGTTTTTTTATATAATACCTCTTTTTGGAAAGTATGAAAACAGGAAATTTATAAATTCTGTTCTTTTTCAATCTGCTGTTCCTGCTCGTGATTCTTCCCAAGAATCATATCAATATTAGCGGAAACGGTACGAAGTTCCCGTTCGTAATCTCGGCGGTTAGAAAAATCTTCCCGTTGTGTATCTCGCAATATCCATTAATAGGACATTGCTTTTTCGTTTATTATGGGTTATAATATAGTTCGTCTTTTGCAATTTAACACATTAAATCGTAATAGATTAAAGAGGCGAAATAAAGATTCATACAGACAGAAAGATAAGATTACATATAGATTTACAGTAAGTATTGTTTCTGAAAAGATTACGATTTGTATAGAATGTAATTGTTTTGTTGGCAGTAGAGAATCTGACAGAATGGGAGAAAAGTGATGAAAGAAGAAAAGAAACTGAATCTACCGCAGTCATTGTTACTGCTTGTATTGATAATTTTTTCGGTTGCAGTTTGTATTCGTTTAAAGACTGGCGGACCGATGATCGGCTTATTTGCAAGCTGGATTTTTATTTATCTTGTTTGCAAGATTGTTCGTATTCCATATGATAATGTTGTTGCGGGCGCATATGATGCGATTCGTATGGTCGTTCCGACACTTTGTCTGCTTATGGCGATTGGTGTTATGATTGGTACCTGGTTACAGAGCGGTACGATTGCGACAATTATTGCCTGGGGGCTTAAGATGATTAACCCGGCATGGTTACTGCCGCTTACATTATTATTCTGTTCTGTACTTAGTGTTGTAACAGGAACTTCTTATGGTTCTGTTGGAAGTGCTGGTGTTGCAATGATGGCAATCGGTAATGCGATGGGAATTAATCCTGGTATGGTTGCCGGAGCAGTTATCTGTGGTGCAATGTTTGGTGATAAGTTAAGCCCGCTTTCTGATACAACAAACTTAGCTCCAGCTGTCGCAGGTGCAAAGTTAGGTGATCATATCCGTGCCATGTTTTGGACAACGATTCCTACATATATCATTACATTAATTATCTTTACTGTTTTAGGAATCCAGCAGACAAGCGGTGGTTATACAGCAGGAGATATTTCAAACTATATTACAGAATTAAATGGAGAATTCCATCTTGGAGCGGTAACATTAATTCCTGCAATCTTAATTATCGTGCTTTTACTTTGTAAGGTAAATGCAATCTCGGCACTTGGAATTTCAAGTTTTGTAGCAGGAGCAGTTTCATTTTTTGTACAGCATGCGACATTACAGAGTATTATTCAGACTGCATATAGTGGATATACAACTACAATTGAGGAAGGGGTACTTCAGTCCATCTTAAATCGTGGTGGTATGGGAAGTATGTTACAGTACGTTGCCATCATCAGTTTTGCTGTTGGTATGGGAGGTATGCTTGAAAAACTCGGCGTATTAGAGCACATTTTAAATGCGGTTGTAAAGCGTATTAACAGTGATGGTTCTATGATTTTAGTTACTTTAATTGTTGGCTATATCACAAGTTTGATCAGCTGTTCCCAGCCAATGTCTCATGTACTGACAGGCCGCTTAATGGCACCAGTATTTAAAGAAAGAAAAGTGGCACCGGAAATCCTTTCCCGCTGTCTTGAAGATTCAGGAACAATGGCAGGCCCAATGATTCCATGGCATGGCTATGGCGTATATATGGCAGGAACACTTGGTGTAGCCTGGGCTGCATTCTTCCCATATTTGTTCCTGCTGTATTTAACACCAATTTTCAGTATTATTTATGGATTTACTGGAATATCTATTAAGCATGTTTCTGGGGAAGAAGTAGCGGAGTAGTGTTCTGATAATTTTAAGCATGAGAAAATGTACAGAAATATGTTGGAATCTAAATGAATATCAGAAGAAAGTCAGTATGGATTTCTGGTTAGATTAAAGTCGAAACATATGGGAATGTAAATTCAGCTGTTGCAGCTTCAGCCAGCTGATATTTGTCATTAAAATGGAGACATAATGGAATCTAGATATAGAAAGTAAAGAAGTGATAGTAAATGTTATCGCATACCAATTTGCTATATAGTTAGCAATTGAAAATGTAGGGAAAGCATAATATAAATTAAGATAAAAGATATAAAATACAAAATAGAGAAGGATACAATAAAATGAAAACAAAACTTGTTCTTTTAGGTACAGGCACACCTAATGCCTGCCCGAATGCAAATGGTCCATCTTCCGCAGTAATTGTAGGAGACAGGGCATATATTGTAGACTTTGGGCCGGGAGTAGTCAGACAGGCTTCCGCAGCTTACTTTAATGGAATTGATGCGTTAAGACCAGATCTTTTAACAGTGGCATTCTGTACACATCTGCATACAGACCACACTGCCGGATATCCAGACCTCATTTTTACCCCGTGGGTATTAGAGCGTCCGGTTCCACTCAAAGTATTTGGCCCTAAGGGAATGCAGCATATGACAGATCATATCTTAAAAGCCTATGAGACTGATATTGATTTCCGAATTAACGGATTTGAAAAGGCAAATGAATCGGGATACCGAGTGGAAGTCACAGAAATCGAGTCTGGAATTATTTATAAAGATGACCGTGTAACAGTAGAGGCATTCCCAGTGAGTCATGGAACTTTAGAATGTTATGGATACAAGTTTATAACACCAGATAAAACTATTGTGATTACAGGCGATACAGCCCCACTTGATATCGTGGCAGAAAAAGCCAAAGACTGCGACATTCTTCTTCACGAAGTAGAATATGCCGCCGGAATATCCTGCCGTGAACCAAAATGGCAGAAATATCACCGCGAGGTGCATACATTAAGCACAGACCTCGCCCAGGTTGCAAAAAAAGCCAATCCAAAGTTTCTCGTAACCTACCACCGTATTTATCATATGAATATTCAGGATAATCGTAAGAATCTTGCAGCGGAAATGGCATGGAGGGATGAAGCTATTCTTGACGAGATACGAGAGGCTGGCTATGAAGGCTATGTGGTTAATGGCAAAGATTTGGATGTATTCTGATTTGCGCAGGCAAAGGAGACGCTCTCAGTAAATAAAATAACCTATATTTGTGACTTTAGTCGCTGCAGGTTGAATACTTGCTTACACACGCTCGTATCCAACCCTTGCTCCGAGGCCACAAATATAGGTTATTTTATTTACTGAGAGCTGTCTTTGGCTGCCTATTCAAACTCAGAATTTATTTTGAGAAAGATTTGAGGGAGACTTCAACAGGTTGTGATTTTTATACGATTATGGTACTGGTTCAAGTGTCAATCCTATAGAATTTCATTTCCCGGAACTTCTACATATTCTGTCCTCTTCCCCAAATCTCTCCGACTGGTTTTCTGAGCTGCCAACGCACAGAACTCCTGAAGCTAAATAAAGCATATTTGTGGCCTCGGAGCAAGGTTTGGATGTGAGCGCTGTAAGCGAACATTCAAACCGCTGCGACTAAAGTCACAAATATGCTTTATTTAGCTTCAGGAGTTCGTCTGCTTTGCAGCCTCACAAATCAGAAATTCTCTTACTTCCTCTTGATTTTTACTAAATTTTGCGGTAAACTTTTACTAGATGGAGCAAACGACAATTATCGTTGCCATCTGATGAAAAGAAACTGTTAAATTTATAAAGTATTTAAGAGGAGTTTTTGGGATGAATATTTTATTAGCAGGGGGAGCTGGCTACATTGGTTCTCATACAGCAGTGGAATTATTAACAGCAGGACATGACGTAGTTATCGTAGATAATTACTGTAATAGCTGTGCAGAAGCAGTGAATCGTGTTGAAGAAGTTTCTGGTAAGAAAGTTGTTTCTTATGAGGCAGATGTAAAAGATAAAGTAGCTATGGCAAAGATTTTTGCAGAGAATAAGATTGACTGTGTTATTCATTTCGCAGGTCTTAAAGCAGTTGGTGAGTCTGTTCAGAAACCAATCGAATATTACAGAAATAATATTGATACAACCCTTACTTTATTAGAGTGTATGAAAGAAGCAGGAGTAAAGAAGTTCGTATTCTCATCTTCCGCAACAGTTTATGGTGAGGAGAATGATATTCCTTACATCGAGACAATGAAGAGAGGTAGCTGTTCTAACCCTTATGGATGGACAAAGGTTATGATGGAGGAGATTCTTGAAGATGCAGCGAAAGCTGACGAGGAACTTACAGTAGTTCTTCTTCGTTACTTTAATCCAATCGGAGCACATGAATCTGGAAGAATGGGTGAAGATCCACAGGGTATTCCTAACAACCTGATGCCATATATCGCACAGGTAGCAGTAGGAAGAAGAGATCATCTGACTGTTTATGGCGGAGATTATCCTACAAAGGATGGAACATGCCGTCGTGATTATATCCATGTAATGGATCTGGCAAATGGTCATTTAAAGGCAGTAGAATACGCTGCACAGCATAAAGGTGTGGAAGTATTTAACTTAGGAACAGGTACACCTTACAGTGTATTAGAGATCATCCATGCATTTGAATCTGCAAATGACATTAAGATTAAGTATGAGATTGGTGACAGAAGAGCTGGTGATCTTCCAGAATTCTGGGCAAATGCAGAAAAGGCAGAGAAGATTCTTGGATGGAAGACTCAGAGAACATTAGAGGATATGTGCCGGGATACATGGAATTGGCAGAAGAATAATCCTCAGGGATATAATAAATAGGAATTTGCCGCAGGCAAAGAGACGCCCCCGAAGAGAGTCTACCCCCCTATATTTGTGACTTTAGTTGCGGCGGTTTGAATGCTCGCATCCAAACCTTGCTCCGAGGCCACAAATATAGGGGTTAGACTCTCTTCGAGGGCTGCATTTTGGCTGGGGAGGAAATTGCTATTTATTGTTGTAGTATGCTGAAAACATATTAAAACAGATGCATGTATGATCTATTCATCCTGACTTCTTTCCTAAATCTTTCCACTAATTTGACCGGGCAGCCAGGAAACAGAAGTCCGAAAATCACAAATATAGATGATTTGATTCTCAGACTTCGTCTGTCTGTTCACCCACCCCGGCAAATTAGTATTTAATTTAATGTTTTTGATTTTAGAAAGTAGCGGTCTACGATGATCAGAATAGAGATGGCAATGATGGAGAGAAGGTTCTCGACTGCAGTAGTATGCTCGATGATCATATGTCGTGCGATTACGAACATGAGAACTTCTAACATTGTATCTTTTCGTGGTTTGCATAAGAGTTTGAAAAATTCGATGCCGATAACGATATCAAACACGCTTGCCATGTATTCAAGGAAGGAACCGGATTCCGTACGGGTATGCAGGAATTCTTTAAATGGTTCCCATAAGGAAGCAATAGCGATTACGATGGCGATGAGAACGATCGCGGCCATGATATGTTCTAACCATTCGCTTAAGTTTGTGTAACCCTGCTTCAGTTTCTCTAGTTTTTCTGTCATAATGTTCCTCCAATGTACATTATCCAAAAAATAACCTCCATTTGATGTAAATGTACTCTCGAAGTCTTTCTTACAAAATCAGGCACAAAAAGATTCCGAGAATATGTGTAAAATAACTGAAAACTTTATAGTAATAATCCCAAAAACTATCATAACATAAGTTTGTTTGCAGGTCACTTAAAAATGCAAGAAAAAATAAAAAAATTTCATTTTTTACTTGCGTTTTGGAAGGAAAAGGAATAAAATAGATGATAAATTTATCACTTTTAATGTTAAAAGTGCAGAACTGTGAATGAGAAAGTGCCTTGTTATGTTAGGTCATGTGTTGTATGATGCATGAAGGAAAAATTGTTTTAAATATTGCTGGGAGGAAAAGAAAAAACTTACCGTAGAAGATTTGCTTCGTAAATTTGAAGTAGTTGCCGGAGAAGAATTTAGCAGTGATAAAGCGCTATTAGCGTAGAAAGTATTTTTTCTAAACAGAGAAACGGAGATACACAAGAGTGAAAGAATTAATAAATTTACAGTTGATGATGTTTGCCCTGATTATTATTGGGTTGATTTTGAAAAAGACCAAAGTGATTGGCAAGGAAGGACAGAAAAGCATGACGAATCTTGTTATTGACCTTATTTTGCCATGTAATATTATCTTTTCTTTTATGATAAAGTTTTCATCGAAAATTGCGCAGGACTTTATGGTAATTCTGATCATTTCTATATTAATTCAGGTGTTTTGTGTTATCTTAGGCAGTGTATTATATAATAAATGTTCTGTAAAAAGAAAGAAATGCCTGCGTTATGCAACCATTTGCTCGAATGCAGGTTTTCTTGGCAACCCAATCGCACAGGGTGTATATGGAATGATGGGCCTTACGTTGGCTTCTATCTATCTGATTCCGCAGAGAATCATGATGTGGTCAGAAGGTGTTTCTGTATTTACGGAAGCACCGACGAAAAAGGAAATGTTAAAAAAGATATTTAGTCATCCATGTATCATTGCCTGCGAGATCGGAGTAGTTTTAATGTTGACCGGATGGCGGCCGCCACATTTCTTACAGGAAACGATTACTTCGATAAGTAACTGTAATACGGCAATGTCCATGCTTGTAATTGGAATGATACTTGCCGATGCCGATCCAAGGACTCTGGTGGATAAAGACGTGCTTTTCTACAGTGTGGTTCGTTTGATAATTATTCCGTTCTGTGTATTTCTTCCATGCTGGATGTTGCGTATGGACAGTCTTGTTAAAGGTGTCAGTGTACTTCTTGCAGCAATGCCGGCTGGAGCGACCACAACGATACTTGCTTCTAAATATGACTGTGAAGAAGAATTTTCTGTAAAACTCGTTGTGTTTTCCACAGCTGCTTCACTAATCACCACTCCAATATGGAGCCTGATATTAATGAAAATTTGATTGTATATTTTGTAAAGAAAATCTTACTTTTTCCGAATATTATTGTGATATAATACATTGCAATTTTTTATATCTTAGTATAGAATAGTAAAAAGAAAGAGAGGGTTTATTTTCTCCTTGTAATTATATGGAAGAGAATATCTCTTAGTTTTGTAATTAAGGATAAATTACAGATAGGTTACAGATAAATTACATAGAAGGGAAAAGAGAATGCTAGTAATAGATTTTCACTCTCATATTTTGCCGGGGATAGATGATGGGAGTCGTAATGTTGAAAAATCATTGGGGATGCTGCAAATCTCGGCTTCACAAGGTGTAGATATTATAGCGGCTACGTCTCATTTTTATGCTACAGAAGATAGGATTTCTTCATTTCTGGACAGAAGGCAGAATGCTTTTGAAGAATTAAAGCAGTGTTTGACAGAAAAAGATGAATATCCTGAGATTGTAGTAGGGGCGGAAGTGGCTTTTTTTTCGGGCATAAGTCGAGCAGAGCGTCTAGAAGATTTGACATATCAGGGTACTGATTTGCTTCTTTTAGAGATGCCGTTTTCTCCATGGACGAAGGCGGATATAGATGAAATCAAATATATATTAGAACGACGCAGAATGAAAGTTTTGCTGGCTCATTTAGAGAGATTTTTAACAATCCCGGGGAATAAAAAGAAGATATATGAATTGTTGGAACTTCCTGTTTATGTTCAGATTAATGCAGAGAGTTTTGAACAGTGGGGGGAACGAAGACAGATTTTTAAAATGCTTAAGAAGAAGGGTATGATTTTTTTAGGAAGTGATTGTCACGGTGTTCATCATAGGGCACCGAATCTCATAAAAGGTCGTAATGCTTTGGAAAAGAAGATGGGAAAGGCTTTTATGGATGAGATGGATGCACAGGCCCTTTATTTACTAAATAGGGAGGAAAAGTAAATGTCAAAGAAGATTTCGATTGTTATAAGTGTTATTTTGTTTATAATACTCATGGTACTTATAGTGTGTGAGAAGATGAATCCGGAAGCTGGAACCGCATTAATTCATAGCATTTTTTAATGATAGGGGTGTTTTAAATGAAAAGAAAGCATTACGCAAAGGGAGAAAAAGCAAAGCTTTACAAAAAGTTTTCTTTAGTAGTGCTGGTATTTGCGGTAATCTGTATTGCGATAGTTGGTGTTGCAGCAGTTTTTCCTGAACATAATAATAGTAAGAAAAAAGTGAATCAAGAACAGAGTATAGCAGAGTTGGATAAAGATATTGTGACGATTAACGGTGTAAAGTGTAAGCCGAATTGGGATGTAAAGACGTATCTTTATATTGGAGAAGACAGCAGAGGTATTAAGAAAAGGAATTCCGAGATGAATGGAACTGGACAGAGTGATGTTTTGGAGTTGATTGTTTTAAATACAAAGGAGAATACCTATTATAAACTTCCGATTAATCGTGATTCGATAACCGATGTGAAGTCTCTTGATGAAGATGGATCTTATTTGGCAACGACAAAGGTACAGATTGCTTTTGCTCATGCAAATGGGGATGGAATGGAATCTAGTTGCGAGAATACAGTTGATGCAGTATCTAATATGCTTTATGGAATTAAGATAGATGGATATATTGCGATGAATATTGATGCGATTAAGGTTATTAATCATCTTGCGGGCGGAGTGCCTGTTACAATAGAGGATGATTTTTCTCAATCGGATTCTTCACTGAAGATGGGAGAGACGGTTACTCTTACGGATGACCAGGCATTACATTATGTTCATGATCGTATGAATGTAGGTGACGGAACGAATGTTTGTCGTATGCGAAGACAGAAGGAATATATCGACGCACTCTATCCGATTTTTAAGAATAAGTTGAAAAGTGATAGTGAATTTATCAATACTTTTTATAATGATCTAAGTGACTATATGGTGACAGATATGAGTGTTGGAGAGATGGGTAATCTTGCGAATACTATTATTATGAGTGAAGATAAAGGTGAGTTATCTATAGATGGAACCAATGCGATAGACAGGTTCGGGTTTAATGCATTTACTGTGGATAAAACCAGTCTGGGTGATGTTGCAATGAAGTTATTTTTTAAAAAAGCAGAATAAATAAGAGGAACGAGGGGAAAAATGAGTCTGATTAATAAACAAGAAGAAAACAGTCCGGAATTTGAAGTGATTAAAGGCGGAAGAACTATTTCACCGATGAATTTTTCGGAAGGAATGGATGATGAAGCAGAAATTGATTTAGTAGAGATTGGCTGGATCTTATTAGATAAGTTACATTATATCGTATTGAGCTTTCTTATCGGGGCAGTATTGTTTAATGTAATTTCTTATTTTTGTATCGAGCCTACATATAAGTCTACAGCGAAGATGTATGTTGTATCTGCGTCTAAGAATTCGGTGGTAGATTTAGATGCTTTAAATATTGGTACATCTCTTACAGCGGATTATGAGCAGTTGATGTTAAGTTATCCGGTTCTTGAACAGGTAATTAATAAACTGAATTTGGATATGGATTCTGATGAGTTGGCTAAGATGATTACTCTGGATAATCCACAGGATACTCGAATTTTGAATATTGATGTCATAAGTACAGATCCGAAAGAGGCAAGAGATATTGCCAATACATTAATGGAAATATCGGTAGATTATTTGCCGAAGACAATGAGTACGAATGCACCGAATATGGCGCAGAAGGCAAAGCTTCCTGACACACAGGATGGTCCAAGTTATATGAAGTTTACTTTAATTGGAGCATTCCTTGGAGCATTCCTTTACTGTTTATATATCGTTATCAAATATTTGATGGATGATACGATTCACACAGCAGAAGATATGGAAAAATATTTTGATATCGTACCTTTAGCAGTTATTCCTGATATTGAAGCATTGCAAGAATTAAAGGAATATAAAAAGGCAGCAGGAAAGGAAAAGTAAATAATGAAGAAGTTAAATTTAACAATAGAGGATATGCCGTATGCGGCAGAAGAAGCGTTAAATCGTTTAAGAGTAAATATAAAGTTTTGTGGAAAGAATACAAAAAAGATATTGATTACAAGTAGTGTTCCTAATGAAGGAAAAAGTACAGTGTCTGTTCATTTATGGAAGCTTTTGGCAGAAGCTGGTTTTCCTACAGTATTGGTAGATGTAGATTTACGTAAGTCAGAGCATAATACCATTTTGAAGATGCAAGGTGTTGAAGAGGGAATTAATCATTATCTCTCCGGAATGGCGGAATATGAGGATGTTGTTTATGAAACAAATATTCCGAATGGACATTGGGTTCCGATTGCGGAACTGTTAGAGAATCCATCCGCTTTATTAGAAGATCCAAGGTTAGAAGAACTTTTGAATCGTTTATCAGAAGATTATAGATATGTGATTATTGATACACCACCTCTGGATAATATTTCAGATGGTGCGTTAATTGCAAGTATGAGTGATGGAGCGGTCTTAGTAGTGCGTTGCGCAGAGACTCCTAAAAATATTGTTAAACAGTCGCTGCAGCAGATAGACCGAGTAGGATGTCCTCTCCTTGGTGTGGTATTGAACCGTGCAGAGGTAAAAGGTGGAGCATTCCAGAAGTATTATGGTCGTTATGGTAAGTATACGAAGTATGGATCTTATTATGGACCAGATGAGAAAAAAATTAGATAAGCTAATAATACTTAATTAAATACATTGTATATTTAATAAGTATTTATTATAATTTAGGACACAAACCTGTCGTGGCAAAAAAAGGTTTTTGTCAAAAGGAGGCAAATAAATTATGAAAACTATGAAAAAAGTAGCAGCAGTTCTTCTTGCAGTTATGCTTATGGCACCTGCAGCAGTAAACGCTGCAGCACCATCAGCAACTAAGACAACTATCGCAGGACAGAAAGCAGCTGTATCTACAGTATATACAGGAAAAGCTCAGTTACCAGCTACAGTTACAATTAATGGAAAGACATTAATCGCTGGTCAGGATTTCGTTTATGTAAACGCTGCAGCAAAGACTGATGCTGGAAAATACACAGTATCAATCAAAGGTATTGGAGCTTTCGAAGGAACTGCTACAGTAACATACACAGTAAACAAAGCTGCTGCTGCAACAAAGACAACTAAAGTTGCAGCTAAGAAAGCTTACAAAGCTTCTTCTTTAAAGAAAAAAGCTAAGAAATTCAGCGTAAAAGTTGCTGGTGCTACTTACACAGTAAAAGGTAAAAAAGCTAAAAAGTATATCAAAGTAAGCAAAAAAGGTAAAGTTACAGTTAAAAAAGGTATCAAGAAAGGTACTTACAAAATTGTAATCAAAGTTAAAGCTACTAAGAATACTAAAGCTGGTAAAAAAGTAGTTAAAATCGTTATCAAATAATTAAATTAAAATAGTTAGTTTTAAGGCATCCTAGCCACGAAGGATGTCTTTCTTTTTTATAGAACAAAGATTGACAAAATAATTTTTCTTATATACAATATTTAAGATGTTTACAGGATTGTGAAGGCTTTTTTGATGGAGTTATGGAGCAATTCTTAAAGATAAAGTAGAGTTATGAAGGTAGGCCTGTGAGAATTGGTATTGGTCAGAAGAAGCCGGAAAGGAAGAAAATATGTTTGAAAAGTTAGAGAGAAAGCTGGTTAATGTGCTGCTTTTTTTTGATCTGTTTAAGATGAAGACAAAGATTCCAGAGGATTTTAGCGGGGTTATGCGCACACAGGATAAGCGTGTAAGAAAGCTTGTAAAACGAGCGTATGAGATTCCATTTTACAGGAAGAGATTTGATGAGGCTGGAGTGAAGCCGGAGGATATTCGTACAGGGGATGATCTGTCTAAACTTCCGTTACTTACGAAGGATGAGCTTCGTGCATGGATGAATGAGGAGGCGAAGGATCCGAAGTATGATTGCTGGTTTCATGATACAACGAGTGGTTCTTCAGGAATTCCTCTGATGTTACTTGTTTCTCCGAAAGAGAAGGCATATAATATGGCGAACTGGTTCCGAGTTATGATGTGTGCTGGTTATAATCCATTTAAAGGCAAGACAATGAGTCGTAAGAGTGCCCATAGTATTTCCGGAGGCAGTGATACATTTTTACAGCATTTTGGGATTCTTCGTCGTGGCTTTGTCGATCAGTATGCGCCGGAACCGAAGATTGTGAAGCAGATCAATGCATATAAGCCAGACTTTTTATATATGAATAAGAGTGAATTTATGCGTATTTGTCTGTACTGTAAACAGAATCATGTGGAGCTTGAGAAGCCGAAGTTTTACTGTCCTACTGGGGAGAAGATAGACGATACAGCAAGAAAGCTCTTTGCGGAGATTCTTGGACCAGGAATTATTGATTCTTATGGAACTGCAGAGACTGGTGCGGCGATGGTACGGCTTTTTGATAATAAAGAATATACGGTCCATAATGATTCCTTTGTGGTAAATATTTACGATGAAAAGAATCGTCCGGCAAAAGAGGGTAATATTGTAGTTACACCACTTTATAAAACGGATTTACCACTTATTAATTATGCGATTGGAGACAGGGGAACCTGCGAGGTTCGGGATGGTGTCCGCTATATCACAAGTGTACAGGGAAGAATGAATGACTTTTTCCGCTATGAGACAGGAGAAGTGACTACTTTCTTTGAAATTGCCCCGATCATTGCACACTGTGAAGATATACTTCAGATGCGTTTTATTCAGGAAACGTATCATAAGATTCATATTCAGTGTGTACATAATAAGGCGGAGTCTAAGCTGAGTAAGGAAGAAGTTGAGAAAGATATGACCGCAAAGTTAAATGCGAAGTTCAAGCATCCATTTGAGATTGTATATGAGTGGATGGATTCTATTCCACCGGATAAGAATGGTAAGCTTCGTATGATCGTATGTAAGGTACAGGATTAATGGAAGTATTTAATAGCAATAATGGATTACAACAGGTATCTGACAGAGAAACCAACAGGATAATTATTAGATGGAGGGCAGATCATGGCAGGAAAGAATAAAGATGCCTCTTTGAATAAAAGAGCCTTTACCTCAGGATTTTTCTTTATCCTGGCACAGCTTTTTGCAAGAGGGCTGACCTTTGCTGTAACTCCGATCTATTCCAGGTTATTGACACAGGCGCAGTATGGTATAGTCCGTACGTACGAATCCTGGTTACTGATCGCATATACGGTCATGTCATTATGTCTTTGGAGAAGTGTGGATGTAGCAAAGAATGATTTTGAAGAGGATTATAATGGATATGTATCAAGCGTACATACATTATCTTACATCGCAATCGCATTTTTCTTTGGAATCTGCATGATCTTTAAGACGCAGGTACAGGACTTCTGCCAGATGGATGATTTGATGTTTTATTCTTGTTTCCTCTATGTATTTACTTATACAAGTATGCTCTATGTACAGCGAAGAGATAAACAGGTTCTTAAATATAAGTTTAGTACGATGGCAACCTTGCTTACGATCGTGCCGGGAACCTTCCTTTCAATCTGGCTTATTTACCGAGGCCGGGTGCAGGGACTCGTTGATCAGCTTGTTGACCGGCGTGTTATCGGCTACTATGTTCCACAGATTATCGGAGGGGCGATCGTTGCTATTGTTATCTGGACACAGGGTAAGAAGTTTATCAATTTAAAATATTGGAAATACGGACTGGCATTCAGCCTTCCACTTATACCGGAAGCATTGTCGATCCAGATTATGAATCAGTCAGACAAGATTATGATTCAGAAAATGATCAGCAATGAAGCGGCAGGAATCTTTGCACTTGCGACAACGATTTCTTTTATCATATGGATTCTTGAGGATTCGGTATGGAATGCATGGATTCCATGGCTTTATGCCAAAATATCACAGGGGGAAGAAAAAGAAGTTGCGAAACCATGGACATCGGTTATGCATATGTTTGGAATTCTTTCCTGGGTGATCGTTATGCTCGCACCGGAAGCAATCGCCATTCTTGGCCCGGCAAAGTACAGGCCGGCAGTATGGCTCATTGCTCCAATGGTATCAGGAACCTTGTTCCGTTTCTATAGTTACAGCTATTCTGCTCTCCAGAATTATTACAAGAGAACCCAGTATGTAGCAGCCGGAACAATTGGAACGATGGTATTAAATGTTATTTTAAATTATGTATGTATCCTGAATTTTGGTTATATGGCGGCTGCCTATACGACAGCGTTCAGTTATATCATACTTCTGCTCGTGCAGGGAATTCTTGAGCATAAAATCACAGGAATGGTTATTGTTCCACTTCGTAAAACGCTTCTTATCGCAGTGGTATACGGTGCGATCAACCTGTTGTCTATGAATCTTTATAAAGTATCATGGTATTTCCGATATGCTGTATTGATTCTTGTGGTAGCAGCAGCTGCAATCGCGTTAAGAAAACAGATGGCAGCAGTATTGAAAATGTTTAAAAGACGAAAATAAATTGGAGGGATGATTTTTACCATGTGTCTTTGATAAATTGAGGTAGGTATTACGGATAGAGCAAAAAAAGAAGGAATGATTTTTGTGTTTTAAATTTTGTGACTTTGCGCTGTGGAATTTTGACTCTGAAAACTTCGGACTTGTTTTTCCGAAGTTTTCGTTTTTTGAGGCAAAATGAAGCGTTTAGCGCAACGGAACAAAATGAAAACATAAAATCATTCCTTCTTTTTTGCTTATCATCTTCTACTCTACTACAATCTCTACTTTATCCATAGCTTCGAAGAGCAGTTTCTGGGCATCTTCTAAAGTTTCTCCCTTAGTAATAATATGACCAATACGATGTGGTCCCACATGGAATTTATGTACCTCATCCCCTGGTTTGTAGTCAAATTCAACTTCACAAATGTCTTCATTTGGCTCATTATGATCAACCTGAGACTTGATGATTCCATCTTTATCACTCATGAGAAGGTGGCTGGCATTCGGTACGAATGGTTTGTCAAATGTGAAGTGAGGGTTTTCTCCAAGTGCAGTTCTAAGAATTTTTTCGTAGTAGTCAAATCCGTAGTAAATGGATGTTAACTCTGCGAGGCAGGTTGCACCGCAGCGGCCGCCGAGTTCTAATACATAGGTTTTATTGTCTTTTAAGATGAAGTCGGCGTTGATAGCGCAGTTGTCAAGCTGCATTGCTTTTACTGCGCCGCGAAGCTGTGCTTTGGCATCTTCGATGACATCTTCGCTTAAGTTATATGGTGCAAAGTGTCCGATTGGTACGCCGGTGTCTCCATGGAAAACATAATCTCCATGAGGAAGGATAAACTGTACTCCTCCGTTGTATACGAATGCTTGTGCACCGAATTCTTCGCCTTCTACAAATTCTTCGATCAAGAAGTAGTCTTTTCTTGTGTTTTCTTTTACATACTGCATAGCAGAGTCAAATTCTTCATAGGAATCTACACGAGTGATTCCGCGGCTGCCTGAGGAGTCTACAGACTTGAAAATCAGTGGGAATTCCAGTCCTTCGATTGTCTTTTTAATATCCGAATCTGTGAAGAGAACCTGGCGGAAGCGGGCAGTACGTACACCGTATTCTTCGTATTTGGTCTTCATAAGCATCTTGTCTACTGCAATCTGAGCGGCTTCATAGGAAAGACCGGCAAGTCCCATAGCATCGCAGACTTTACCGATTGTGATAACACACACGTCAGTTCCAGTTGTGATGATACCGTCAATCTGTTCTTCTTTTGCGATTTCAAGAATCTTTTCATCATCGACGGTGTTCTCATAATATACTTTGTCAGCTAACTCAAATCCAGGATAGTTTCCAGGAATGCTGACTACGATAGTGTATAATCCTAATTTCTTTGCTGTTTTAATTAAAGGAACCTGGTAGATGCCAGCTCCGAGAATCATAATTTTCTTCATGATGACTTACCTCCTGATTGATTATGTGTACTCTCGGAGTCTTTCTTGCACTTGATTGTGTGGCTGATTTTCCGCCAGTCGCATCCGAATTTCATCAACGTACGCACCGCGTACGCCTTAAAAATTTGGGCACAACTGACAAAAAATCTTCTCACAAAATCAAGCACAAAAAGATTCCGAGAGTACATTTATGATGATATAGTCTTCGTTATCTATTCATTATCTATTCGTTATCTGATGGTTCGCAGCTGTTCTTTGCAGAAATAGTTTCTGTTGGAAGGACAGATTTCACAATTGTTACTTTATCAGGAGTATTTGCTGTGTCCTGAATTGCTGTAGCAGTGCTGTTTTGTGTAATCACTTCCCGCACAACGAACTGCGGCTGTTTATTCATTCCAAGGAACATTCTGCCCAGGTATTCTCCGATGGTTCCCATAAATAACATGATAAGTCCGGAGAAGAAGCAGATGGCGCACATCATGGAAGGCCATCCAAGTGCCATTGCAGGATTTACGAGCTTACGGATAACGATTGCCAGTGCGCCGAGAATACTTAATATAGAGAAGAAGTATCCGCAGTAAGTGGACAGGCGCAGTGGGACAACAGAGTATCCCATAATATTTGAGTAAAGCTGGATGAGCTTCTTTAAGGTGTAGCCGGACTGTCCGACTTCACGCTCAAAATGCTTGATTGGCACACAGCTTATATTGCGGGTGGTACGCAGGAATAATCCCTGTAAATGGGTGTAAGGACTCTGATACTGGATAACATAGTCTCTTACAAACTTACGGATTACCCAATAGCTGGATGTTTTCATGTCTTTTGGCTTACCGATAAGAATGCGGACAGTAAGATAATTTAAGTAGCTTCCGAAGTTACGGAAAGCGGAATGTTTCTTATCTGGATAATAGCCGTAAACAATGTCATATCCCTTTTCAATTTCATCTAACAGAAAATGTAACTGGGAAGGGTGGGTCTGCATATCATCATCCATTGCGATTAAAAGATCGCCCTGTGCGTAGTTAAGTCCTGCCATGACAGCATTATGCTGCCCGGAGTTCTTCGCAAGGGAAATTGCTTTTACAAATGGATAGTCAGCTGCCAGTGCTTTTAATTCACGAAGGGTCGCTCCGTCATCTGGTGAGTAGTCATCGACAAGAATAAATTCATATTCCGGGCGCCCTAAGCGATCGAGTTCTGCACTGGTAAGCTCTACGACTTCACGAATGGTCCGTGAAGATTTATAACAAGGTATAATAATCGAGTGTAACACGAGTTTTGCCTCCTGAGTAGTTTCGTTTCCAATAAATCTGCTAAATATTCAACGGTTTATTGTATGCTATTTTGAATAAAATTCTTTAATCTTTTCGCAGACAGTCAGAACTTTTTCTTTTTCTAAACCATAATAAAGAGGAAGACGAAGGAGACGTTCACTCTCTTTTGTTGTGTACTTATCTTCTCCGTGGAAACGGCCAAACTTCTGCCCGGCTGGTGCTCCGTGAAGAGGAATGTAGTGGAATACAGAAGAAATTCCGTTCTCTTTTAAGAACTTGATCAAGGCACTACGTTCTTCTAAGTCTTTTGCTTTGATGTAGAACATATGGGCATTATGTACGCAGCCTTCAGGAACAACAGGAAGTTCGATGTATCCAGCTTCTTTTAAAGGAGTGAGATTCTCGTAGTAAGTGTTCCATGTGCTCATACGGTCATCGTAAATCTTATCGGCAACTTCTAACTGGGCATAAAGGTAAGCAGCGTTCATATCACTTGGAAGATAAGAGGAACCAGCCTCTACCCATGTGTATTTGTCAATCTGTCCGCGGAAGAACTTGCTTCGGTTTGTACCTTTTTCACGGATAATCTCGGCATCTTCGATATTCTTTTCGTCACGGATTAAAAGGCAGCCGCCCTCACCCATGCTGTAGTTCTTTGTTTCGTGGAAGCTGAAACAGCCGTAATCACCGATTGTTCCGAGTGCCTTTCCTTTATAGGAGGACATAACGCCCTGTGCGGCATCCTCGATAACGAGAAGATTATGACGCTTTGCGATATCCATGATCGTATCCATCTCGCAGGAAACACCGGCATAGTGTACAGGAACGATTGCTCTTGTCTTATCAGTAATAGCATCCTCAATTAATGTTTCGTCAATGTTCATTGTGTCAGGGCGGATATCTACAAATACAGCGGTAGCACCACGAAGAACAAATGCATCTGCAGTAGAAACGAATGTATAAGATGGCATGATAACTTCATCACCTGGTTTGATATCTGCAAGGAGAGCAGCCATCTCTGTAGCGTGTGTGCAGGAGGTAGTAAGAAGAGCTTTCGCTGTTCCTGTCTTATCCTCAATCCATTTGTTACATTTTTTAGTGAATTCTCCATCACCACTGATCTTGTGATTCTGGATGGCTTTTGTCATGTATTCTGTTTCCTTTCCCGTAAACGGGGGAATGTTAAAGTTAATCATATAAATTCCTTCTTTATAAAATAGTATAAATAAATGGGTTAACAGTAACAGTACACGAACTATCATACGCATACTTTCACATCATTATAGCAAAAATCAGGATAATTGTATAGTGAGAGAGCAGGAAAAATGTACAGTTTCTTCCATACAAAGGGGTGAAAATATCAGGAAATTTTAAAGAAGCAGATTTCTTGACGGGGGTTTTATTTAATTATATAATATAAAAAGGCCTTTTTTGTAAAAAGCAAGAAATATAAATTTATTTATTATGATATGGAATCATTTTAAAACAGAAAAGTATTTTATAAAAAATGCCAGAAACCTTATTTGTGTCGTATTTCTGTTTTAATATAATTTTAATATAACAGAAATATACTTATAACAAAGCTGTTTTTTTATGATACTATATAATTTATGATGGAGTGTACTCTCGGAATCTTTCCTGTACTTGATTTTGTGAGCACATTGAATAATATGGGAGGTAAAGAATGAATAAGAAACATTTAGGAATTGTAGCATTGTTTATATTGTGTTTTTCATTTGCTTTGGCAGGGAAGTCTGCACAGGCAGCAACAACACCACAGGAAACAAGTGTCAGCAAGATTGCTTATGTGGATGCTTCTGGAAGATTAGTACTTAAGTTTGCGGATTTTTCAGATGCGGGTTATACATATACTGTAACAAATGAGAAGACGGGAGCTAAGACAGATACAGCGCAGCTCGCATCAAAGAAAGGTGTGCTTACAGTAAGTCTTGGCCAGCTTTATTCTGCTAAGACCGGATATAAGCTTATTCTCACAAGTAAGGATAATACAAAGAAACTGACAGTTCACTATTATACAGGTAAGGCGCTTGGCAGTTATTCTATCAAGCAGAAAAGCAATGATTCTGTAAAAGCTTCCTGGACAGTGTCTGACAAGATATATACTAGATATTCTTTAGAACTGTATCTGGGAGAAAACTCAACAGTAGCACAGAAAAGGATAAGTGTAGGTAAGACAGCAGCCTCTGCCTCTATTGCATCCTCATCTTTAAAGAATGCCAGATATTATACTTATTTAATTGGTCAGACCATTCTTAACAACAATAAGACAGTTTATTATGGACAGGGAATGCTTAAGACATTTGATTATGTTAAGAAGCCTGCAAAGGTAAAAGGTGTAAAAGCTGTACCAAATGCGAATGCGGCAAAGCTTTCATGGAATGCTGTGAGCAATGCTTCTTATTACACTGTTTATAAGAGTACAAAGTCTTCATCTGGCTATAAAGTAGCCAAGAGCAAATGCACATCCACTTCTTTAAAAATAAAGGGACTGACTGGTGGTAAAAAGTATTATTTCAAAGTTGTAGCAGTTTCACAGGCTGGTGGAAAGACAGTGATCGGAACACAGTCTAATGCGGTTTTAGCGAAGATTCCAGTAGTTGCCGGGCAGGTACGGAATGTACAGTTAACTTTTGATTCCAAAAAGAATCTGGCACTTACATGGTCAAGAACAGCAAAAGCAACCAGCTATCATATTTTATATAAGAAGGCAGCTGATTCCAAATATAAGATACTGATAAAGACAAAAAAGAGCAATTATAGTCTTGCTAAACTGAAAGCGGATACAAAGTATAACATCAAAGTACAGGCAGTTACCAGAATTGGAAACAAAGTTTACTTAAGCAGTAAGACATCTAAGGTAATTACAGTAACCCCAAGACAGTATAGAGATAAGAATTATAATAAACTGCTTGCCAGCCAGGTAAGAAGTATCGGTTACGTTGGAAATAAATGTATTTACACAACAAAGAAGTATTCAACAGAAGTTAAGACAGCATTTGTAAACTATAAGGGATATTCCAGTAAAACAAAGTATTTAATCTGGATTAGCCATTATACACAGCAGGTAAGCATTTTCGAGGGAAGCAAAGGCAAATGGAAGATGATCCGTACATTTACCTGTGCGACCGGAACAGCAAAGAATCATTCTCCAAGAGGAGTATTTAAGATTACTTATAAGGAAAAAGGCTGGTTCTACACAAGCACAAAAGAACTCTATGTAACACATTATAAGGGAAGAAACTCTTTCCATACACGTCCATTATGGAATAACGGTTCTGTACAGAACCCGACAATCGGGAAACCAGCGTCTCATGGATGCGTTCGCTGTTATAACCAGGATGCGAAATATATCTATGATAAAATGCCAATAGGAACAACAGTAGTGTCTTATTAATCTGGTTTGCCGCAGGCAAATAGACGCCCTCAGGGAATAAAATAATCCATATTTGTGACTTTAGTCGCGGCGTGTTGAATGTTCGCTTTCGCGCTCGCATCCAACACTTGCTCCCAGGCCACAAATATGGATTATTTTATTCCCTGAGGGCTGTCTTTGGCTGGAGAAGGAACAGAATTAATAATGTTGGGGAATTTGAGGATGTGCCAGGAGGTTTTTGCTTTCTGGGAGATTGAAGTCAGAAGGATTGACACTTGGGAACTGGTTTTTAGAAAAGAAAACTACTTTCTTTGGCTGTTATCTCAAACCATCCTGTCAATTTATCGAATTGAAAAGAATGGAAACAGGGAAAGATGTAATTAAAAAATGAAATCAAAGAATAAGTGGAAACTTCCTGCCGCCATCCCCAAATTCTCTCCCAATTTATCAGAGTGCCAATAAGGAGTGCCAACAAACAGAGTCCCCGAAGCTGGTAATATGTAAAAATGCGCCTTTGAGCTGCGTCCAAATTGCGAGTGAGCAGTTTGGACGCAGTGAAATGAAGCATTTTTGCATATTACCAGCTTCAGGGACTCGTCTGTTTACCACCCCCCCCACCGATAAATCATAAATCATCCCATATATTGCAAATTTGTAGACAATGACGTACAATAGCGTTATGTGATAAAGTCAGGAGGATTATAAGATGTCTATACAAGGGAAAAATGGAACTTCAAGGCGCGAAGTTTTTTCCAGAGAGCTTATCGTAGCTTTTTATTTTATATTTTTGGTAATGACGGCACTCTGTCATAAGTTTGGAGAGGTGCATATTGTTCATGCGTTTACTCGAATAGTTCAGATTGTGTATGTACCGGGAATCTTTTTTGCAGTAGGATATTATATACAGATTCAGAGTGAGAAGTATGGGGACTTTAAGGGATGTATGTTAAGGCATGCGGCCTATAGTCTTGGATTGTATGCACTTTTGGGAATTCCTTATGAAGTATTCGCAAAACATGTGGATCCGTTTACGACAATAAGGAATTTCATATCGTTTATAAAGGTTTTTGAAATTTCAGCTATCTTTTTGTCTGTCAGCATCGTATTTCTTTTGTGTGCCTATTTGTGGGATTATATAGAAGGATGGATGGAGAAGCCGGTATTGCTTCTATTGATATGTATTATTGGTTTTCTGCCTGTTTTTCTTCCAGAAGGGATTATCGGATATGGTCTGGCAGGAACATTGATTGGCGGAGACCGCACACATGCAGTTGCGATTAGTACGGAACTATTTGTATTTTTCTGGGGTGTATTTTGTGCAAAGAAAAAGCAGAATACATTTTTAGAAAAAAAGAATTTTATTATGGCGGCGCTTTCTTTTGTTATTGCAGGAGTGTTTGCAGTACTTCATATAAAGGCGGCATGTTTTGTATTTTTTGGAATGTTCCTTGCATTTATAGCGATTAATATATGTGTGCCATTTGCCGGTATTTATGCGGTATTAGAAGAAGCGGTAGTGAATATTTTAGAAAGAGTGTGGGGCATTATAACAACACCGGCTTCCAGAGAGGGAGAGGAAAACGGGCGTTCCTTACTTAGATATTTTATTGGATATACTGTGCTTTTTGTGGTGATGGCAGTGCTTATTTTCCTGCCATACATTTTACAGAATAAAACGTTAATCTGGGAGGCAGATGGTCTTGGGCAGTATGTTCCGAAGGTATATCGTTTTATTCAGTATATTCCTGAGATATTTAAAGATATTTTCAGTGGAAACTTTGATTTTAAACAGTACGATTTTACAACAGGACTTGGTGCGACAGTGGCAATCAGTTATGACCCGGTTTATTGGTTATACCTGTTATTCTCACCGGCGAAGATAGAGAAGGCATATAGTTTCCTGATTATTGTAAGGTATTTTCTTGCAGGACTTAGTATGTCCGGTCTCGTACTTTATTTTAAAAAGTCACATTTTGCAGCTTATACGGCAAGTATTGTGTATGCCTTTTCCGGCTATGCGATTTATGCGGGAACGAAGCATGGGCAATTCCTTACACCAATGATTCTTCTCCCGATTCTTGTTGTTGCGATGGAGAGACTGATTCGTAATAGAAAATGGTATATGCTCACAGTTTTAGTAGCGGTTTCTCTGCTGTGTTCTTATTATTTTCTGTATATGAACACGATTGCACTGGGAATCTATTTTGTGCTTCGAATCGTTTGTACAGAGGAATATCGGAATTGGAAGACATTTTTTGAGCGAGGATTTATTATAGTGGGAAGTTATATTCTGGGGGCATCCCTGGGAGTAATCTCATTATTTACATCTTTTGGAAGTTACATGGGTTCAAGCCGAAGTGGTGGTGGAAAGATTACTGCATTTTTAAGTACAACACCATTATTTTACCGTACAGAATGGCTGGTGGACTTTTTCACGTCCTATATATCGGATAACTTTGCGTCTGGTTTATGGCTTAAGCTTGGATTTGCTCCGCTTGCAATGCTGGCGATCGTATTACTTTTTACAAGAAAGAACCGAAAGGAACTTCGCTGGTTGTTTGTGATTTTCACGGCATTTTCCCTGTTCCCTGTTTTCGGATATATTTTCAGCGGATTTAGTAATGTAAATAACCGCTGGGGTTATATTTATGTGGTGATCGTTTCCTTTATTCTGGCAGAAAGTCTTGATAAGATGCGAGATCTGAGCGGAAAAGAACTAGGAATCATGACAGCAATCACTGGACTTTACGGGCTAGTAAATGCTTTCTCTGACAAGTTGTTTGTTCCAAGTATTTATGGTGCGTTTGGACTTTTGGCAGCAACGCTGATTATGCTGTTCTTATTAAATAGTGATAAGATTACATTTTCTAAGAAACAGTTTAGAGGAATTGTTCTTGGAATGACTGCCCTGGTTATTTTCCTTAATGCAAAGTGGTTTATTACTTCTGGGGATGATAGTTATACGCATCTGGATACCTACGTTTCTGCGGGAGATTCTAAAAAGAAGATTTCAGGGACAGCGTTAAAGCATCTTGATGAAGTACCGGGAGCGGATACGGATGAATTTTACCGAAGTACCAATCTTGTTACAACAGGTAACCTTCGTTCTTCCAGTTTGTTATATGGATATAATGATGTTTCTACATTTAGCAGTACGTTAAATGGCGGTATTGTAAATTATAATAATGCGATGGGTAATTGCCGCTGGAATATTGTAAGTATCTATGATTACAACTTCCGGACTTACCTGAATACGCTTGCGAGCGTGAAGTATATGGGTGTTGCAAAGAAGAATACGGCAACAATTCCATATGGCTATAAAAAGGTGCAGGAGACAAAGAATAAATATTATTCTATTTATGAGAATCAATATTCCTTGCCACTTGGGTATACTTACGATAAAATAGTAAATGCAGATAGAATTGATCAGTATTCTGCAGCCGAAAAGCAGGAGACTACAATGCTTGCAGCTATTGTGGAAGATAAGGATATGGATAAGAACAGTAATCTTACTGTGGCTACGAAGCTTCCGCTTACTGCACAAAAGTTAAAGATTAAAAATATAAAGCTTAACGGTGTGTCTATGACAAAAGATACGATAGAGATAGAGAAGCCGGGTGCGACGATGAAGTTCTCCTTTGAGGCGCCGGCCAATGCAGAAACTTATCTGTCTCTGGTTGGAGATATTTATGCAGAAAAAGATGCGAAAGAGCATTTTATAACAGCAAGAATTAAGGCTCCGGGCGTAAAATATGGTCATAAGTTCCGTATTGATGCATATACTACCGGGCAAAAGGAATATCTTTTTAATCTGGGATACAGAGAGGGTGCTGTAAAGACATGTACCTTGAAGTTTGTCGGTACAGGCACTTTGAAGTATAAGGATCTTGCGATTTATTCTCAGACGATGTCTAATTATGCAGACAGAGTGAATGCACTTAAAGAGAATTCCCTGCAGAATGCAAAAGCAGAGAAGAATACGGTAACTGGTAATATCACTGTTGACAAAGACAAGATGCTGGTGGTCACTCTCCCATATCAGAAAGGCTGGACAGCATATGTTGATGGCAAAAAGACAGATATTCAGAGGGTAAATTATCAGTATATCGGTATTAATCTTAAAAAAGGAACACATGATATTAAGTTACATTATCAGCTTCCGGGAATTAAACTTGCATTTATGATTACCGGATGTGGTATCATAGCATTTGTGGCAATTATTATATTTAATATTGTCAGAAAAAGACGAAAGAATTAGAGGATTTTTTAATACACTCTAAGAAAAATTATTTTGTAAAGGAAGAACAGAATGCAATCAAAGAAATGCCTGGACAGATATGGCGGTGGAAGGCCGCTTTGTCAGAAGTCATGAAGCAGGCAAGATATAATGCATTCTTATTAAAAGGGTGTAGTGAACATAAATAAACATATATAAAGTTTAAGGAGAGATTATCATGGCAGAACAACATTTAACAAAGAGCGAGTTGGCGATTATGGAGGTAATGTGGGAGCAGGAAGAAGCACTTACTGCTTCAGAGATTATCAAAGCATCTGGGGACAAGGAATGGAAGAACAGTTCTATTCATCTCATGGTGAATGCTTTACTTGAAAAAGGATTCCTTGAAGTTGCCGGATTTAAAAAGACAACAAAGAATTATGCGCGTACATTTAAGCCAACTATGACAAAAGAGAAGTATTTTGTGCGCAAAGTTATGGGAAATACTCCAGTAGCAGAGAAGAAAAAGATTTATATGCAGCTGTTAAAAGAAGTGAACGAAATAGAGACACTTGATACAATCAAAGAAGAAATATACGCGCGAAAAAAAGAATTGGAAAATAGATAGTTGACTTTTCCTATCAAGTGGGTATATAATCAACGCATTAAAGTAAATACAGCGGACGCTTAAACCGATGATGTGGAAGTTAGGGCGATTGATGCACTTACAGAGAGACCGGGATGCTGAGAACCGGACAGAACGCAGATTGTCAAGTGGGACACGGAGGGCAGTGTGAACAGCAGATTCAGGCAGATATCAATTATCTTGCACAGAAGTATTTGAAGAAGTACAGAAACTGATAGAATACGGTGATATGGAAGTTTAAAGCTTACTAGCATTGACGTGAGGACATACGTTAGTTGTCAGGGATATGATGTGTATCCTGTGAGTGCATGAAGATTTTCATGAAGCAAGGTGGTACCGCGGGAGAAGTTTTAGAATTTTACCCGTCCTTGACAGATAGAGAATATTTGTCAGGGACGTTTTTTTATAGTTCTCTGACATCAACAAAGCTGTATTGTGGAAAAACTTTGATAATTGTGGATAAGGAGGATGAAAATGAGAAAAGTTGTGATTATTGGTGCCGGACATGTCGGTTCCCACTGTGGATATGCACTGGCACATTCGGGGATAGCCAGTGAGATTGTCCTTGTGGATGTGGATAAAGATAAGGCACACGCACAGGCATTAGACATTGCAGATAGCGTAAGCTTCTGTGAGAGAGAAACGGTAGTAAGAGATGGTGACTATAAAGATTGCGAAGACGCAGCTCTCGTTGTTGTCGCAATCGGTGAGGCAAGAAAGCCGGGACAGACAAGACTTGATATGTTAGGCCGTTCCGTAGAAATGTTAAAGGAACTTCTCGAACAGTTAAAACCATACAAGATTCCAGGAATTGTTGTAACCATCACCAATCCAGCCGACATTGTAGCCGACTATGTAAGAAAAGGACTTGGTTTAGAAAGAAACAGAGTCTTTGGAACAGGCACTTTATTAGACACCGCAAGATTAATTCGGACATTAAGCGAAGAATCCGGTGTGGGAAGACGTTCTATTCAGGCATATTCCTTAGGAGAACACGGAGATTCCTCCATGATTCCATTCTCATCAGTAACAATCGGGGGACTTCCATTCGATGCTTATGATATTTCTAAAGAAAAAGTCTTAGAAGCAACCAGACAGATTGGAATGACTATCATCGAAGGCAAAAAATCAACCGAATTTGGTATCGGCAGAGCCTTAACCGAAATGGCAGCCTGCATCCTCCGTGATGAGAAAAAAATCATGCCGGCCTCTGTATTACTTCAAGGCGAATACGGTCAGCACGATGTACATTGCGGAGTCCCATGCCTCATCGGTAAAAATGGAATTGAGAAAATAATCGAACTTCCATTAACAGAGGAAGAACAGGAGATGCTTAACAAATCTTGTGAGGTAATTAAAAAGCATATAAAAATGGCAAGTGAAAATTAGAACTTAGAATTGTTGGCACTCTGATATTTAACACAAATTTTTACATAGTTTTTCACTTAAATCTTTTTCTTATGTGAAATTAAATATCACAGCAGACCAGCTTACACAAGTTTTAATCTGAAACAATTAAATTTTTAAATTTATATAATCTTGGGGAGAAGCTTTTTACAATATAAGCTAATAAAAAACGTCGGACAACAGATATAGAAAGGGAAAGAAAATGAGAAAATTTAAAAAATTTGTAAGTACAGCAATTATAGCAGCAATGGCAGGAACTCTTTGTTTAACAGGATGTGGTTCTAACAGCAGTTCCGAAAGCAGCACAGGAAGTAGTAAGTCAGAAAAACAGGTTACTGTAGCAGTCGTTCAGCCAATGTCCCACACATCCCTTGACCAGATTCGTGATACTATCACTTCTGAACTTGGAAAAGACGACAACATCAAAGTTGTAACAGATAACGCAAACGGTGATACAGCAGCATTAAGCTCTATCATTGAGAATTATAAATCTGAAGGAGTAGACATTGTTGTTCCAATCGCAACTTCCACAGCACAGACAGCAAAGAGCGTTTATGATGGAGAAGATACACCAATCGTATTCGCCGCAGTTTCAGACCCGGAAGCAGCAGGTCTTACAGGAGAAGATTGTGCGAATATCACGGGTGTTTCTAACAACATTCCAGCAGATGAAATCGTTAAGCTGATCGCTAACTTCCAGCCAGATTACAAGAAGATTGGTTTCCTGTATACATCCAGTGAAACAAACTCCGTATCTACAATCACAGCAGCTAAGAAATACTGTGACGATAATAATATCGCTTATGAAGAATCTTCTATCTCTAATGTTTCTGAGCTTCAGACAGCAGTAGAATCCCTGATTTCTAAAGGAGTAGATGCACTTTATACTGGTAACGACAACACAATCGCTTCAGCAATGGCTACTTACACAGATGCCGCTTACGCAAAGAAAGTTCCTATCTACTGTGGTGCTGACTCTATGGTTGCAGACGGTGGATTTGCTACAGTTGGTGTAAACTATGTACAGCTTGGAAAACAGGTTGTAGACATGGTAGAAAAGATTGCAAACGGCGAAAAAGTTTCTGATATTCCTTACGAGACAATTTCTGATTATGCGAAATATGTAAATATGCAGGCTGTAAAACAGTTTGGTGGTAACTTTGATAAGAAGGCATTTGAAGGATTTGATGTGCTTGTAGAGGAAGATGGAACAAGTCATTTTAATAAATAATGAATCAAGATTAGAATTGAGGACATAAACATGAATGAAATAGCAGGCATGTTAGTTTCCGCTCTCGGCCAGGGGTTTATCTACGCCCCTATGGCCCTGGGCGTTTTTCTGACATTTAGTATTTTAAAAACCCCTGACCTTACGGTAGAGGGAAGTTTTGTATTTGGAATGACCGCCTGTGTCGTAGTGACGATTGCAGGGCATCCGATTTTAGGGCTTGTTGCTGGCACGCTTGCAGGAGCGGCAGCAGGACTTTGTACGGGACTTTTGCAGACTAAATTAAAGATTGAACCGATTTTATCTGGTATCCTTACAATGACGGGACTTTACACAGTAAACTATGCTATTCTGGGTGGTCAGTCCAACCGTTATTTACAGTATGAAGCAAAAAACAGCTTGGGTGTAACCGTAAATAAACCGGCAGATACTGTATACAAGATATTCCAGAGAGCCTTTGGCAAGGATATGTCATCAGGCATGACCGCATTTTTACTTACCATGATAATCGTTATTGTAACCTGTGCAGTTCTTGTTACATTTTTCCGTACAAGAAATGGTATGGCGATTATTGCAACTGGTGATAATGAGGAAATGGTTCGTTCATCTTCGATTAATGCAGATGTATCCAGAATCGGCGGGGTCATGATTTCTAACGCACTCGTTGCATTTTCCGGTGCACTTCTTTGCCAGTATCAGAAATACGCAGATTTGAACTGTGGAAATGGTATGCTTGTTATGGGACTCGCCTCGGTAATCATCGGTCTTACTTTCTTTAGTAATCATTCCGTTACAATACAGGCAGTTGGTGTTGTTCTCGGTTCCTTATTATACCGAATCATCATTCAGATTGCATACAAGATTGATATGCCAAGCTATGCAGTTAAATTATTGTCTGCAGTCATCGTTGTAATCGCATTAGTTATTCCGTGGTTACAAAAAACATATAAAAAGAAAGGGGGCAGCCGTTAATGAGCAGTCAGTTAAAACTTACAGATATCACAAAAAAGTTTGAGGCAAACACTGTCAATGAAAAAGTTGCCCTCGACCATTTAAATCTCACCGTAGAACCCGGTCAGTTTGTTACTGTGCTCGGTTCAAACGGTTCCGGTAAATCTACCATGTTTAACGTCATCCTCGGAAGCCTTTTTCCAGATGAAGGAAAAGTGTACTTAGGAGACAAAGACATTACAAAATTAAAAGACTACAAACGAGCCTTAAACATTGGATGCCTTTACCAGAATCCACTTCGTGGAACCGCTCCGAACCTCACCATTGAGGAAAACCTTGCCCTTGCTTACACGAGAAAGGCTTCCCCGTCTTTCTTTGCCTTAAATAAAAAGGACAGTGCCTACTTTAGAGAAGTCCTTTCCACACTTGGAATGGGACTCGAAGACAGAATGAAAACCAAAATCGGTCTTCTTTCCGGCGGACAGCGACAGGCAGCCTCTCTTTTAATGGCAACCATTGCAGAACCAGAACTCCTATTACTCGATGAACATACCGCAGCCCTTGACCCTGGCGCAGCCGAAAAAGTCATGGCATTAACGAAAAAGATTGTTGAGGAAAATAAGATCACAACCCTTATGATTACACATGATATGGAATATGCATTAGAATACGGTAGCAGGACGATTATGCTGGATTCTGGAAAAATAGTCATGGATCTGACCGGAAAAGAACGAGAAGAAATGACAACAGGGAAATTAGCCGAACTCTTTTATGGAAAAGCACATAAGAAGGGGTGATTTGCCGCAGGCAAGGGAGATAAACAGATAAACAGACGAACTCCAGAAGATAAATAAAGCATATTTGTGACTTTAGTCGCAGCGTGTTGAATGTTCGCTTTCGCGCTCACATCCAACACTTGCTCCGAGGCCACAAATATGCTTTATTTATCTTCTG